>ENA-OFCI01001116-OFCI01001116.1-metagenomes-genome-assembly--contig:-NODE-1116-length-13036-cov-3.777906_pt1 | contig 13036 bp, 12 predicted proteins | sample MGYA00153391_OFCI01 | MGnify analysis MGYA00153391
ACGGCGTCCCTGTTCAAGTCGATGGACCTCGCGACGGTCAGTCTCGACATCGCGTTACGACTTCTCGCGCTGCCTCGGGTCGTCGGCCAGGATCCCGAGACCGGCGAAGAGATCACCGCCCAGAACGGCAAATTCGGCCCGTACCTCAAGAAAGGCGTCGACACGCGCTCGCTCACCGGGGAAGACCAGATCTTCGAGATCGATTTGCCCGGTGCGATTGAGCTCTACTCCCAGCCCAAGTACGGTGCCCGCAAGGCGTCCAGCGCCCTCAAGGAGTTCGACGCTGACCCGGAAAGCGGTAAGCCAATCCGCATCAAGGACGGTCGCTTCGGCGCCTACGTGACCGATGGCGTCACCAATGCGACGATTCCGCGCGGGGAGACGGTTGAGGAGATCGACTTCGAGCGGGCCGTGCAAATGCTCGCCGACAAGCGTGCGAAGGGTCCGGTGGTGAAGACTGCCGCGGCGAAAAAGCCTGCGGCCAAGAAGCCCGCCGCCAAGAAGCCCGTGGCTGCAAAGTCGACCGCGGCGCCAGAGCGCACGCAGTAGGCACGCGTGCGGTGCTCAGCGTGACCGGTCTATTCATCACCTTCGAGGGCGGCGATGGATCGGGCAAATCTACCCAGGCCAGCTTGCTCGCGGAGTGGCTCGAGGCATCCGGTCGCACGGTCGAGCGCTCACGGGAGCCGGGCGGAACCGAGCTCGGGCTCGAGCTGCGTGAGATCGTGCTGCACCGTCGCGGACACATCGCTCCGCGCGCCGAAGCCCTGATCTACGCCGCCGATCGTGCCCACAACATCGCTACCAAGGTGCGGCCGGCGATCGAGCGCGGCGAGATCGTGATTCAGGACCGCTATCTCGACTCTTCGGTGGCGTACCAGGGCGCCGGGCGGGTGCTCGATCCCATCGAAGTGCGTGACATTTCGATCTGGGCCACCGAGGGGTTCCTGCCGCACCTCACGATCCTGCTCGATCTCGACGAGACGATCGGCCGGGAGCGGCTGGATGCGGCGCGCACCAAATACGACCGGCTCGAGGCCGAGAAGAGCGACTTTCATTCCCGGGTGCGAGCCGGATTCCTCGCGCTCGCGGCGGCGGAACCTGAACGCTTCCTCGTGCTTGCGGCCACCGACCCGATCGCGTCGATCGCGGCGGACATTCGAGCGCGTGTGACCGGCCTCTTATAGCCTTCTCGTATCTCCCTCGCCTGCCCGCGTGAACTCCTGCACTCCGGGCAGTGACTGCGCGAACGGCGGAATGCCGCGCGGGCGAGTAAGGTCGGCCGGTCCGCTTAGGCTGGATGCATGACCGTGTGGGATGAATTGACCGGCCAGTCGGAGGCGATCGCAATCTTCCGCGCGGCTGCGGCCGACTCGACGCTCGGCGACTCCCCGATCGGGGATTCGGCCATGACTCACTCCTGGCTCATCACCGGCCCGCCCGGCTCCGGCCGATCGAACCTTGCCTACGCGTTCGCGACGGCACTGCTCAGCCCCGCGGCGACCGGCGGTGTCGGCAACCCCGACGGAGACGAGGGCACCCGGCGCCAGGTCGCCGCCCGCACGCATCCCGATCTGGCCGTGCTCAGTACCGAGGGCGTGATCATCAAGATGGATGACGTGCGCCGGCTTGTCTCGAGCTCCAATTTCTCCCCCTCGGTGAGCCGGTACCGCGTGATGGTGATCGAAGACGCGGATCGCATGCAGGAGCGCACCTCCAATGTGCTGCTCAAAGCTCTCGAAGAGCCACCGCCGCGAACGGTGTGGATTCTCTGTGCGCCGAGCGAAGCGGACCTGCTGCCCACCATCCGCTCCCGCGTGCGGACGGTGCGACTGCGGGTTCCGAATGTCGCGGAGGTCGCCGAACTCATCGCACTGCGCGACGGGGTGGACATCGCGACCGCCACGCGCGCTGCCCGCGAGTCGCAGAGCCACATCGGCATGGCCCACCGTCTCGCCACGAACGAGGATGCCCGGCGTCGGCGCCAGCAGACCATCGAAATCGCGCTCGGCATCCATACCGTGTCGGGGGCGGTGATCGCTGCGGCGAAACTGCTCGAGCTCGCCGGCGAGGATGCCAAGGCGATCACCGAGGAACGCGACGCCGAAGAGCGCGAAAGGGCGCTCCGATCGCTGGGCATCGAACCGGGCGGCACCATCCCACCGGCCCTCCGCGCACAGTTGCGCACGCTCGAGGATGACCAAAAACGTCGGGCCACCCGCAGCCTGCGCGATGGAATCGACCGCATCATGGTCGATCTGCTGTCGCTCTACCGAGACATCCTGCTCCTGCAGCTCGACGCCCGGACCGAACCGATCAATCTCGCGATCGTCTCCCAGCTGACGAGCGCGAGTGCGGCTTCGACGGCGGCAGAGACCCTCGCGACGATGGACGCCATTGCCACCGCCCGCACACGCATCGACGGCAACGTGGCTCCGGCCCTCGCCCTCGAAGCCATGCTGATCTCCACTGCTCGCTGAGGGATATTCATGACCGCTCGCACTACCCGCGCCGTGCTTATCGCGGCTGCTCTCGCCATCATCCTTCCGCTCTCCGGGTGTGTCGCATCGTTCCTGCCGAAGGCGCAAAGCACGCGGTCGACCCCGACGGGCGAGAAGGTCAGCGCCGACCTCACGCCGTTCTACAGCCAGGTGCTGAACTGGAAAGCCTGCGAGGGCGGCGACTTCCAATGCGCGACGGCGAAGGCGCCGATGGACTGGAAAAACCCCGCAGCCAAATCGATCGATCTCGCGCTCATTCGCAAGACCGCGACCGGCACGGCGCTTGGCTCGCTACTCGTCAACCCCGGCGGTCCGGGAGGGTCGGGCTACGACTTCATCCGCGACAGCCTCGACTATGCGGTCGATAAGAAGCTGCAGCAGAACTACGACATCGTGGGCTTCGATCCCCGCGGGGTGAACAAGTCCTCGGCGGTGAAGTGCTACCAGGACCCGGTCGAAATGGACAAATTCCTCTTCGGCAACTCCCCAAACCCCTTCGGTTCAGATGCCTGGATCGCTGACCAGCGCACCAACAACACCGCGTTCGGGGCGGCCTGCCTCAAGTACACCGGAAACCTCCTGGGGTTTATCGATACCAATAGCGCTGCTCGTGACCTCGACATGCTTCGGTCGACTCTCGGCGACAAGAAGCTCAACTACCTCGGCTACTCCTACGGCACGCTGCTCGGCGCGACCTATGCGGAGCTCTTCCCGAAGAAGACCGGCCACCTCGTGCTCGACGGTGCCCTCGACCCGGCGACAACCAGTTTTGACGTGGGAGCTACCCAGGCGCAGGGCTTCGAGAGCGCACTGCTGGCCTACATCAAGGATTGCGAAACTGGCAAGGACTGCCCGTTCAGCGGGTCCGGCGCGGCTGCGATGGCCGAGATCCGTTCATTGCTCGACAGTCTGAACGTGAGCCCGCTGCGCGCGAAGGATGGTCGCGAGCTCTCGAGCAGTGTGATGTTCAACGCCATCATCTTCCCTCTCTACAACAAGTCCAACTGGCCCTCTCTCACGCAGTTGTTCACCACAGTGATGCGCGGCGACCCCTCGGTGGGGTTCCAGCTCGCCGATGCCTACTACGGGCGCACAGCCGACGGTACCTACAAAGACAACTCGACCGAGGCGTTCATCGGCATCAATTGTCTCGACTACGCAGCCGAGTCCACCACCGACGCGAGCTTGAGGGCGGATGCGGCGAAGCTCACCTCTCTCGCACCGACCCTCGGGGCCCAACTCTCCTACGACACCTCGTGTGCTTCGTGGCCGTTCCAGCCCACCCGCATGCGGGGATCGATTGCAGCGGATGGTTCGGCGCCGATCCTCGTCGTGGGAACCACCAACGACCCGGCCACGCCATATGTGTGGGCGAAGGCGCTGGCGAAGGAACTCCAAAACGGCCATCTCATCACCTACAAGGGCGAAGGCCACACGGCATATAACAAGTCCAACTCCTGTGTGAATAACGCCGTCGACGACTTCTTCGTCGCCGGAACCGTGCCGAAAAAGGATCCGCAATGTTGATCCCGCACCCTGTCCGCCTCGCCATGATCGCCATCGCGAGCGCGGGCCTCCTGCTCCTCAGCGGGTGCACCACCTCGCTCTTCCCGAGCGTTGAACACACGTCACAGCCCACCGGCGAGAGTGTTCCGGCCGCAGTTGCCCCCTACTACCACCAGTCCCTCACCTGGAAGAACTGTGGGAAAAGCCAGCAGTGCGCCACGGCCGTCGCGCCGATGGACTGGCGCAAGCCCTCGAAGACGACGGATATTTCGCTCGCCCTGACCCGGGCATCCGCCACTGGCACGCGGTTGGGCTCACTGTTCGTGAACCCGGGCGGCCCAGGGGCGTCCGGCTACGATCTCGTGCACGACGACCTGGACTACGCGGCGTCGAAGACCCTGCAGAAGAGCTACGACGTGATCGGCTGGGATCCGCGCGGAGTCGGCCGGTCGACACCGGTCACCTGCTACGACGATAAGAAGCTCGACGAGTTCATTTACGGGGTGGCCAAGAATCCGGTGAACAGTCCCGCCTGGGTTACCGAGGTGACCGACCAGTCCAAGGACTTCGCGGCATCCTGCCTCAAGAACACCGGGCCGGCCCTCCAATTCATCGATACCCAGAGCACCGTGCACGATCTCGACATGCTGCGCGCCGTCGTGGGGGACACGAAGCTCAACTACCTCGGCTACTCCTACGGCAGCGACATCGGCATGTACTACGCCGATCGCTTCGCGAAGAAGGTCGGCCACGTAGTGCTCGACGGTTCCACCGACTCGACACTGTCGATCTTCGACATCAACCTCACGCAGTCCGCTGGATTCGAAAACGCTCTCAAGGCCTATCTCGCGGACTGCTCGTCGACGAAGGGCTGTCCGTTTCCGGGGTCGGTAGACGACAGCCTCGCGAAGATCTCCGCGCTGTACGACCGGCTCACCGTCAGTCCGATCGATGCCCCCGACGGTCGGGTGCTCGACCAGAACCTGCTCGACACTGCCATCAATTCCGCCCTCTATGACAAATCGTCGTGGCACTATCTCAGCGATATGTTCAGCGAGATCAGGAAGGGCACCACCGATACCGCGTTCGTGCTCGCCGACTCCTACAACGGCCGCAATGCCAACGGCAGCTACAAGGACAATTCCCTCGAGGCGTTCATCGCGATCGGATGCCTCGACTATCCGACCGTGACGGATCCGGCCGTGATCGCGCGCGAGAACGCCCAGTTGATTCAGGCCGCACCCACCCTGACCCGCGCCACAGTGATCGGCGATGTGACGTGCGAGAACTGGCCGTTCCACAACCGCGAGGCGCCGGCTGCGGTGACCGGAGCCAACGCGGCGCCAATTCTCATCCTCTCCTCAACCGGTGACCCGGCGACGCCGTACCAGTGGGGTGTCGCGCTGTCGAAGCAGCTCAAGAGCGCCCACCTCGTCACGCGCCACGGAGAGGGCCACACGGCGTACAACCGCGGCATCCCGTGCATTGACAACACCGTCGATCGGTACTTCGTATCGGGTACCGTGCCGAAGAAGGACCCCGATTGCACGGGATGATACTCGGCCACGGTTTGTGCATAATTGCAGAGAGTGCAAGAATGGTGCCATGACACTCGACCACGCTACGGCAGGACTCCGCGAACGCAAACGTCTCGCCACTGCTCGTGCGATCGAGGTGGCGGCAATCACCCTGGTCGCCGACAAGGGCCTCGACAAGGTGACCGTCGACGAAATCAGTCGAGTCGCCGACATCTCTCCGCGCACCTTTTTCAATTATTTCGCGTCGAAGGAGTCCGCGCTCGTCGGCGCGACACCCGAGCCCCCCACCTCGGATGCCATTTCCGCCTACGTGAACGCCTCGGGCGGCACGGTATTCGACGGGCTCGGCGCGCTGCTCGCCGCCGCTACCGAGGGCACTTCCAACGACACGGAGCTGATGCTCAAGCGGCGAAGCCTGCTCAAGGACTACCCCCAGCTATTCGCGATGCGCATGGCGGCGATGCGTGAATTCGAGGATCGGGTGCGCGAGATCGTGGCGCTGCGTCTGGTAGCGGATGACCCGGCTCTCGCCACGGATTCCGACCTGCTGCTGAGCCGCTCCCGTCTCATCACGAACGTGGCCTTCGGCGCCATGAAGCACGCGTGGGTCAGCTGGGCCGACAAAGAAGGCGGCACCTCGCTGAGCGAGAAGCTCAAGGATTCCTTTGACGAACTGGGTCGCATCCTCGCGCCGGTGCGCTCCGTCTGATCGGCTAAGCTTTCAGGCGTTGCCCGCGAGAAATCGCGTGCACGCCGCCTTAGCTCAGTCGGTAGAGCATCTCACTCGTAATGAGAAGGTCGTCAGTTCGATTCTGACAGGCGGCTCCACATAAAGTGCTGGTCCCAGGCTTGTCATTGCAGGAACGAAGAGCTGGCCGCAGAACGTGAAAAGCCCGCGCCGGGTTTGTCTTTTTGATGCAAAGACCGTACCGTCGCCCGTTTCGCCACCGCCTTGCTCGAACGGTAGAAAGAGCGTTCTATTGGAGTAGTTCATCTTTGGTGGACCCGATCCTCCGGGCGCACCTCGGACAGGGCGGGGCGCACCGAGAAACAGGGAGAGAGAAAATGACCACCATCGCAATCATCGGAGCCGGCGCAGGATTGGGCCTTGCTGTCGCACGTCGCTTCGGCCGTGAAGGCTTCACCGTCGCTCTGATCGCCCGTAACCAAACCCGTGTCGACAACCTGGCCGCAACTCTCACCGCGGAAGGGATTGGCGCGAGAGGGTTCATCGCGAACGTTCGAGACGCTGACTCTTTGACCGGCGCTCTCACCCTGGCAGCGGAGCAGCTCGGCCCGATCGAAGTGCTGCAGTACAGCCCGCTGCCAGCCAAAGAGTTCATGCGGCCGGTTCTGGAAACGGTCGCTGAGGACCTCGTTGGTCCGGTGGAATTCTCGATTTACGGACCCGTCACCGCCGCACACCAGGTGATCCCCGGCATGCGCTCGCTCGGTCGAGGAACCCTCCTCTTCATCAACGGGGCCAGTGCCGTGCGCCCCGGTGCCACCGTCACGGGAACTTCGATCGCTTTCGCCGGAGAGAGCGCCTACGCGCAACTCCTTCACGACGCTCTCGCCCCCGAAGGAATCCACGTTGCTCAGCTGATAATCCCGCAAGGGATCGGCGCAGGAGAGCCCTCGCACGAGCCGGAGGCTCTGGCGGAGTCGTTATGGAAAATCCACACCAACAGGAGCGAATTTCGCACCTACGCTGCCCCTCTCGCCTAGGGTCCGCGACCGGAAAAGGGCCTCCCGCTTTGCCCCATCACCCCGCGCCAACGCCGTCTCATGTGATACCCTATGGGGGTATAAGGGAAAGGCTCGAACATGGTGGGGTACACCGCAAATAAAGACGATCTGCTCAAGCGGCTTCGGCGTGCTGAAGGCCAGGTACGAGGAATCCAGCGCATGGTCGATTCCGACAGCTACTGCATTGATATCCTCACGCAGGTTTCCGCTGCGACAAAGGCGCTCGAAAACGTTGCTCTCGCGTTGCTTGATGATCATCTCGCGCACTGCGTCGCCGAGGCCGCGCGTGAAGGGGGCTCTGTCGCAGACGACAAGATCAAAGAAGCCTCTGCAGCGATCGCGCGCCTCGTTCGATCCTGACGTCGAATCCGCCACAACCAACCAACCATTCAGAAAAGAGATTTGCCGTGTGCAACTCCACCCCCTCAACGACTGACCTCGGTTTGACCGACAAGAACCACGCCTGCAGCTGTGGCACCGACAATCACGGCGGAGCCCACTCCGATGCGGGAGAGGCGAAGACGGAGGGCACAGTGCGGGAGCATTACCTGGTCGAAGGCATGACCTGCAGTCACTGCGTTGCGAGTGTCACCGAGGAGCTCTCCGCGGTGCACGGGGTTGAGAGTGTGAGCGTGGATCTGAACGCGGGCGGCACATCCCGCGTCATGGTTGTCAGCTCCAAACCGGTGCCGGTCGGCGACGTTCGCGCCGCAATCATCGAAGCCGGATACTCGCTGGTCACGGTGTAGCAATGGCAGAGACCGACGTCGAACTAGAGATCGGCGGGATGACTTGCGCATCCTGCGCAACCCGTATCGAACGCAAATTGAACCGGCTCGATGGCGTGGAGGCGACCGTGAACTACGCGACGGAAAAAGCTCGCGTCAAGAGTTCGAGCGGGGTCGACATCCAGGCTCTGATTGCGACAGTTGCATCGGCGGGCTACACCGCGACCGCACCGTTGCCGCCAGAGGCACCGGGCCTCGACATTCCCACGTCGAAACCCGACGAGGTCGTCGCCCTGCGTACCCGGCTCCTCATCTCTGCCGCGCTCGGGATCCCCGTGGCGCTCCTGTCGATGATTCCCGCGCTCCAGTTCACCAACTGGCAGTGGCTCGCACTCACCCTCGCTGCTCCGGTCGCGGTCTGGGGAGCGCTGCCGTTCCACCGGGCCGCCTGGGTCAACGCCCGGCACGGGGCGACGACCATGGACACTCTCGTCAGCGTCGGAGTTCTTGCTGCATTCGGCTGGTCGCTCTATGCGCTGTTCTTCGGAACAGCTGGGGAGCCCGGCATGCGGATGAGCTTCAGCTTCATTTCGATGCGCGGATCCGGCGCGAGCGAGATTTACCTCGAAGTTGCAAGTGCGGTGACCATTTTCCTTCTCGCCGGACGGTATGTCGAAGCTCGCGCCAAGCGGGAATCCGGCGCGGCGTTGCGAGCGTTGCTTGAGCTGGGGGCGAAGGAGGCGATTCTGTTGACCAACGGTGTTGAGACTCTCGTCGCCGTGTCGACGCTTGCGATCGGCGACCGGTTCGTCACGCGTCCCGGCGAGAAGATCGCAACGGACGGTCTGGTCGTAGAGGGGGCCTCGGCGGTGGACCGAAGCATGCTCACCGGAGAGTCCGTGCCGGTGGAGGTGGCTGTCGGAGACCGCGTGGTCGGTGCGACGGTGAATGTGGGCGGACGTCTCGTCGTCGAGGTCACGCGCATCGGATCTGAGACCGAACTCGCGCGCCTTGGCCGCCTCGTCGAAGAGGCCCAGACCGGAAAGGCCGAAGCCCAGCGGCTCGCCGACCGGGTATCGGCTGTTTTCGTGCCGATCGTCTTCGGACTCGCTGCACTCACCTTCGTCGGTTGGCTCGTGTTGGATGGGTCGATCGAGGCCGCTTTCACGGCAGCCATCGCCACCCTGATTGTCGCGTGCCCGTGTGCCCTTGGTCTCGCCACGCCCACCGCACTGCTCGTGGGTACCGGTCGCGGATCGCAGCTCGGAATCCTCATTCGCGGTCCGCAGGTGCTCGAGCAGACCCGCCGTGTCGACACAATCGTGCTCGACAAGACAGGAACCATCACCACCGGCGAGATGACGGTGGTCTCGGTAATCCCGTTGGGTGGGGAGACCAATGAGTCCCTGTTGAGAAGTGCTGCCTCCGCTGAGGTTGGCTCGGAGCATCCGGTCGGTCGCGCCATCGTCTCTGCTGCCGGAGAGAACATCGCCTCCGCAGATTCCTTCGTCGCGACCGCAGGGTCCGGCGTCCAGGCCGTTGTCGGCGGAAGCGCCGTGCTAGTCGGCCGTGCCTCCTGGCTTGCGGAGAGTTGGAGCCTTCCTCTTCCGCGGCAGCTACGGGTCAGCGTTGACGCGGCGGAATCGGCCGGTCGCACGGTGCTCATCGTCGCTGTCGACGGGGAGCTCCGTGGGGCAATCGTCGTCAGTGACACCGTAAAGCCGACCAGCGCGGAGGCCGTGACACGATTAGCCTCACTCGGTCTGACACCGGTGTTGCTCACGGGAGACAATGCGGGAGCCGCCGCCGCGGTTGGAGCAGAGGTGGGCATCGCCGACGTGCGCTCGGGTGTCACACCACAGGGCAAGCTCGACGTGATCCGGGCGCTTCAGGCCGAGGGCCGGGTGGTGGCGATGGTCGGTGATGGTGTGAACGATGCCGCCGCTCTCGCCGCTGCCGACCTCGGCATCGCGATGGGCACGGGAACGGATGCTGCGATCGCCGCGAGCGACGTCACAGTGCTGAGGGGCGACCTTCTCGCTGTCGTCGACGCGATCCGCCTCTCCAGGAGCACCCTCGGAACGATCAAGGGGAATTTGTTCTGGGCTTTCGCCTACAACGTTGCCGCTATACCGATTGCCATGCTCGGACTTCTCAACCCGGTGATCGCCGGCGCCGCAATGGCGTTCTCATCCGTGTTTGTTGTGACGAACAGCCTGCGGTTGCGTCGCTTTCGGGCAGGCGTGCCAGCGGCTCTATCCCCAGTCTCACCGGTCGTGAAAATACCCGAGCCAGGTATCCGCTGACGGAGCCGATCTCTCAAGACGGTGGGCTATCGTGGGGCGAAATTGAGCAAGAAGATCGCGAATGATGTCGTGGGAGTGGCAATGGTCGAGAGAATGAGCGGCATCGGGCGTATCTTCGCGACCACATCCCTGAGGCGGCTGCTTCTGGCATCGCTCACAATTGCCGCCATTCTGCTGGGACTCATCGGTATGCACGCGCTTTCGGCTGGCGTGGACACTCAGGGCAGCCATGCTGCTCACTCCGAGCTGGCGTCGGGGCACGGAAACCCAATGCAGATGGCGCCCGGGTCCGATGAAAGTGCCACGCTCGGGATTGCTTCAGCGCTTCTCCTTCCTGTCGGACTGGTTCCGGTAGAGGGGTGCACCGGGATGTGCGCAATGAATTGCCTGCTGCTCGGCATGGTCTGTGCTCTCAGCTTCCTGGTTGCCCTTACCGCTGTGCTTTTCGGCAAGCTCCCGGTGCGGCTGTTGTCCGGCATCCGAACAGTGACGCGTGTTTCTCCCATCACCAGTTCGAAAGTCGTCATACCGTCCACTCCCTCGCTCAAAGCACTCTCCATCAGCAGGACCTGATCAGACACGCGGTTTCCCTCCCGAATTCGGGAGTCAGGTAAGTCGCTGCACCAGCAGCAGTTCCGTTGTCTCGTTCTTTTCTCCCGATTGGATCTTCCTATGTACACCCCACGAAAGATTTTCGTTATTCTCGCTATCGTCGGCAGTGCCGTTACGGTGAGCGCCTGCTCCACCGCGGCGACTCCGGGCACGACCGGCTCGTCCTCGAGTGCGTCAGCTGCGTTCACTAAAGCAGACGTCAGCTTCGCAACCGACATGTCCGCCCACCACCAGCAGGCCGTAGAAATGTCGCAAATGCTCCTCGACAAGAGCGACATCGACCCACGCGTTGTCACTCTCGCCCAGGAAATCAAAGCCGCGCAGGGTCCTGAGATCAAGCAGATGAAGTCCTGGTTGTCCGATTGGGGCCAGAAGCCAGACAGCATGTCGGGAATGGATATGGGCGGAACGCTGATGTCCGATTCGGACATGAACGATCTGAAGAGCTCGACGGGCCTGGCGGCAAGCAAGCTGTTCCTCACCCAAATGACGGTGCACCACAAGAGTGCGCTCGTCATGGCGAAGACAGAAGTCGACTCGGGAAAGAACGCCGACGCTGTCACGCTGGCGAAAAACATCATCTCGACCCAGACCACCGAAATCACCACAATGAGCGACATTCTCGCTTCGCTCTAATGCCCCGTCGCCGGCCTCTGGGGCAGGTTTCGTTGAAGAAGCGACCTGCCCCGAGGATCGGCGCTGACACGCCTTGCGCGCATCGAAATGGATACCAGTGACCTCTCGCATATTCCTGCTTCATGACGGGGCCACAACCGCACCGCAGCCCGCCGAGGAGAAGGTCGGTTCGTGAAAATGCCCATGTTCGCCCGTGCCGCCTCGCACGGTGGGGCAATCTCCACAGCCCTCCTCCTGCTTACCTTTCTCGCCGGCTGCGCCACAGTTTCGACCGTGACATCCTCAGCCCCACCTGCGGCACCAGCGTCACGCTTCGGCCACGTGCACGGCGTGGGATTCGACGCGACCTCGGATGCGGTCTATATCGCCACGCATACCGGGCTTTACACCGTTTCCGGTTCGCTCAGTTCACCGAAGGAGTCCGCAGCTCTCGGTGGCCCCATCGCCGGTCTACGCCAGGACAACATGGGATTCGCCATCGATGGTGAGCGCATGTACGCTTCCGGGCATCCCGATCCCACCGTGTCTTCGGATGCCAATCTGGGGCTCGTATCCAGCACCGATCAGGGAAAGAGTTGGAGTGCAGTCTCGCTGAAGGGCACAACTGATTTTCATGATCTGGAGATCAGTCATTCCGGCCAGGGCCCGACCACAATCTACGGGTTTGACAGCGCGGACGCTGTCATTCGGGTGAGCCGGGATGGGGGATCCACATGGACGTCGGGCGCCGCTCTTGCGATGCGGGATATGGCGGCCGACCCCGCTCTCCCCGGAACGATCTATGCAACGACGAGCGATGGACTGAAGGTCAGCCATGACTATGCGGCATCCTTCGAGCTCAGTCCCGGCGCGCCGGCGCTCTACCTGATCGCCGCCGCTGGGTCGGCCGCCCAGCCGCAGCTCGTCGGAATCGATGCGGCGGGGGTCGTCTGGAAGAAGTCAGCCAATACACCCTGGCAGGCAACGGGAGCGGTCACGGGAACGGCGGATGCTCTGGCCCTCTCCGTTGGGGCGACATCGACGCTGGTAGTCGCCGACCAGCGTGGAATCGTGGCCAGCTCTGACTATGGTGCGAGCTGGCGAATCCTGGTGACTACCTGACGGCACAAACTCGCGGTCCCACCATTTCCCAGCTCCAGGGATGGGATGGTGACACGGTGGTGAGTTTCAATTCGCCAAGCAGGGTGAGCGGGGCAGGCTGGTCTAAAGTCCTCGGGTGGTGTCCTTTGAGAGACCTACGGCCGGTTCTCGCTGACCATCCAACGGCGGCTGCTCCCGCGGAATCCATCCGTCCCTGAAGACCGAAGTCTCGGGCCCGGGGTGTCGGCGGGTCTGCACGACGAAGAGCGTAATTCCGAGGGCAATGGCCACGAATGAGGCCCACACGTTGGCCGGGATGCCGAGCAAGCCGTCGCTCGTCGGGTCGATGCGGATCGCCTCGAGCCAGCTGCGACCAAGTC
>ENA-OFCI01001117-OFCI01001117.1-metagenomes-genome-assembly--contig:-NODE-1117-length-13031-cov-4.063579_pt1 | contig 13031 bp, 9 predicted proteins | sample MGYA00153391_OFCI01 | MGnify analysis MGYA00153391
AAAACTGCGCCGCCGTTTCCGTTGAAGCGGCGAGCCAATTCAAGTAGTTCTCCGGTTCGATAATGACAGGCATTCGCTTTTCATCACCGGGCTTGTGGAAGTGGCTCATCACTGCATGTGCGTCTGCGTTGATCGTCAACATCGAAAACGATTCAAAATATGTCTCGTCTTTGCCGTGGCTTTCCCAAATACCGCCAATGGCAAACGGCGCGTGAGACGCCATTTCAATACGCCAGCGAACCGCTTTGCCGGATTCCCAATTCGGTTCATAAAACGCATCGGCGGGGATCAAGCAAAACTGCCGATTCCGCCACGCACCGCGAAACATAGGTTTGCTGCTAACGGTCTCTGTGCGCGAGTTATAAGCCATCCGCCCTAACTTGGAAACTTGGTCATCCTTCGCCCAAAATGGCACTAGTCCGAACCGTGCGCCTTTCCACTCCGCGTCACCACCATCCTCATCTGCACCGTGGTCAAGACGAATAATCGGCGCTACGTCGTTCGGGAATACTTCCGGCTTGAATTGAATCTTGGTCTCGCGAATGTCTTCAAGCGCGCCACTGCGAAACGCTTCAACGGCTGTGGGGCGGTAGTTTGTGCACATGCTGGCCTTTACTTTTTACACTGCATATTTTTGAACAGTTGACGCTAGGGCACACGCAACCGATCCAACAGCTTTTTCTAAGCACGGAAAAGTTCAACTATTGCGGTCTTGATATTTCCATACGTTCCCGCGTTGATCGCTTCTTGGATGTTTGCAATGTAACCAAGCTCGAAATAGTAGAAGAAGCGATGTGGTTTGAATGATGTTCGAGCGCATCTACAAACGCGACTCGCGTGCTAATGCGCCGCTAAATACTACTTTACCGCGTAATAAAGGTGCCAAGCGGGGTTGGTTCTCGTTTCGACTTTAGCTAAGCAAGCATAGTCTGTAAGTCCAGTCTTGCCATCACGGCATAACCCCACTGCGAGGGCGTATCGCTGATTTTCAACTCTGATGAGTGATGCTGCCAAGTATAGGACTACAAACAACAAGAGAACAATCGCAATATTCTTTTTCATCGAGTGCAATCCCTTTTACGCGCTGATTCGGGCTCTGAGTCATTTAAGGCAAACAGTCCAACTTATCGCAAGATCAAATTCGGCAGCGCAAAGACGTTGCTGCGCATTCTTCAGTGCAATCTCGCGGTACTCGTCCGCTTTTTTCTTTTGTGCTGCACTCATTTAAGCAGGACATAAATTTTTCTACCCCAGCACTTGCTGGCGCTCGAATTCAATTCTTCGTGATCCTGTATTCAATCGAGTTCGCTCCCGCCTTGATTACTTCAACAACATAGCCTTCCATCGGCAGCTTAGTTTCACCCACCGAGAGACGAATCGGTGTTGTGTCTGGTGGCGTTACCACATGAAAATCTGATGCTGGCGCAATAGTCACACCACTAATGGTCGTATTCGCACGAGCGCTATTTCCACTGCTTGTAACTCGCGTTGTGGCTTGCCCCGTGTTAAACGCAATCGGGGTGCGGCTCAGCGTGGTCTCGTTACTAATGATCTGCACATCCTTGCGGTATAGAATGATCTCTCCCGAGGCTTCTACACCCGCAAATCGTAATTCCGCAAAGCCCTCATTTGTCTTGCGCCCTAAGATGTCTGCTTTGCCTGAAATATTTTCTAGGTTGCGCTGCTTGTTCACGCGCAGCACTACGTCACCAATGCCTGCTATTCGTGCTGGCCCTATCGGTTGCTCTACATAAGACGTGTGCTCAATCGACGCGCAGCCAAAATTCAAAAACGCGAATATTAGGATTATTATTTTTCTCATTTTCTTCCCCCTCTTGTTGATTATCGATTCTTTCGAGTTATACACTATCGGTTCAATTTCGTTTTCAGCGAAACCGCGAAATTAAGGCCGCTTTAATATTTCGGTAGCCGTCAGCCAATGTGCCGTTATATAGCCAGATCATGCCGCACAGGGCATACAGGCATGATGACGCAAGGAAGTTTTCCCAGCGGTAGGTTTCGTTTCCCATTAGCGCGTGATAAATGACATAGACGCCGTCTACAGTAAACCAATAAAAAAATATCGCACCCCAGATGCGCAATCCATTTGATCGACCCTCAGCCATGTCCAGTAATACCCGGCACGCCCACGGGGCGGTAATGTAACTGAGCAATGCCATGATGAGCGAAATACCGACATCCCAGTCCGAAATGTTGTAGTTGAGCGCACCGTAGATGAGCCAAGTTAAACCTATCGCAAGGCTGAAAAGCTTCCACGGCCTAAGAAATTCTTGCAGGTTCATTGATGGCAGGTCCTCACGGAGAAGCGGGTCGCGAAGTTCTCTAACTCGGCGCAACATGAAATACCATGAACATGGAATTACACAAATGATGGATATAAGAAAGGCGATTGATGCGGATGCGACAAATGAGTTATTGGAGACACTGCTGTGCTCTCGAATAAAATCACATCAAAAGTATCGGTAGCGCAATACGCAACACCTTCGCGCTCTTGGGTATGTGCGCTTTCAAAAAGAAGGGTTGGCAACTTTTTCCATTTTTACAGTTGAACACTCAATTACGAAGGGAGGAGATGATGCGGTCGCAAATTGGCCGTAACAAATACTCTTGATTTTCACGGTAAGAGACTGTCATGGTGAAGGATTTTGCGCCATTAAACACCCTCACTAGGCGAACTATGAAGTTGCCGTTATTGTTCACCGGGGATCGCTTGTATTCCGTAATAAATAAGGTAATACCATTGATGACCTGTTTGATTGTGCCCTTCCAAACTAAAACAGACCAACCATTTATTTGCGCTGCTTTTACCATTGACTCGCGTAGGGCTATGTCAAGCTCACGGATATCGGACGCTCCTGACGAGTTGGCCTGAGCTTGCGAAACATCAAGATCTGGGTAGTATCGAACGCTCATGAGCGCTGCAGTTTTTCTCAGATCGTCGTAGTAATTGGCTCCAAAGTTCAATTCGGAGGAAGCATCAAATATTCCAGCACGTTCAGTAATCGACTGCGTTGCCGAATCAAGGGTAATGATTTGATTATTGCTCAAGGCTTTCCAATTTCTCGGAAGCTCAATTTGGACACTCTTTGGGAGCTGGATAGCAACAAAATTATTAGAGGCAATTGCCAAAGGACATAGCGCTATCCAGACAGCGATACCAAAAAGGTAAGAGCTAAACCGATTTTCTACGCTTTTCATTTTTGAGCACCCTTGTTTCAGTGTTGACTTCTCGCGCATATACGACTCCGGCAGAATAAAAGCGAGCATCTTAAGGTATCGCTTTTTGCTGACGCATGCGTTTTCTGCTTTTGGCATTTCTTAAGTTTTTCTGAGGATTGTTGTTGGTGCCGATGCGCTTTTGACCCAGCGTGCCGGCTTTGACTGACCCCCTTTAATCTGGCGCAACCCGTGTATAGGCAACGTTTCGCAGGGTCTTGGGCTGGGTCAACAGACTCGCGGCACATGTGTCAATTTGACCTCGACAACAACAGCTTAGCGCTTCAAGCATCGTGATACCGATGCCAAGGTAACTCTAACCACCAAAAAAGAAAGGAAATCCACAAAACTATCCACAGAATCTGCCTAAAATAGAACAACTTCAGGTGGGTCAAACTTCAATGCAATTCGTGGGTCAGATTTCGATGCAATTCAACACCAAGGGAATTTCTTTGGTCAAAGTGTTACGGCAAACCAATACCCACCGCGGCTACTCTCCAAATGCCATGCAGCGACCCTTCGAAAAATAGTGACAATTCTGATGTTCCTACCCAACCGTCCTTTATTCTCCATCGGGCCCAAAAAATGCGCGGGTCAACGGCAGAGCGCATGGGTATAAATGATGCCTCCTGACAAGAAAGGGTTTGGCGGTTTTGGCGATTTGGTATCTGACATTTCCAGCGATATCGCAACGCCCCAAGAAGATCAACGGCCTTCAAAATCTAGCTTGCCCCTGCCTGAGCATGGATCTGAACTAGAGTCCACCGCCAATTCCGAAAGAATTCCGCAATCTAAGCAATCGGCTCCGCGGCCACAGGAGGAACAGACACAGTCTGGCGGCGGGATAGCGGTCTGGGGATGGGTTGCCATCGTCGGCCTCATTATTCTGGTGATCGCCATTGCGTCCGAAAGCGGTCGAAAAAACACGAATGTGCTCGGGAGCGATGCGTCGTCGACTAAGACAGTGGTTTCACTATCCCATTATGCCCAAGGGATTCCCGATCTTGACGCCGGGAATGCGCGGGCTCTTGGGGGGTTGCTTTCCACCGCAGGCACTGGCGATCTACGAAAGGTCGACCTTGAATTGACAACCATAGAGAAATCTCGCGGAACGAGGCCTGCAATTGATAAAGCATCAGCCAAGGAGTCAAGGGCAAAGAACCATCTCGGACTGGGCGCGCACAAGGCCGGTAATCTTGAGGCAGCGGCGGCACAATATTTTGACGCTTTCAAGCTAAATCCCTCTGATCCAGAAATTGTCGAGAATCTTGGTATCTCACTCTATGAACTTTCGGATTATATCGCGGCGAGGAAAGCTTTTTACGCGGCCTTGGGTTTGGACCCAAGGCGCTGGTCCGCCTGGACGGGGTTGGCGAAGGTGTTCGCTGTCGCGGGCGAAACTGCCAAAGCTGAAAAAGCATTCGCGTTGGCCCTCCAGGTCACCAAGATGCCGAGGGTCACGCGGCAGAGGCTTCTCTCTATATTTCGCGAAGACCAAAACTTGGCTGTCAGAAACGCTGCCGGCAACGCATTGACTTCGCATTATTCCTTGGCTGTTGAGGACTTCCTTAAACCAATACTAGGAAACCTCACCGGCACAGGAATTCCTGTCTACCTTCCGACGAAAGTTGCAGCATTCAATTCCGTAGGGAAGCCGGTGCGATTGTACGCTCAAAACAACGACGTATTCGACATCAAAGCCGACGCTGATAGCTACGCGATTCCGATCGCAACCGAACCTGAATGCCCCGGAATGTTCTGCTTAGTTGGATACATAGAAGCTAAGAAAATTTTATCCTCTGAGTCAATTGAGGGAGAATTAGTACGATTGCATGGCGGAATAAGTGGCGCGATTGTCAAGGGTGAGGATCGGTTTCCAGATAGTCTCGTTTTTCGCGTCGGAGATGTGCGGTATTCGTTCTCGTTGGGCTTGAGCACTAGTGCAGGCATAGATGCGGCGAACTCCGCATTGAAACTTGGGCCACTTCCTGTTGAAACGTTTTCCTCCCTTCCGAAATATACCGCCGGCCCAGCAAGCAGCAGTGCCCCAGAGACACCTGCTCTTCCCGCAGCTGTCAGGCAACTAAATTACACGTCGCCGGCCCCGAATCCGACCTGTAACATCACGTACGACGTTAGGCTCGACACTTTTGGTGAGGGTGTTATGGTTGAACTCCGGCAAGGTCGCCTGGGCAATTCAAGCTATGTGAAGTCCTCGCAGAGTTTGGGTGGGAATGTCCACTTCGGCAACCTTTGTGCTGGAAGCTACTTCTTAGCAATCGGAAACGGTGAAAGCGTGAGCGTCACGCCGGCGCGGGAATTCGAAACCAATAGGGAGTACCGAAGCACAATACAGAGGCAACGCGCATCAGGCAATGTGACATCAGGGCGTCGCGGCGAGTTGTGAATGACAAACGCGAACATGCAAGACGTTCGGCTTTCGTATCGTGAGGCGACTTCAAGCATTCGTTGCGCATTGCTCTTTTGAAGGCCGCAGCGAGATAATAAATGCAATGAAAATACCAACTGTGAAAAAAGGGTGGATAACGTGGGTAACGAAGCAGCTCTTGGCACGATAGACGGATTAACGAAGGCGCTGATCGATATCGCAGTCGAGAGTTGGCGATTTAGCCGTTTGTTTTCCCGTCTTCTCACTAAACTCGATGCGGGGGATAGCTCGCGCTACGTGAATCAGTACAGATACTACTTGAAGCGGCTTGAGGAGAATCTTGAAACCGCTGGGCTACGTCTGGTCAATGTCGAGGGCCATCCCTACGATCCTGGTTTTGCTGCGACGGCACTAAATCTAGGGGATTTCGGGCCAGATGATGTGTTGCTAGTGGATCAAATGATGGAGCCAATTGTCATGGGGCCAGACGGCTTGGTGAGAGCTGGGACCGTCATGTTGCGAAAGGCCAAAATGTGAAAAATTATGTTGGAATTGATCTCGGAACCACCAACAGCGCTATTTGCTCCTACGATGGTGAGAATCTGCGACTCATTAAGAGCCCCGAGCAGAACGATGTCACGCCATCCGCGATATTCATTGATCGTCGGGGCAAGAGGTATCTTGGTAAAACTGCCTACGAAAACGCGGCTAAAAATCCAGACAATGCAGCGACAAAATTCAAGCGGATGATGGGTACTAGCACACCGATCAAACTTGCAGCAGTCGATAAAACCATGACACCTGAAGAGTGTTCAGCCGAGATACTAAAGCTATGTTTCGGCTACCTACCTGAGGAGATTCGGAACGATCCTGACACGGGTACCGTCATTACGGTTCCCGCAGCATTCAACCAGATGCAGAAAGACGCGACGATGGCGGCGGCCGAGATGGCTGGTATCGGCAAGGTAGCACTAATGCAAGAGCCCGTAGCGGCGGTAATGTGCGTTATGAAGCAGCGCAAGGGTGATGGCGTCTTTTTGGTTTTTGATTTGGGTGGGGGCACTCTCGATATTGCTATAGCCGAAAGCATCTCAGGCCGCGTAAGCCTGCTCGCACACGGTGGAGTGCCAATGTGTGGGGGCGCTGATTTTGACCGGTTCATCTTGGACAACGTCGTAAAGCCTTGGCTTTTCGATAACTTCAATCTACCTAGCGACTTGACTGTCAATCCTAAGTACAAGTCGCTTTTGCGACTTTCATTGCACGCCGCTGAACGAGCCAAAATAGAACTTTCCAGCAAGGAGGAGACAGTTATTACGTTGCCCGATCTCAATATTTCTGATGAAAGCGGCGGAGAAATCTACTTGGATATTCCAATCACTCGGAACGTCCTAAACCGACTGATAGCCGACAAGGTGGACGAGTCGATCAATGCCGCTCGCGAGACTCTCGACAAGGCAGGACTCAGCCCGAATGATGTAGAGCGCATCGTGTTTGTGGGTGGTCCAACACACTACAAACCCCTTCGCGATAAGGTGGCTTCTGAATTGTGTATCGCCGCGTCAACTGAAGTTAATCCAATGACTGCGGTGGCTGAGGGTGCCGCAGTGTTCGCAGAATCAATCGATTGGAGTTCGCAAAGTCGTGGGCGGAAGAGCGCCAGAGGCACGATCAGTGCCGGTGGAAAATTCGACCTAGCGTTCAATTTTGTGGCCAGAACCCCTGATTCTCGCGCCAAGATTATGGTCAAACTCGGCGGCGTTGCATTGTCGGGCGCGGAGTTTCAAATTGATAGCCTTGATACTGGATGGCAGTCCGGTCGAATTGCATTGAAGGATGGTGCTTCGGTTGATGTGACGCTGTCCAAGCCAGGCGATAACACATTCAAGATTTGGGTTTTTGATACAGCCGGCGGGCCAGTAAATTTTGGTGACAGCAAGATCGTCATCGCCCGGACGGCTGCATCCATCGACGCCATTCCTTCATCGTCATCCATTGGTATTGAAGTTACACACAAAGGTCGGGCAGAGTTGGTCTATTTGGTACGTGAGCAAGATCCATTGCCTAAGAAAGGGAAAGAAAAGTTCAAAGCAGGCGAGTCTCTACGAGCTCAGTCATCAAACTCACTCAACTTCATTTTGCGCGAAGGTGAGATTACCGACCAGGTCAGAGAAAACAGGGCGATTGGTGTGTTTAGTATCAAGGGTTCGGATTTTGCTGAGGGTGTTATCAGTCAAGGCGCAGAGTTGTTATGCGATTACGAGGTTCGGGACTCAGGTCAGGTTTTTCTAACAGTTTCCGTCCCAAGTGTTGGTGGAGAATTCGAAAGTCACCGGAATTTTTATTCGCGACAGGAAAGTCAGATCGACTTTTCTGACGCGTCAAAGCAGATTGCCGAAGAGATCGAGGTCGTGCGCGCCAGAGTTGATGGGGTTGCAGGTAAGGTCAGCGACTCCAAACTTGAGGTGGCACTTCAAAAGCTTAACCAAGCATCCGCTGCGCGTACAGATGAATCTGATCCCGAGACCGCTAAGCAGGCGATGGAAAACGTGCAGGAAGCAAAGCAATTGTTAGCAGATGTCCGTAAATCGAATATAAAACCGATTCGACAGATGGACCTCGATTTTTGTGTGGAGTTCTTTGACAAAGTTGTTCGTGAACATGCGCGGCCAACGGAAGCCAGCTCCTTCGACAATCTGGCACGCACAGCGCAGCGAGCAATCGATAGTAACAATGGCGACTTTGAGAATCACTTGAAAGAATTGCGCAGTCGAAATTGGCAAATTCTCTGGCGTCAAGATTTTTTTGTTGCCGATACGTTCAATCGGATGTCGGAAGAGCCATGGCAGTTTGTAGATCGCGGGCAACATGCCGAATTAGTTGCAGCGGGAAAGGAGGCAATGAAGGCCGATGATTTTGAGAGCCTTCGGCGCATAGTCGGTCAACTCTATTCAATTCGTATTTCGTCGGGTGATGATGATGACATGCTTGCCGTCGCCAACATCACGCGGGGTTGATCGTGGCACTTGATGCCTGGCTGCCAGTAGGATTTTCAATGCCAGATGGGGAACGGGCACGTCTTGCTTTGCATGAAGGAACAGACTGGCAAGTCTATGAGGGGCAAGGAGGCGGACGCATACTTGTCGCGAAGGCGGCTTTAGCTAAACGCTGGATAGTTAGCGGACTCCTTGACGCAAGCCAACTTCGGGACTTCCAGTTTGGTGGCGACGAATATCTGGAGTTTTCGTCTGGTATTGATTACGTTCTCTCACCAATCACAGAAAGCCATTCCCCCGATAGCAAGAACGAGGCACTATCTTTTGCTCAATCGTTGAAAGCGACGCGCGACATTGATTCAGATAGTCCGCTTCAGGATGCTATTTTTGTCGAGCGCCTCTCAAGGCTTTTGCCGACATACAGTTTGTCGCCGCGTGTTGTCGATGAGGTTGTATTTGGAACATGGCTTACAGGGGGTATCCCTGTTCCAGTGGATGCATTCCGACGCCTTCGGTCGCTTACCGGCTGGTTAGGTTCCCAACATTTGTGCGAAGTAGTCTTAAAGGCGGGATTTCAAGTCAACGAGAAAATTGTCGGACCGAGACCGCGGACTTCTCCGATACAAGGGGACAAATCAAACACCTCAGCTGACGAGGCCTCTACAAAGGCCGATGCTAAAGCACTGCATGCATCGCAACGCTTTGTTCTTGCTGGGCGACCTGAGTTAGAGCAGTTCCTGAACGAGCACGTTATCGATATCATTGAGAATGGCGCCCGCTACAAGGCGCTCGGGATTGACTTTCCCTCAGCGATCATTCTTCACGGCCCTCCCGGTTGTGGGAAAACATTTGCTGTCGAGAGGTTGGTGGATTATCTGGGTTGGCCAAGTTTCCAGATAGAAGCATCCAGCGTCGCAAGCCCGTACATTCACGAGACAAGCAAGAAGGTCGCGGAAGTTTTTGAGAAGGCGATGCAGAACGCACCGTCAGTGTTGGTCATCGATGAAATGGAAGCCTTTCTTGCTGATCGGCAATCCGGCGCCAGTTCAAGTCATCACCGTGTTGAAGAAGTCGCTGAATTTCTCAGGCGGATCCCAGAGTCGATCAAGAATCACGTTCTGATTATTGCCATGACCAATCGGATTGAGATGATCGACCCTGCGATTCTGCGCCGAGGCCGCTTTGATCATATTGTCAAAGTTGATATGGCTTCCGAAGTAGAAGTGTTCGCCTTGCTGGAGAAGCTTCTCTCTGAATTACCTTGTGAGGAAAAACTTAATATTGGATCGTTGGCTAAGCAGCTAGTTGGCCGTCCGCTTTCAGATGTAGCCTTTGCGGTTCGCGAGGGGGCTAGACTCGCAGCGCGCGCGGGCAAGGACAGGCTAGATCAGAGCAGTCTGAAACAGGCCATGGATGAGACGCCCGCCAGGGATGGTGACAAATCCGCTTCTAAAAAAATCGGATTTGTATAAAAGCATCAGATATGAAACCACCCGATACGGCATGGGGTAGACCACTGGTCGGTAATGAACTCGTATTCAGTCGGGAGCAAATACGATACTGTCTTTCGCAAAAAATGCGGCTCTATGCAATCGAAAAGAACGCCGATGCTTCGCGGAGCAGTGCGATCGATGCATTCAATGTTCTCGTTGGTGATTAAAACAGCCGATGCAGTCGTTTCAAGTACCGCCGGGGAACGCTGGAAGGGGTTCGTGCTGAGGTCAACAACGACAAGGCGGCAATTGAAGTGGCTGCACAGTCTTTTTGGCCGAGTGAATTGTTAAGGATTGAGAATGGGAAAAAGATTGTCAGAGTAATGCAAAAACAGCCGAACTTGGGCGCACGACAAATAAAGCCCGCTGCGGAACAAAGGTCGAGTACTCCTGAAAACAGCGGGTTCAAAATTAGTAAAGATAGAGATAATTTGAAGACCTGCATTGGTGGTGACTATCCATACTTATGCAAGCATTCTTTGCTTACGCCCGATGAAGCTAGACTAGTGACCGCTGCGGAACAAAAAGCACGAACCAAATAGCCAAGGGTACAAGATTGTGGAAAACGATGTCTATGACCAATACGTTGAGGATTATGGGGCTGATTTTTTGGATTGTTATCGGCGAGCGATACGGGATGAATTCTCGAACAGAAAGCTCCGCCTGGTCACGCAGCAGGATATCCAAGACTTTGGAGAAGAGCTGATTATTTTATTTAGGACCGCGGCCAGAGAAGCGCTCCTGAATCGGCAGTTCATATCGGCGCAACAAAAACAGGATTACGGAGACTATCTAATTGAAATGCTCCGCTTCGTGTCGCGTAACGAAAAGGAATCTCTCAACGCAAGTGAAACAGATAAATCGTCTGCAATTCGTGCAAACGGAAGTATTTCTACATCGCTCAACCGTTCCCCATTTTTTGTCCTCGGAGCCTCCGTTCGTGACGACCGTCGCAAGATCATCGAACTGGCCGATGAAATAGGTCTGTCGCTGGACAGTGACATCTGCGCGACAGCTCGTGGCGATCTGACGACTCCACGCAAACGACTATCTGCTGAAATAGCGTGGTTGCCGGGAGTTTCACCGACTAGCGCTAAGGTTTTAGTCGAAAATCTGTATGGGCGCATTGACTTAGTGAGGCGCGCAACAGCGGCCCCTGCACTAGCAAAGGCAAATCTATTTGCGGCGGCATTTGAGCTACTTGATCCAGAGATGGACTCCGATCCTTGGTGTGAGTGGATTGTCGAATTCGCGTATGCAGTCGATATGATCGAGTCGGAAGATGTTTTGCGAGATATCAACGAGGATCGATCGGTTTCCGGTTTTCCGGAGGTGCGCGGTCTGGAGCAAATCGAAGCTGAACTCGCGGAGCGCAGGAGGCACTACACTGAAACCGTCAAGGGAGCGCTCGAACAGTTCGACTTGAAGAAGCTCGTCGAAGTTGTGACTGACGTAGTCGAACGCACGACTGGATCTGGTGATGAGCATGCTCCGCTGTTGATTCATCAACTCGTTGATCGCTACGAGACCGAAGCCAATCGTTTTCTGCAACCAGAAGCAGAGAACGTTAAGAAGCTAATTGAGGCGATCATGGAAATAGCCCATAAGGGCGAAACAGGACTCAAGCCACTGGTGAATCGGCTCGAACAATTGGCAAGAAAATGGGATGCCATAGCACGTCCAATCCAGTTAAGCATGAAGGCACAGGGTTTGGACCACCCACTTAGTCAGAATGTGGCTTCACAAATGCGCAGCCTGGCGATTTATCTATTCAACGAACACGACATGTTAGACACGGCATCCCGTTTGAACAAGACTCTGTGTGAACTTTTTGCAAAGCTGCCGGAGGTAGTTGAACGCCTCCGGGAGGATTCAGAAGCTCTTGAAGGATTTTATGAAAATCGCAAGGACGCACAGCGACAAGATGCTGAGTTGGCGAAGGAAATCACATATTCTGCCGAGATCGGCCTTATGTTCAAAGATATGCTTCGAATTTCTCCAAATGGCGTCGAGTGGAAAGGCAAGAGGATGCCGCTCGAATCAATTAGCCGCGTACGATGGGGTGCTGTAAGTAAATCGGTGAATGGGATACCTACTGGCACAGACTACACAATTGCTGTTGGCGACAGTCGAAGCGAGATGGTGATCCAAACGCGTAAGGGAGATGTGTACGGAGCATTCATCGATCGTTTATGGAAAGCAGTATGCGTGCGCCTCTTGACTGAGAACTGCAAGGCATTGAAGTCTGGCAAATCACTCTCTTTCGGCGGTGCGGTTATCGACGACGCTGGCGTTCAACTCACGAAAAAGAAATTTCTTAGCAGCGAAGTGGTGTATCGGCATTGGGATCAGGTCAGCTACCAGAGCCACAACGGTTCACTGATCATCGTGGATAAAAATGATAGTAAGGCAACTAGTGTTATCCCTTACCTTCATACCCCGAACGCTCATGTTCTCGAAGCGATGATTAGGCTAAGTTTCAAGAATTGGAAAGGGCGATTGTCTGGGTTTCTCGAAAAATGATTGCGATATTCATCGGAAGGCCAGGTCCGCTTCTGGAGTAGAACTGGCAGTTCGGCTTCCAAACGTTATCTGGTCGCTAGGCCCGCTCGAAAGTACTACACATATCTGTGCGCAAAAGTAGATCAATTACTTTTCCGTGGTGATCTGCTTACGTTTGCGGCCGTTCTGGATGCAGTATTAATAATTGCCCTGTCAAACTGGTACGCGATACCCTGGCGCCAATACTGTGTAGAAGTTCAGACTTGAATCTAAGCGGAAGCTGATGGTCTAGCAGCGAATTCGCGGTCATGGAACTAATGAAACTGAACTCCCGCGTTTCCACGACCGCGACCCGTCTCGTGCGCTTAGACAGGCCGATAGACCATCACACGGATGCCCTCAACGCGTTTGATT
>ENA-OFCI01001118-OFCI01001118.1-metagenomes-genome-assembly--contig:-NODE-1118-length-13028-cov-4.275264_pt1 | contig 13028 bp, 10 predicted proteins | sample MGYA00153391_OFCI01 | MGnify analysis MGYA00153391
TCGAGTTCAGCGCACCGGCGAGGTCTGCGCGCGCCGGTCTGCTGTGCGGGCCGGTCTGGTGAGCGCGCTGGCCTGCTGCGGGCTGGTCTGTTCGAAATGCAGGATCGGGTGTGACCAGTGTTACGGATGAGGCTCTTCCGTCACTCCTGTCACGTGGAGTCCTGCATTTCGCGCAAGGGACGCGCAGGGGAGAGGGCACCGGAGTTTGCCCCGCTGACGCTCCAGACTGCCCCGAGCCTCAACGGATTGAGGCACCGATCGACCCCAGGATACCGTCGAGGGGCGTGCCGGATGCGTCGCGTTTGGCACCGGCGTCCGGAAGAGTTCGCACCGCGCCATCCGCTGCCACAGCGATCGCCGGGGACGGCCCTGCCCACGCCACGGAGAGCAGATCTTCGCCCCTGAGGAAGGCGTGGGCTCGCACACCACCGGTCGCGCGCCCCTTGCTGGGGAACTCGGACAGCATCGAGACCTTAGACCTCGCGCTGTCCATCCCGGCGATCGTCGCGCTGCTGCTCGAGACCGTTGCGACGGAGACCTCGGATGCGGGGTCGACCGCGCCGAAAAAGATCACGGTGGCCTTCGCGCCGAGATTGATCCCAGCCATCCCGCCAGCGGAACGCCCCTGCGGCCTCACCGACGATGCGGGAAAGTGCAGGAGTTGCGCCTCCGAAGTGATGAAAAGCAGATCATCTGTCTCGGCGGACTGGCGTACTCCCACCACGGCGTCCCCCGGCTTGAGCGCGATGATCTCGAACTCGGGCCGGTTGGCCCAGTCTCCGGGAGTTACCCGCTTGACCACGCCCTGCCGGGTACCGATAGCGATCGCATCAGAGGATGTGAGCGAGACAAGCGCGAGCACCCGTTCCTTCTTGGCGTCGATAGCGAGGTAGTCCGAGATCCGCGTGCCTGCGGCGAGCTGGATCGAGTTCTCCGGTACGACCGGCAGGTCGACAGGCGTGAGACGGATGAGCCGCCCGAGCGAAGTGACCGCGCCGATCTCTGACCGGCTGGTCGTCACGATCGACGACAGGATCGCATCGTGCTTGGTGCGCCGGGCAGCGCGCTCCGGCAACTCCGAGGCACCATCGAACAGGTCGACACGGATGGCCCGCCCGGTCGTCGACAGGAACACCAGGCAGGGCGTGTCCGCGATCTCCAGCACGGCCGCGGCAGCCCGGGCGGCGACTGTTGTCCCGACCGGCGGTCGCGCCTCGGTGAGAAGTGTGCGGCGTGGGGTACCGAAGCGCTCGGAGACCTCCTCCAGCTCGTCGGAGACCAGCTGGCGCACGCGCTCTGGGCCGGTGAGCAGTTGTTCAAGGGCGGCGATCTCGGCGAGCAATTGGTCGCGCTCCGCCTCGAGTTCGATTCGAGAGAATTTGGTGAGTCGACGCAATCGCAGTTCGAGGATGTACTCGGCCTGGATCTGGCTGAGGTCGAAGACATCCATCAGCCGCACCCGGGCCTGCTCGCCGTCATCGCTCGCGCGGATCACCTGGATTACCTCGTCGATATCGAGGATGGCCACGAGCAGGCCTTCGACGAGATGCAGCCGCTCGTTCTTGCGCGCCAGGCGGAACTGGCTGCGTCTGGTGACGACGGAGATGCGGTGGTCGACATAGACCTGAAGCAGTTCACGAAGGCCAAGAGTCTTCGGCCCTCCATCCACGAGGGCGACGTTGTTAATGTTGAACGAATCCTCGAGCGGGGTGAAGCGATAGAGCTGCTCGAGCACGGCATCCGGGCTGAATCCGGTCTTGATGCCCACCACGAGGCGCAGGCCGTGTTTGCGGTCGGTAAGGTCCGTGACATCCGAGATGCCGTTGAGCTTCTTGGAGTTGACTCCGTCCTTGATCTTCTCGATCACCCTCTCCGCGCCGACCATGTAGGGCAGCTCGGTGATGATGAGTCCTGCCTTGCGTGCGGTGATGTTCTCGACGGATACTCGCGCCCGAGTGCGGAAACTGCCGCGCCCCGTCTCGTAGGCGTCGCGGATTCCGGAGAGGCCGATGATCGTGCCTCCGGTCGGCAAGTCGGGGCCGGGCACGAACGACATGAGGTCGTCGAGCGAGGCGTCCGGGTGCGCAATCAGGTGTCGTGCTGCGCCCACGACCTCGATGAGGTTGTGCGGTGCCATGTTGGTCGCCATACCGACTGCGATTCCGGATGCGCCGTTGACCAGCAGATTGGGGAAGGCCGACGGCAGCACCTCCGGTTGGGTCAACTGATTGTCATAGTTGGGCACGAAATTGACCACGTCTTCGTCGAGGTCCTCGGTCATGGCCATTGCGGCGGCGGTAAGGCGGGCTTCGGTGTAGCGCGGCGCAGCCGGCCCGTCGTCCAGGGTGCCGAAGTTGCCATGCCCATCGATCAGCGGAACACGCAGGATGAAGCTCTGGGCGAGCCTCACCATCGCGTCGTAGATCGAAGCATCGCCGTGCGGATGCAGCTTGCCCATGACTTCGCCGGTGACCCGCGCCGACTTGACGTGCCCACGATCGGGGCGCAAGCCCATTTCGGTCATCTGGTAGAGGATGCGACGCTGCACCGGCTTCAGGCCGTCGCGTGCGTCCGGAAGGGCCCGGGAGTAGATCACGGAGTACGCGTATTCGAGGAACGACCCCTCCATCTCGGTGGAGACGTCGACGATATCGATGCGTTCCCCACGGGGCTCTGCGGTGGGGATTTCGGGAGTAGTCATAGGATTGCCCCCATGCTACCGGCCACCAAATCGCACCGGTTCAGCCTTGCCGATGTCGTTCCAAGTTCACTTCTCGCAATTTCTCACGAGGCGAACCCCCTGTCTCTCCCGCCGGTCGAAAAGGCGATCGTACTGCTCGTGGACGGCCTCGGAGCATCCGCTCTCACTGCCCGCGCCGGTCACGCCCGCACCCTTGCTCCGATGCTCACCGCGGCGTCCACGATCGGTGCGCGCTTTCCGTCAACCACTGCATCGGCGCTTGCCTCGCTCACCACGGGCGAGACCCCTGGGATCCACGGGCTCGTCGGGTATCGTGTGCTCGACGCGGTCAATGACCGCATCGTGAACCAGCTGAGCGGATGGGACGACCGCCTCGATCCGGCGACCTGGCAGCGGGTGCCAACGCTGTTCGAGAAAGCTCGGGATGCCGGTATCCCGAGTTTCGCGATAGGCGCCGAGCGCTACCGGTCTTCCGGATTCACCCGCGCGGTGTTGCGGGGGGCCGAGTATCGCAGCGGAGGGACGATGTCCGAGCGTTTCGACGAGGCGCGTCGTGTTCTCGACGAGATCGATCGCGGACTGATCTACCTGTACGTGCCCGAGTTGGACCAGGCCGGCCATTCCGCTGGCTGGCAGTCCCCGCTCTGGACGACTGCGCTGGAAGAACTTGACCGGTCTGTTCGCTCTTTCGTGCCGATGCTCGGCCGGGGTGAGGGGATGCTCTTAACAGCCGACCATGGGGTGCTCGATGTGTCGGAGCATTCCCAGGTGCTGTTCGACTCCGAGCCACGTCTCATCGACGGTATTCGTTTTATTGGCGGTGAACCCCGGGCACTGCAGCTTTACTTCGAGCCCGACGCCACGAGCGATCATCGCGCGACAGTGCTCGCCTCCTGGCGGGAGATCGAGGGCTCACGATCCTGGATCGTGTCGCGCGCTGAGGCGATTGAGTCGGGATGGTTCGGGCCAACGGTGGATTTTGAGGTGATTCCTCGAATTGGCGACATCATCGTCGCGGCACGCAAAAGCATCGCGTACTACGACTCGAGAGTTGTAACCAACACCGGCCGGAGCATGGTCGGCCAACACGGGTCCTGGTCCTCAGAGGAACTCGCGATTCCCCTGTTGCGATTCGGCGCGTTCGCCGCAGCACAGGGGGTGAGAGCTTAGAGGTCGTCGTCCGACCGCGCACCAAAGACAATCTCATCCCAGCTCGGCATTGCCGCTCGGCCCTTCCGTGAGGAGGCACGAGGCTGGAAGACATTCGGTTGGGGTGCGGTGTTGCCGGGGCGATCGTCGTTCTCGTCTCCGAACACATCGAGAGGCACGTCGACGAGGCGGATAGTGCCAGTAGACGGATGCGCAGACTTGGAATCCGAGCCCGAAGTTTCGTTACCGAAGCCAGCCGATTCGCGTTCCCCGCGTCGACGCCGGAGCGCCTCCAGCAGGTCTGCGGTCTGGTTGGACTCGGGCTCGTCGGTGACCGGCGCGCGGTTGATAGCCGCATCGGAGACGGCGGCGGGCGCGTCATCGAGGCGGCCGTAGGGAACTGCTTCGAGACGGGACACTCCCTCGCGCCGGGCGCCGAGCGGGGCCGGCTCCTGCTGGGCAAGCTCCTCGTTGGTGAACGCGCCACTGTCGAAGCGTGACTGGTCGGGCTGGCGTTCTTCATCCCCGACGGCGCGCAGTCGGGGTACAAGGGCTCCGGAGGGGTCTCCCTGTTGGGAGAGGGTGATGGCTTCGTTATTGAGCGGGGAGAGCGCGGCTTTCTTTGGGTCGAAGCGCCAGCGGGCATCCCGCTCGGTCTGCTCGGTGTTGAAAGCGAGTTTCACGACCCAGCCTCCGCCGACCTCTTTCCAGCTTGCCCACCGCTCATCGATCGCCCCGAGATCGTAGAGACGCTCTCGGATTACGGTGCCGAAGGTTGACCCATCACCGAGGGGGTCAGTTTCCATAGCGGTGTGCACCGGCACACCGAGAGCAGAGTTGACGACGAACTCGCGCTCGGCGAGCACCGGTCCCTCGAACTTCCGGATGTAGTCGACCGGAACACCGGTGATGGATGCGACGTCCTGCGCCGACATCCCTGACCGGATGTGGGCCTGGATTTCGCGCGGCGCCAGCTTCCGCCCGGATCCTGGGTCCGGGATCGACTGTCGAAGTTTTGACTGCATCACTTCGTCGATGGCGATGCGGTACTTGGTACCTTCGTCGGATGCGACGAGGAGTGCGCCGTTCTCCACTCCGATGACTCTCAGGTCTTGCATACTGAACGCCTCTCGCGGTCATTTACCGTCTATAGAGTCGCACGGCCAGTCTCTAAATCCGGGGAATATCCCGGGCGTGCCGCAAGTTGCACAGAAGTCGGACTCACGGTTATTTGGTAGTGGTTTGCTATTCGCAAACTAATGATGCAAACTATGGCCGCCGATTGAGACCAATCGATATTTTCAAGAACTGGATGAGCATGGCAACCGACTACGACGCACCTCGTAAGACCGACGACGACTCTGAGTCGATCGAGGCTCTGAAGGAGCGCGTCCCGGACAAGATGTCCGGCGTGGTCGACGTCGATGACGCCGACAACCCCGGAGGGTTCGAACTCCCGGGCGCAGACCTCTCAGACCTCGATCTCGACGTCGTGGTGCTGCCACCGCAGGCCGACGAATTCACCTGTGTGAGCTGTTTCCTCGTGAAGCATCGCTCCCAGCTGGACCACGAAGAGAAGCTTGGCTTGATTTGCCAGGAATGCGCGGCCTGACCCCGCTTCGGTGCTTCTAGGGCGCCTTCGCTGTCGAAACCGCGGCAACGAGCGCATCGGGAGTCCGGGTGGACACGATCCAGTACGGAGTCGGGTCGTTCTCGTCGGAGAGTTCAATCTTCACGACGGGAGACACCCAGCCGCGGATCAGAAGCCAGGCTCGAGCGTCGAGCATACGGCCGCGCTGGAGGGTCGCCTCCTCGCCGTCGAACGCTGTAACTGTGCTGATGAGATCGACCGGCACGCGCGCCCGACCAGCGACAAGCTCATCGTGTGAGACTGAGATCACCGGGGACGTTGCCACGAGTACCAACACGATCGCCCCGTAGAGCGTGATGGCGACGATCACGCCAGCGAGAAGGTTGATCGGGAGGAAGACCAGCAAGCTGGCCGGGATGACGAGAGCGGTCGAGAGGAACACCCAGGGCGATGGCCAGATTCGTTCGCGATAAAGTGTGCGGATCGTCTTCGGGCCGTCAGGGCTGTTCACCGTCATGGCCCTATTCGATCAGACTTTCCGGTGCTCAGACAGCGCGGTCGTTCTGCACTACCCTCGTGAGGTGGCTCAAACCGTGGAAGTACTGATCGTCGCTGATCGGATGCCCGCCTATTCGCACCCCGGGGACGCTGGCGCCGACCTCACCGCGGCTGTGGCCGTGCAACTCGCGCCCGGGGAGCGCGCCACCGTTGCGACCGGTGTTGCGATCGCCCTCCCTGATGGCTATGTCGCGTTCGTCGTTCCGCGCAGCGGGCTCGCGGCGAAGCACGGAATCACCATCGTAAACAGCCCGGGTACAGTGGACGCCGGCTTTCGGGGGGAGATCAGCGTCACTCTCCTGAATACAGACAGCTCCGTGCCGTACTCTGTCGCGGTCGGTGATCGGATCGCCCAGCTTGTGATTATGCCGGTGACGAAGGCGCGGTTCATCCCCGTCTCCACGCTGCCCGGTAGCCAGCGAGGAGGGTCCGGCTTCGGGTCGACCGGCTACACGACTATCGACAGTGAATCACTTAACGACGACCCAAAAGGAGAGCTCCTGTGAGCGACACCAATTCGCCGTCAGGCGATATCGAGCCGATCGATAGCACCGAGTCGAGTCTTTCGGATGAGCAGCGGAAGTCGGCTCCGGCCGATCGCGAGTCGGAAGGTCCGCTCGACGAGTCCGAAGCAAACCCTGTGCGGCCCTATGTCGACCTTGGCGGGGTCAAAATCCTGCCGAGGGAGGGGCTCCAGTTGCGGCTGGAGGTGGAGGAAGGCAGCCAGCGGGTGGTGGCAGTCGGGCTCGACTATGCCGGTTCGACCCTGCAGGTGCAGCCTTTTGCCGCACCGCGGAGCTCGGGTCTCTGGCACGAGATCCGCGACCAGATCGCCGATCAGATCGCGAAGCAGGGCGGGACCACGCGTTTGTCGGTCGGTCCATTCGGACCGGAGCTGCTTGCGGAGATCCCCGCGACGATGCCAGGCCAACCCGATTCGACCCGCCTCGCTCGCTTCATCGGAGTCGATGGGCCACGGTGGTTCCTCCGTGGCGTGATCGCCGGCGATGGCGCCGTCGACCAGGAGGCCGCGTCGAAGATAGAGGATCTCTTCCGAAGCGTGGTTGTCGTGCGTGGGAAGACCCCGATGCCGCCCCGCGACCTCATCCCCCTTCACATGCCCAAGACGGCTGCTCCCGCCGACGACCTGCCCTTCTCGCCGGGCGCCTGAGTCTGTTGGCAGTCGACGACGAGTCCCCGCCGACAGGATTCCGCGACGCGTTCGCGGACGCCATGCGCAAGAGCGGTCTCGGCCAGGTCGCGCCGGGTGAAGTGCCGACCGCTGGGTCGCTTCTGAGAGCGGTTGGGGGCCTGCGCGGGCTGGTCGAATCGATCCTCCCGGGGCTTGGGTTCCTCATCATCTATACCCTCACGAAGAGCCTTATTTTCTCCGTTCTCGCGCCGGTCACTCTCGCCGTCGTGTTTGTGTTCGTGCGTCTGGCGACGAAAACGCCGCTCACGCAGGCTCTCGCCGGGATCGCGGGAATCGTGCTGTCCGCACTACTCGCGCTCATCACCGGCAGAGCAGAAGCAAACTTCATCCCCGGGATCGTCATCAACGTCGTGAGCCTCACCGTGCTGCTGGTGAGCATCCTGATTCGGTTGCCGCTCATCGGGGTCATTTTCGGTTTTCTCACGAATGACAGTTTCGGGTGGCGGAAGGCGAAGGCCAAGCGGCGGGTGCTCTATCTGACGACCTGGCTCTGGGCGGCACTATTCGGGCTTCGTCTCGCGGTGGAGGTCCCGCTCTATCTGGCACAAAATGCCGAGTTGCTCGCCGGCGCGAAGCTGATCCTCGGGGTGCCGCTCTACGCGGGAATGCTCTGGGTGACCTGGCTTCTCGTGCGGGCCGTGTACGGGCGTCTTCCAGACGACGGGTCCGAGACCGCTCGCTAGGCCCTGATACGACTGCCCCGATGTGACTTCCCCTTCATGCTAAACTATCTTGACATCAAGACAGTTTTGATGTCGGTGCGATACCTCGAAGAAGCGCTCAAGACTTAGGCTTGCCGGGAGGGCACCCGCGGTGGTCGAGATTCAGGATGAGGTCCGAGCACCTGGTGCAGATCAGGTCGTTCAGCACGGTACGACCTGGTTCAGCACAGCACAGCTTGGTTCAGCACAGTACAGCTTGGTTCAGTCCAGCAAGGGAGTCGCGCAATGTCGCAGGTCAACAGCTTCGGTTCGAAGGACATCCTGACGGTCGGTTCCACCGACTACGAGATCTTCCGGGTGGACCGCGTACCCGGGTACGAGAAGCTCCCCTACAGTCTCAAAGTGCTGCTGGAGAATCTCCTGCGCACCGAAGATGGCGCGAACGTCACGAAGTCGCAGATCGAGGCACTCGGGTCCTGGGAGCCGACAGCGGAGCCTGACACCGAGATCCAGTTCACCCCCGCCCGTGTGATCATGCAGGACTTCACCGGCGTGCCCTGCATTGTCGACCTCGCCACCATGCGCGAGGCTGTCTCTGCCCTCGGAGGAGACCCCAAGAAGATCAATCCGCTGGCTCCGGCCGAACTCGTGATTGACCACTCCGTGATTGCCGACCTGTTCGGCTCTGAGAACGCTCTCGAGCGCAATGTTGAAATCGAGTACGAGCGCAACGGTGAGCGATACCAGTTCCTGCGCTGGGGCCAGACCGCCTTCGACGACTTTAAAGTCGTGCCCCCGGGAACCGGAATCGTGCACCAGGTCAACATCGAGTACCTTGCCCGCGTCACGATGACACGTATGGTGGGCGGAGCGCTGCAGGCCTATCCGGACACCTGCGTCGGCACCGACTCGCACACCACCATGGTCAATGGCCTCGGTGTGCTCGGCTGGGGCGTCGGCGGTATCGAGGCCGAGGCGGCAATGCTCGGCCAACCCGTCTCCATGCTCATTCCCAAGGTCGTCGGTTTCAAGCTCACCGGAATCATCCCCACCGGTGTGACCGCAACGGATGTCGTTCTGACGATCACGGAACAATTGCGCAAGCACGGCGTGGTCGGCAAGTTCGTCGAGTTTTACGGGGCGGGAGTCGCTGCAGTGCCCCTGGCCAACCGCGCCACCATCGGAAATATGAGTCCAGAGTTCGGTTCAACGGCCGCCATGTTCCCGATCGACGATGTCACCCTCGACTACCTGCGCCTCACCGGACGCAGCGATGAGCAGGTCGCTCTGGTCGAGGCTTATGCCAAGCTCCAGACCCTCTGGCACAATGCGGACTCTGAGCCCGCCTTCAGCGAATACCTCGAACTTGACCTCTCCACGGTTGTTCCCTCGATCGCGGGACCGAAGCGGCCTCAGGATCGGGTCATTCTCTCGTCGGCCAAGGCGCAGTTCGCGAAGGACCTTACGAGCTACGCCGAGATCGATCACGACCTGGTCGACCTTGGCATCTGCGAGTCTTTCCCGGCTTCCGATCCGCCGAGCAATCAGCCGGAGGATGACCACAGCCACCACCATCACACCCACGTCAGTCGCGCGCCGTCGTCCGTCTCCCGCCCCACCGACGTCACCACAAAATCCGGCCAGTCTTATGTCCTTGACCACGGAGCCGTCGCGGTCGCCGCCATTACCTCCTGCACCAACACCTCGAATCCCTCGGTCATGATCGCGGCCGGTCTCCTGGCTCGCAACGCCGTCAAGAGGGGCCTCACGTCCAAGCCGTGGGTCAAGACGACCCTGGCTCCCGGCTCAAAAGTGGTCACCGACTACTACGCAAAGGCCGGACTCACCGACGACCTCGAGGCACTCGGTTTCTACACGGTCGGCTACGGCTGCACCGTCTGCATCGGCAACACCGGTCCGCTGATCGAAGAGGTCACCGACGCGATCAATAAGAACGATCTTGCCGTCACCGCAGTGCTCTCCGGCAACCGCAACTTCGAAGGCCGGATCAGCCCCGACGTGAAGATGAACTATCTCGCAAGCCCGCCGCTGGTCATCGCGTACGCTCTTGCCGGTTCGATGAACTTCGACTTCGAGACCGACTCTCTCGGCACCGGAAGTGACGGCACCGAGGTCTACCTCAAGGACATCTGGCCGGATGCCGCCGAAGTGCAGTCCACCATCGACTCCTCGATCGACACCGCGATGTTCACAAAGGAATACGGCGAGGTCTTTGACGGAGACGAGCGGTGGCGCTCGCTCCCGACTCCGGACAGCGAGGTCTTCGAGTGGGACAGCGAGTCGACCTATGTTCGCAAGCCCCCGTACTTCGACGGCATGACTCTTGAGACCACCCCGGTCGGCGACATCGCTGGAGCCCGCGTGCTGGCAACGCTTGGCGACTCGGTCACCACCGATCACATCAGTCCGGCTGGCAACATCAAGGCCGACAGCCCGGCGGGGAAGTACCTGGCCGACCGCGGAGTCGACCGCAACGATTTCAACTCCTACGGGTCGCGCCGCGGAAACCACGAGGTGATGATCCGCGGTACCTTCGCGAATATCCGCCTGCGTAACCAACTCCTCGCCGATGCCAACAATGGTTCCGGTGTCGAGGGCGGATTCACCCGCGACTTCACCCAAGCGGATGCGCCTCAGTCGTTCATCTATGACGCCAGTCAGAACTACGAGGCCGCAGGTACGCCGCTCGTGATCTTCGGAGGTAAGGAGTACGGCTCCGGTTCGTCGCGCGACTGGGCAGCCAAGGGCACGAGCCTTCTCGGTGTCAAGGCGGTCATTGTGGAGAGTTTTGAGCGCATCCACCGGTCGAACCTGATCGGGATGGGCGTCGTTCCGCTGCAGTTCCCGGCCGGAGAAAGCTGGGCGAGCCTCGGTCTCGACGGCACGGAGGTCGTGAGTATCTCTGGTCTCGATGAACTGAACGGGGGAACCACGCCGAAGACGGTCCACGTTACTGCGGCCCCGACCGAGCACTCCGCGGCGGGCAAGCAGACCGTTGAATTCGACGCGGTCGTGCGCATCGACACCCCCGGTGAGGCGGACTACTACCGCAACGGCGGCATCCTCCAGTTCGTTCTGAGATCGCTGGTTTAGGCTGCCATCATGAGTCTTCTACAGAGTATCCATGGCCCTCGAGACCTGGACCGACTCTCGCAGAAGCAACTCGTGGCGCTTGCAGCCGAGATCCGCAAATTCCTGATCGGCGAGGTCTCGAAAACGGGGGGCCACCTTGGCCCGAACCTCGGTGTCGTCGAGTTGACGATGGCTATCCATCGGGTATTTGACTCACCCCACGATGCCATCGTTTTTGACACCGGGCACCAGTCATACGTGCATAAGCTCCTCACCGGTCGGCAGGACTTCAGTCATCTGCGTGAGCGGGGGGGACTGGCCGGCTACCCGCAACGATCGGAATCCGAGCACGACATCGTCGAGTCCTCCCATGCCTCCAGCTCGCTGAGCTGGGCGGACGGCATCTCTCGAGCCTTCCAAATGACCGGACAAAAGGATCGTCATGTGGTCGCAATCGTCGGAGACGGCGCTCTCACCGGCGGAATGACCTGGGAAGCCCTCAACAACATCAGTGACGACAATTCGCGCAACCTCGTGATCGTGGTGAATGACAATGGGCGCTCTTACGCGCCGACTATCGGCGGGATGGCCCGTTTCCTCAACGATGTGCGCACCCGTCGCTCCTACCGCAGCCTGTATGCCTCGAGTCGCCGGTTCTTCGATCTCTTCGGTGGTCCGGGGCGCGCCCTGTATCGCGGCATCCGCGGTGGTACCCATGGGTTCCTCAGCCGCTTCTCCAACAATGAGGCGCTGTACTCAAACCTCGATATCAAGTACATCGGTCCGATCGACGGCCACGACCTCCGCGCGATGGAAGAGGCACTCACCCAGGGCAAGAACTACGGTGCCCCGGTGATCGTGCACGCGATCACCCAGAAGGGCAAAGGATTCGAACCCGCCGTGCTGGATGCCGCGGACCAAATGCATGCCGTTGGACACATTGATCCCGAGACCGGGGAGCCGATCGGTGCTTCGGACAAGCAGTCCTGGACATCGGTCTTCGCGGAAGAACTGGTGGTTCTCGCCGACAGCAACCCCACGATCGTCGGCATCACCGCCGCGATGCTCCGTCCGACCGGGCTGCAGCCCCTCGCCTCCAAGTATCCGGACCGGGTATTCGATGTTGGCATCGCCGAGCAGCACGCCGTGACTTCTGCGGCGGGGCTTGCCTTCGGGGGCCTGCATCCCGTTGTCGCCCTGTACGCGACGTTTATCAATCGAGCCTTCGACCAAGTGCTCATGGATGTCGCGCTGCATAAAGCAGGCGTCACCTTCGTGCTCGATCGGGCGGGTGTTACCGGACCGGACGGACCGAGCCATCACGGCATCTGGGATCTGGCGATCCTGCAGGTGGTTCCCCATATTCGCCTGAGCGCGCCGCGAGACGCGATTCGGTTGCGCGAGGAACTGGGAGAGGCCGTTGCAGTGAAGGACGCGCCGACCGTCGTTCGTTTCTCCAAGGGCAGCGTAGGCAACGAAATTCCTGCCGTGCGTCGCTTGGGCGATGGCGTGGACGTGCTGAGCGAAACACCGCACAAAGACGTGCTTATCGTCACGGTCGGATCGATGGCCGAGATCGGTCTCGAAGTGGCCGTCAGGCTGGCAGATCAGGGAATCGGAGCCACCGTCATCGATCCGCGCTGGGTGGTGCCGGTGCCGAAGAGCGTGATCGAACTGGCGGCAGAGCACCGTCTCGTCGTGACCATCGAGGACGGCATCCGGGTTGGTGGAATCGGAACACGCATCCGCCAGGAGCTTCGGGCCGCTGGGGTGGACACTGCGCTAACGGAACTTGGGGTGCCTGATGAGTTTCTCGAGCACGGATCTCGCGCCCAAATTCTCGAGGAAGCCGGCCTCACCCCGCAGCAAATCGCCCGCGATGTGGTGGAGCAGGTGCTCGGTAGCAAGATCCCGGTGGCACGGCCGCTCACCGATGTCGCGCACCAGGAGCGTTCGCTTGGGTCGGACCGCAGCTAGCGTCGAGCCTGACCGGCTCAACCGGTAGGTATGCGATCGAGTGAACCACCCACGGGCCGTTCGAGATCCGTAAGGGTCTCGAAC
>ENA-OFCI01001119-OFCI01001119.1-metagenomes-genome-assembly--contig:-NODE-1119-length-13021-cov-5.129724_pt1 | contig 13021 bp, 15 predicted proteins | sample MGYA00153391_OFCI01 | MGnify analysis MGYA00153391
CCTGCGCCACGCCTGCATCTAAGTAGAAGACATCCGGTGGTGTATGCGAAGCGAATTTAGCCGCCATTTGGGCACCATGGTCAGTATCGACGATGAGGTTTACTTTGATGGTCGGGTTACGAGCTTCAAAGGTAGCAACAGCATCGGTTAGTGCAGCTGTTTCAGCAGGGGATGATCCCCACGTCGCTAATGAGATGGTAGTTATGGGGTCAACTGCATGAGCCGACTGAACGAGAGGTATAAGCAGAAGCGATGCTACAAGCACCGCTCCAGCATGTAGACGTTGCTTCAAAATAATCCTCCTTGATTACTCGCTCATAATTTGAACGTTCCAAAAGAGTATGGCAAGAGTCACATTTTGTCGAGGGTTTACCCATTAAATCTATTATCTAAAAAAGGGGCCACCCATGCGTTTTTGAGGTGGAGCGAAGGGGTGAGACCCCACCTAGCCACCCCTTCGCTAAACCGAGAGTTGTAAAGAGTACGTTGGGGATATGGCGGATAAGGATCTCTCACACGCACTTGCCAACCTCGTCTCCCGCGGTGAGTTGCGCCAAGAAGATGCCGAGAGAGTTGAAGTTGAATTTGGCAAACTCAGCGGGAGTTCGGAATTGCGCCGAAAGGTCGTTTCAGAAGTTGGCGGTTACCTAGGTGGCCTCTTTATTGTGATCTCGCTTCTCATCTTGGTTAATGGCAGGTGGCATCATTTATCCCGACTAACACAATTTGGGCTCTTTATTTCGATGGCGCTGCTCATATTTGTCCTATCTGCCGTGATCGGAATTTTCCCGGGGGCAAGAAGTAGATTGACTGGGTTACTTAATGTCGTAGCTTCTACTTGTGTGACCGTGGCGTTGATTACAGTCAAAATTCTCGGCCATGGGTCGGTTACTTTAGCTTTTTCTATCGGTTGGTTTCTTGTCCTGGTGACCTTCTTAGTGAACAAGACGCTATTTGGGGAGTTAAGCCTTGCACTATTCTCGATCGCTACGGGAATTTCCGGGATGTTACTTCTATATCCGCATCCAACGAATAACTCTTACGCGATAGCGATAACATTTTTAGCAGTTGGAACTATCTGGTTAGTCTTCTCATTCAAACAATTCTTCAATAGGACTCTGGGCAGTGCAATCGGAATGACTATGTTGTTCCTCAGTGGACAATTCATGTTCAATGGAGATTATCGCTTCGTCACCTATTTGATTTACCTGGCAACCGTGGGGGCTGCTAGTTGGCTCTATTCACGGAGCGCGGAGTGGCCCCTTCTAGTGGGATCAGTCCTTACGATAACGGTGGGTACCGGAGAATTTGTCGGAGAAACTCTGGGAGGCTCTGTCGGGGCGGCGCTGGGTTTGCTCTCCTCTGGCGTTCTCTTCGTCACGGGAAGCGCCTACTCTTTTAGACGGGCGAAGCGTCAACGCAACGCGTAGCGTGACCAACTAGTTCTATGTGAATTCCTTAAATTTTGATGAGAAAACCTTCATTTACCTTTCATTCACTTCTCAGGGTCATGGGTCACAATTACGATTCAATACGGAGCCCCTGCTCCGAAAGAAGGAGTATCACATGAATAAAATTAGCAAACGCTACCTCTCTATTGCTGGCGCCATGATCCTCGTCGGAGGTGTCGCAGTACTCTCGACAAACTCATTCGCTTCTGGAAATACTGCACCAGATCCTGTAATTGCGCCGACAATCGATACGGCAATTGCTCCTACTGTTTCCTCGACTTCTACCTTTACGCCATCTGTTATTGATCCTTCAAATGTCGCTGAGGTCGATGATGCTACCGAGGCTCCATCTGTTATCGGTTCTACAGATGCCACAGAGGTCGACACTGACTCCGATGCTCCCTCGATAGCTGGTTCTACAGATGTCACACAGGGCGAAGATAACTCTGATGTATCTGGTTTATCAGTCTCGGTAGACACTTCAGAGAACACTGAAGAAAGCGACTCAAAGGATGCTCCATCGGTAAATATCAGCACAAATACCTCTGAAACTAGCGACACGACAGATTCAGGTAATTAATTACACCTCGATCCACTCAGTGACGACTGCACGAGCAGTCGTCACTGTTCACACAAAATTAAATTAGTCCGCCGAATTTGCTTGGACGTGATGCTACGCCGAATGACTCCTGGGTATGCTCCGCGGATGGAAAACGTACAAGACCACCTGCATAAGGCTTTTCACGATAATCGTCTCCTGGTAAAAGTCCCACAAGTCACGATCTTTTTTTGGGTCATCAAGATCTTGTGTACGACCGTCGGGGAGACCTTTGCAGATTACCTAAACACCACCCTTGGGTTTGGGTTAAATGGCACCACCGTCGTGACGGTGCTTGCACTGGTCATAGCACTCTTCTTTCAGTTTCGTGCCAAGCGATATAACCCTGCTCTCTACTGGATCGTTGTTGTTCTGATCAGTATTGCCGGCACTCTCTTTACCGATAACCTAACCGATAACCTCAATATCTCTCTCCTCACCTCCAGCATTGTCTGGGCATTACTGCTCGCTGTCACCTTTGGAGCTTGGTACAAGTCAGAGAAAACACTCTCGATCCATAGCATTTACACCAACAGGCGAGAAGCGTTCTACTGGCTCACAATTCTCTTTACCTTCGCATTGGGTACCGGCGTAGGAGATTTGATTGCAGAACGATTTAATCTGGGTTATGCCATCTCATTCTTTATCTTCGCTGGAACCATAACCGCGATCAGCCTGCTGTGGAAGTTCAACGTGATTAATCACGTCTTTGCCTTCTGGGCAGTTTATGTAGTTACTCGCCCCCTTGGAGCATCTATTGGCGATCAGATGGCACAGAACGATGCCAAATTTGGCGGTTGGGGGTTGGGCACGACCAAGACCAGCCTGATTTTCCTCTCGGCAATTTTGGTTCTTGTGATCTACTTGGTGGTTTCAAAGAAAGACCAGATTGTCCTCAGCGACGAACTAGTTGATACTAAGAGTCCAGCGACCGTATCGGAGAAATGATTTCAAAGCACACAATTGACCAACGCGTAGTCACCTCCCTCAATCACTGGGGGGTTCATCACCTCGCGTTGGTCAGATTTGGTTCCAATGACCTCGTCTATGCCCTTATCGGGATAACGGCCCTCTGGTTCCTCGTCAGGAAATTGAATTCCAGGAACCCTGATCGCAACTCGAAAGAGTTCCTCCTCACTTTCTTAAAGGATGGTTTACTACTTTTTGTCGTTCCAGTTGGAATTGCCGTAATCACCTCAGAATTGATCTCGCAGGTTTATGTTAGGCAGAGACCATTCGTTGCAATGTCAGGGGTCAAACTGCTCGTTCCCCATGGATCTGACGGTGGAATGCCATCCCACCACGTGGTCTTCATGGTCGCCGTAGCTGTGATGGTCTACTCGGTTGATCGCAAAATGGGATATATCCTTTTATTGGTTACTCTCATTACAGGGATTGCACGCGTCTCGGCTGGCATCCATTATCCAAGTGACATTCTGGCTGGTGCCTTACTCGGATGGATTATTCCCACAATTTACCTACGGGTCGTCAAATTAAAATGGTCTTAACGAATGCCAGTATCACAATTCATTAGTAGTTTAAGAGCCTTTCCAGGAGCAACAATAAACTTGACCGCAGTACACCGTGGGTACCTTGAAACATTTGTCCCTTGCCTTACTTGAAGAATGTATCGACCCGGTGCCATCAAGAGAGAAAATGTTCCTAGCGCGCTCGTAGCGAGTGTTCTATAGACCCTACTATTTACCTGATTTTTGATTTGTAATAGTGTTTTGTATGGTTTCGGCGCACATGCTGGATCTGGTGGCAGGTGTACTACCGGACATACCGGAGATAGTACGACTCGACCAGTTACTCGACTGTGGCTTATCACCTGCCTGGTGGCAGGTGCAGCGGTAGCCAAGACCCCGCTTTGCAAAACGCAAAGCGCAAGGCCGAGCGCCCCAATACTTCTGAACCTCTTCACAATTTCAGTATGGCACTTTGATCCAGAGATTGGAAGGGGAATATCCGTCGTTCGACCGACCGAAGCTCTGTAATTACAAAGTTTGGCAGTTATAAAGCAAGTTCGGTAGCGATGTTTACCGGAAAGTTCTGATAACTCACCGGACGCAAGAATCTTGTGATTGCATGTAACCCTACGGATGTATGTAAGGAAGATGTTGATGCTGGGTAAGGTCCGCCGTGTTGTTGACCGATTGAAACAGCAACTCCTGTTGGCCATGAACTCCACGATATTCGACCCACTTTTTTAGCGATTGCTCTACTGACGGTAACTGCCTCTTCGTCCTCTTCTGAAGCAAAGAGTGAACCAGCAAGCGCGCCTTCAAGTGACTTGATCTCAAGGATCAGCTCTTCGACATTTGAGTATGAAACGACTACTCCTGTAGGACCAAAGCATTCAATATGTAGCGCATCGCGGTAAGAATTGGTAGCGCCAATCTTTGTGAAAATAACCGCCGGAGAACTATAAATTCCACCGTCAAGGTTATCTATCCCCTCAATTGGCGTAGCTCCCAATATTTTTGCAAGCTCCAGACGATTTGCGTCGTGGGCGGACTTGGTCCCGGGGCTCAAGAAAGGTGAAGATTTGCGATCCTTGATTTGATCAGTAATCTCTTGGAGGACGGGAGAGTCCGTAGGCACAAACAAAATACTTGGATTCGTGCAGAACTGCCCATTGCCCAGAAGCAAAGAGTCAAGATACGAGGTCGCAAATGCCCTGGGATCAGCGAGTCCGGAGTTGAGTGCAACCACAGGATTAACACTGCCAAGCTCCCCATAAAATGGAATGGGAACCTTGCGTCCTACGGCAAGATCAAAGAGTGCTCGGCCTCCTTTAAGGGATCCGGTAAATGCACCAGCCGATACCTCATCGCATGTAAGGGCCTGGCTTCCGGCCTCTACTCCGTGTATCAGAGTCAAAACATCGGCGAATCCTGCAGCAGCAAATACGCTCGCTGCAATTTCATAAACCCCAGTTGAGGTTTGGGGATGAGACGGATGAGCCTTTGCAATAACTGAACAACCTGCCGCAAGAGCGGATGCAGTGTCTCCCCCTAGAACGCTAAAAGCAAAAGGAAAATTATTTGCTCCAAAAACTACGACGGGACCTAAGGGTTGAGTGCTGCGAATAAAACTGGGATGTCCAACCGGTGGCGCTCCCTCTACTGCAGCGACGAACTCCGAATTAACGAATTGACCCGCGCGTATCGCTTTCGCGAATTCGCGAATTTGAAATGTGGTTCGCCCAACTTCACCAGTCAACCTGGGTACCCCAAGACCAGTTTCAAGATCGGCAATTTCAACTAGTTCCACCACGTGGGAATCAATCGCACTAGCCACCGACTCAAGAACATCAGCCCGTACTAAATGAGGGGCCGATGACCAGAGTTCGAAGGCTGCTAGAGATTTAGCTACGAGCAGTTCGACTTCCTCCGTAGAAGTGTCCGTGAATTCAGGGCCAAAGGAGGATCCTGTACGGGGATTGATTGCCTGAACCATTTAATTATCCGTTCTGCTCTGCCGAATCGATTTCAATCACTAGATTACGCTAAAGATATCAATTGGCTCATTGATTTCGGTGCTGGGGATTTCATTCTGGCAATTCGTCCGTAGTGACGCCGAAAGTTCTAGTAAGTAGCCCGGCCGCCAGAAGCATCAAAGGTGAATCCTGTCGTAAAGGAACAGGCTTTAGATGCCATAAATGCCAACATTTCTGCGACTTCTTCCGATTCCCCAAGTCGCCCCATCGGAATTCGAGAGATCATGTATTTGAGTGTTTCTTCACTGGTGTTTGCATTCATGGCCGTTCGAATCACCGCGGGTGCTAAGCAGTTGATGGTAATCCCATCAGGTGCGACCTCTTTAGCTACCCCTTTAATAAATCCAATCATCCCTGATTTGGAAACGTTGTACGGGGCCATCCCTGGGTTGCCCTCTTTTCCGGCTATAGAGGTAACGTGTGCAATACGTCCATACTTCGCCACCTTCATATGGGGCAAGACCGCCTGCGTTAGCCAAATGGCGCCAAAGAGATTAATGCGTAACGTCCGTTCAAAATCATTCCAATCAACGCTTTCAACTTTTACATTGTTCGGACCGACAATGCCCACAGTATTTATCAATGCATCAATACGTCCTGCTCGGGCGAAAACAACTTCAATGACTTCCTTTACAGATTCCTGGCTTCCCACATCAATGAGAGCGATCTGATCTTCAGATAAGTTGAGATCCTTCTGCAATACTTTTAACCCTGCCTGATCTAAGTCAAGCGCAAATACCTTTCCCCCACGCCCCGCAACAAGGTGTGCCGTAGCGGCACCAATCCCTTGGGCCGCCCCAGTTATGAAAATGGACTGTCCCTCAAAGCTAGTGTTTTCAAAGAGCACTGTGTAACCTCCGTAATAGTGGGTTTGAGTTCAAGAAATTCATATTTTTAGATAGGTCAGGTGTCGACTGTTCAATGGGTCAATAGGCAACAATGCTCGATACCCCTGGAGCTGCAATTCTGAATCGGTGAAGAGAAGTTCCCCAGAACCTAATTGAACTGAAACTTGGAGCAAACATATTAAGACCCATAATTGTCGCGCCAATATTGTGGAAACCTCGTGTGGGAAAGACCCATTCGTGAAGCAGTGTTCCGTTCTTACCGAGCGGTTCATCCAATGAATGATTTGGTCCAGCAAGATATCCATCCTCGGAACCCGATAAGTTAAGAGCCAGAATCTTTGACATATTCACATTGTATTTGAACTAGTCTTTACTTTATGAGCAGCCAAGAGGATTTTAATGAGGTCATTCGTAGTGAGTTTAGGCTCCTCGATCCAGAGGTTCGGCGGGACGGCGATCAAGTTCGCAAATTGTTGCATCCAGAATTCATGGAGTTTGGGGGTTCGGGTCGTATCTGGGACGCTGAATCAATAGTGAAGGCCCTAGCTTTGGATATAAACCAGCATCAAATCACTCCTATAAATTTGCAGACCGTCGCACTTTCTCCGAATGTAGTTCTCTTGACTTACCAAACGGAGGATGGGGATCAAAACTCCCTGCGAAGTTCAATCTGGGTTAAAGATGGAAGAGAGGGTTGGGTTTTGCGTTTCCACCAGGGAACAAGATACGCCCCGCTGCAAGACAATTCGAATGACGAGCAAGTGGATTTTGAATCAGAGAAGAATTTGGCGAAGTCACTTTTTAACTCCTGCTGGAAATTGATGGATAAGCCAGCTCGAACAACCGAGGAAGATGCAGAAATGATTCACCTGACCCATGCCAGCAGGTGGCATTGGGGTAATGTCGGTGGGATTCAAGAACGAGCTATTGGAGAGTGGCAGTGCGCCAGAGTTCATGCCATTCTCGGAAATGGGAGGGTCGCTCTACTTCACGCTACGTTGAGCGCGCAATTAGCCCGCAGCCTTCCAACTCCCCACTTTATGAAAGCATCTGCCGCAGAAGCGCTGGCATTTGCTCACTTTCTGCTCGGCGAACATCAAACGGCAACTGAATATAAAGCGCAGGCAAAAAAACTGCTCGAGGACCTAAACGAGAAGGATGCTGAGCACATACGAAAGCAGATAGAAGAGTTGCCGTTTTAGAGTCACTTTTTTGCGAGCGTATGCCTGATTTCCTGATGGAAGACAACCGAACCGTCATCCTCTAAATAATTCAATAAATATTCTTCGGCTTTAGCGCGCAGTGCTGGCCGTTCTTCCTCGGGAACTTGTAGCCACGCGCTCCGTTGTCCAGTGGACCAAGAGAACTCATACCACTTCTCAATCGTCTTAAATTTAACGGGAAGTAGGTTGGTCACTGTGCTCACATCGTGATAGCCGGCAGCAAGCAACAAGGATTCCATACCCAAATCACTTGAAAAGGATCCTTGCACCCCGCTTGTTCGGGCATCCAGAGTTTTAGGGGGTAGATAGGTTTCAAAGAGTTGATCGATCTCCATCCACCTGGAGTCATTCTTCCCAAAAGTGGTTACTCCAATGCGACCCGAACCCTTGAGGAACGGCCTCCAATTCTGGAGTGCAGAAAGGGGGTCAGGCAGGAAAAAAAGTACCAAGCAGGAAGAAATAACATCAAACTCGCCATCAATTTTCTCTGGAGATTGTGCGTCATCCACAATGAAATCAACGTTCCTCAGATTCTTTCTATCTGCCATTGCCTCGGCATTTTCAATCATTCTCGCTGAGATATCGAAACCGAGCAGCTTTCCGCTCGATCCCAGAATAGTCGCAGCACTTTCCGCTACTGCACCACGACCACATCCAATATCTAACCAAGATTCCCCTAATGACGGCTTCAAGGCATGGACCAACCCAGATGCAATAGGTTGGAAAAAATCAACCCCTACAGAGTCGTAGGAGTCGGATAACGAGTCAAAAAGTTTTGCAATCCGACTAATTTGATTTGTATTTTCGTTCATGGCAAATTATCTATCTTTCAAAGAAGAATTATCAATCCCTTTAATCGAGCCAGTAGCAGCACTTGGAATCTAAACTGTCACCCACTCCCATCGGGACCTTGCACGCCACTCGTCACAGAACTCAAGGGCCTTGGGCTAATCGAGTGAGCGTTGGCATCTAGAGAAACAAGTCTTTTAACGGCAAAAAATTGTCGTACCATCTGCGCTCTTCTCGACCTAGTCGCCCCAATTATCTAAAGATCGTGATTCACAAACGTGACTCCGTTTGAATATGACAAACATTGGGTTTGGACTTCGTTCTGTACGCCTTACGGGATGAAGATGGGCAGTGGGAGTCAACAATCACTATGTGGTGCAAGTGCCACCACTCCGAACAGTCATACGAAGGATTTGATCCTAATTAGCAAGAGTACGATTAAATTAACTTAAACGATCGGAAGAAGCGTGAGAACCAACAAGCAGTATGCAGTAGGTGGAATATTGGTTTCAGCCACGCTTCTCTTATCTGGATGCGCCGTTGGATCCACTTCTGGGCCAGGAATGATGGGTTCAAGTACCAATTATTATGATTCAAGGCTTGACTGCAATGTTCCTGCGAATCTGCAAGGTTCAATTGTCAAAGTAGTTCTGTCAGATATGGGAATGACGCGGATGATGGGGGGTGTAGCGCCCATGGGCGCTCACATGCGACTCATTGCCTCACCGAGTACGATTTCATCGGGAGCGTCATCCATTGTTGTGAAGAATTTAGGCTGGCGAACGCATGAGTTAGTAATCTTGCCACTTTCAAAGAATACGGAATCTGGTCTGCGTGTTCCCGGAGCAGATGGGAAAGTCAGTGAATTAGGCAGCCTTGGCGAAGCTTCAAAGAATTGCGGCGCAGGAGTAGGCAGTGGAATTAGCTCTGGGTCTGCTTCATGGACCACGATCACTCTTAAGCCAGGCCGATATGAACTTATTTGCAACCTTGCCAACCACTATGCCGATGGTATGTACCAAGAATTGGATGTGGTTTGATTTTCAACCTCCTGAGATACAGAGGGTGGGTCATATAGTTAAAATTCCTCTGCTCAGAGAGGAAAGAATCAGTATGCGACCGTTGAGGGTTCTATCCACGCTAAGGGTTTTGATGTTACTAGCAGTTTCCCTAGCGAAGGCCAGACCTGACGAAGCTATCATTGGTGACCTGATGGCCGGTCGATGAGAAAATTGCCATTTCACTATCTATTTTTGAGCACTTCCAGGTATCTCTAAATCTCCCGGAGTTTTTCAGAAGCATTAGCAAATAGTTAGCGAGAAGAGTAAGTAAAGAGAGTGTTTGGTTAGGGTAAAAATCAAACTTCGCCTTTAAAAATCAAATGCCCCTAGACAATTATCCTGTCTAGGGGAATTTGAAATTGCTTATTCCATTCTATTCAATTATTTAACTACCGTGTCTTGATTAGGAGTTGTAGTACCTGGCTTTCCACGGAAATCTGTCCAAACAAACCAAGCCCTGCCACTTGAATCCATCGCAGCACCGGTGTAGTCACCAATAAAGGCACCTGCAAATTGAATATATGGATTTGAAGATTGAGACGTTAACCGTGTTTCCGTTGCATAGTTATCTGAAGAAGAAACCGCTGCATAATCGAGGCAAACCGAAGCGCGTGCGCGAGCGGAATCCGTTGGAGCCACTAGATTAAGGAGATCTAGAGAGCCATTAGATTTAACAGTTGCCTCTGAAATTCCACAGGCTCGGTCATTTTTAATTCCTGACGGTGAATAAGATCGTGTGTAATAACCGATGGAAATTTTTCCAGCATTTGCGACAACTGATGGATAAACCGTATCGGCCACTCCATGAGTCTCCGGAGTGACTAATTGTGAAGAAGAGAATAATTCTCCACTTGGCTGGTCATTTGCCGTCACTAAATACACCTGATTAGAAGTGGCGGTTCCTGAAAAACTCAAATCTGAACTTCCACAATTACCCGACCCTCGATTATCGGCCCATACAACGGCTACTTTCCCGGTGGTTGGATCAATGGCCATTGTTGGGAAGCTATTGATTCTAAATTGCTCATTCGTGAGAGTTGGTCTGCCCTGTGCACCGGGGAGTTGAATGGGATAACAGCTGGCATCATCGAAGATGCGACTGACTTCGGTGTTGGTAAATGTTGCTCCACCATTTCTGGATTGAGCCACAATTAATTCATCATTTGTCGATGTGGCACTCGAGCCTTCGTAGGCAACAACTAATGCACCACTAGGTGTCACCCCGACTTGCGATCCTTGATTGTAGGGATGTGAAGCATCCGAAACTGCTCGAACGGGCGTCCAACTTTTGCCACCATCTGATGATGATGAAAATACTATAGGTGAGTTCAAATAACCTACTGTTTTGTTAGCATTAAATTGGGTCCAAGTTGCATAAACAGTTCCGTCTTTAGCGACTGAGATCCACTCTTTATCAATAAATATATTTGCGGTTGCTTGGTAATCGATCATAGACGGATTGCTCCAAGTCAAACCTCCATCATGGGAAACAGAAACAGCTAAGCCTGACTTATTAATGAACGCTTTCCCAGTCGCATTTTTTTGGGAGCCATAGGTCAAACTGGCGAAATACAGACTGTTACCATCAGGAGAGAATGCAAGAACGGGATCGCCGCCACAACCTGTTTGAGAAAACACTCCATTGCTATCAGTTTGAGAAGTCCAACCTGGCAACTGAACATCCTGCCATGTTGACCCTGAGTCTTTCGATACATAAGCCCAGCAAGCACCAAAGCCATAGCGATAATCATTTGCGCTGGTGACGATATTAGTAGAATCATTCGGATTAATAACAATATTTTGCTCATTTTGTGGCGAACCGCAAGAAGTTCCATCTGAATAAAATGTTGAACTATCGTTGTTGATTACATCTCCAGAAAAGGAACTATAGAGAGCTGATGAGTTAAAGGGATGCGTGCGACATCTCGAAAAGAGAACTTGGTTTATAGAAACCGGATTAGCTTGCGCTGCAGCTTCATAAATTTGAGGAGAAGCTAGATCAGAAATCCCGCCATCTGATGCCCACACGACGCTCGTTGGTAGAAAGCGATCCACTTTTGGTGCCGCCTGAGATTGACTGGCCGCTACTAAAAAGGATGCCATCAGCATAGTTGTAAGAGCGGTGGTAAAAATTCGGGATTTACTTAGTAGCACTTTGACCCCCCAGATAAAGGTATAACTGATCTGAGCATGTTAAACCTTTTGGTTGTCCTCTACAAGAGTTTTACTAAACTGAGTAAATTGCAGGTATTTTTAAGGATTCCAAAGCGAATGAAGTGTTTAGCCTGCGGTTTCCAAGTGCGCCTCGTGGGATGAAACTGGGCACTGGGAAAGCAACCTGCAGATATAGATGAGAAGGGTGGGCTTACCTCTCTTCCTCCAAAAGCCAACAGATTCACGACCTCAGCCGTGCCTTGAATGATCTTCAAGCCCGAGTTCAATTGGGACTTTCGGCGTTCCATTTAGTAGCAAATCATGGAAGAGACTCGCTAGGCGACGGGGAGTCAAGGTCTCGCTGGTGGTAGAAAGTTCCGCCTGCGTCCACCATCGATACTCGATAAACGATTTTAGTTCTATCTCGGAAAACCCTGAAGTATCTATTTCAAGGTGCGCAACCCGAGCGAAAAACCAAGTTTCTATCGCATGTCTCTTAGTCCCGTTGAAGTTATATTTCTCTTGACCGTTCCATATATGTGGGCCTAACTCCAAATTGGAGAGACCAGTCCCTTCTCTAACTTCACGCATCGCAGCTTGTTCAGGAGACTCACCTGTTTCAACTCCTCCACCTACAGGGCACCAAAAAACATCGCTTAAGTTGGCTGGGTCCTGTCCGTGGAAGAGCAGCAAGCGATCAAGGTGGTCAACCAATAGAACACGGACCGTGTAGCGGATCTCAAACTCAGTTGTCACATAGACAATTGTGTCGGGTTGGGTGCTTGACATCAACGCGGGCGATTTTTGAAAAAGTGCTCTTTGTGGGATGAAACTGGGCACTGGGAAGCAGTCCTGAACCTAACTTAGTTGTGTAACGTTATAGGTTGAGATAGGTACTGAAACTACTATCTGCACATCGTCCTCGTAGACAATCCGACTGGGTTTCTCTGATTCCACTTTCTCCCAGCTTACGCCGTGTTGATCGACAAATTGCAGGTAACCCTCTATCCGAATTATCAGGTGGTGGGCATCTGACTGAAACCAACACTCGGTTCCGGGATTTATCAATCTATCAAATACACCTGGTTCTACTTTAGCCGGGTCGATGTAGGTGTTTTCATACCAATAGTTATTTTCCCGAACCCGTTCAACTTCTGCTGGTGTGAGTACTCCATCAGATAGCAAGCCATTGGTGAGGGCGGATATCCCAACCTTCAACCCACGGCTATTTGCCTCAACGCAACCATAGCGAACGAACACCACCACATGTTGCCTCAAAAAAGTGGATGGGGAGCCCCTTGTCATATGTTTCGAGCTTTAAATGAAATAACCCCCGCTGATGAACTGAACCCCAGAAGTTGGAGTTCTAACTCGGAGTCGGGGATATGTTAGCAA
>ENA-OFCI01001120-OFCI01001120.1-metagenomes-genome-assembly--contig:-NODE-1120-length-13016-cov-5.082401_pt1 | contig 13016 bp, 17 predicted proteins | sample MGYA00153391_OFCI01 | MGnify analysis MGYA00153391
GCGGTAAGCCCATTCAAAATCTGTATAGAAGTTAGTAAAAATTTGTCCTGTAGCGATACGGAAAGGAAGCCTGGGCCAGCTTCCTTGATCAAGAGATCAGCGCCCTGAAGTAAATCTGCCAGTCTTCTGTCTCCAATATGAGCCATCGTGGCGCCCGGCTTCTCGCTGACGCCGAGGGTATTTAAAAGAGTTGTTCTTGCGTCGAGCAAAGTGGCTGAGGGCACATGACCTGTTGTCCATTGGCCGAAGCGGACGTCGTAAACAAATATTTCTCGCCTGACATCCGTGGCAGCCTCCAGTTGTAAAATTGCGATCTGCGATCGGTTGGCAAATTGCACGGTTCTATTTGCGGACTTGAGAGAGAGAATGGACAGACCAACCAAGGCCATGACCAAGAGGATTGAAACGATGGTTTGCACTAAGTTAAGGGCGAAGCCTGGCTTTTTTCTGTGCGGCATTAAGATTTATTCCTCATCGAGCAAGGACTTAACTTTGGTGACCAACTTTGCCGGCCTAAATGGCTTGACAATGTAAGCGGTCGCCCCTAACTCCAGGGCTTGATCGATATCGTCGGTGGAGGATTTGGAAGTGATCATCAGCACCGGGATATCCCGAACCTTTGAACTTTTATCAGAACGGACGGCATTTAAGACGTCATAGCCTGAAAATTCGGGCATCACCACATCCAGAATGATGAGGTCAGGTTTGGCACCTTTGATCATCTCCAGGCCAGCCATCCCATTGGAGGCGGTCGATACCTCGTAATTCTCGCGCCGCAGGATGAAGGCGATCAGCTCCCGGATGTCGGCATTGTCATCAATCGCCAAAATACGCTGCTTCTCTCCAGCGATCGGACTCACCCCCTTCAAAGCGGTTTTATCCTCATATCTTAACGATTACTTCCCGGCCTGCCGCCTCATTGCCAGCGACAATCTCTAATAATTGGTTTCCTGAGAAAATCCTTAGAATCATTTTGTTACTACTTTGGCTCCCTTCTGTGACCTTCGCGTGAGGTTGGGCTTCTATCTTCCAGTCATGGCAATTGCAACGGTATCGAAGAAGAGGGGATCAGCGACCTCACGTAAAGCCTTTTTAAAGGTTTTGGGTGGGCTCATCGCTGCTCTCTTCATCGCGGCACCGTCAGTAGCACATAGCCAGTTTGGAATCGGCTTCTCGCCGATTTTAACTGGAAGTATGCGGCCATACGCCAATCCGGGAGATCTCTTTCTCTCTAAAACAACGGCAGCGTCCAACCTGAAGGTGGGCGACATCATTTTGGTTACTTCTCAATCAACGGGTGTCTTTTACTCACACAGAATTGTGAGTATCGCCAAGATAAACGGTTCGCTTCGAATCACGACCAAAGGGGATGCAAATGCCGCCCCCGAGGCGACTCCCTTCACGGTTGGCTCTAATCAGCCAATTGCAAGGAGTGTCTCGCGTGTTAAGTGGATAGGCCGTCCTTTGGTCTATATCTCCTCGACCCAAGGCAGGCAAGCTTCGCTCGCCTTAATCGTGTTTGCCAATCTCATCGCACTTATTTTGTTCCTCTTCAGGAAGAAAGTAGTTCCGATGGATCCCGTGGCGCTAGAAGTCTACAAAGACCTTTACGCCGAAGCGCAGGAAGTCAGAGAGAAAAAAGAGAGAGAACTCCACCTTTTCCGGGAAATCTTCGAAGAGTCGCAGATTGATCCCGCAGTCAAGGAGGCAGAAATGGCCGAACTACTAAACATCATGAGTCTTCCTCAGCGGTGTCCGTTGTAACCCAGTAAGAGATTTAAAAAACCATCCCATCCATTAACAAGTCCCACTAAATAAATAGGAGAAAGAAATGAAAAAGTTAGTAACCGTCGGTAGCTTCGGGGCAAAAATTGCCATCGTCATCACCGCAACAGTTGGCGGAACCGCCCTCGTTGGCTCATCTGTCTTCGCATCATTAACGGCAACAGCCAACAACACCACAGCTCAATCAGTAACCTCAGGTACCCTGAAACTCATCCAAGCATCATCAGGCATCGCAGGTCAAACTGCCGGTTTCTCAAGCACATTCCCAATCACAGGATTGGCTCCCACGGACACGACCACCCGCTTCCTCGATCTGTCTAATACCGGTACGATCTCAGGCGCATCGATGACCCTCGGACTAGCGGACTCAACTGGTGGCTCCCTCACTACTGGTACTAATGCCGCAGTGAACGGTCTTCAAGTAGCCGTTTCCGAGTGCACACTTGCCTACACAGCCGGTGCCTGTACTGGAACTGGAGCGGTGGAAACTCCGGTCATCTCCACCTCGGCAAACGCTCTTCTGAGCGCAAAACCAATCACGGTCACCGCCGCAGATCTGGCTGTAGGTGGAGTTACTCACCTTAAGTTCATCATCAGCTTGCCTGCAAGCAACGAAGTGACCACCAATGGAAACCTTCCTAATACTGTCGGAGGAACGACTCAAACTGCACCAACGATCCAAGGCGTAAATGCGTTGCTCACCTTGACATTCACCGAGACACAACGCGCTCTTACCAACACCGTAGCGTAATTACCCAATAACGCAGATGAAGATGGAAGTTCAGGCCTAAGAGGCCCGGGCTTCCATCGTTGCGAAATGGCACTAAATGCAGAGCAACTAGCTTCTTTTAAAGGGAGGGCACGAGGAAATGAAGAGAACTCTAGGAAGATATTTCCCCGGAGCAATTCTCCTCGCCCTCGTGTCCATCCTTTCTCCAACCAATGCATATGCCAGCGTCATTTCTAAGGCCTCAAACTCAACCGCACAATCAATCACTTCCGTCACCTTCAAGGTGACCCCTGAAACGACGACAAATGGTTCGGCCGCCGGAACTGTGACCTTAACCGCCGCCACCCCTAACTCAGACACCTTTGCTTATTTTGTAAATACAGGGACCGTTAATGTCAAAGCTTTTAGCTGGACCATCACTCATTCCGTAGGCACCGGCACATTCACTCTTGATGCCTGTCCCGTCAATACGACATATTCGTTACCGACCTGTTCGGATGGTTCCACTCCTATCACGCTCGCTACTTCTGGTACCGGCCCCGCCCTAACTGTTGGGCAATGGCGTCCCATCCATATCTTGATAAAGACAAAGACGGACGCCTTTACAGTGGCATCCACGGTCTCTGGATCGCAAATCCGCACAGGCACAAATACTGTTGGCTAGAGAAACCCTCTCCCCGCAGATACATCTTTTAATTCCTGAAGATAGTTTTTGAATTACTCTCTTCCCTCCCGCCATTCAGGGTAGACATTCATTTTATACACTCATAAGTTTCATACATGCGAATTCTGGTTTTGGGCGGTACTGCATTTGTGGGCCGGGCTATCGTCGAGGCAGCCATCGATCGGGATCACGAAGTCACCACCTTCACTCGTTCCTCACTGCCACCGGGTGCTGCTACGGGGCAAGTTGAAACGCTCTTTGGAGATCGAACTCACCCCAGCGCTTATAACTTCGCCAAAGGACGCCAGTGGGATGTCATCTTCGATACTTGGTTTGGTGCCCCACGGATAGTTCAAGAAAGTGTTGAGAAACTTCGTCCACACGCTTCCTCTTACAGTTATGTTTCTACCTGTTCTGTATACGAAGCAGATCCCCTGCCACTTGGCATAGATGAGAACTTTCCGACAGTCGCTGCGGATCCAGCAGCAGAAAGTACCAACTACCCTGCCGACAAGCGGGGCGGTGAATTAGCGGTACTCGCCGGATTTGGTCCCAGCGCCTCATTCATAGCGCGCCCTGGGTTGATCATCGGACCGCACGAGTGGCCGGCACGGTTGGCGTGGTGGCTGCGCAGAATTTCCGAGGGCGGAGAAGTTTTAGCCCCCGGTCCGCAAGATTTAGCTCTGCAATATATAGATGCTCGCGATCTGGCGAAATGGATGGTGGCATCTGCAGAGAAACAGACGGTGGGTATCTATAACGCGCTTTCTCCCCGCGCTCACTCCACGATCTCCGAATTGTTAGAACTCTGTAAAGCAACAACTAACTCTGCCGCTAATTTCACCTGGGTAACGCCGGAATTCATTCTGGAGCAAGGCATCCAACCTTGGACAGAGATGCCCATTTGGATCTCACCTGATATGTATGGCTTCTATGGATTTGATACGAGCAAAGCGCAAGCGGCAGCACTTACCTGTCGACCCATGTCTGAAACTGTGACTGACACCTGGACGAGTATCTTGAGTGAAGCCCAATCGGTATTGCCCCCTGGAAGGATCCCACCTGGCATTAATCGGGAGAAGGAACTCAACATTCTTGCTCTAGCCACCATCAATAGTTTCCACAGGCTCTAACTTATGCAATTTATGAAAGGGCTACCTCCCGTAACTTAACCACCCTTACACCCCGTTCTTCTCGAGCACTTCCCCTGCGCTGGTTACATCCAGCCAGGAGAGAAGAAGGGAGGTCTGTATATGTTGTTTATGGGATGGATTGCGAATGTAATCGCCTTTTTCGGCTTGCTAACCCAATGGGTGGCAATACGAAAGGCTCGCCGCAACAACGACGAGCCCATTACGTAACACACTTACAGCACGTAAGCAGGTGAGTCGGGGTTTACACCCCGGTTCACTTGGAAAAAAGTACCACAATTTCACCTCATATTGTGAGCGGCGAGCTCCGCACCGTTAGGAGCTTCTGAACAGTCTTGCTGCCTTGTCCCGGATTTATTAATCGCATCTCACTCTCGCTCACCCGCGAGTTTTATCCAGCGTTAATTGCACCAACGGGTTAGCTCGAATAGTTTTCAAGAATGCATCCTCACTCCTTGTCCATGCTTGCGTCGACAGGAATAGTTTGCGGAGATCTTGTTACGGCGACCATCGGTTCAATGAGCGCCTTTTCAGACTCCTGTAAAAGTATTTTGAACTTCTACTTAGCGCTTGGTTCAATTTTTGTATCGTCTTGGACTCCTTTTGGCGATTTGTGCACAGAACTTTGCTCTTTCTCAAGAGCAACAATTTCGCTTTCAGCAGCACGTTCAATCGAAACCAAATGAGTGTCTGCAGCCGGGATCGAACGAATCACTTCGTCAAGTTTTAATTGGAGCGCAGTTAGTCCACGGTGATCCGTATGCTTGAAAGAAAATAGGAAAATCAAGATCACCGTGTTTGAGACGGTGGCGAAGTAAGTCTGCCAGGAACTTGGAAAGCCTCGTACGGCGAGTGCAATGTTGAAGGTCAACAAGACGAGGGCAACAAACGCTGTGGCACTGACCCGTGAGGTAATTGAATCAAGACTCTGCAACACGGTGCTTATACTCTGGCGAAAGCGGGTGGCAGTGGATGCGTTCCTTTATTCTGTTGTTTACTGGCTGCCAGACGACTTTCCACCGGAGGTAAGCCAGTCATTCCAAATCTTTACGGCATCCTCTTGAGTGAGCTTTGCTAAATCCTTTGGATCCATTCCGAGCTTTGAAATTAGATTCTTTGCCATTTTTAGTTCTATTCCGGAACGTTGTTGCGTGGAGGTTGGCATCGGACGCTTGGGCTTTACCCTGTTATCAACCGCATCCCAAAATTGCTCAGCATCAATGCGTAATTGTTCTTGAAGAATATTTGTAAATAATCCTGGAGAACGAACCTGATCCCGACCGTGAGAAACTCTGGTGTAGAGACGCTCTCCTGTAGGTGTCATAAATACGTAACGGTGATGATCACCTTTTGATTTGTGTGACTTGCCGTCCTTATCTTCCCAGCCCTCTACCTCAACAAACCGGAGAAGTTCCTTGTATGTAGGTAGTCTCATTACTCATTGCCAAAGACCAGTTGATGAAGTTGATCATCGGTAGTAAGACGAACAAGTGCTGGAAGTTGCCAGTTATCACGGTGGTTTGGGTACTCACGCAAGTCATCCATCCATGTTTGGGAAAAATCTCGTAGTGACCTGATCAACTCAAACTCAGCAACTTCCAAAGAAACCCCTTGAGCACTGACTGGAAGCCCTTCTAGCCACATGCTCACGTAACCCTCTTCGGAGAAATGAACCTTGGGCTCAAAAACACAGCTAGCTTGAAGAAGGGTTATTAGTAAATCCTTTCTGAGTACAGCTATGGGCGCGTCATCTCCGCGGGTGATGTCAATGACGAGATTGCGCTCGGCATAGTTATAGATGTCAGAGATTGAATCTCGTGCAGCAGTGATCTTCTGGTAACTAAGTATCTGGCTCATACTGGAGATAGTACGGGATGTACGTCAAGTACGCAAGGTACCTAAGGAACACTAAGTGGGATGGGCCGGCTGGTAGAAGCTCAGAGCTGGGCTCGGGATTACCCGAAATTGAGGCAGATTCGGGGTTTGAAATATTTAACTTCTAGGTTTGAAACGCGACCATCAGGGGGCAGGATCACGCTCAAAAAGGCATTTGATAGCGCCCTCAGAAGAGAAATAGGGGTCAAATCGAGGATTCAACTAGCGCCTTTTTTACTAACTACCTCCTTTCACTGCCAAACCATGTCACTTCACAAATACGAAAGGCCCGCCGCGAGAACGGCGAGCCCATTTCGTAACAGTCCTTACAGCACGTAAGCAGGTGAGTCGGTGTTCAAACCCCGGTTCACGCTGCCCACCTGCCGCCCAATCAAGAACAACCTGATGTATTGCCACACCCTTCGCAGACAAAGCATGAACCGGCCATACGCATCTTGGTCCCGCACGTCATGCAGAGTGGTGCATCGGAAGATTGTCCGCTCATCTTTTCATAGAGCTCCATCGATGAACCAACACCAGCCATGTGATCAACAACTGGCTTGGCCTCGATAGTTACAGAGGCTGACTTACTTGCAACCGCAGGCGCTGCCACAGGAGCAGCTGGTGCTTTTGGGGTTGCGACCTCGTCCGCTGAATATTCACCGGAGTCCAAAGCGCGAGCGCGCTCTGAGGCGGTGTAAAGGCCCAGACTGGAGCGAGTTTCAAATGGTAGGTAATCCAGCGCCAGGCGGCGGAAGATGTAATCCATCATCGATTGCGCGATACGAATATCTGCATCATCTGTCATACCAGCTGGCTCAAAGCGCAGATTGGTGAACTTCTCGACGAAGGTTTCTAGAGGTACGCCATATTGCAGTCCGATCGATACTGCGATCGAGAAGGCATCCATCACGCCAGCAAGAGTTGAACCCTGCTTGCCGAGCTTTAAGAAGACCTCACCGAGCGCGCCATCGGCATATGCACCAGCGGTCATATAACCCTCGGCGCCACCAACTGCGAATGATGTTGTCATTGAAGGACGCGACTTAGGCAGGCGCTTACGCGTTGCTACCGCAGGACCTGCGACCGCTGCTGCCTTGTTGGCATCTTCCCCCTTGTTATCGCCCTTACCGGTGGAAAGTGGTTGACCCACCTTGCAGTTATCGCGATAGACAGCCAGTGCCTTTAAGCCGAGCTTCCAACCTTGGTAGTAGACCTCTTCGATCTCTTCCACGGTGGCATCCGATGGCAGGTTAACGGTCTTGGAGATCGCACCTGACAAGAATGGTTGGCAGGCAGCCATCATATGAACGTGGCCCATCGCGCTAATTGAACGCAGACCCATAGCGCAGTCGAAGATGTCGTAGTGCTCTGGCTTGAGGCCAGGAGCATCGATAACATTTCCATTGGCCGCGATGAATTCAACGATCGCCTCCACCGTTTCCTCCGTGTAACCCAACTTACGAAGTGCCAATGGGATGGTCTGGTTAACGATCTGCATAGAACCGCCACCAACCAACTTCTTGAACTTCACAAGAGCCAGATCTGGCTCGATGCCGGTGGTGTCACAGTCCATCATCAGACCGATGGTCCCTGTTGGGGCCAGAACCGATGCTTGCGCATTGCGCCAGCCGTTCTTGGCGCCGATTTCCAGGCACTTGGTCCATTCAGCGTTAGCCACTGACCAGACATCCGCATCCAGAGTTGAAACCGAGCGAGCGCTCGCCGATGCGTTGGTGTGCTTTTGCATGATGCGGGTATGAGCCTGGGCGTTACGTGCAAAACCAGCATAAGGACCAACGATCCCGGCAAGTTCTGCAGAACGACGGTATGAAACACCCGTCAAGACCGATGTGATCGCGCCAGCGAGCTGACGGCCGCCATCTGAATCATAAGCCAGGCCAGATGCCATCAAGAGCGCACCGAGGTTGGCATAACCAATTCCTAACTGGCGGTAATCGCGAGTTGTCTGTGCGATTGGTTCGGTTGGGAAATCTGCGAAGCAGATAGAAATATCCATCGCCGTGATGATGAGTTCAGTTGCCTTCACAAAGTTCTTGGTGTCAAAGGAGCCATTGCCCTGCAAGAACTTCAGCAAGTTAATTGATGCCAAGTTACATGATGAGTTATCAAGTGACATGTATTCAGAGCAAGGGTTGGAAGCGTTGATGCGACCGGTCTCTGGATTGGTGTGCCAATCATTAATCGTGTCGTCGTACTGGATTCCAGGATCAGCGCAAGCCCATGCCGCTTCCGCCATCAAGCGGAACAAGCGGCGTGCTTCAATGGTTTCGATGACTTCACCTGAAGCACGGCCAACTAAACCGAACTCTTCGTTGTTCTCGTACGCGCGCATGAACTTGTCTGATACGCGGACTGAGTTATTGGCGTTCTGGTACTGGACAGAGATGATGTCCTTGCCGCCCAAGTCCATATCAAAGCCAGCATCGCGTAAGGCGCGGATCTTGTCTTCTTCGCGGACCTTGGTTTCGATGAACTCTTCAATATCTGGGTGATCAACATCAAGGACAACCATCTTGGCTGCCCGGCGAGTTGCGCCACCTGACTTGATGGTGCCGGCAGAAGCATCGGCGCCGCGCATAAAGGAAACTGGACCAGATGCGGTTCCACCGGACTTCAGGAGTTCCTTGGAAGAGCGGATACGCGACAAGTTAAGTCCGGCGCCAGAGCCACCCTTGAAGATCATTCCTTCTTCGCGATACCAATTAAGGATCGAATCCATGGTGTCTTCAACCGACAAGATAAAACAGGCGCTGACTTGCTGTGGTGCATTGGTGCCCACGTTAAACCAGACCGGTGAGTTGAAGGAGAAGACTTGGTGCAAGAGCATCCAGGTAAGTTCGTGTTCAAATACTTGCGCATCAGCATCCGTTGCGAAGTACCCGAACTCTTTACCGGCCTTGGTATAGGTAAGAACTACGCGGTCAATAACTTGCTTGAGTGACCACTCGCGGTTGTCGTGCCCCACGGCACCGCGGAAATATTTAGTTGTGACGATGGTCGATGCATTGACTGACCAGAAATCTGGGTATTCGACACCCTTCTGTTCAAAGATGACCTCCCCCGACTTCCAGTTGGTCTGTACGACATCACGGCGTTGCCAAGTGACCTCGTCATAGGGGTGAACTCCGGCGCTGGTATAGATGCGCTCGATGGTTAAACCCTTGCCCAAGGACTTCATTGTTGCTGCTGCCCCCTTGGATGGGCGATCGACGATAGACATGCGTAGTGCTCCTTAATTCCTTATTTAGATGCTGATGAAAGTGTTGCGTTGCGTGTGTTGCCAGCTGGGGCGGCTGTGTCTTGCGTGGTGATGTTTGGTGTTGCGTTACCCGTGATTTCATTGAACGAGGTGGTGCTGGTGGAAGGTGCGGCGCGAAGTAGTGCGATCTCGCCTTCGAAATCCTCTAGTGAGGAGAAGTTACGGTAAACCGATGCATAACGCAGGTAGGCGACCTCATCTAGTTCACGAAGTGGGGCAAGGATCGCCATTCCAACCTCTTGAGCTTCGACTTCGGCTTGGCCATCAGAGCGCAGGGATTCTTCGACCCTTTGGGCCAACAGAGCGAAATCATCATCATTAACCGGGCGACCTTGGCAGGCCTTGCGGACCCCGTTGATGACCTTTTCGCGGCTAAAGGGTTCAGTCGCCCCAGAACGCTTGATGATCAGGAGCACCGAGGTTTCGCTAGTAGTGAATCGTCGGCCACATGAGGTGCACTCGCGACGACGGCGAATGAGGGTGCCTTCTTCGGCTGGGCGCGAATCTACGACTCTAGAGTCATCGTGCCGGCAGAATGGGCAGATCATGTGAATTGCTCCTTAAAAAGTACTTAGATTGTGCTGATAACGGGCCTTTCGGGTCCTGTTGAACCAGATCCGCGAAATTACCGTGAACCGCTGACATTAGTGGAAAACCACAACTTATGGAACATAAATTGCGCTTGACCCCTAGATGTTGTGCCAACCGTACACCCGCAGTTGAGGGTTTGCAGGAGCAGTATCGGCGTGTCGCAGGGAATTCACAGAAAAGTTATCCGAGCACGATAAAGAAGCAAATCGCCCTAACTACCCCCTATGAAACCAGTAATTCCGCCCCCGGCGTCTTCCTGGCCAGCTTCTCATCGAAGGTCAAAAGAGTGCACTTATGCAGAATTGCGGTGGCCGATATCAACGCGTCACCAAGCTTTAAATTGTTCGTTGCCCTCAGTTGCGCCGCGTAACTCGCGATTTCGTGATCGACGTCAACAAGTTCATCAACCATATTCATAATTAGTAGTTTCATTTCTTGACCACGTCCCACGATGTATACATGCACCAAACTTTCTGACAGGGCTACAGTCGATAAAACCAGTTTCTCTGGCCGCAAAGAGAGGCGTTTTATAATGGTTTCATGATGCTTATCTGATTCTTTAAATATTGCAATTAACGAATCGGAGTCGAGGGCTAGTCTTCCCACGCATCATTCATTTCTGCTTCATGATCGTAGCCTTCGTATATCCCACCGAGTGCACCACTTAAAGAGAGAATTCGGTGACCTTTAAATTTCGGTTGAATAACAACCGCCCCGTCTTCAACCTTAAAAACTAACTCATCCCCCACTTTAAATCCCGCCTCTCGCATCACATCAACAGGAATCGTCACCTGATGCTTGGAACTTAACCGAGAGTGTCGTGTCCGACCCTTGCGTGTCGCCTTAACTGTGGATACACCACCAGCGCTCTTAACCTTTACCTGATCGTCCATAAGCAAAGGCTAACACCCCTAGATCCGCTTACAACGCAATAAGTTGTTGCAACCCTTCGATCGTGGGAATTGATTCCACCCTGATCCGTATGAGCCGAATCCCGGCAATAGCCAAGACCGTATCCTTCTTTAAGTCCTTTTCAACCCTCGCCGGCCTATCGTGGGTTGAGTCATCAAGTTCTATGGCTAGCAGGGTATTGAGTTGGGCGTCGCAAAGCACAAAATCCACGCTCATTCGGTTGATGCGATTAAAGGAACTTAGCTTTTCAGGACCACTTGGGATCCCCACCAATTGTGAAAGTGCCACCTGAGTAAATACGAATAGGTCAGGGGTAGCGCGGAGAAGCAGGTTAAAAAATGAAATTTCCGAAGGGGTCAATAAACGCTTTTTAAAAAATTTAAAGTTGCCAACATCCTTGATTTTCTCAGGTTCGCTCTTTTGGGGATTGCGATAGCGTTCGGCGATCTTCGCGGCCCCGAACAAAATGGCCAGCACGAGCAGGGAGAAGACTAGGAGCGTTACGGGGGTCATGCTTTTCCGCCTAGCGAAACATTAAGAGAGGCTTAAACCTCTCCTTTGAGCATATGCCTGTATCCCCACCGGGTCTATAGAAAAATCCTTATTTAGCAGGGACCCACAAACGATCCCCCGCGGCCAAATCAGTCGACTGAAGCTGATTGGCATCCACGATCTCTTGCTCCACGGCAGTAACTGAGCCGTTACCGGCAACCATAGAGGCAAGGGACCACAGGCTTTCGCCAGGTGCAACAACCACCCGGACATACCCAGCAGAGGCAGGCGTTGACGGAACGCCTTTCTCGGATGCATTTCCAACAGCGCTAAAACCAGCGCCAACTACTATCAATAGCGATGCAACAGCGGCGCCGCGTACAACGACCCGTCCACGTGCGGTTAATTTGGTAGCCATGGGGGAAGCTCCTTCACCTGCTCAACAGCGTTCGAGGGGATTCGAACACCTGTTCTAAAAAGAACAATACATCCCACCCCCGACATAAGCAAGAATATTTCGAACAGATGTTCGACTTTTAACCCCCCTTGCCCTACCCTCTATCCATGAGCACAAAAGACGCCCAGAAGGACAACAAGAAGACCCCCGCAACCGTCTCTGAACTGCCCGATGGCCCAGCCGATCACAATGGCCTCACCACCCGCCAGCAGTTGATCCTGGAAGTCATCAAGCAGGCGATCCTCACCAACGGCTATCCCCCATCCATGCGAGAGATCGGCCAAGCAGCTGGCCTCGCCTCCCCCGCTTCCGTCAAATATCAGATCGAAGCCCTGGTCGATAAAGGCTTTATCCGCAAAGACGCCTCCAAGGGCCGTGCCTTTGAAATCACTGACCCCAACAACGCCGATTCCATCAAGCCCGAAAAGACCGTGAATGTCCCCCTAGTCGGCCGCATCGCCGCCGGTGGTCCGATCCTCGCCGAACAACATATCGAAGAGGTCTACCCACTCCCCGAATCCCTAGTCGGACAGGGCGAACTCTTCCTCCTTAAAGTCGTCGGCGATTCCATGATCGACTTAGCAATTTGCGATGGCGACTTTGTCGTGATCCGTTCCCAAAAAGATGCCCAAAAGGGCGAAATCGTCGCCGCCATGATCGATGGCGAAGCCACCGTCAAAACATTCTCCAAAAAGGACGGCCACTACTGGCTGCTCCCCGCCAACGACAACTACGCCCCGATCCCTGCAGATGATGCGGAGATATTGGGCAAGGTGACGGCGGTCCTTCGTTCTGTTCGCTAAATCTTTAAACTATTCGAATGGCCTGTCCCAAAGCGAAACATTTTCACGTGATTTGCCGTGATGTTTTCGAAAAGGATAACTTCGAGAAGGTTTTTGAAGTTGCTGATGCAAATGCGGCGCTGGAATTGGAGATAATAGAACTTCCCGCTGCATGGGAGGGTTCAATCGAAGTTCGCGATGATTCAACACTGAGTGATCGAAAGTTTCCGTTGATTGACTATTGGAGAACACCTATAAAGAGTTGATTCTTATATTCAATCCGGCGCGTCGAAT
>ENA-OFCI01001123-OFCI01001123.1-metagenomes-genome-assembly--contig:-NODE-1123-length-12999-cov-3.839771_pt1 | contig 12999 bp, 15 predicted proteins | sample MGYA00153391_OFCI01 | MGnify analysis MGYA00153391
TGCACCTGAATTTTAGCTTTTATCAGCAACCCCTATGTGGTTCTAGAGTATTTAGACTTGGCAACTAAAGTCGCTCCTCAAGCCTGGATCGAAATGGGACGTAATCTGGCGACGATGCACCAGTGCCAGATGAGTAGTCGATCGCAGTTTGGCTGGCATCAGGATAATACGATCGGCTCTACACCTCAAATTAATACCTGGGAAAGTGACTGGGCGATATTTTTTAGTACTCACCGCATCGGTTATCAATTACAGCTTGCACAGAGCAAAGGCGGTCATTTTCCTAAAGCAGCAGAATTGCTGGCTAACATACCTCAAATTCCGATCGATCGTCACCCCCAACCCTCGCTGGTACATGGCGATCTGTGGAGTGGTAATGTGAGCTTTACCACCACTGGGATTCCCGTCATATTCGACCCTGCAACCTATTGGGGCGATCGAGAAGTCGATCTGGCACTAACAGAACTATTTGGCGGCTTTCCTGCCGCTTTCTACCAAGGCTACAATGAGGTTTATCCTTTAGATCCTGGCTACTCACAGCGTAAGAATTTATATAATCTCTATCACATTCTCAATCACTACAATTTATTTGGTGGAAGTTATCAAAGTCAAGCAAATCAGACGATTGAGGCTCTTGTAAAAACCTAGCTATAGCAATCCGATTTAAATCGCTTTAGAGCCAGCACTACCCGAACCTTGAAACATCACCCAAGAAAGGAAAAAGTTAGAAATAAAAATTGCAAGCAATGAAGTGACAACCGCAGTAGTCGTCGATTGTCCGACACCTTTGGCACCGCCTGTAGTCGTCAATCCCCAGCTACAGCCAATAATCGCAATCAACGCACCAAAACAAACTGCCTTGATCGGTGCACTGCAAATATCCCAAGCATTCAAAAAGTTGCGGGCTGAGTCCAGAAATGCTCGGACTGGCATCCCATAAATACTATTAGCAACAAGTAACCCGCCCAACATTCCGGTGACGATCGAAATCACCGTTAGTAATGGTAGCATCACACAACAGGCTACCAAGCGCGGAATCACTAAATAATCGACAGGATCGGTTTTGAGAATGTAGAGCGCATCGATTTGTTCGCTAACTTTCATCGTGCCAATCTCTGCGGCAAATGCCGAACCGACTCTTCCGGCTAAAACTACCGCTGTCATTACGGGTGCGAGTTCGCGCGTCAGTGCTATGGATAAAACTCCTCCAACCACTTGTCCCGCACCGATATTAATAAATTCCCGTGCTACCTGAATCGTAAATACCATCCCAATCGTAGTGGATGTCACCAACGCGATTAGTAATGATGCTGGCCCAACTAAAGCCATTTGCTCGATAATGTTTGGATAGTTGAATTTGCCTCTGAGAATATGGACAATCACTTGTCCACCCAGAAAAATGGCTGCAACGAACCGTCTAAACCACAAACTCATATCAATTCCAGGTTATCGATCGTTAGTAATACAATTATTCCGTAAAGTGAGGCATTCGATCGCCAACTGAATTTACGATCGTGAATCTCGTACTACTGTCAATGTATCGCAATTTTCGAGGAGAGACATTGCTTCGATCGGCAAAAAAACGATTGTGACGATCGAGTATCGACGATTTTTGATTCGGATTGCCAAAGATATCAGCCTAAAGCGCAGGCTGTGCGAAATATTAGCCTCGCCAACGCAAAGCAACTCGATCGACGATAGCATCCATAACTCAGACAATGAGGTATTTTAAGAGAGGCTATATTTAGTTTTTTGCAGTATTAGTTATATCTATGGTAGCAGTAGCAATTCTAGCAGCGGGCAAAGGCACGCGAATGAAATCGGACTTACCCAAAGTATTGCACTTATTGGGAGGACGATCGTTAGTCGAACGAGTATTAATTAGTTGTGCAGATCTTCAGCCAGAGCGGCAACTGGCGATCGTTGGCTATCAAGCTCATCGAGTCAAGGAAGCAATGATCCATTATCCCGATCTAGAGTTTGTCGAACAAACCCAACAACTAGGAACCGGACATGCAGTTCAACAATTACTTCCCCATCTAGCTGACTTTCAGGGAGATCTAATCGTATTAAATGGAGATGTCCCCCTCCTGCGTCCCGAAACCCTAAAAGCACTCTTGCAGACTCACCAACAGCATCAAAATGCTGCAACTATACTAACAGCCCAAACCTCTAATCCGCAGGGCTTAGGGCGGGTATTCTGCGATAGTAACGATTTGCTCAAAGAAATTATTGAAGATCGGGATTGCACCGATACCCAACGTCAGAATCGGCGGATAAATGCAGGGATATATTGCTTTAATTGGCAGAAACTCCAGGCAGTTTTACCCCAATTACAGAGCAATAATAGTCAGCAAGAATATTACATCACTGATGCCGTTAATTTGCTCTCGCCAGTAATGGTATATGATGTGCCTGACGATCGAGAGATTTTAGGCATCAACGATCGCCGTCAACTAGCCACTGCCGATCGAGTCCTCCGATCGCGGATCGTCGATCGTTGGATGGCAGCAGGAGTAACAACGATCGATGCTGACAGTATCACGATCGATGATACTGTCAGCATCGGTGTCGATACAATCATCGAACCCCAAACCCATCTACGCGGAAATACTACCATCGGCAGTGGTTGCCGAATTGGTCCTGGTAGTCTCATCGAAAATAGTCAGGTTGGGAATAATGTGACACTGATGTATTCAGTCGTTGTGGATAGCTCGATCGGGCATGATGCTAATATTGGCCCCTTCGCTCACATCCGTCAACAGGCACAGGTAGGCGCAGCTTGTCGGGTAGGTAACTTTGTGGAACTAAAAAAGAGCAGCCTCGGCGATAATACCAATGTTGCCCACTTGTCCTATTTAGGCGATGCAACTATCGGCACGCAAGTTAATATCGGTGCGGGGACAATTACTGTTAATTATGATGGTAAACACAAGCATCAAACCACCATCGGCAACTTTGCGCGGATTGGCTCCAATAATACCCTAGTTGCACCACTCAGTATTGGTGCTCAAGTTACCACAGCAGCAGGTTCTACCATTGTCAACGATGTGCCAGATGACTGTCTAGCGATCGCGCGATCTCATCAAACTATTAAACCTGGTTGGCGACCAAAATGGCACCAAGAATAGGGGAAGCTTCCCAAGCGAGCTTTTGGGGGGAAGCTTCCCCCCAAAACGTCGCTTGTTTCCCCAAGTAGAGCACCTTTCCAAGACAGACTGGGGAACTGGGAGACTGGGGGACTAGGAGACTGGGGAAGTTGCACAAAAGGGAAATCATCCCTCGAATCAGCACCGCCGATTAGTCAAATTAATTGATAATTGATACTTCTCCTTGCAAAAACGTTACGCTACGGCTACGTATCGCCAAGGGAGAGGCTCCGCCAACAGTACAAGTAATTGATAATTGGGTGGTTAGGGTGGGGGTGAAATCTCCACCCTAATAACAATCCACCTAAGGGTAGGGGATTTTAACCGCTGTTCTTTGTTAAATTGGTAAAAATTGGATAGAGCTATGGCAGATTTGGGGCGCGTAAATCGGTTAGATAGGACTTGTACCATCAGATCGTAGCTAAAAGCCGTCAAATTTTGCTAACTGCTAACCTTAGACATCTTGAGTAAAACAGCCAGCGATCGTACTCATACTATTCAAACAAAATTTAGCACCGATCGAGCACCAAAACCACAATACAAGTAGGGCAATCTTCCCAACTTCGACGACTAATGGTGACTGAGGTGAAATGCTCACAGGTGGGGTGCAATCTATACTCATCGCCGCACCACTGACAATCGGCAATCCGCTTGCTTCGAGCCTTTCTATTTTGAGATTGGAGCAGCCAAACCCGTTGCCAGTAGGTGGCTTTGGTTGGACTAAAGAACTTAGTATTAAGGTAGAGGAGCTAGAATGACGACGTTGTATCATATATGATTTACAGCAATCGGGAATAAATCGGGGTAGAGAGCGAAAGTCGATCGAGTAGGTTAAGTCAGCAACTGTTGTGCGTTAACCATTCACTTGAAAGTTAAAGTTAAATTTATAGTTGGGAGCGTCAGCTAATTAGCACTGTTACAGGTACAACTACCAAAGATTTACTCTGATGCAATTAAGTCTAATCGAAACTGGCATAATTATTAATCCGAAAATCCTCGGATCTATCAAACTATGTTTGGAACTATCGTCAGTGTTTATACTTAGATGAGTATGATTTGCTGCTAACAATGAGGTAAATCGATCGACAAAATAAAAGACTGAGCTAGCTGTTGAGACTCTATTCCCCTTGTTTCCCCGTCTTGTGATACGTGTGCGAACAGTTGCAGCGTGATTTTAGTCGCTTTTAAAGAGGGCTAGTAAATCGCGTACGCCTTATTCCGCTTAATACTCTATTCCGAACCCAATGAACCGCAGCTTCTGGATTATTGCGCTAATTAATTTAATCAACTCACTGAGTTTTACAATTCTCATTCCCACGATTTATCAATATGGACGAGAGTTTCATCTCAATAACATTGAGACTAGCTTTCTATTTGCGATATTTTCGATCGCGCAATTTTTTGCTACCCCAATCATTGGTAAGTTATCCGACAGGTTCGGTAGAAAACCATTATTAATTATTAGTTTAGTAGGAACAGTGATTGGTAATCTCCTCGCTGGGACAGCACCCAACGCCGCAGTATTATTCTTCGCGCGTTTTCTAGATGGGATTACTGGCGGGAATATCTCAGTTGCTCAAGCAGTGATTTCTGATGTTACAACTCCTGAAAATCGAGCTAAAGGTTTTGGAATCTTTGGAGCATCATTAGGATTAGGCTTTGTACTGGGGCCTATTTTAAGTTTAATCGCTCAACAAAGATCGTTAGGTACAGCATTTTTAGTATCATCGGCAGTTGCCGCAATCGCATTAATTTTAACGATATTTTTCTTGCCAGAAACACTCCCCCAAAAATTAACTACCGATGCAAATATCTTCGATCTAGGTTTGCGAGATTTAGTTAAAGGACTAACTTTTCCCAAAGTGGGAATTCTATTTATTATCAATCTTTGTGTTGGGACAACTTTTACCTTATTTACATTTGCATTTCAACCATATTATCTGGAGGTACTGCATCAAGATACTAAATCTTTAACAGTATTATTTTTCGCGATCGGTATCGTTGGAGTTTTGGTACAGATTGTAGGTATAAAGCTGATGACTAAATATTTGAGTTTAGTCAAGATTCTGTTCTTGGGACTGTTTTTTCGGAGCCTATCATTTCTACTAATGCCAGTAATTCCCGACATTCATTTCTTTCTAGTCATCGGGATAATTTTTTCATTATTTAATTCATTAGTTCAGCCAATGATTAGTACGCTAATCTCACTAAATACCCGTCCAGAAGAACAAGGTAAAATGTCTGGATTAAATGCTTCATATTTGAGTGCGGCTAATGGGATCGGCCCGATTATTGCTGGGCTGATGATAAATCAAAAAAATCCAGCAACATACGGCTATCCATTATATGTAGCAGGTATTTTCACATTTATTGTGTTATTCTTTGCCGTTCGTAATCGTCGTAAATTTACACCAATGGTTGGATGACTATTTATTCTTGAGTCCAGTTTTGTAACTGTAAATAGACCAATACCGACGTAAAAGCAAGTAATACCATCGCAGCAGCGGCGGCATATCCAAAATCGAATCTAGCAAAAGCTCGATCGTAAATATAGTAAACGAGTAAGTTTGTAGAATTAAGTGGACCACCACCAGTAATAATATATACTTGCTCGAAACTTTTGAGTGTAAAAATCGTGGTGGTAATCGCTGCGAAAATTAATGGAGACTGAATTCCAGGTAATGTAATGTACCGAAACTGTTGCCAATCATTTGCCCCATCGAGTTCGGCAGCTTCATAGCGATTAATTGGGATAGCTTGCAATCCAGCTAAAAATACAACGAGATTAAAGCCGATTTGTTTCCAAACACTCAAAACAATGATTACAGGCATTGCCCAGACAGAATCACTCAACCAGGAGATCTTGGCAATCCCAAAATTATTCAACAAACTATCGATAGCACCATCGGTTTGAAACAACCATCGAAACCCCAATCCCGCTGCAACTAATGAGACGATCGATGGAATAAAATAAATAGTGCGAAATATCCCTGTAAATAGTAAATTTCGATTGAGCAACACAGCTAAACCCAGCGGGATAACGATACTAGGAATGACTGTCCCGATCGTAAAATAAATAGTATTACCGATAACCTGCCAAAAGTCTGGAGTAAGTAATAAGCGGAGGTAATTACTCACTCCCACCCAATGCACACCCGCACGCGTAAAACTCCCACCTGTAAAACTTAGATATCCCAAATAGACGATCGGGAAAACCAAGAAAATACCCAATAACACTAACGCTGGTAATAAAAATATCCCCGCTGCAATATCCTCTCGATCGATTAAAGCAGCAAAACCATCTGAAAAATGATACTTGGATTCATGCTTGCGGATAGTCATAGTGAATAGTTAAATATCTAGCGATCGAGAAGTGACGATCGGGTTATTGTTAATAGTAACGTGATCGCTGAGAGTGACTGAGTACCTGTGGACGGATTTATCAACCTAAAGAAATTGCCAGACTGGACTTCACATGACTGTGTTGCGAAAATACGCCGGATTTTGCAGACGAAAAAAGTCGGACATGGCGGGACATTAGATCCGGCGGCGGTGGGAGTACTCCCGATCGCGATCGGCAAGGCAACTCGGCTATTACAATATTTACCGGAGGGGAAAGCATATCGCGCTGTAATTCGGTTTGGTGTACAAACGACAACAGACGATCTCGAAGGCGATATTATCTACTCCGAGCCAGTAACAGATCTGACAATCGCCCAAATTCAAGCAGTAATTCCTGAATTTATCGGTGAAATCACCCAAACTCCACCGATGTATAGTGCCATCCAAGTAAATGGACAAAGATTGTATAAACTCGCACGAGCGGGAGAAGTGGTGGAAGTACCCACCCGTCAAGTGAGGATCGATAAGATCGATATTCTCAATTGGACACCTGGAGATTACCCCGAAGTTGAGGTGCAGATTGCTTGTGGTGGCGGCACGTATATTCGCTCGATTGCCCGCGATTTGGGCGATCGACTAGGCACTAAAGGGGTTTTGGCATTTTTAGAACGAAATGCTAGTTGTGGCTTCCAATTGGCAGATAGCATCACTCTAGAAGAGTTAGAGCAACAGCAACAAGCAGGAACCTTCACGCCAATGCTCCCAGAGCGAGGATTAGCTCATTTACCTACAGCCACATTGACAACTGCGGAGTCGATCGCAGCGTGGAGCCAAGGAAAACGCCTACCCATTGATGAACTTATCCTCACACCCCCATCAGGATCGATCGGTTATGTCAAAGTGATGGGAGCAGAGCGGTGTTGGGGAATTGGCGAAATTCAATCGGATCTACAACACTTATTAGTCCCTCAAGCAGTGCTGCTCTGAGCATTAATGTTATGATGACTCTCCGATGACTGCGATCGACAGCAATAATTGTTTTGTAGTTATTTTCAACTTATATTGAGGACGATCGATGACTGCTTCACCCGATTCTAATCCAGATCTCGAACTTATAGCGGCTCTGGAAATCAACCCCGATCTGAGCTTCGACTTACCCGATCCTGAGGATGAAGCGGTAGGCGACTTCGATTTTCGGCAACGAGTTGATGATGCGTGGGTGGTATGCGATCGTTTCGATCTCCAGACAGAGATTTGGCGCGGTAGAATTTTACGTGCAGTCCGCGACAAAGAGAAAAAAGGCGGCGACGGACGCGGACAAGGTTTTTTGAACTGGCTCAAAGATCGGGAACTGAGCAAGAGTCAAGCTTACGCCTGGATCGAACTCGCCAATAGTGCCGATACCTTGCTGGAAAATGGCGAACTCTCCCCCTCCGCGCTCAATAACTTTAGTAAACGCGCCTTTGTCGAAACCGCCAAATCGTCTCCAGAAGTTCAAACATTAGTTACCGATGCCGCCGAAAGAGGCGATCGGATCACCCGCCGCGAAGTCCGCCAACTATCCGACGAATGGATGGCAATGAGTTCAGATCTCATCCCCGATGAAGTCAAAGAACAAGCCGCCGCTGGAGCCACACCACCGCGCTTCATTGCCCCATTAGTCAAAGAAATGGAGAAACTACCCGAAGCCCATCAACTCGCCATCCGCGAAGAAATAGCCGCCAATCCCGATGTCGATAATATCAAGCTCGTCACCAGCAATGCCCGCAGTTTATCAAAATATCTCGATGCTGGCGCACAGGTGCAAGTTTTGAATGATTCTAAAGTCGATCTCGCCACCGCCCTCGAAGAAGCGATGCGCGTCGGATGTCTCCCCGTCGCCGCCGATGTGCTCAAACAAGCAGCTCAACTAGAGCAAACGATGACCAAATTCTATTTAACCTGGAAACGGTTGGGCAGCCTGGTAGATAGATTGTACGTCGATACAGGTGCAAGTACGCCCAACTTGCGATCGCTCATCGCTTGCGTCGAACGTCTCTCTAGCGAAATTGTCGAAGTTCCCCTCGATGATAGTGGTGAAAATGCGATCCGCCTACGGGTGATGACTGGCGAGTAACATGCTGCTGCAAAATATTTAAACTATTTCAGATAACGCTGTAATCGTCACCAGCCCACCTGCAATTCCCTGGATTTTCAATTCAAATCCTTCTAGTAAACTCATTCCCACTAAAGGATCTGCTTCTGATTCATTAACTTCAACTGTTCTAACATGTCCATCCCAAATCAATGAAGCCTCATAAACATTAAACATACATAGGCTACCATCACCCAAAATACCCTCTTGCTGCATAAACCAGGTTAAACCTAGATTGGTGACGATCGCCGATGGCAAGGTTAGACAACCTGTATATCCAGTATCGATAACGGCTTTGATGCCCTGTTTTTGCAGATTTTTGCCAAGCACTACTAACTGCACGATTGCTTCTCGGTTGGTATTCACATTGCCAATCATCATATGGATGTCGTGGGGGCGCGAAAACCGAAACGATGTACAGCGCGATGTCCGATCCGAATCCCAAAGATTTGGGCATCAGGATAGCGTTTTAGCAATTGTTTAGCAGCACTGAGGCTATCATTACCGACTTCAAAAGCTCCTGTTTCAATATCAATCGCCACAATTTTGCCATAGTTATTGGCTTCGACTTGAGATCGCACTTGAGACTCGTAGATTTCATCGCCACGTTGAGCAAATTCTTCTTTGCTGTAGCGAGGCTGGCGTTGAGCGGAGTCGAAATGTTGTCTTACTGTCATTAATTTGACCTCCCGATCGACTTTACCCTTCTATTTTAGCGGCAAGATAAGTAGTAACATCATTGAAATGTAATGCAAGATGCTCTTCATCGAAATAGATGCCATCAACAAGTAAAGCATCCCGCTCTAAGCCAAAACGTTCAAAACCTCGCGATCGATAGATCCGATCCTGGCGGCGAATTCAGTTAAAGAAAGACAAACTTCCTGTTCGTAACTAGAACCAAAAGCCGTAGGTGACTCTTGCAGTGCCTGGAGCCGCAACTCACGATAAGCACCAATATCTTCTGATGTGAGAAATCGGATTTCCATTTTTAAGCAAGGCGAACGAATTGCAATCTTGAAAGCTGAGAGCTAATCTTACTGCGATCGAGCCTTGAGGCATAATATAAGTAAGACTTTTGGAGCATGTCGCGAATGGTTCAGACCCCAATTAGACAACTTACCCTAGATGAGTTTTTAGCTCTGCCAGATACGAAGCCAGCTAGTGAATACATCGACGGTGAAATAATCCAAAAACCTATGCCTCAAGGACAACACAGCATTCTTCAGATCGAACTTGGGATGGAAATTAATCAAGCTCTGAGGAGAAAAGGGATAGCGACAGCCTTTTCCGAACTCCGTTGTAGCTTTGGTGGTCGAGCGATTGTTCCTGATTTGACTGTATTTGAAGATGCTAGAATTCCTAGTAAGGACAATGGAGATATCGAGAATGTCTTCAGCATTCCGCCCGACTGGACGATCGAGATCCTCTCACCGGAACAAAGCACTACTAAAGTATTGAAGAATATCAACCATTGCCTAGCTAATGGTACCCAAATGGGCTGGCTCATCGATCCTGCCGATCGATCTGTACTAGTGCTGGGGGGAAGCCCCATCTTTCAGATTATCGATGAACCGACTGCTATTCGGACGATCGACGAACCTAGCAGTACACTGCCCGTATCAGAGTTTGCAGCAGCAATCGAGCTGACGGTAGAGCAGTTATTTGGCTGGATTAAGAAAAAATCTCAACCTGAGTAGTTACAGATCGTCGGTTATCAACCCAACCGCCATCAGCCGCCGACAAGTTAACATAGATAGATAATTAATGCGCTTTGGTGGAATAACGACATGGTTCAGTCCCAATATTACGGCGGCGATAGCTACTACCGGACACCGCCACCAGATTTACCCTCATTGCTATTGAAAGAGCGGATCGTCTACATGGGTGGACCTCTGGTATCGTCCGATGACTACAAGCGGCAAATGGGCTACGATCCTACCAAACTGTTGATCGCCCAATTGTTATATCTCCAATTTGACAATCCTGACAAACCGATCTACTTCTATATCAACTCCACTGGGACATCTTGGTATACTGGCGACTCGATCGGGTTTGAAACCGAAGCTTTTGCGATTTGTGATACCCTCGGCTACATTAAGCCTCCCGTCCATACCATCTGTATCGGACAGGCAATGGGCACCGCTGCCATGATTTTAGCCGCAGGGACAAAAGGTTGTCGGGCGAGTCTACCTCATGCCACGATCGTTCTCAACCAGCCTCGCAGTGGCGCACAGGGACAAGCCAGCGACATCCAGATTAGAGCCAAGGAAGTCTTAGATAATAAGACTGCAATCCTCGATATCTTCGCTCACAGTACCGGACAATCGGCTGAAAAAATTGCCAAAGATACCGATCGAATGTTGTACATGACTCCCCCAGAAGCCAAGGAATACGGCATCATCGATATCGTCCTCAACAGCGTCAAAGATCTACCTACTCCGATGCCTGCTCTGGTGTAGAAGTACATCATCGGCAAAGAAAGGGGCATAGATCGGAAAGTCGGTAGTGAGCCTGAAATTTAGGCATTGCGGCTACGGCTGTCAACACTTCTCTACGAGACGCTCCGCGAACGGCTTCGCTCAGTGCAAGCTGTCAACTGTCAACTGTCAACTGATTTAACTATGTCTGTCGATCGGATTTTAAAAGTACCTTATAACTTACCTGGAAGTTCTGCTTGGCAGTGGATTAATATCTACACGCGGATGAGCCAGGAACGAATTATCTTTCTCAATCAGCCGATTACTGATGGACTGGCAAATAGTATGGTGTCATCGTTGCTGTACCTAGAGTCAGTCGATAATACCAAACCTATTTATCTCTATATCAACTCCCTCGGCGATCCTGTTGCCGCAGGGATGGCGGGTGTAGAAGTCGGGATGATGTCGGTGATAGCTGGATTGGCGATCTACGATACCATCAAGCACATCAAGTCTGAGGTATACACGATTTGTTTGGGGCAAGCAATGGGAATTGCGACATTATTACTATCTGCTGGTGCTCCAGGCAAACGAGCGAGTCTACCCAATGCCACAATCGCGTTAATGCCCAATCGGGCTGGTACTCGCGGACAAGCCTCAGACATCATCGTCAATGCTGCCGAGATTTTAGCCAAGAAATCAACCATCGTTGATGTATTTGCGGAAACTACGGGGCAAACCTCCGAAAAAATCCTGGCAGATAGCGAACGGATGTTTTATATGACTGCTCACGAAGCACAAGCATATGGACTGATCGATCGAGTCCTCGAAAGCACCAAAGAACTTCCAGTCTTATAGATCGGCTGTAGATGTTCACCCCACCCCAGCCCTCCCCTTATCAAGGGGAGGGAGCAAGAAGCCCTCCCTTGATAAGGGGGGTTGGGGGGGTAACACCACCTCAGCCGAAGTCAGATCTGATGCCTACTCCCCTCCTACCCTCACCCCCTCATTACTATGTCAATCGGCGTTCCTAGTGTTCCTTATCGTTTGCCTGGTAGTTCTAACGAGCAGTGGATTAATATCTACGATCGATTATTTCGCGAGCGGATTATCTTTCTATTTGAAGAAGTTGATGCTGGTATGGCAAATGCGATCGTCGCTTATATGCTGTATCTAGACTCAGAAGACTCCAGCAAACCAATCTACCTCTATATCAACTCTCCTGGTGGTGAAATCACCGCAGGGATGGCAATTTATGACACGATTCAACATATCAAGTCAGAAGTAGTCACTATTTGTGTAGGTTTAGCTGCTTCGATGGGTGCATTCCTGCTGGCTGCTGGCAGCCCTGGCAAGCGTCTAGCACTACCCCATGCACGGATCATGATTCACCAACCTTTAGGTGGTACCGGACGGATGCAGGCATCGGATATTCAAATCGAAGCCAAGCATATTCTGGAAACACGGACTCTGCTCAATCAATTAATGGCAGATCGATCGGGGCAAACCTTGGAACAGATCGAAAAAGATACCGATCGAGATAACTTTATGTCAGCAGCAGAAGCCATGGCATATGGATTGATCGATAAAGTTGTTGAAACTGCCAACGTTCGTTAATTTCGATTTTCTACTAACTTAATCCTTATTCTCGGCGGCATCGCCACTCCCCTGGAGCATCGAGAATAGGGATTTTGTTTGGGTTTATACTCCCTTCTGGGTGTCAAATTAGATATCTAGGGTAGGGGTGAATAGTGGATGGTGGATGGTAAATCATGATATAGCCATCGCCAAGTCCATTAGGACGTTTTTTTTATTAGTCCGCGCAGGTGGACTTTGCATTCCGAGCGGCGATTTTAATCGCTGTGTCCTAACAGCCTTGGCGGTTGCTATATCCCTCTTTTGTCACTCTCAGAACAGTAAAATCGTTCGCGATTATCATAAGTGTTATCCAGAAAGC
>ENA-OFCI01001124-OFCI01001124.1-metagenomes-genome-assembly--contig:-NODE-1124-length-12946-cov-5.920410_pt1 | contig 12946 bp, 10 predicted proteins | sample MGYA00153391_OFCI01 | MGnify analysis MGYA00153391
AGAATTAGGATGTTACCTCACTTTATTAAAGCGCAACTTTCACTTGGATGCAAGTGTTTTTACATCTGTGCTTAAGGTTACGCTAACGGTTCAAGGGCAATTGGATGGCACGGTGACCGCAAACGGCAGAATGGTCGACCCGGAAGTCACATTGATGTTTACGATGAATTTCGCGCCGGGTGCTGGTGGCATCGTAATTTGTCCTGATGACAGCAGTCGCGTAACGGTGAGAGTGTTTGGTAGCGCGCCTGAAGCAGGGTTAGTAATCACAAAGGTGCCGGGATTTATCACAGAAGTTATTGCCGCCGAGAAATTACCTGCTCCAGCGAGCGAGGTGCTCCCTGATTGACCGCAACCCAATTCGGTTGAGCTAGGCGAAACGACACGAGCAGGAACTACCGCAGCATCGGCTTTATCCCCTTGCTGCACCTCCAACGTCGCCGTCTCAATTGTCCGCCCCGTTGCGTCGGTAACAATAAAGGCAACTTTCCCACAGCTTTGTACCAACGCACGAAAACTCCCTCCATTGGACGCGACGCTCGATTGAGGAACAATCACACCGTTCTGCAGCACCACGGCCACAGAAGTTAATGGTGAGCTCGCCGTGTAAGACGCGCTGCCACCAAAAATATAAAAATCCACGGGAGTTCCCTTCGCACAGTCACCGTTACCGTTATTTATCCCAGCGGTGCCGTTCCCGCCTTTGATCGTCACGCCAGCACTGGGCAAGACCGATAAAATGCCTTTGCCGTCCGTCTGCTGCACAACATTGAAGTTATAGCGCCTTGCCAAACCAGACGTCACTTCCGTCGTTTGGAGCGTGGCGACTTGGGTGGGAACGCCCTCGTTGACGCGCAGGCGCGCCGTGGCCTCGCCTTGGTCGTCGGTGTAAATTGTTACACTTGGTGCAGTCGCGCCCGAACCGGGAATCACGAATTGAAAGCTGCCCTGGAACACGTCAAAACGAATCGGACGGTTTCGCAGCACGACGCCATTTAGCGCCGCTTTCACCACAACCTGCGCATCGCCACCGCTGCAAATGGCATTAGTGCCGCAGCCGGTGGCGGTGGGCGCAAAAGGCGTAAACGTAATCTGATTATTGAGCGTAGTGGGTTTCACCGTCGCCTTCGCGGCTGCGGAAGCGTTCAGCGAATCCCGCACCGTGATATCCACCGCCGTTTCCGCCGTCACCGGGCCGGGAATGATGGTGAAGGTCGTCCCGGTAACAGTCGCATTCACGGGCAACACCACGCTATTGCTGGAAAATGCGCTGTAGGTCGGCTTGCCGCCGGTGATGGTGAAGGTGACGGGCACATCGGGGAATATATCGGCCGCGGCCGGCGACACCGCCAGCGGGGTCGCGGCGACGGGCGTGGTGTCAGGTGGCGTGCCAACGGCACCGCTGCAACCTGAAAGGGCAGATACCAGCATCAGCGCGGCGTTCAGGCCTAAAATGCTTGAAAACACCCGTGTACAGGCTTGCTTTGTTTCGGATAAATAATTTTTGCCTGGCTGATCGCGGGCAATCCATGAAGTCAGCATGTTGGCCTGAAAGTAGCCTCGAACACCGGCGGAAAATCGGCTGGCGGCAACCTGGTCTTGCTGAATAAATTTCATAGGCGTTGTTTTGCTTTCTCATGAATGTTTAAACGACGACGATCCAATATCAAATCCCGATAGGTTGTGACCAACCATCTTGTCTACGCTGAGTTTACCAAAGAGCAACCCTGCTGGCGTTGCCAGGCGCTGAATGTTTGGCCTAGGGGTTAACATTGAAAGGTTCAAAACAGCGCGACGAACCTAAAAACGGTGGTCGCGCCCGCATCATTGTGAATCGGCTGCGCTGATAAATTTGTTGCACCGCGCAAATTCCGGCGTTATGATCAAAGGTTCCGGAATAGTCTTTGTGTAACCAGCGTGTTGCATGGTTCTACCCAGCCCCAATTCGCCCTAGCATGATGCCACTGTTAACCTTGACAGCGCGTTTGCCAGTAGTCGCCCGACGAATCCGGTAACAAAAAGTGATGCGCTGCCCCTGTACTTTGAGTACGTGCGGCAATAGCATCATGACTAGCACCGCGATGTTTGCGCGCATTGAGTTTCGGCGGTCTTGCTGAAACTTTCTGCTCTCGCAAAGCATCACGGCATGCACCGGTTGTTACCTTGTTTTCCTCGGAGAAATTTGCAATGTCACACGACGCTGATGTCCCCCAATCCGCCCCGACGCCTGCCCACGCCGCGCAAGGTCCCGTAGCGCAAAGACCGGAAACACAAGGCCCGGTAGCACAGGGACTTTATGATCCCAAGAACGAACACGATTCTTGCGGGGTGGGTTTTGTGGTGCACGTCAAAGGCAAAAAATCGCATTCCATCGTCGAACAAGGCCTGAAGATTCTCGACAATTTGAGCCATCGCGGCGCAACCGGCTATGATCCGCTGCTGGGCGATGGGGCTGGTATTTTGCTTCAGGTGCCCGATCTGCATCTGCGTCGCGTCTGCGGCAAGCAGGGCTTGACCTTGCCCGCGATTGGCCAATACGGTGTCGGCATGGTGTTTTTGCCGCGCGAACCGGCGTCACGCATCGCCTGTGAGCAGGAGATTGAGCGGGCGATTTTGGGCGAGGGACAAATTCTGCTGGGCTGGCGCGATGTGCCGACCAATAACCACGGCTTATCGCCTGCCACCATCGCGGTCGAACCGCTGATCCGCCAGGTGTTCGTCGCGCGCGGCACCAACACGATGGATCAGGACGATCTGGAGCGGAAACTATTTATTATCCGCAAACGCTCCGGGCACGCGATTCAGGCGCTGAATTTGCGTCACGGCAAGGAATTTTACGTGCCGTCATTTTCAACGCGCACGATTGTCTACAAAGGCATGCTGCTGGCCGATCAGGTCGGCCACTATTTCACTGATCTGCAAGACCCGTCCATGCAAACCGGACTGGCGCTGGTGCACCAACGTTTTTCCACCAACACCTTCCCGACTTGGGATCTGGCGCATCCGTTCCGCATGATTGCCCACAACGGCGAGATCAATACGCTGCGCGGCAACGTGAACTGGATTCGTGCGCGTCAGCAGGCAATTACCTCGCCCGTGTTGAAGGAAGATCTGAAGAAAATCTGGCCGCTGATTTACGACGGCCAATCGGACTCCGCATCGTTTGATAACTGCCTGGAAATGCTGGTGATGGGCGGCTACTCGCTCGCCCACGCGATGATGATGATGATCCCGGAAGCGTGGAGCGGCCACAAGCTGATGGACGAGGATCGCCGCGCGTTTTACGAGTATCACGCCACGCTGATGGAGGCCTGGGACGGCCCGGCGGCGATGGCGTTTACTGATGGCCGCCAGATCGGTGCGACGCTGGACCGCAATGGCTTGCGGCCCGCGCGATATTTGCTCACTGATGATGATTTGGTGGTGCTGGCCTCGGAAGCGGGCGTGCTCGATATACCGGAAGAAAAAATTGTCAAAAAATGGCGCCTGCAGCCGGGCAAGATGTTCCTGGTCGACATCGAAAAAGGCGAAATTCTTGACGATAATGATTTGAAGCGCGAGCTGGCCACCGCCAAACCGTATCGCGAATGGGTCGAGAAAGCGCGGATCCGTCTGGATCAATTGCCGGAGTCGGCACCGGCCGAAAAGTCCAAGGTTCCGCTGCTAGATCTGCAGCAGGCATTCGGCTATACGCAAGAAGATTTGAAAGTTATTTTAGCCGCGATGGCGAAGAACGGGATCGAGGCTACTGGCTCGATGGGTAACGATTCGCCACTGGCGGTGATGTCGAACAAGCCGCGCAATTTGTATCACTATTTCAAACAATTATTCGCGCAAGTGACCAATCCGCCGATTGACCCGATTCGTGAAGAACTGGTGATGTCGACCGCGATCACAATTGGCCCGCGCCCGAATCTGCTCGACATTCATCACACCGATCCGGGCTATTGGCTGGAAGTGCCGCAGCCGGTATTGACCGCCGAAGATATGGAAAAAATTCGCCATATCGAGATGTTTACCGGCGGCTATTTCAAAAGCCACGAACTGCACATCACCTACCCCGCCGCATGGGGAACCGAGGGCATCGAGGCCGCGCTGGCATCGCTGTGCGCACATGCTGAGGACGCGCTGCACAATGGCTATAACCTGCTGATCGTGACCGACCGCAGCGTTGACGCGGAAAATGTGGCGATCCCCGCCCTGCTGGCGGTGGGCGCAATTCATCAACATCTGGTGCGCAAAGGTTTGCGTACCTCGACTGGCTTGGTGGTCGAGACCGGCTCGGCGCGCGAGGTGCATCATTTTGCGCTGCTGGGTGGCTACGGCGCGGCAGCAGTTCATCCTTATCTGGCGCTTGAAACCTTGCACAATATGCAAGACTATCTGGGTGACTATGAGAAGAAAGATGCCGAGAAAAACTACATCAAGGCGATCTCCAAAGGCTTGCTAAAAGTGATGTCGAAGATGGGCATTTCGACCTACCAAAGCTATTGTGGCGCGCAGATTTTTGAGGCCGTCGGGTTATCCTCAGAATTCATAGGCAAGCATTTTACCGGCACCTCATCGAACGTCGAAGGCATCGGTATTTTTGAAATCGCCGAAGAGGCAATGACCACTCACCGCAAAGCATTCAGCGACGATCCGGTATTGCGCACGCAGCTTGATGCGGGCGGCGAATACGCTTATCGCACGCGCGGCGAAGAGCATATGTGGACGCCTGAAGTGATTACCAAGCTTCAGCATTCAACCAAAACCAATTCGTATTCAACTTACAAAGAATACGCAAAGCTGGTCAACGATCAAACCAAACGCCACATGACGTTGCGCGGATTGTTTGAGATCAAATCACTCGGCGCGCCGGTGCCGCTGGATGAGGTGGAATCAGCCAAGGAAATCGTTAAGCGCTTTGCGACCGGCGCGATGTCGCTGGGCTCAATTTCTACCGAGGCGCATGCCACACTCGCCGTAGCGATGAACCGCATCGGTGGCAAATCGAATACGGGCGAAGGCGGCGAAGATCCACGCCGCTTCGTTGCGATCCAGAAATCGGGCGAGACGTTCAAAAGCCGGCTGGGTGACGCAGCGCTAAACGACACGCCGCTGCTGGTCGGCGATTCGATGCGCTCGAAAATCAAGCAAGTGGCGTCAGGCCGGTTTGGGGTGACGGCAGAATATTTGAATTCCGCCGATCAGATTCAGATCAAGATGGCGCAGGGTGCCAAGCCGGGCGAAGGCGGACAACTGCCGGGCCATAAAATATCGGAATATATCGGTGCGCTACGTTACGCAACTCCGGGGGTCGAGCTGATTTCGCCGCCGCCGCATCACGATATTTATTCCATCGAAGATTTGGCGCAGCTGATTCATGATTTGAAAAACTGCAATTCTTCTGCCTCAATCTCGGTGAAGCTGGTGTCAGAAGTCGGCGTTGGCACGATCGCGGCGGGCGTGGCAAAAGCGAAGGCCGATCATGTGACGATTGCGGGCCACGACGGCGGCACCGGTGCAGCACCCATTTCCTCGGTCAAGCATTGCGGCACACCGTGGGAGCTGGGCTTGGCTGAAACGCAACAGACGCTGGTGATGAATCGCTTGCGCGGCCGTATCGCGGTGCAGGTGGATGGGCAAATGAAAACCGGCCGCGACGTATTGATTGGTGCATTGCTTGGGGCGGATGAATTCGGTTTTGCCACGGCTCCGTTGGTGGTCGAAGGCTGCATCATGATGCGCAAATGCCATCTGAATACCTGCCCGGTGGGCGTGGCCACGCAAGACCCGGCGCTACGCGCAAAATTTACCGGCCAGCCGGAGCACGTGGTGAATTATTTTTTCTTTGTGGCCGAAGAAGTGCGCGAGCTGATGGCGGAGATGGGCGTGCGCACGTTTAATGAATTAATTGGTCGTGCCGATTTGCTCGATACGCGTGGCGGCGTCGATCACTGGAAATTGAAGGGGCTCGATTTCTCGAAAATTTTCTATCTGCCCAAGATGCCAGCGGAAGTCGCGCGTCATCATTGCGAGACCCAGGATCACGGGCTCGACCGTGCGCTGGACAATGCGCTTATCGCCTCCGCGCAGCCCGCGCTGGACAAAAAACAGCGGGTGGTGATTGCCGAGAATATTCGTAACGCTAATCGCACGGTTGGCGCGATGCTGTCGGGCGAGGTCGCAAAACGTTATGGCAACACGGGCTTGCCGGACGATACCATTCATGTCGATTTATCCGGTACGGCGGGCCAAAGTTTCGGCGCATTCCTCGCGCACGGGATTACGCTGAACCTCACGGGCCAAGCCAATGATTACGTTGGCAAAGGCTTGAGCGGGGGGCGCATTATTGTCAAGCCCAGCCGGGCCTTCAGAGGCGACCCGCTGGAGAATATTATCGTCGGTAATACGGTGATGTACGGTGCCACTTCGGGTGAAGCGTATTTTAGCGGGGTGGCGGGCGAGCGATTCTGCGTGCGCAATTCAGGCGCCTCAGCGGTGGTCGAAGGCACCGGCGATCATGGCTGTGAATATATGACCGGCGGCACCGTGGTCGTGCTGGGGGCGACAGGCCGTAATTTCGGCGCCGGCATGTCAGGCGGCGTGGCCTATGTGCTGGATGAAGATGGGCTATTGGCCCGGCGCTGCAACATGGCGATGGTGGAATTGGAAGCCCTCACCGATGCGCCATCAACCACTTCACACAAAGGCATGGCCGATACGATGTTGCTGACATCGCTGATCGATAATCACGCAAAATTAACCGGTAGCGAGCGGGCAAAAACGATCCTCGCCAACTGGGCGGTGTGGGCACCCAAATTTGTGAAAGTGATGCCGACAGAATATAAGCGTGCATTGGGCGAATTGGCGGCTAAAAAAGCGGCCATAGAGGCTGTAGCGATTAAACAAAAAGAGGCAGCATAAGATGGGTAAGGCAACCGGTTTTCTCGAATTTGAACGCTTGAGCGAGGCCTCTATTCCGCCTGCAGAGAGAGTAAAAAATTTCAAAGAGTTCGTGCTGCATCTGACTGACGCCGAAGCGAAAACACAGGGTGCGCGCTGTATGGATTGTGGCATTCCGTTTTGCCAGACCGGGTGCCCAGTCAACAACATCATTCCTGATTTTAATGATCTCGTGTTTCGTCAAAATTGGCGTGAGGCGCTGGATACCTTGCACTCGACGAATAACTTCCCGGAGTTCACCGGCCGCGTGTGCCCGGCGCCTTGCGAGGCTGCGTGTACGCTAAACATCAACAACGACGCGGTCGGCATTAAATCAATTGAGCACGCGATCATCGACAAGGGTTGGGACCAAGGCTGGGTCGTGCCGCAACCGCCGGCGCACAAGACCGGCAGGCGCGTGGCCGTGGTCGGCTCCGGTCCGGCGGGCATGGCGGCAGCGCAGCAGCTGGCACGGGTTGGGCACGACGTGATCGTGTTTGAAAAATCAGATCGCATTGGCGGCCTGCTGCGTTACGGCATCCCCGATTTCAAGATGGAAAAATCGCATATTGACCGCCGCGTTACGCAAATGGAAGCCGAAGGCGTCAAATTCCGCGTGAGCCAGAATATTGGCGGCAGCGATGCAAACAGCACGCCCGCATCAGCACTGGTGGCAGATTTCGACGCGGTGATTTTGAGCGGCGGCGCGGAATGGCCGCGCGATTTGCCGGTGCCCGGTCGCGAGCTGGACGGCATTCATTTCGCGATGGATTTTTTGCCGTCACAAAACAAAATTGTGGCGGGCGATAAAGTGCCCCAGCAGATTATGGCCACCGCAAAACATGTTGTTGTGATCGGCGGCGGCGATACCGGCAGCGATTGCGTCGGCACCTCCAACCGCCACGGCGCGACGAGCATTACCCAATTTGAATTACTGCCGCAGCCACCCAATCAGGAAAACAAACCGCTGGTGTGGCCCTACTGGCCGGTGAAGCTGCGCACCTCGTCATCGCATGAAGAAGGCTGTGAGCGCGACTGGTCGGTGGCGACTAAAAAATTCGTCGGCAGCAATGGCAAGGTTGAAAAATTGGTTGCCGTGAAAGTCGAATGGAGAGACGGGAAAATGCAGGAAATTCCCGGCTCCGAATTCGACATGAAAGCCGATCTGGTGCTCCTGGCGATGGGCTTTATGGGCCCGGCACAGCAGGGCTTGCTCGAACAATTTGTCGCACTCGGGGTGGAGCAAGATGCGCGCAGCAACGTCAAGGCCTCCACGGAAGGTGATGCAACCGGCAAAGGCGCATACCAGACCGCCAACCCGAAAGTATTCGCGGCCGGCGACATGCGCCGGGGCCAATCACTGGTCGTCTGGGCGATCCGCGAAGGCCGCCAATGCGCGCGGTCAGTGGATGAATACTTGATGGGCTCGTCGGCGCTTCCAAGGTAGAAACACTAGCATGAGGGCGGCGCTTGGGCCATTTATGCCCCGTGACGCCCGCCCTTATTAGCCCTCTTCACATTTCGTCCCGAACGGCTTTTCCTGAGGCATCCGCTTCATTGCGCCGCGATATATTCAGAAAAAGCACATTCCTCACCCAATAAAGCCGGGTTTGGGATGACCGTTTAGGGTTGGTGAATCAACTTAGCGCGTACAGCGCTAATGGGCCAACGATTGAAACGCCGTCATCGCCGCAGGTGCGCGGCGCATCCAGCGGGTGAATGATCGAGCATCGCCTGTGTGGTCATGTTCCATCAAGTCGAGCGCTTCTGGCGTGATGGTGCGCGCGCCGCAAAACGCGGCGCATTTAAGGCCCATGCGCATCCAGCGATTGGGGACGCGCACCAGCGCGGCGCGGGGGTTGCCGCGCGCGATGCGCAATGTTTGTACATAGTCCGCGATCGTGCATTCTGTAGCGCCCACCGCATCGACATCACAACCCAGCGCACGCACCGTGCCGATCAAGGACAAGCACAGCGCGGCAAGGTCGTCGACATGAATCGGCGCGATGGCTTTGGTATCAGTGGGCAAACACAGCACGGGTAAATGTGATTGCATCAGCAGCAGCTGGGTGGCGGGCGAATCATGGCCAAATACCAGCGAAGGCCGCACGATAATCGCGCCAGAATGTGCCGCACGCACGGCGTCTTCACCATCGCGTTTGGTTGTGAAATAAGGCGTGTCGGCAGCATGATTCAAACCGAGTGCCGAGACATGTAGAAATGGTTTTTTTGATTCTGCGCAGGCACTAGCGAGCGCGGCAGGTGCATCGCAATGCGCTGCTTGCATCACCTGTTTAGTCGCACGCAGCACGCCCACACAATTGATCACCGCATCAATATTGGTCAGGCGCGGCAGCCATGCTTTTACCATCACATCACGCTGCATATCGCACGCAATGGTGTTGGTCGGCTCCATTTTTTCGCGTCGAACACCGCGCACGACTTGATGGCCCTGCCCAATCGCAGCGCCAGCAATATGTCGGCCAATAAATCCGTTTCCGCCGACGATCAAAATCTTCATTTTCTCTGCTTTCTCGTTTATCCAGGCAGTACGGTAACAACGCTGCGTGGCAAACTAATGGTAAGAAAGTGGCACAAAAATCGCCTATTGCTCAAAGCCACATTTCCACACTCGCATTAACCTTCGATCTCGGCAACGCCACAAGCCAATTGTTTTTTACTGTCAGTGCTCGTCTGGCGCTGGACTGCGCAAACTTGACTGCGCTCAAACGCGGCTTGAGAACGTGTGTTGTTTTGCTGCTGCGCCATTTGGACGAGCGCGGGCGTGGCTGCAAGCGAAGGCGTAGGGGTCGGGGAAGGCGTGAGCCAGGCCATCACGCGATGCAAACCAAGACGCGACAGCAGATAGCGATTGCGCACGACCCACGGATAACCGCGTGCCGCCAGCGGCTTAACCCAGCGGTGCGCAAGCATGCGACTCACAAAATTCATATCCGCAGCCTGATACGCCGCGATGAATACATCCACGCCGCGCAACCACTCACCGGCTGCGTCCCGCGCATGGATCATGTTCATCATCGTCTCGCGATTCGCAGGCAAGCCGCGATCATCAAAATCCTCCGGGCTGCAATCCACTAACAAGATCGCGCGGTGTTTATCGCGTGCAACAAGATTATTAATTTCGCTACTGCAGAGCTTGCACGAGCCATCAAAATAAATCGTGATCGGATATGTAACCATGATGCTTTCCTTCCGTTGTTTCAGTAAATAATGAAATTACTTTGTAAAATTTTTCAGCAAAACATTTATTCGGCTGCCTTCACACTGTGGCGCGCATTCTCCAATTTAGTTGCGGATGAATTCGCTGAGGCGGACGGCTTGCCATGCACTAAATGTTGCACCTTAGCCCCCAGCTTAATCACCTTCATCATCGTCGATGGCTCCAGACGAATCATCTCGGACGCCCACGATGACAACGCCTCCATCAATGCCAACGTTTCTTTAATCCGCATTTGCGCGGCCTTGTCTTCGCTGGCAATATCGCCGCTTTTCAAACAATCCCTCAGCACCTCAATGGTCGGATCAAATTCACGCGATTTTCGCTCGCGCACGACGGTGCGAAACAATTCCCACACATCGGTGGTGGTTTCATAATGATCGCGCCGGTCGCCCATCAGCGGCACCGAGCGAATCAAATTCCAATTCGACAATTCTTTCAGACTCATGCTCACGTTCGAGCGCGCCACATCCAGCGTCTCCGTGATTTCATCCGCATTCAAAGGCCGCCCGGTGATGAATAGCAGCGCATGAATCTGCGCCACGGTGCGATTCACGCCCCAAGTCGAGCCCATCTCACCCCAGTGAAGTACGAATTTTTTTGCGACTGGTTTTAGTTCCATATCGAAACTGTATTCTTTACGGTTGTTTCTGTCAAGACTGAAAGTACAGATTAATTTTGGTGATTTTTGAAACGCTAGTATTGGGGCGGTGTTTGAAGCAAAAATGACTCAAACGCCCCACTGGTATTGTCGTTTGAATTTTAATGCTGCGAGTAATATGTTGAACCCCTTTCCAGCGGGAGAGGGGTGCGCGGTAGCGCGGGTGAGGGTGATCGCAATAACGTCTTGACGTTTCAACGTTAAAACAACAAAATATAGACATGGAAACCCAAAAACGCGCCACAGTTTATTTCGAAGCTGACGTTCATCGCGCCCTGCGGTTAAAGGCGGCGGCATTGGATCGCTCGATTTCGGACATGGTTAATGTCGCCGTCAAAGCGGCGCTCGCTGAGGACGCAGAAGACCTCGCAACTTTCTCAGAAAGAAAGAATGAAAAGAGCATGTCGTTTGACTCTTTCGTTCAAGGCCTGAAAAAGCGTGGCCGAATATAAGCTGCTAGTCAAAGCCTCGGCCGGCAAAGAAATTGAGGCCGTAGGCACCAAAGCTGACCGTCAACGAATCATCGAAACTATCCAGTCGCTGAGTGCTGATCCCCGCGCAGAAGGCTGTGAAAAACTTGCAGGCTACACCGTTCGCTATCGCGTACGTCAAGGCCAATATCGCATCGTTTATGTTATTGACGACAAGCAGCATGAGGTTACGATTTTCAAGGTGGCGCATCGAAAAGATGTTTATCGTTGAATAATGAATTGAGTGTAGATGGCACCGCACATACTTCTTGCCAAAATAAATGCTCTGTTGAGCCGGACACCGCCTTTTGACGATTTTGCGCCCGGGTCATCCGTTCATCATGAGTGGCTCGGTCAGGCATGTGCACTGGTAAATCGCTGGAACTCAGTTGAAGCTTCTGATCTGAGACGTGCAGCAAATTTTGCTGTTAGTTTTGAGTCAACGCGAATCGGAAATCTTGCAACCGTTATGACAACGCTCTACCGTGCGGCCGCTGGACTTGAACTTCTGCTGCCGTCCGGTTCTGCTCAAGCCTTTGGTCCCAAGGCGCAGTATGACTTCTTCAAAGCACTAAATTCTGTCATCTCTTCCGCTCAAAAATCTCTGCTCATTATAGATCCGTACATCGACGATACCACCTTCGATGCCTATCTTTCCCAACTTCCCGAGGGAGTCGGCGTTAGGCTATTGGTAGAAAACTATTCGGCCAAGGTGCACCTGGCAGCGCAAAAATTTGTTGCTCAGTACACCGCATCGCTTGAGGTGCGACGAAGCAAGGAATTTCATGACAGGGTGGTGTTTGTTGACGAAAGTGAGTGCTGGGTTCTTGGTCAGTCAATTGCGCATGCAGCTTCGTCCAAGCCGACTTACCTTGCGCCGCTCTCGCCTGATATCACATCACTAAAACTCGCGCACTATGAAGACATCTGGCGTGAATCGACGGCGATTTAAGCTGGATAATTAGTTGAAATTAGGGCGACGGCTTTGGTCTGATTCTATTTTTGTCATGCCGGGCTATTCAAACGATAAGTAATGGAGAACAAAATGAAAATCGGTATTTTTTTGTTTGCAATTTTTATCTCGATGCACCAAAACGCGATGGCTGCTAATTGGGTGGAGGTAGCTGGAAACGATTCGGTGACTGTATCTATTGATAAGGATTCAATGAGAAAAGTCGGAACCAAACTTAGGACATGGCTCAAGTGGGAATGGGTTAAGCCACAAGAAGTTCCAAACACGTATCCCAGCAAAACTTATAAAACCGAAAAGCAACTGCAAGTTTCCGACTGTGCCAATGGCACGCTTGCCATCGCACAAGGCGTTCAATATTCAACTGACAGCAATGGGGAGGTTGTCAATAGTTATAACTTTGACGAACGCGCTTGGCGATTTTCAGAGGCGGCACCGGAAACAATTGGAGAATCGACTCTTCGATTCGCATGCAAGGCAACCGCGAAACGAGATAAGTCCCCTAGGCTCCTTCCACCTTCGCGTTAGCTTCTTAGTGTCATCAGTGAAAGACATTCGTACTGACGCAGCAGAGGACGCTGTATCGTCGCTTGAGCTTGCGGCAAGTTTCCTAGAGTCCGCTTTGACAGATGACCGCTATTGGAAGTGGTTCGTAGTTGCAACGCATAGCGCCGTACAGG
>ENA-OFCI01001125-OFCI01001125.1-metagenomes-genome-assembly--contig:-NODE-1125-length-12936-cov-4.171493_pt1 | contig 12936 bp, 13 predicted proteins | sample MGYA00153391_OFCI01 | MGnify analysis MGYA00153391
GGCTGCGGCGCTTCGGCGCGCGCAGCACGTTGCTGGCTGGAGGCGTCGGCTCGGCCTTGCTGCTGGCCGCGCACGGCGCGGTCACAGTTGATGCGGCGCTGTACCTGTTGCGCGGACTCACCGGCATCGCGAGCGCCGCGACTTTTGTCTCGGGCGGCCTGCTCGCGGCGCGGCTCAGCGGCCGCGCACCGGCCGACACAGGCAACCCGGCGCCGTCGGCCGGCCTCGTGCTCGGCATCTACTACGGCGGTGCGGGCATCGGCATCGTGATCTCGGCTTTGCTGGTGCCGCCACTGAGCACGCTGCCGGGCGCGCACCCGTGGCGTTGGGCGTGGCTGGCGCTCGGCATCGCAGCGCTGCTCGCCACCGCGGTCACCGCTGCGGCAACGCGCGGGCTGGAGCCGGCACGCGCCGCGCCGTCGGCACGCGAGCGCTTTGTGTGGCGGCACTTCGCCTTCGGGCTGGCGTCGTACTTCATGTTCGGGCTCGGCTACATCGGCTACATGACGTTCGTCGTCACGTTGCTGCGCGAGCAGCAGCTCGGCAGCGTCGCGATCACGGTGTTCTTCGCACTGCTCGGCGTCGCGGTGATCGGCTCGTCGTTCGTCTGGGCCGGGTTGCTGCAGCGCCAGCGCGGCGGCGGCGCGCTGTGCTTGCTGAACGCGCTGCTCGCTGTCGCGACCGTGCTGCCGGTGCTGAGCGCGCACCCGGCCGCGGTGTTCGCATCGGGCCTGTTGTTCGGCGGCGTGTTCCTGTCGGTCGTGGCCTCGACGACGGCGCTGGTGCGCCACAACCTGCCCGCCGGCGCGTGGCCGGCCGGCATCGCCGCGTTCACGACCCTTTTCGCCGCCGGACAGATCGTCGGACCGACGTTGGTCGGCTGGGTCGCGGACGGCGCCGGTGGCTTGCGCGGCGGGCTGGCGGTTTCGGCCGGCGTGCTGCTGCTCGGCGCGCTGATCGCGTCGGGGCAGCGGCCGACGGGTGAACGCTGTTGACCAGATCCTCTGGATTGCATGGGGTTTCGGAAACTCCCCGAACGTCTCGGCCTCGGCTATGTCGTCGCTTTTCGCGGATCTACCCGAAGCCGGCATCGAGGCAAAAGCTGAAGATCGCTCCGCCCAACGCAGTTCAGCGCGTGCAAGGATACTCAGGTCCCTTGCAGCTCGGTGATGCTGCCACTCGGCGTTCGCCGCCAGCCGCCGCGGTCGCATGATGTCGCGCGCTGCGCGATCGGCGCCCTTCCTGCACATTCCTCGGAGATTATTTTCATGAGTACGACACATCGCTCACGGACGAAAGCCGCGAAAAATTTGATTCCGTCGCTGGTCGTGGGTGTGGCACTGGGGATGTTCGCGGCCGCAACCTGCCATGCTGCGTCGGAAGAAATCCAGGTCTACATGGACGATCTCAGAGCGCCAGGGAAGTTCGGACTCGATCTCCACAACAACTTCGTGATCTCAGGTTCCGATGCGCCGAGCTACCCGGGCGAGTTGCCACCCCATCACGTGTACAGGCTAACGCCGGAGTTCTACTACGGCCTGACCCAAACGCTTGAACTGGGCTTGTACGTGCTGACGACGCGGGGCCCGCACGACGGCGGGCGTGTCGAGGGCGGCAAGGTGCGCCTCAAGTACATTGCACCGCACGACGCCGAGGCGGGCTATTTCTGGGGACTCAATCTCGAGGTGGGGCGAACCGGAGCGCGAGTCTCAGAAGTGCCATGGAATGCTGAACTGAAAGGCATCCTGGGTTACCGGTCCGGCCATTGGACGATTGCCGCGAACCCGAATCTGGACTGGAGCCTGTCGAAGACCGGCGGCCCGGTGACGGCGTCGCTGGACCTCAAAGTGGCCTACGAGACGGGGGAAAAAACGTCGATCGGGTTCGAGGCCTACAACGAACTGGGGCCGTTGAGTCACCTGCAGGCGCTAAATCGCAACAGCAAGACGCTCTATGCCGTGGTCGACCAGAAGGTCGGCGGCGTCGATGTCAATGCCGGCCTGGGCCGGGGTCTGACCCATGATGCCGATCGCTGGGTGGCCAAGTTCATTGTCGGAACCCACTTTTGATGCAGTGCGCAGGCAGACGCCGTTGCGCGCGTCTCGGCGCCGCAACAGGGTGAAGTAACCGGCAGCGGGGCCGTCCCTGACCTCGTTTCCGATGAGACGGCAATCCAATGGCGATCGGTACTGCGCAATCGAGCAATTGATTCGACTCCGGACATGCCGAGCAGTCGATGGCGCATTTGGCGGGTCGGCCCTGGACGAAGGGCAGCGCGGCGCCGCGCAATTCAGCGTTGGAGCCCGAGAAAGCTGCGCATCCGGTCGACCTCGTCGCCCAAGCCCCGCCTGAACGCCGCATCGCGCGGCGCCTTGCCGGCGGCATAGCCAAACTCGACCGCGAGTGCGCCGCCGGTGGCGCTCGCGTTGGCCCAGCCGATCACCTGCTCCTGCCACAGCAGCGGCAGCACGTAGTAGCCGCGCTCGCGCTTCGGCGCCGGCGTGTAGGCCTCGAACCGGTAGGCCCAGCCCCAGAAGCGCTAGAAGCGGCGGCGGTCCCACACCACCGGGTCGAACGGCGCGAGCAGGCGCACGCTGTCGTCCGGCTGCCAGCGCGACGAGGCCGGCTTCTCGGCCGCGGGCCAGCACCAGTCGGTGCGGTCGATGCGGCGGTGTGCAAGCCGCTGCTTCGCACGCGCCAGCACGGCCGCGTACTCGCCGCGCCACTGCGGCGCGCCGCCACCGAGGCGGCTGACGAGTTGCCCCAGCGTGGCGAACGGCAGCGGCGCGTACTTGGCGACGACGAGATCGACCAGCGCGTCCATGCGTGTGCTCGCCGTGGAAGCGTCGACCTCGAGTGCGTCGCCTTCGCGCACTGCATACACGCGCGTGCCACCATCGCGTTGCGCCACGCGCAGGAGGCCGCGGTAGTGCATGCCGTCGAGCAGCTGCGTGCTCGCGTTCGAAGCGCCGCCGAACCCGTTGGTGGTCCCGGCGTGGGCGAAGTGCACGTCGACTTCGCGCGGGCGCACGGCGCCACGTTCGCGGATGAATTCGAGCACGGCTTGCGCCTGCTTCAAGCGCGCTGGCGTCCACACGGCGCGCGCGGTGCGCGGGTGCATCAGGGCGTGGTGCTGACGTGGCAGGAACCCGTAGTTGACAAAGCCATCCTCTTCGACAGCGAGGCGCGCGTAGCGCCGCTCGAGGTCACCGGCCCGGTAGCCGACGACGCGGTGGCGCAGCGTCAGGTCTTGGGCCCGCGCCGGCGCCCGGACCGGGTCGGCCTGCACGAAGCCGAGCTTGTCGATCGCGCGGCCGAGTGTGGTTGGCTTGAACAGCGTGAGGGCGATGGCATATTGACGCAGCTGATCGAGGATCGGCGCGGGCATGCGCCGATGATGCGCGACGGCCGCTTGCGCGCACGGCTCGCTGCAATCAGGACTTTTTTGTTTGATTTGTTCGAATGTGAGGGCTATATTGCCGTCGATGAAACATATTCAGACCTTAAACCAGGTCGCGATGCGCGAATTGAAGGCCGGCTTGTCGCGCTACGTGGCGCAGGCGCGGGCTGGCACGGCGATCGAAATCACGCTGCACGACAAGCCCGTGGCACGGCTCATTGGCATCTTTGCGCGCGGCCCGGCAGGCGTCTCGCGCCTGATCGAGGCGGGCGCGGCACAGTGGCGCGGCGGCAAGCCCTCGTTGCGCGCACCAATCGTGCTCGACAGCGGCGGCACCTCGCTCGGCAGCATCGTGCTCGAGGACCGCGGTTGATCCTGTTCTGCGACACCTCGGCGCTGGTCAAGCTCTACGTGGAGGAAGACGGCAGCGATTTCGTGATGGCACAAGCCGAGGCCAGCGAGGCCGTGGCGGTGTGCCGCATCGCCTGGGTCGAGTTCATGTCGGCATTCGCGCGTCGCGCCCGCGAGGTGCCGGCCGACGCCGCCGCGCTCGATCGTGCGCGGCGGCGTTTCAAAGCCGACTGGCCTCACTGCTTGACGATCGAACTCACGCAGGGCGTGGCGGAACTCGCCGGCGAATACGCCGAGGCCTTCGCGCTGCGCGCCTACGACAGCATGCAACTCGCCGCGGTGATGACGCTGCACCGCGAAACCGCAGGCAGCCTGCGCTTCGCGTGCTTCGACAGCCGCCTCACCAAAGCCGCGCAAGTGCTGGGCATCGCGCTGGCTTGACCAAGCCGCGCACCCCGCAGCCCGCTACTGCAGCCCGACCGCGGCGCGCAGCGTGGAGACCTTGTCGATGCGCTCCCACGTGAACTCCGGCTCCTCACGGCCGAAATGGCCGTAGGCAGCAGTCTTCTCGTAGATCGGGCGCAACAGATCGAGCATCTGAATGATGCCCTTGGGCCGCAGGTCGAAGTGTTCTTGCACCAGCGCCGAAAGCTTGTCGTCCGGCATGACGCCCGTGCCTTCGGTGTAGACCGTGACATTCATCGGCCGCGCCACGCCGATCGCGTAGGCCACCTGGATCTGGCACTGGCGCGCGAGGCCCGCAGCGACGATGTTTTTCGCGACATAGCGCGCGGCGTACGCGGCCGAGCGATCGACCTTGCTCGGGTCTTTGCCCGAGAACGCGCCGCCGCCGTGCGGGCAGGCGCCGCCGTAGGTGTCGACGATGATCTTGCGGCCGGTCAGCCCACAGTCGCCTTGCGGTCCACCGATGACGAAGCGGCCGGTCGGGTTGATCAGGTACTTGGTGTCTTTGAGCCACTCTTTGGGCAGCACCGGTTTGATGATCTCTTCGATGATGGCTTCGACGAACGAGGCCTTCATCTTGGTCGGCGTCTCGCTCTGGTCGGGGTGGTGCTGGGTCGAGAGCACCACGGTGTCGATCGAATGCGGTTTGCCGTCGACATAGCGCATCGTGACCTGGCTCTTCGCGTCGGGCCGCAGGAACGGCAGGCGGCCGTCCTTGCGCAACTGGGCCTGGCGCTCGACCAGGCGGTGCGCGTAGTAGATCGGCGCAGGCATCAGCTCGGGGGTTTCGTCGCAGGCGTAGCCGAACATCAGGCCCTGGTCGCCGGCTCCCTGCTTGTCCATCGGGTCGACGCCGCCGGTGCGGCTCTCGTAGGCCGCGTCGACGCCTTGGGCAATGTCGGGTGACTGCTGACCGATCGAGATGGAGACGGCACACGACTCGCCATCAAATCCCTTGGTCGAGGAGTCGTAGCCGATCCGCAGGACCGTGTCCCGCACGATCCGGGGGATATCGACGTATCCCGTCGTGGTCACCTCGCCAGCAACGTGGACCAGACCTGTGGTGACCATGGTCTCCACGGCCACGCGGCTGGTCCGGTCCTCGGTGATCATTGCATCGAGGATTGCATCGCTGATCTGGTCGCAGATCTTGTCGGGGTGACCCTCGGTCACGGACTCGGATGTGAAAAGACGTGCGGACACGTAAGGGCTCCCTTGATTTGCAGCGGCTGCTGACTGATGACCTGGCCGAAGTTTAACGCGACAACAGGACGTCCTGGATCGCGTCCCAGACGGTGGCAGCCACGACGCTTTTGGGCGCGGGGCCAGCCTGGTCCACGGTTTCGACGCCACGCCGCAGGATGTGGACGGTGTTGGTGTCCTGGCCGAAGACCTTGTCCCTGCCAACCTCGTTGGCCACGAGCAGGTCACAACCCTTGCGCGACAGCTTGTCCCGGGCGTAGTCAAGAACGGTGTGCTCCCCGTCGCCGGTCTCGGCCGCGAAACCGACGATGAGCGGCAGCACGGCTGAACCCCTGGAAGCCACCAACCCGGCCAGAACATCGGGGTTGCGGACGAGCTGGATCGTGGGGGCAGGGAGCTCGGTGTCAGGCACAGACCCGTGCGAGCCCTCCTGATCGGCCTTCTTGATCTTCGCCCTGGTGTAGTGCGCAGGGCGGAAGTCCGCCACGGCTGCGGCCATCACGACGACGTCGCACTCCTGCGCCGCCTTGGTGACCGCCTCGCCGAGCTCCACGGCCGTGTGGACCGGCACCATCCTCACTCCATCGGGGACCGGCAGCGCCACGTTGGCCGAGATCAAGGTGACCTCGGCGCCCCGGGACGCAGCCACCGCCGCGAGCGCATAGCCCTGCTTGCCCGACGAGCGGTTGCCCAGGAACCGGACAGGGTCCAGCGGCTCGCGCGTGCCACCCGCGCTGATGACGACGCGCCGTCCTGCCAGCGCACCGACCGTTGCGCCCGAACCACTGTCTCGGGTCGTCTCCTCGGGCGCATCGGTAGCCTCGCCACGGGGAGCGAGAGCCGCGGACAACAGCTCACGGCATACGGCGAGGATGTCCTCGGGCTCGGGCAGCCGGCCCTGTCCGCAGTCGGCTCCGGTCAGTCGCCCCGAGGCCGGGTCGATCACGTTCACGCCGCGCGAGCGAAGCGTGGCGACATTGGCCACGGTCGCAGGGTGCTCCCACATCTCGGTGTGCATCGCGGGCGCGAGCACCACCGGACAGCGGGCAGTGAGCAGGGTGTTGGTCAGCAGGTCGTCAGCAAGCCCATGGGCGGCCCTTGCCAGGAGATCGGCGGTCGCAGGTGCCACGACGATGAGATCGGCGTGCTGGCCAAGGCGCACGTGCCGCACCTCGTGGACGTCGGTCCAGACGTCGGTGGAGACGGGCTTGCCCGACAGGGCCGCCCATGTGGGTGCACCGACGAACTTCAGGGCAGCTGCTGTGGGAACCACGGTCACGTCGTGCCCGCTCTCGGTGAGCAGACGCAGCAAGGAGCAGGCCTTGTATGCCGCGATCCCGCCGCTGACGCCAAGGACCACGCGTTTGCCGGTCATGCGCGTCTGTGTGTCATGGGTGTTTCCGCGAACGCCGGAACGTCCGGCTCAGCCGTCGGTGGGCGTCGAGGTCAGCAGACCCTCGTTGATCTCACGCAGGGCGATGGACATCGGCTTCTCGTGGACTTTGGTCTCGACGAGCGGGCCGACATACTCGAGCAGGCCTTCGGAGAGCTGCGAGTAGTACGCGTTGATCTGACGCGCACGCTTGGCCGAGTAGATGACCAGGGCGTACTTGGAGTCCGCCACGTTGAGCAGGTCGTCGATCGGCGGGTTGGTGATGCCCTCGGGGGCAGCCTGCGTACCGGACACGGTTGAATCTCGATTCGTCGGTGAAATCAATGAAGTGCAGCATCGAGCGGCGCGCGAAAAAGATCAAGCGCTCATCAATGATACGAGTTCTTCGCTCGCACGTTGAACATCGTCGTTCACGATGGTGACATCGAACTCCTTCTGAGCCGCCAGCTCCTCCCGAGCCGTGGTCAGCCGGACGCGCCGTTCCTCCTCGGACTCGGTGCCGCGCCCGACCAGCCGCCGGACCAGCTCGTCCCAGCTCGGTGGGGACAGGAAGACGAACAGCGCCTCGGGCTTCTGCGCTCGCACCTGCCGCGCACCCTGCAGGTCGATCTCGAGCAGGGCCTTCCTGCCCGCGGCGAGCGCCTGCTCGACCGGTTCTCGCGGCGTGCCGTACTTGGCCCGCCCGTGGACGACCGCCCATTCGAGAAACTCCCCGGCCGCGCACATCCGCTCGAACTGCTCGTTATCGACGAAGTGGTAGTGCTTCCCGTCGATCTCGCGCGGACGTGGCCTGCGGGTGGTCATCGAGACGGACACCCAGACATCGGGAAAACTTCTCCGGACGTAGGCCGCCACGGTTCCCTTGCCGACGGCGGTGGGCCCGGCCAGGACCACCAGCCGGCTCTTGGTCGACGACATGTCCGGGCCGGGTCAGGCTTGTTCGAAGCGCTCGATCAATGCGGCGATCTGGTTGGAGCCCAAGCCGCGGACCCGCCGCGTCTCGGAGATGCCGACCTCGTGCATGATCTGGCGAGCCCGGATGCGCCCGACCCCGGGCATCGACTCGAGCAGGGCCGAAACCTTCATCTTGCCGACGATGTCGTTCGTCTTGCCGTCAGCGATGACCTCGGACAGCACACCTTGTGCATACTTCAGGCGATTCTTGACTGCCGCCCGCTCACGACGAGCGACCGCAGCCTTCGCAAGGGCTTCGGTGCGCTGCTGGGGTGTCAGCTGGGGAAGAGCCACTGTCAGTCTCCTCGAATGGGCGAATCGGATGGGCCATCGCCGGGTCGCCGGTCCGGCCATGGCTGAGGCGTGTTGCCCGAAACCTAGCGAGTCCGGACGCGACCTGGCAACGAGGGGTGTCACGAGGTGCTCAGAATCACGCGCAGCTGCTCGGCCATCTGCCGCGCAGCAGCCTGGAGCGCCGCACCGTCAGGCCCGGCTCCGAGGATCTCCCGACTGCTGCTGGCCAGCACATTGCCCAAGGCCCCGCCGAACACGGTGGCCAAATCGCCTGCGGTTGCGCCTTGCGCCCCGACGCCGGGTGCGAGCAGGGGGGCATTGGCCGCGGCCAGGTCGAGACCGAGCTTCCGGACCGCTCCGCCGACGGTGGCGCCGACCACCATCCCGACGCTACCGAGCACTCCCCTGTTAGCATCGGGCGCGTTCGCCGAGGTCACACCATCGACGATGCCGCCGGCCACGGAGCGACCATCCCGCGTCGCGTGCTGCACCTGGGCCCCCTCGGGGTTGGAGGTGAGGGCCAGCACGAACACTCCCCGTCCGGTCTCGTGGGCCAGATCCACGGCAGGGCGAAGGGAGTCAAAGCCCAGAAAGGGGCTGACGGTGATGGCGTCCGCGCGAAGAGGGCTGTCCTGCGAGAGATAGGCCCCGGCGTACGCGGTCATGGTCGAGCCGATGTCGCCGCGCTTCACGTCCAGAAGGGACAGGGTGCCGGCGTCACGCAGGCCCGCCAGGGTGCGCTCGAGCACCGCGACCCCCGAAGAGCCGAAACGCTCGAAAAAAGCCGACTGCGGCTTGACCACCGCCACCGTGCCCGCGAAGGCCTCGACGCAGGTCATGGCAAACTTCTCAAGTCCCTCGACGGACTCGTCCAGTCCCCAGTGCGCCAGCAGCCCCGGGTGGGGGTCTATGCCGGCACATAGCGGTCCGAGCTCGGCCATGGCCAGGTGAAGCCTGGCCCCGAACGACTCTGTCGACCCGGTCGACTCTGTCACGGCGCGGGATCCAATCTCGTGTGAGCAATGCCCACGGCATCGCCGAACCGGGCAAAACCCCTGACCTGCAAGACTGCTGCCAGCTCACGGTGGACCCGGACCGGGGTTGTGGGGTCGTTGAACGTGGCGGTCCCGACCTGGATCGCGCTTGCGCCGGCAGCCACCAGCTGCAGCGCGTCGTCGCCGGTGCGCACTCCCCCGACCCCGATGATCGGGGCCGTAGGGATGCGACCGTCGAGCATCGCCGCGCGCACCTGCCAGATGGCGCGCACGGCTATCGGCCGGATCGCCGGCCCAGAAAGGCCGCCGGTCACACCTGCGACCTGGGGGCGCAACAGGTCAGTGTCGATGACCATGCCGAGAAGGGTGTTGATCATGGTCAACCCGTCGGCGCCGGCCCTGAGGCAAGCCGCAGCGATCTCGACGATGTCGCTCACGTCGGGACTGAGCTTGGCAAAGATGGGAAGGTGAGGTGGCAGGCTCCCGCGGACCAGCCCGATGACCTTGGCCGACGCCAGCGGGTCGCAGGCGAAGACGAGCCCACGGTTGGCGACGTTCGGGCAGGAGATGTTGACCTCGACACCAACGACGGCGTCGAACGCTGGTGACCGGCGCAGGACCGCAGCCACGGCGGCATACTCATCTGCGGTGTTTCCGGCGATGGATGCGAGCACTCTCGCCCCCACCGACCTGAGCCACACCAGGTCCTCCTGGGCAAAGGCCTCGATTCCTGGTCCCTGCAGACCGATCGAGTTGAGCATCCCGCTGGGGGTCTCGGCCATGCGGGGAGTGCCCCGGCCGGATCGGGGATCCGCCATCACGGTCTTGGTGACGAATGCACCCAGCTCGGCGATGTCGAAGAAGCGGTGCAGCTCCTTGCCGTTCGCTGCGCAGCCTGAAGCGGTCATCAGCGGGTTGGGAAGCCGCATGCCGGCCAGGTCGACGCTCATGTCGATCGGCGCACTCGCGGTGGTCGTATCGCGGGGGGTCTGAGTGGTCATCGACTTGGTCATCTCGGTCATCAGTGACCTCTCATCGAGGCCGCGCCGTGGGCATCCTCGGGCACGCGGCACCAGCCACGGTCGAACGCGTCCCACCGGACCCGGTCGCCACGGAACGTCGGACCTTCGACGCAGGAACGGACCATGCGGGTCAGGCCGTCCTCGCCGACCACCGGCATCACGCAGGTCATACAGACCCCGACGCCGCACGCCATCGACTCCTCGACCGCGACCTGTGCAGTCGCACCCTCGGCCGTGGCAACATCAGTGACGGACTTGAGCATCGCCATCGGCCCGCAGCCGTAGACGACCCCAGCGCGACTGCGCCGGATCACGTCAGGCAGGACGTCCGAGACCCATCCCCTGACCCCCATCGAACCGTCGTCGGTGGTGACCGTGACCCCGTCCGCGGCGCCTGCTGCCTCGGCAACGCCGAAAAGACGCTCCTGGGTAGCGGCACCCAGGACCATCTCGACGTGGCAACCGCGCCGCTTCAGGATGGACGCCAACCAGAAGAGCGGCGCACTGCCATAACCACCCCCGACCAGGACAGCAGCAACCGGCTCCTCGGGGAGCGGGAAGGCGCGCCCGAGCGGACCGATGATGTTGACGCTGTCGTGGGCGCTCAGGCCGGTCAACCACCTGGTGCCCGCCCCCAGCGCCGCCACGACGATGTCAACGGTCCCGCCATCGACACCAGGGCTGACCTTGTAGATGGAAAAACAGCGGCGCAACAGGTTGGCCGAGGTGTCGCCTCCAACTGCCAGTGCAACGAACTGCCCCGGCTCGGCGACCTTTGCAACGTCGGGCGCCACGAACGTCAGCTGGTGGTAGGCACCGATCTGGCGGTTGGAGAGGAGCTCACCGGTGACCTGGGGCGTGCGCTCCGGGAAGACTCCGCTCACGCCTGATCTTCGATCCTGGCGTAGAAGTTCAGATCACGGGCATGATCCTGCAGCGACTTGACCCGGACCGTCTCGGTGAGCTGTGACTCGATGCCCTGCACGGCGGCGCCGAGCTGCTGCACCGTGGTGATGATCGGTCGATCCATGCTTGTCGTGGCCGCACGGATGGCGTACCCGTCGGCTCGGGCGGACCTTCCCGACGGCGTGTTGATGACCATCCCGACCTCACTGGCCAGGATGCGTTCGACGATCGTCGGTTCACCATCCGGACCGGGCCCCTCACTGTGTTTGCGCACCACAGAGGCGCTGATCCCGTTGCGCCGCAGGACATCCGCGGTGCCCTTGGTGGCGATGAGGTCGAAGCCGAGGTCAGCCAGGCGCTTCATGGGAAAGATCATCGCGCGCTTGTCCCGGTTGGCCACGGAGATGAAGATCGTCCCCTTGCGGGGCAGGCCGGGGCCGAACCCGAGCTGGCTCTTGGCGAAGGCCGCGCCGAAGTCCGAGTCGATCCCCATGACCTCGCCGGTCGAGCGCATCTCGGGGCCGAGCAGGCTGTCGACCACCTGGCCCTCGTGGGTGCGGAACCGCTTGAAGGGCAGAACCGCCTCCTTCACCGAGACGTGGGCATGGGGCGGCATCGCTCCGCCGTCACCCTGTGGGGGCAGGATCCCCTCTTCGCGCAGCTGCGAGATCGTGGCGCCGAGCATCACCCGGGCGGCAGCCTTGGCCAGAGGCACGCCGGTCGCCTTGGCCACGAACGGGATGGTACGGCTGGCGCGCGGGTTGGCCTCCAGGACATACAGCACGTCCTGGGCCAGGGCGAACTGCACGTTCATCAGGCCTTTGACGCCAATTCCCCTGACAAGCTTGAGCGTTGACTCACGGACCCGTTCAAGCTCCCCCTGGCCAAGGGTCACGGGAGGGAGCACGCACGCAGAGTCGCCGGAGTGGATGCCGGCCTCCTCGATGTGCTCCATGATGCCGCCCAGGTACATCTCGCGGCCGTCATAAATCGCGTCGACGTCGATCTCGATGGCGTCGTCCAGGAAGCGGTCGACCAGCACCGGGTGCTCGGGGGCGGCGCGGACAGCCCGGTTCACGTACTGGATCAGCGTCTCGTCGTCATAGACGATCTCCATGCCGCGGCCGCCGAGAACGTATGAGGGGCGGACCAGAACCGGGTAGCCGATCTCGTGGGCGACCTCCACGGCCTCCTTGCCGCTGTAGGCCATGCCGTACCGCGGTGCCGGCAGCTTCGCCTCAGCCAGAACGCGACCGAACGCACCGCGGTCCTCGGCGAGGTGGATCGACTCAGGACTGGTGCCCACGATCGGGACACCCTCGGCCTTGAGCGCTCTGGCCAGACCGAGCGGAGTCTGCCCGCCGAGCTGAACGATGACACCAGCCACAGGCCCCGCCGCCCGCTCGGCGTGGACCACCTCGAGGACGTCCTCGAGGGTCAGTGGCTCGAAGTAGAGCCGGCTCGAGGTGTCGTAGTCCGTGGACACCGTCTCGGGGTTGCAGTTGACCATGACCGTGTCAAACCCGTGGTCCCGCAGCGCAAAGCTCGCGTGCACACAGGAGTAGTCGAACTCGATGCCCTGGCCTATGCGATTCGGCCCAGAGCCCAGGATGATGACCGCCGGACGGGTCCGCGGGGCCACCTCGGTCTCCTCGTCATAGGTCGAGTAGTGGTACGGCGTCTGCGCCGCGAACTCGGCTGCACACGTGTCGACAGTCTTGTAGACCGGGCGCACCCCCAACGCGTGACGGACTCCGCGAACCACCGCCTCCGGCATACCGGAGAGATCAGAGATCTGGACATCAGAGAACCCGTGACGCTTGGCCAGCGACAGCACCTCGACGGTCAGCTGCGGGCTGGCCGCGACATGTGCCGCCACATGGTTGAGGAGCTCTATCTGGTCCAGGAACCATGGGTCGATGCCGGTGGCCTCGTGGACTACCTCGACCGACA
>ENA-OFCI01001126-OFCI01001126.1-metagenomes-genome-assembly--contig:-NODE-1126-length-12921-cov-3.653117_pt1 | contig 12921 bp, 15 predicted proteins | sample MGYA00153391_OFCI01 | MGnify analysis MGYA00153391
GGATACAGGTAGGCCTGGATCTCGCGCTTGGCCGGAATGCGATGCACCTGCACGGTCACCTCGGTGATCACACCGAGTCGGCCCTCGCTGCCGAGGATCATCTCGCGCACGCTCGGCCCTGTCGAAGCGCTCGGAACGGCGCGGATCACCAGCACGGCCCCCGGACGCACGACACGCAAACCCTTGGCTATGTCGGCAATGTCGCCGTATTTGTCTGACTGCATGCCAGAGGAACGGGTGGCGACCCAGCCGCCGACGGTGGAGTGGGTGAAGCTGTCGGGGAAGTGACCGATGGTCCAGCCGTGCTTCTCGAGCTGAGCCTCGAGGTCGGGGCCCTGCGCTCCGGCTTCGATGCGGGCGAGGCCCGAGCCTTCGTCGATGTCGATCACGCGGTTGAGTCGTCCGAGGTCGAGGGAGATCACGGTGCGGGTCTCATCGGCGAGTGGCTCAAGACTGCCCACGATGTTGCTGCCGCCACCGAACGGAATGATCACGGCGTCGGCCGCGACGGCGGCATCCACCACCTGCTGCACCTCGGCCTCGTCGGCCGGGTAGACCACGACATCGGGGGTTCGGGCGAGGGACCCGGCTCGCACCCGGATGAGATCGCGGATGCTCTTGCCGAAGGTGTGCACGACGCGGCTGAGGTCGTCCGTGATCACGTGGTCGTCTCCGGCGATCGCTACGAGCTGCGCCAGGAAGTCTCCGCTTGCACGGCTGGCCGGCACATCGAGGTCGTCGAAGGACGGGGCCGCGACCGTGGGCGCTCCCGGCTCAAGGCCGAGGGCGAACGTGAGGAAGGGGGCGAAGCCGGGCTTGTCGTCGTGATGGAACGCGACGCCATCCCGTCCCCAGCCCCACCACTTCATGTGCTGTACATCGGTCACTTCTGTGCTCCTCTTGTTGCGTATGCCCGCGGCTATTTTCGCCGCGGCAGTTCGTGCCGACCGAGAATATCGGCCGAATGCAGTTCTCTCAGACGCAGGATCTCCTGGCGCGCGCGCTCGGCGAATTCTCCTTTGGATTCGCCCTCGGCGACGCGGAGCGGATCCCCGAAGACCACACCGACGGGAAATCTGCCGCGCTTCGGCCAGTTCGTACCGCGCGGGTGAGCGATGTGGGCTCCGATGAGGGCCACCGGGATGCAGGGCACATCACATGCCGCGGCCAGTGCTGCCGCGCCCGGCTTGAAGCGACCGAGCTCGCCGTCTTTCGATCGCGTGCCCTCCGGGAAGATCAGCACCGGGATGCCGCGCATCAGCAGCGAACGTGCGCTCGTCGACGAGGTCTGTGTCCCCGTTCGTCTCACCGGGAAAGCGTTGAAGAACAGCGCGGTGAGGCCACGACGCCACCACACGTTGAAAAAGTAATCCGCAGCGGCACCCGCGGCGAGGTACCGCGCGAGGGGACGGGGTAGCGAGCCGACGATGAGGGGAGTGTCGAGGTGGCTGGAGTGATTCGCCACAACGACGAATCCACCCTTGACATCCTTGAGTTTCTCGCTTCGGATCACGGTGACGCGGGTGAGCGACCAGATGAGAGGTTTGAGGAGGGCACGCTGGGCAAGGAAGCGGGCGATCGCCTGGTACGGCGAGTTGAAACGATCGTGAAGCCGCTTGGCTGCGGATCGCGGGAGGGAGGGGCGGGAATTGAGTGGCATTCGCACCGTCACCGTGCCACAGGCTTCCGTCGCGATGACGAAATCGCGCCGGAAAAGGAACGGATGGCACCCTTCGGAGCGAGGCGGGCCAAGCCGATGAGAGCTCGGTAGCGAAGAGTAGGTATGGAAATCACAGTGCCTCGATCCACGTCGCGCAAGGCTGCGCTCACCAACTGTTCGGCGTCGAGCCACATAAAGTTTGGGATGCTGCTCGAACGGATGCCGGCCCGGTCGTGAAACTCCGTGCGAACCCAACCAGGGCAGAGAGCCGTCACGCTGACGCCGGTGCCCCGCAGCTCGACCGCAAGGCTCTCGGTATACGACGTTACCCACGCCTTGATGGACGAGTAGCTGCCCATGGTGAGGAAACCGGCGGTGCTCGAAACGTTTACGATCTTGCCGGAGCCTCGCTCCACCATTCCGCGGGCGGCGGCGCCGGACAGCACAAACACCGCGCGGCACATCACCTCGAAGCCGCGATCGAATTCGGACACGTCGATATCGAGGAGCGAGGCATGCATGCCGAATCCGGCATTGTTCACCAGAATTTCGATGGGACGACTCGGGTCGCTGAGGCGATCGACTACTCGAGCGACGTCACCCCGGTCCGCCAGGTCGGCCGACAGCACCTCGACGGTGCGACCGAGGGCCCGCAACTCGGCAGCCATCTCGTCGAGGCGATCGATCGATCGAGCGACGAGAACGAGATCGTATCCACGCGCAGCGAGGAGTCGGGCGAACGCGGCACCAATGCCCGACGTCCCACCGGTGACGAGAGCTACACCCATGCCGTTAGGTTACGCTGCTCACGGGGGACCGGTTGCCTAAACGGGGGCTCCGATGGTAGCAAGGGCTTGAAATCATGACATTTGCGAATGGAGATTCCACCACTCACTTTCCGGTGGGTTCCGACAGGGCATCCCCGGCACGATTCGATGTACGCGCCTTTGCCCGAAGTGCGCAGGGCAATCACCGCGAAACGCTCCGGCTCGACGAATTCGCCACCGAGCCACTCTCTGGTGAAAGCCTCCGTGCGGTGCGCTACCTTGCTCGCCTCGAGAGCGGAACGATGGAGCAGTTGCGCAATCTGCTCGTGACGGCGACCCATAAAGATGCGCGAATCACCGCATTCCTGGTGACCTGGGCGTTCGAGAAGTTCTGGATCGCCGATGCCCTTGACGCCGTGCTCGAGGCGAACGGGCAGCGGAAGTCCCACGAGGCTGCCGAGGGGTCGACCCGTCGATCCAGAATCGAATCAGTGGAGCGCCGCGGACCCATCCGCCGGGCTATCACCGGACTGATTCAGGGCGTTCCGATCATCGGCGTGCACGTGACCTCGGGCCTGGTCGACGAATGGATCACCCGTGCGGCATATGACCGGCTCGAGACTGCCAGCGCGAACCCAGCCCTCTCGTCGGCAATCTCCACCATCCTCGGCGTGAAGGCACGACATGTGGCCTTCTTCGACCACGAGGCACGTGAACGACTGGCGGATGACCCGCGCGCCGCCTCCCTCACCCGCAGGTCGCTCGAGCGCCAGGTGTGGCCGATTGGCGCCATCGATCGTGCCGACGACGACCGCTCGTTCTTCGAATCGTTCGTGTTCGGCTCTGACGAGGGCCGCGCTCGTGCCGCGGATATCGGGCGCCGCGTCGCCGAGCTGCCCGGCATGGACTCTCGCATCGGTGACGCCGTCGCCCGTAAGCTGCACGCGTGACTGCCGCCGACGAGACCGCGAAGAAGGCTCCCGCTCGCAAGTCAAGGGCAAAGCCGAAGGTCGCGACTGGGCCGGCGTCAAGCCTCGGCTCCTCGCACATCTTCCTCACCGGTGGCACCGGTTTCGTGGGGCAGGCGATCCTCGAGCGGTTGCTGTCGTCGCACCCGGACACCACGATCTCGTTGCTCATCCGCTCCAAGGGCAGTACGAGTGCCACCGATCGCCTGGGCACCCTACTGCGCAAGCCGGTGTTCCGACTTTGGCGCGAACGGGTCGGGGACGACGAGGTAGAGCGTGCCGTGCGAGATCGGCTCCGGGTGGTCGAGGGCGACCTCGGTTCAGTGCCAGCGCTCCCGTCCGATGTGGATATCGTGATCCACAGCGCTTCGTCGGTGTCGTTCGACCCTCCCATCGACCAGGCCTTCGAGACGAATCTCGGAGGAGCGGTCTCGCTCTACACGGCCCTCCAGGAGAGCGGCGCCGATCCGCACGTCGTGCACGTGTCTACGGCGTATGTTGGCGGCATCCGCAAGGGAATCGTGCCGGAGGCCCGTCTCGCTCACTCCGTGGACTGGCGGAGCGAGTTCGAGGCGGCCCGCGATGCGCGGGTCCGCGTCGAAATGGCCTCACGCCAGCCGGAGACCCTCCGTCGCCTGATCGGGGATGCTCGTGCCGAGCACGGCAAGGAGGGTCCACAGGCCGTCGCGAGGGCTGGCGAGGCCGCGCGAGTGGAATGGGTGCGTTCGCGTCTCGTTGACTACGGTCGCACGCGGGCAGAGAGCCTCGGCTGGACCGATGTCTACACACTCACCAAGGCATTCGCCGAGCGCGCAGCGGAGGAGCTGTGGGGGGATGTCGGTCATCGTTTGTCCGTGGTTCGCCCCGCGATTATCGAGAGTGCCTTGCGGCATCCTTTCCCCGGCTGGATCGACGGTTTCAAGGTGGCCGATCCGCTCATCCTCGCCTACGGCCGTGGACTTCTTCCCGAATTCCCCGGGCTTCCCGACAGCGTTCTCGACGTGATCCCGGTGGACTTCGTGGTCAATGCGATCGTTGCGATTGCCGCGCGCCCTGCCCCGGTCGCCCAGTACGTGCACGTGAGCTCCGGCGCGAGCAACCCGCTGCCGATCCATCGCATGCTGCAGAACATGAAGGAGTTCTTCACCGCGAATCCGATGCCGCACGCCAGCGAAGGCCAGGTGCGCGTTCCGACCTGGAGTTTTCCGGGGGACCGCAAGGTGGAGCGTGCCCTGCGCAGCCAGGAGCGCTGGAATGACCGGCGAGAACAACTGCTCGAACGATTCCCGTCGACTGCCCGCACCCGCGCGCAGATCGCGAAGGTCACGTCCCGCCGCAGCGATCTCGAATCGCTGCGCAACTTTGCCGAGCTGTATCGCGCCTACGTGCAGACCGAGATCATCTTCGACGATCGACAGCTGCGTGCCCTCGGGAATTCCCTCGCACCTTCGCCCGAAGAGGACACCGGATTCGACGTGACGACGATCGACTGGGAGGACTACCTCCAGCGCGTTCACTTCCCGGCCATCACGACGCTCACTCGCGCATTCGCGGTGCGTCCCGCGGCGGCAGAGAAGGTGCAGAAGGCGCTTCCGGAGCGCACGGATGTCATGGCCGTTTTCGACCTCGAGGGCACTGTCGTCGACTCCAACATCGTCGAGCAGTACCTGTGGGTGCGCTCGGCCGGATTCCGGAAGGCGGCCTGGCCCGCCGAGGTAGCGAGCCTGCTCGGATCGCTCCCCGGCTACCTGAGCGCCGAGCGCAGAGATCGAGGCGAGTTCATCCGCGTCTTCCTTCGTCGGTACAGTGGCATGCCGGCAGCACGCCTCGAGAGCGTCGTCTCCGGCGGCTACCGCGAGACGCTGCTGCGACACACCATGCCGGCCGCCATCGCCCGCATCAAGGAACACCGGGCCGCCGGCCATCGCACCGTGCTCGTCACGGGATCCATCGGCACGCTCGTAGCGCCACTTGCGGATCTCTTCGACGAGGTGATCGCCGGGTCGATGCACGAGCGCGATGGTGTGCTCACCGGTTATCTCGCCCAGCCGCCGCTTGTCGACGAGGCCCGCGCTGCCTGGTTGCTGCGGTACGCCGAAACCAACGGTTTCGATCTCTCACAGAGTTACGGCTACGGGGACAGTCATGCCGACCTGGTCTGGCTCGAACTGCTGGGAAACCCCAGCGCGGTGAACCCCGACACCAATCTGTCGCGCGAAGCGCAACGAAGAAGGTGGAGCATCCACAACTGGAAACGCGGATCCCACCCCACTGGTTCGTAACAGCCCGAAAGGAGCGGGAGAGTAGCCGCCTGGCCTCTTCCCACAGCACATGGCATTCGATGTAGACAAGTACACCGCGACCTCGGTCTCCGTGAATTGGGACGATCTCGACCTGGAGCGCTTTCACGAGCATCCGCTTCCCGAGGGATCCCTCCGAACGCTTCGATATATGGCGGATGTGGAATATCACACCGTTTGCTACACCCGCGACCTGCTCACCACCCCCTCCCATAAGGAAGCGGACATGAGCGCCTTCATGACAATGTGGAACCGCGAGGAGTTCTGGCATGGCGAGGCGCTGGCGACCGTTCTCGGCATCCACGGAATCGTTGTCGACTTCGATGAGATCAAGGCCGATCGGTTGAAGCTCGGGTGGAAGGACAAGCTCGACCCGATCAAGCAGTCCATTGCCGGCAAGCTCGTTGGCACGGACTTCGTGGCCGTGCACATGGCCTGGGGTGCCGCGAACGAGTGGTCGGCGATCACCGCCTATAACCGCATGGCCGAGCTCGAGGAAGACCCGGTGCTCGCCGAACTGCTCAAGCGGATCGCAAGGCAGGAGGCGCGCCACGTGGCGTTCTACACCTCCCAGGCCCGCGATCGCCTAGCTAAGAGTCGGAAGGCGCAGGTGCTCGCGCGCTTCGCGCTCAAGAATTTCTGGGCTCCGGTCGGCTCAAGCATCATGGACCGCACCGAGGTCGTGCACGTGATGGGTCACCTCATGGGCGGACCCGAAGGCCGAAAGGGCGCCCGTAAGATCGACGCAGCCATCGCGGGCCTCCCCGGAATGGAAGGCCTCACGATCGTCGAAGACTCCCTGAACAAGCTCGGCGTCGCCGCCTGATCCCGCGTTGCCGCTCTCGGCATCCACCTCCCATTTTTGCGACCACCTCCGTGTGCAAACCTGCGGTTCGTCGCAAAAACGGGTGATGGACGCCTCGTTCGCTGCGGATGACGTGGCCACCGTCCGCAGGCAGCTGGAGGTGTAGGCGCTGCCGTCCACCCCGTCGCACCTCCGGACCGCGCAGCCGCGGGACCGCACATCCACCTCCCGTTTTTACGATCACCTCCCTGTGCAGACCTGCAGGTGCTCGCAAAAACGGGAGGTGGTTGCCGGGCGGAGTGGAGCCCCCTGTCGGATTCGAACCGACGACCCCCGCTTTACAAGAGCGGTGCTCTGGCCAACTGAGCTAAGGGGGCGAACGGGTATTCATATTACTTGCCGTGTGCGGGTCGTCGCGCCGGGGCCGATAACGTTGGACCTCATGACACTCGTGCACCCGGTCCACTCGCGAACCGCCGTCGCGCTCGGGCTTCTCGGGGCCGTCATCGTTGGTGTGCTCACCGCCATCCAGTCCCGAGTGAACGGCGAGTTCGGCCGGGCACTCGCGGACGGTTATCTCGCCGCCGTCATCTCCTTCGGTTCGGGGCTCGTCATCCTGCTGGTTGCGCTCGCCGTGTGGGCTCCGGGGCGGCGTGGACTGCGGGTGGCATTCGGATCCGTGCGCACCGGCACCACCCCGTGGTGGTACCTCTGCGGGGGAGCAGGCGGCGCTCTGTTCGTGCTCTCGCAGGGCATCACCGGGGCAGTACTCGGGGTCGCGCTGTTCACCGTCGCCGCTGTCTGCGGCCAGACGATCAGCGGACTCGTGATCGATCGCAACGGCATCGGCCACACTCCTCCGGCTGCGATCACCGTCACTCGACTGGTCGGCTCGGCGCTCGCGCTCGTAGCGGTCGGCGTAGCCGTGTCAGCGGGATTCGGCGGCGACATCCCCGCGTGGATGCTTCTGCTGCCGTTTGCGGCAGGGCTCGCGGTGGCCCTCCAACAGGCCGTGAATGGCCAGGTGCGCCGTATCGCAGGATCGGCGCTCACGGCGACCTTCATGAACTTCCTCGTCGGCACGACCGTGCTGCTCGTCGCCTGCCTGGTGCACGAGGCCATCGTCGGGCTGCCCGAGCGGATGCCGACCAACCCGGTGCTCTACCTCGGCGGCCTCATCGGCACGATCTTCATCGGCGGCGCGGTGATCGTCGTGCGAGTCACCGGGGTTCTGCTTCTGGGGCTCGGCTCAGTGGCCGGTCAACTGGTGATGTCGCTCGTGCTCGACGTCGTGCTTCCGACGCCCGGCCAGGTAATTGTGAGCTCTACCGTAATCGGCACTCTGCTCACGCTCGTGGCGGTCATGATCGCCGCACTGCCATCTCGCCAGCTCGGAAAACTGCCGATCAGAGGACGCTGAGGTATTGCTCTGCGGGGAACGGCTTACGTTCGCCAGCTTTCTCGCCGCCGTCGCGACCGCCGACATAGAGCCAGCCGAGCAGTTGCTCGGTGTCGGCGAGACCGTGCATCACGCGTACCGGCAGCGAGCGGGTGAGGTGGCCGGAGCGCCACATGACACCCCAGCCCGCCTCATCCAACAACAGGCTGAGCGTGTGGGCAACGCCGGATGCCGCGACCTCCTGCTCCCAGTCGGCCACCTTGTGACTCGGCTGGAATGATGCGACCACGGCGATGAGCAGGGATGCCCGCAGCGGCTTGTCGGCGAGCTTCGCCGCATCCTTCGCGTCCGCCCCGCTCGCCTCGGTGAACGCTACTCCGAGGAGGGCGCGAGCATCCCCGCGCAGTTCGATCAGCCGCCACGGACGCAGCGATCCGTGGTCGGCGACAGAGGCCGCGGCCGCGACGAGGGGCAGCAGCTCGGCGTGGCTGGGGGCGTCAGCCGTCACCCTTGGTTGCGAGCGGCGGCGGGTGACGGCTTCCAGGATCGACATCGACGGCTTAGCTTTCTTCGGTGAAGTCCAACGAGAGCGAGTTCATGCAGTACCGGTCGCCGGTGGGCGTCTGGTAGGCGTCGTCGAAGAGATGCCCGAGGTGCGAACCGCAGTTGGCGCAGAGTACCTCGGTGCGGGTCATCAAGAGGCTCTTGTCGGTCTTGAGGATTACGGCGTCGGGGTTGACCGATTCGTAGAAGCTCGGCCAGCCCGATCCGGACTCGAATTTCGTGTTGCTGGCGAAAAGCTCGGCATGACACGCGCCGCAGGTGTAGACCCCGGCGCGCTTCTCATCGAGCAGTGCCCCCGACCAGGGGCGCTCGGTGGCGGCCTCGCGCAGGATCGAGAACCGGTTGGGGTCAAGTTCCGCACGCCATTGTGAGTCGCTCTTGGCAACCGGGTAGGAGGTGGAGTCGATGTTCTTGCTCATGAGGAGTCCTTAGGGGATAAGACGGTCAAGATGAGACCTTCATCTTATTAAACTCGGCACCATGCCCGAATGTTCCGTCGTCCAGAAATCATGGAGTGAACTCACACTGGAGGAGCTCTACTCCTTCGTCAAGCTGCGTACCGATGTCTTTTTCGTAGAGCAGCGAATCGACGAGGAAGAACTCGACAACCGCGATCAGGAACCCACCACCGAGCACCTCTGGATCGCGGATGCCACTGGCACGGCCGCCTACCTGCGCGTGCTGTTCGATGCCGAAGCCTCCCATCTCGACGCCAACCTCTGTCTCGGCCGGGTGGTCGTGCGGGCGGATCGTCGCGGCGAAGGCTTCGCGCAGATGCTCCTTGCCCGCGTGATGGAGCAGCACGGCCACGAGTCAATGCTGCTGCACTCCCAGGAGTACATCGCCCCGCTCTATGCCAAGTTCGGCTTCGAGTCCTTCGGCGAGAGCTACATCGAGGCGGGCATCCCGCACATCTCGATGTACCGCGCGGGTCATTAGTGGATACCTCCACCTGGTACCGCGACTTTGGTGAGCTCGAGGCGCGTGGCCAGTCCGCGATCTACGAGCAGTGGGCGCTGGGTGTGGCGGATGACCCGGCGCTGATCACTCTCATCGAGGAGCTTCCCCTGCAGAAGCGGCAGCCCAATCTCGTCTTCGCCTGCGCGCGCCTGCTTGGGGCGCCGGAGAGGGACTACCCGGCCCTCCGACGCTGGCTCATGCCGAACTGGTCGGCAGTTGTCAGTGAGGCTCTTGCTCGCAGCACGCAGACCAACGAGGCCAGGCGCTGCGCGTCGCTCTTGCCGGCGCTGTCACTGATCCCCGGTCCGCTCGCCCTGCTCGAGGTCGGTGCGAGCGCCGGCCTGTGTCTCTTCCCCGACCGCTACAGCTACTCCTACGACGGCGACGCGCCCCGTGATCCCCCGGCCGGACCGAGCACGGTGTTGCTCGAGTCCACGACGACAGGAGGAATGCCGCGGCCGAGATCGGTGCCGCGGATCGTCTGGCGGGCCGGCCTCGACCTCCATCCCCTCGATGTGCGCGATGCCGACGACATGCACTGGCTCGAGACGCTGGTCTGGCCGGAGCAGCACGAGCGCCGCGCACGGTTGCGTGCCGCCATCCGCATTGCCGCTGAAAATCCGCCGCGTATCGTGCGCGGGGATGCCTCGGTGCTCGCGTCTCTCGCCGCGCAGGCTCCGGATGACGCGACCCTGGTCGTGATCACGAGTGCAGTGCTCGTCTACCTGCCGTTCGCCGAGCGGATGCGTTTCGTAGAGTCGGTGCGCTCCCTCGATGCCCGCTGGATCTCGCTCGAAGGCGTGCGTGGCCTGCCGACTGTGCGAGCGGCATTGCCAGACGACGGGGGCTCCGACGGACGATTCGTGCTCGCGCTGGACGAGGTACCGCTCGCGTTCACCGGACCACATGGACAATCGCTCGACTGGATCGCCGTCCTGTAGCCACCAGGGTCGCCCTGCCGCCCAAATACGCGGCATGCCCGCGGGCATCGACTTTTTTACAGCGACCCAGCCCTAGTATTGCGGCAGAGCGGAGGGAGAACCGTGCCAGCCTCGTCTGACCGGTCTGGGATCCCGTCAGCGACTCCGGGTGTGTCATCGCTCCCGTCGCGCGAGCAGCGCATCCTGGTGTTCGAACGACAGTGGTGGAGCCACGCCGGAGCTAAGGAAGCGGCGATCCGCGCGGAGTTCGCCCTCCCGGCGGCCCGGTACTATCAATTGCTGAACGCGGCGCTCGACCTCCCGGAGGCGATTCTCTTTGATCCGATGCTGGTGCGAAGGCTGCAGCGGATGCGTGATGCCCGCACTGAAGCGCGATCTGCTCGGGTTCTCGGCAGCCCCGATTCCACACACCAGTAACCCAATCAACGAAAAGAACTGATGGCGACCAAATCGACTGACCGCTTCGACAGCGTGCCTGACGACCTGCTGCGGACCGGCGCCCACCGTTCCGCGCCGAAGAGAGGTCGCGGATGGATCGCTTTCGCCTGGGCCGCTCTCGCCACCGGTGTGCTCGTCGCGGCGGGATTGTTTGGCCTTGCGGTGATCCGCGGCACCATCGAACTCCCCTTCGCCACCGCGAGCGCGCGCGCGACCACCAAATCGACACCTACTCCGAGTCCAACACCGACTCCGACCATTGAGACGAAGATCAACCCGGCGCTGGCAATCACGATTCTCAACGGCACAAAGACCAAGGGCCTCGCTGCGGCGGCCGGTGACAACCTAGTGAAGCAGGGGTGGCGCGGCGCCGCGCCAGACATCGGGTCTCGCACCAACGCCGGCTCGAGCGATATCACCAAGACCGTCGTTTACTACGCAGATGCCGCAAACGAGTCGGCCGCGCGCGCCATGGTGCTCTCGCTCAAGGTTGGCGAGATCCGCCTCTCCCCGGCGTTCCCCGGGTCCCCGATCACAGTAGTCATTGGCAGTGATTACGTTCCCCCGGCTGGGTGAACCCAAGCTGCTGTTCATGCGGCTCCAAACGTGTGTTTCGTCACGGTTTGAATCGTCCCGATCTGCCTGGATTCCCACTATTATCTGGGATTGATCGCTGACAGCAGCGGCGCGTGGCGACACACAGGGAGTATTCGATGGCGAACGGAACCGTGAAGTGGTTTAACGCGGAAAAGGGCTATGGCTTCATTACGGTGGAGGCGGGTGGCAAGGATGTTTTCGTTCACTACTCGGCGATCGATATGGGCGGTTTCACAGCGCTCGAAGAGGGCCAGAGTGTGACCTTCGAGGTCGGTTCCGGCAACAAGGGCCCCCAGGCTGAATCGGTGCGGCTGGCGCAATAGGATGCCGTGGGCGCCCGCGTGATCGAAGGGCGCGCCCCGAGTAACGATGTCCAGGCTCCCGGACGCCATTAGTCTGTGGCCGTGGGGGATTCTAGGGCGCGGTCGCGCGCATGCGCTCGCGCGCTGGTCTCGGTGACGCTCGCCGTCTTGCTGGGGCTCACCACCGCGGGGTGTGCGCCGGAGAAGGTCGCGCCGTCTGCCACCCCGAGCCCTACTCCCACCTTCACGACTCCGCCTCCCACCGCGATCGCTCCGCTGCGCGGTACGACAGTGCCGGCCGGTTCCCTCGACCACGCGTCGATCGCCGCCAAGATCGACAACCTGCCAGTGGCGCGGCCGCAGGTCGGCCTCGAGAGCGCCGACCTCGTGTACCAGGAACTGGTGGAGGGCGGCCTCACTCGCTACGTCGCAGTGTGGCAGTCCACGATTCCCCCACTGCTCGGCCCCGTCCGTTCCATCCGCCCGATGGACCCGGACATCGTCTCGCCGCTCGGTGGCATCATCTGCTACTCCGGCGGCCAGCAGCGCTTCGTCGACATGATGCGTAAGACGCCCGTCTACAATGCCATCCACGGTCAGGCGGACACCGCAAGCACCTTCTTCCGCACGCCCACCAGGGCGGCACCGCACAATGTGCTCGTGAGGGCCAAGGACCTTCTCGCCCAACACTCGAGTATCCCCGCCCCCGCGCAGCAGTTCGTGTACTCCCTCACCACGCCCGCGTCGACCGGGGCAAAGGACGGCACCCCCACGGCGGTGGTCAACTATTCATTCTCCGGAATCTCGACCGGCAGCTGGACCTGGGATGCTGCGCGCTCGGTGTTTTTGCGCTCGCAGGGCGCCGGGCCCGACCTGGACAGCGCGGGAGCACAGCTTGCTGCCACGAACGTCGTCGTGATCCGCGTCGCGGTAACCGACGACCAGGGCGTGCCCAAGACCAACCTGATCGGCTCGGGTGAGGCCTGGATATCGTCCGGCGGCGGCACCGTGCACGCAGCGTGGTCGAAGTCCTCGGCGACCGATCCGATTCATCTCGTCGACGGGGCGGGGGCGGCGGTGCGTCTCGTCGCAGGTAACACGTGGATAGAGCTTGTTCCCACGGCGGGGTCTGTCTCGTTCGTCGCTCCCGGTTAGCTCTCCGGCCGTCGGCAGCTCACTTGCACTCTCAGGGGGAGAGTGCCAGAATCATTTAGCACTCC
>ENA-OFCI01001127-OFCI01001127.1-metagenomes-genome-assembly--contig:-NODE-1127-length-12913-cov-4.666589_pt1 | contig 12913 bp, 13 predicted proteins | sample MGYA00153391_OFCI01 | MGnify analysis MGYA00153391
ACTCGTCGGCAACCTCCCCGACGAAGAACGTCGCGTTGGTGTCGCCGTGCACCCCGTTGAGGAAGATCGTCACATCACAGTTGACGATGTCGCCGTCCTTGAGCACGGTCGAGTCGGGGATCCCGTGGCAGATGACCTCGTTGACCGACGTGCACAACGACTTCGGGAAGCCGTTGTAGCCCAGCGGCGACGGGTAGCCGCCGCGGGCCAGACACGCGGCGTGGCAGACCGCGTCGAGGTCATCGGTCGTCACGCCCGGACGTACGGCGGCGCCCACCTCGGCCAGCACCTCGGCCGCGGCGCGGCCCGCGACGCGCATCCGTTCGAGCTCGTCGGCGGTCTTGGGGGCGGCGCTGCCGCGGTCCCGCGGCCGGCCGCGGGAGTCGGCGACGTACTCCGGCCGCGGGATCTCGGCGGGCACCTCGCGGCGCGGCGACACCCGGCCGGGACGCACCCAGCGCTCGGCGTCGGCAACGGCCTGCTCGCGCTGGGCCTGTCCGGCGGCCGCGCGGGCCGGGTCGAGGTCGGCGAGCCGGTGGCACCGCTTGTACCGACGGCCGCTGCCGCACCAGCAGGAGTCATTGCTGGCAAGGGTGGGGGCGCTCACCGGAGCAGCATAGGCGCGTGTCTACCCCCGGGGCACGCTCAGACGGAGCGTGAGGTGGCAGCAGCCGCGAGCTCGCGCAGCACCGTGCGCGCGTCCTCCTGGACGGGCGCCGCCTCGAGCGCCGCCAGCGCGTCGTCGGTGAGCTCGGTGATCAGCGACTCGACCCGGTCGAGCGCACCGGTGTCGGTGATGACGGCCCGCAGCGCGCTGACGCCGTCCTCGGCCAGGTGCGGGTCGCCCAGGTGTCGACGTACCAGCTCGCACTGGCGGTCATCCGCGCCTTCCAGCGCCATCGCGACCAGCGTGGTGCGCTTTCCCTCGCGCAGGTCGTCGCCGGCCGGCTTGCCGGTCTGCGACGGGTCGCCGAACACGCCGAGCAGGTCGTCACGCAGCTGGAACGCCTCGCCGAGCGGCAGCCCGTAGGCGCTGTAGCCGTCCAGGACCTCCTGGGGGGCACCGGCCAGCGCCGCACCGAGGTGCAGCGGCTTCTCGATGGTGTACTTCGCGCTCTTGTACCGGGCGACCCGCAGCGCCCGCTCGACCGAACCGCCGCCGCGCGCCTGCTCGAGCAGGTCCAGGTACTGGCCGCCCATCAGCTCGGTACGCATCTGCGCGTAGACCCGGTCGCCGCGTACCAGCGCCTCCGCCACGAAGCCACTCGTGGCCAGCATCTCGTCGGACCAGACCAGGCACAGGTCGCCCAGCAGGATCGCCGCGCCGGCCCCGAACGCCTCCGGGTCGCCGTGCCAGTCCGCACTGCGGTGCAGCGCGGCAAACCGCCGGTGCGCGGCGGGCTGGCCGCGGCGGGTGTCGCTGGCGTCCATGACGTCGTCGTGGATGATCGCGCAGGCCTGAAACAGCTCGAGTGCGGCGGCGGCCGTCACGATCGCCTCGCCGTCAGCCCCGCCGGCGCCTCGATGCCCCCAGTAGCAGAACGCCGGCCGCAGCCGCTTGCCACCGGCGACGAGCTGCACGAGCGCGTCGGCGAGCGGCGCGAGCTCGGCACTGACGGCCTCCAGGAACGGTAGCTGCGCAGCCACGAAGGCGTCCAGCGCCTTCTGCACGCGCTGGCGCAGGTCATCGCGGTCGAGCGGAGCCGGGCCCATAGCGCCCGAGGGTAGCCGCGGCCGCGTCAGCCCCGACGGGTGTCCCATCGCGACCTGGACCCGCTCCCGCCGTACCGTGGACGAATGCCCGGCAGGACAATCCGTCAGCTGCTCGCGACCGGCGAGCGGCTGTTCTCGTTCGAGTTCTTCCCGGCGAAGACCGACGAGGGGGAACGCCAGCTCTGGCAGGCGATCCGCGAGCTGGAGCCGCTGCACCCTGACTTCGTGTCGGTGACGTACGGCGCGGGCGGCTCCACCCGCGACCGCACCGTCGCGATGACCGAGCGGATCGCCTCGGACACGACATTGCTGCCGCTGGCCCACCTGACCGCCGTGGACCACTCGGTCGCCGAGCTGCGCCGCATCGTGGGGCAGTACGCCGACGCCGGCGTACGCAACGTCCTCGCGCTGCGCGGCGATCCGCCCGGCGACCCGCAGGCCGAGTGGCAGCAGCATCCCGCGGGGCTGGCGTACGCGGCCGAGCTGGTCCGCCTGGTGCGGGCCAGCGGCAACTTCTGCGTCGGTGTCGCGGCCTTTCCCGAGAAGCACCCGCGCTCGCCGGACCTCGAGGCCGATGTGCGCTACTTCGTCGACAAGTGCCGGGCCGGTGCGGAGTTCGCGATCACCCAGATGTTCTTTCGCGCTGAGGACTACCTGCGGCTGCGCGACCGGGTCGCCGCGAGCGGCTGCGACGTGCCGATCCTGCCCGGCGTCATGCCGGTCACCAACGTGCGCCAGATCGAGCGCTTCGCGGTGCTGTCGGGTGCGGCCTTCCCGGCCGACCTGGCGGCCCGCCTGCACGCCGTCGAGGACGACCCCGCCGCGGTGCGCGAGATCGGCGTCGAGGTCGCCCACCAGCTGTGCGAGCAGCTGCTCGCCGAGGGCGCCCCGGGCCTGCACTTCATCACCCTGAACCGGTCGACGGCGACCCGCGAGGTCTGGTCGCGGCTGGGGCTGGCCGCCACATCTGCCCGCGCCGCCTCATGAGCGGGTTCGGGTGAGGCTCCGCCACCGGGTGCGGACGTCCGCCTCACCCACGCAGGTCTGGACGATGCTCGGCAGTCCTGAGCGCTGGCAGGAGTACGACGTGTTCCTGCGCCGGGTGCGTGGCGCCGCCGGGCCCGCGACTGCCGGTCAGCACCTGCTCGGGGTGGCCCGCTGGTTCGCCCTGGGCATCCCGATCGACGTCGTGGAGGCGGTGGCGGAGCGGCGGCTGGTCGTCCGGGTGCACGCAGCGCCGGGGGTGCTGCAGGAGGTCACCTCCGAGATCACCCCGCTGGTGAGGGGCGGCTGCGACCTCGTCGTCAGCGTGGTGGTGGAGGGGCTGTTCGCCCGGCCGGCCGCGGTTCCGCTGTGGCTGGCGAGCGGGCTCACCGTGCGGGTGCTGGCACGCCGCGTCGAGCAGATCGCGCGGGCTGCCCGGCGGGCGGCGTGAGCCGCAACGCGCTGTACCTGCTAGCGCTGGCGGTCTTCGGGCTGGCCCTCGTGACGCTCGCACTGGTCACCGCCCGGCCGCCCGAGCACCCGATTGCCGACCGGGACGGCTACTTCGATCGTTGGCAGGTCCTGCACGGCGGGTACGACCCTCGTACCGGCAGCGTGTGGCTGCGCGGCTGGCTGACGATGGTGTACGGCATCGCCCGGCCGCTGGCCCGGCGGGGCGTGCAGCCCGACATCGTGACGGTGTCCTCGATCTGGCTGGCCGGCCTGGTGCTGGTGCTGTCCGAGGTCGGTGGCCGGTGGTGGATAGCGGCCGGCTGGACGATGGTCGCCAGCGGCCTGTTCGACACCCTGGACGGCTGCGTCGCGGTGCTGGAGGACCGGACGACCCGCTGGGGCTACGTCCTGGACAGCGCCGTCGACCGCATCAACGACGCGGTGTACCTGCTCGCCGTCGTCGCCGTGGGCTGTCCGGTCGCCCTGGCGGTCGGCCTGGGCTTCTGCTTCTTCTTTCTGGAGTACCTGCGGGCGCGGGCCGGTAATGCCGGTGGCGACGAGGTCGGCCGGGTGACGATGGCTGAACGGCCGACGCGGGTGATCCTGCTGTCACCCTCGATCCACTTCAGTGGGGTCTTTCTGGGGCTGGCGGGGATCCTGTCGGTGGTCGGGCCGGCGGTGCTGCTGGCGATGACGGTCGTCTCGATCGGTCAGCTGGCGGTCGCGGTACGCCGTCAGCTGCTTGCGGTCCCGGTGTAGCCGCTGGCGGTGGCGCGGTGCGGAGGTGGTGCGGGACGGCGATGACGTAACCCACGACGGGCCGGGCGCCCGATCCGGCAGGCTCGAGAACCGCCACGGGCTGGGCTCAGACGATGCGTCAGTCCGGCGGCTCGGCGCGCTGCAGCGCCGTCGCGTTCTGGCCGTCGTGGTCGAAGGTGACCTGGACGGCCTGGAAGCCTTTCGCGCGCTGGGCGCGCGCGTACTGCGTGTAGGCGCGCAGATCGGCGCCGGTCAGGTCGACGTCGTCGGTGAACGGGGTCAGCAGGGCCCGCGGGTAGAGCTTGCGGGTGCGTACGACATTCGCCTCGACGCACAGCACGAGCGCGTTGGCGCCGAGGTACAGCCACGCGACCAGGCCGAGCACCAACGCGAACACCCCGCTGGTGGCGTCGGCGCCCTTGACGACGTGTGACACGTACGCCGCACCGAAGTTCTGCAGCAGCTGCCACAGCACGGCGGCGGCCAGCGCGCCGGGCAGGATCTCGGCGACCGGCACCCGGATCGCGGTGGCGATCCGGAAGGCCAGCAGGATGACGCCCAGGTTGAGCCCGACGGACAGCAGCACGACAAGGACCTGGCGGATCGGCCCGAGGTCGTTGCCGAACGCGGAACCCGTTGCTGCCATCGCCGACAGCACCGTCGTGCCGACCACCACCAGGCCCGCGGTCAGCAGCAGCAGGACGCTGCGTCCGCGGGCCAGGAACGGGTTGGGCCGGCTGTTGCGCGGTACTGCCCAGGCGGTGTTCATCAGGTGCTGGAGGGCCTGCCCGACGCCGAGCGAGCCGTACAGCGCGGTGAGCAGGGTCAGCGTCAGGCCCAGACCGCTGCCGCGCATCGCGCTCGGCGCCCGCACCTGGTCCTTGATCAGCGGGAACTGGGTCAGCGCCGAGTTGAGCAGCTGCTGCTGGAGCTCCGGGTTGTTACGCAGCACGATGCCCAGCACGGCGGCGAGCAGCAGCAGCAGCGGGAACAGCGACAGGAACGCGTAGTAGGTCAGCAGGGCCGCCAGGTAGCTGCCCTCGTCGTCGATGAACTTGTAGACCACCGCCAGTGGGAAGCCGGCCCAGGGGTGGCGCTGCTGAAAACCGTCGAGTCGGCCGGAGAAAGCCACCGGTCAGCCCCTGACCCGCTGCGCGGTGAGCACCGCGGGCAGGGCGGTCGCGGCTGCTGCCACGGCCGCGAACGCGTTGTCGCCCACGAACGGGATGAGAAACGCGAGCAGCAGCACCGCGAGCACGACGACCTGCAGCAGCACGCGGCGCAGGACGACCTGTACCCGCAGGCCGCTGCGCGGCACCACCACGTCGTCACCGAGCTGGGCGTCGACCAGCCGCCGCAGCCGACCCAGCCGGTCGCCGAGCGCGAGCCCGCCGGCCACTCCGGCAAGAGCCCCGAGGCTCGCGGCCACGGGCTGGCGCAGCACGAACAGGGCCACGAGCACGACCAGGATAGTGAGGACGGCGAGGCGCTCCAGGCGGGTCACCCGCCCATTCTGCCCCGAGTCGGCCGGCTCAGGCAGGGCCGATCAGCCCGGCCACGATCTGCGCGGAAAGCGCGACGAGCGGCAGGCCGCCACCGGGGTGGGAGCTGCCACCGACCAGGTACAGCCCGCGTACGGGCGAGCGGTTGGCCGGACGCAGAAACGCCGCAGCCGCGCCGTTGCTCGACGTCCCGTAGATCGCGCCGCCGACGGCTCCGGTGCGCTCCTCGAGCTCGGCGGGGGACAGGACCTGCGACCACAGCACCCGGTCGCGTACCGGCAGTCCGCGCTCGGCCAGCAGGTCGAGCAGGCGCTCGGCGTACGACGCCTCGAGGCCGGGTGCGCGCCAGTCGATGGCGCCGGCGCCGGCGCCGTGCCGGGGCGCGTTGACCAGCACGAACCACGCCTCGTGCCCGGCCGGGCGCACCGCCGGGTCGTCGGGCGCGCTGACGTACAGCGTCGGGTCCTCGACCGGGCGGGCGGCGCGGCCGAAGACCGCGTCGAACTCCGCGTCGTAGTCGGCCGGGAACAGCACGTTGTGGTGCGCGAGGCCGGGGGTCCGGCCCTGCACCGCGAGCAGCAGCACGAAGCCGGCCAGGGACGGTGTCGCCCGTGCCAGCCGACGTTGCGCCGCGGGGGCCTGCACGAGGCCGCCGTAGACCGCGGCCGCATCGGCGTTGGCGACGACGATGTCCGCGGGCAGCCGGCCGCCGTCGGCGAGCTCGACCCCGACCGTGCGGCCGTGCTCGACCTCGACCCGGCTGACCCGGGTGCCGAGCCGCACCTGCGCGCCGCACGCGACGGCCCGCTCGTGGATGGCCGCGCCGAGCCCGTGCAGTCCGCCCGGGACGTACCAGCCGCCGTAGGCCTGCTCGACGTACGGGACAGCGGCCAGCGCGGCCGGCGCACGGCGCGGGTCGCTGCCGGTGTAGGTGGCGTACCGGTCGAGGTAGCAGCGCAGCCGCTGGTCGCGCAGGTGGCGGCGGCCGAGCGCGCGCAGCGACGTGCCGGGCGCGATGGCCGCGATGTCGCGCGGACGGCGGACGGCCAGCCGGGCGATCGCGGCCGGCCCGGACAGCGCGGACTCCAGGAACGGACCGCGGCTGGCCTGCCAGACCTGCCCCGCCCGCGCGGTGAACGCCCGCCAGTCCGCGCCGGTGCCCGCGCCCAGCGCGTCGTCGAGTCGGGCGCAGTGCAGGTCGAGGTCGCTGCTCGCGTCGAAACGGGTGCCGTCGGCGAACCGGTAGCGGGCCAGCGGATCGAGCGGGGTGAACGACAGGCCGGCCGGCCAGCCGCCGGTCGCCTCGAACAGGTCGCGGAAGACCTGCGGCATCGTCACCAGTGACGGGCCGGTGTCGAAGCGGAACCGGCCGTGCCCGGAGACGTCGTGCTCGACCAGCCCGAGCTTGCCGCCGACCGCGCCCGTGGCCTCGCAGACCGTGACGTCGTGGCCGAGCGCGGCCAGCCGCGCGGCGGCCGCCAGCCCCCCGACCCCGGCGCCGATGACGACGACCCGGCTCATAGGCGCCGGCCCTTCCACGTCGCGGTGCCGCGGCGGTGGGCGAGGTGCGAGCGGGCAGTGAGCCAGAGCAGGGCCGCGACGCCGACGGGGTGGCTGAGGGCGTCGAGCTGGCGCCCACCGGTGCGGCGGGCGGTGACGACCCGGCCCACGACGGCTGCGCCGGTGGCCAGTGCGCCGGCCCGCGAGCCGCGCAGCGCCGCGAGCGGCGGCACGACGTACAGCAGGGCCAGCAGCAGCGAGCCCGCGGGCGCGACGGTGTGCAGCGACTTGGTGTAGCCGGCCACCAGCTCGGCCCAGCCGTCGTACATCCGGGTGGTGGCCAGTGTCGTGCCGTCGACGACGCCACCCCGGCCGCCGCTGCGCTTGACGGCGCGCAGCAGCGCGACGTCGTCCACGACCTCGGCGCGGACGGCCGCATGACCGCCGGCCCGTTGGTACGCCGTCCTGGTGACGGCGAGCAGCTGGCCGTTGGCGGCGGCCAGTGACGGCCGCGGGCTGCGCTCGGCCAGCCGCAGCGGCAGGAAGGTCAGCCACGACCACTGCAGCAGCGGCTGGATCAGCCTGGTCGCGCCGGGGGCGTCCTGGCGCGGGTAAGGACTGAGCAGGTCAAGGCCGGTCTGCTCGAGCAGCGCGACGGTTGCGGCGACCGCGTGCGGCGCCAGGATGACGTCGGCGTCGACGAAGACCAGCACGTCGCCGGAGGCCGCGTCGGCGAGCTGCTGGCAGGCGTACGTCTTGCCGAGCCAGCCGGGCTCGAGGGCGGCACCTGGAATGACCGGCCGCCCCGTGATCCGTTCGACGAGGGCAGCGGTGCCGTCGGTCGAGCCGTCGTCGAGTACCAGCAGCTCAATAGGCAGCGTCTGCGCGAGCAGGGCACGCAGGCACGGCTCGACCCGTCCGGCCTCGTCGCGCACGGGGAGCAGGACGCTGACCCGGGCCTGGACCGGCCCGGCCACCGGGGCGCGCAGCAGCCGGGCGTTGATCGCCGAGTGCGCGGACAGGGCGGCGACGAGTGCGGCCAGCCACCTCACGTCTGCTCGGGCTGCAGGTCGCGTCTCAGGGCGCGGGCGAAGGGCAGCGCCACCACGCCCATCCCGATCGCGCCGACCAGTGCGACCAGCGGTCGGCCGAAGAACACCGCGAACGCCAGCACGGACGACGCGTACGTCCAGAGGAACAGCGCGTACGGCTGGCGGTCGTCCCGCCGTTCGCGTGGCAGCAGCTGCAGGACCGCGAGCATGGCCCAGCCGACCGCCAGCCAGCCGAGAGTGTTGCTGACCGGGACGTCGCCGGCCCCGGGCAGGCCGACCCGTACGTCGCCCCACCGCCAGTGCCCGGCCCTGGTCATCTGCGGGTCGAGGAACAGGTCCCAGGTGGCCAGCGCCCAGCCGCCGACGATCGTCGCGCGAAGCGGCGTGCCCCCTAGTCGCTGGCCGACGAGTAGGCACGGGTAGGCGAACATCGCCCAGGCCAGCGGGATGACGACCGGTACGCCGAGCAGCTCCGCACCGAGCGAGCCGGCATAGCTGTAGTGGCCGAACGGGATGCCGGTCGCGGTGCCGACGGCCTCGGCGACCAGTCCGGTGCCGGCAGTCACGGCGACGTACGCCGCGGTCCACCGCACACCGCGTTGGGTGAGGGCGTGCGAGGTGGTGGCGAGGAAGAACACCACGACGGTGACGATGGTGAGCCGGTCTCGCGGCGTCCCCGACGTCAGCGGGTACGCCACCTGCAGCAGGACGGTGAGCCCGGCCAGCGCCGTGGGCAGCCGTCCGCCGCGCAGCCAGCCGCCGCGCAACCCACCGCCGCGCAGCCCACCGCCGCGCAGCCAGCCGCCGATCCCGGGGCCTGCCTGCGCGGCGGTCGTCGTCTGCGGTCGCCTGCGCGCGGCGGCCGCGTCAGCAAGCGCGGCGATGTTGCCTGTCCGCACGCGAGATCGGTGGCGTCACGGAGGGCAGCCTAGCGAGCGGCCGGTTGTCCGACCGGTTGGCAGCCCGGCCGGCAATCGGCCTGGTGGCCGCGACGCTCGAACGCCGCGGCAGCCGGACTTTGTGTGCAAGATCGGCATTGGCTGCACACAAACTCGGTCTCCGGGCAGCCTCATAACGCTCAGAGCTGCTCACATCACCGTACATTGTGTGCTTGACCGTTAGTTTAAGCACACAATGTCCGATCGGACCACCCATGTGGGGGGTCAGGCCGGGCGGGACAGCCGGCCGCGCAACAGGCGGACGGCGTCGGCCAGGGCGCGGCGGGCGAGGTCGCCGTGGGTCGCGTACCAGTCGGGCTCGGCCTCGACCAGGTCGTCGTAGGCCTCGCCGACCTCCTCACCGGCGAGCGGCCGGCCGGCCACCGGGTCGTCGAGCAGCACGTGCCAGAGCTCGGAGACGTCCTGCAGCGCCGGCTCGGGGGCGCCGCGCGGCAGCCAGCCGCCGAGGTCGAGGTCGATCTCGTCGGGCAGTTCGTCGGACAGCTCGAGACCGGCCTGCTGCGCGGCGTGCTCGAGGCCCGCGCGTGAGGTGTGGACCAGCACCTTGCCGCCACGCGACAGCAGCAGGTCGTCGTCCTCACCGACGACGACGCCGACGTGCCAGCGCTGCCCGCCGTCGACCAGCAGCACCTCGAACAGCGTCACCTCGGACAGCTGATCAGCCACGGCGCCAGGCTCTCGCGCGGGCCAGCAGCGACGGCGTCCGGTCGGCCAGCGCCACCCGCGCCGCGGACCGGCCGCTCGCCCCGAACACCCCGCCGCCCGGGTGCGTCGAGGCACCGCACAGGAACAGCCCCGGCACCTGCGGCAGCCGGTACTGCGCCAGCTCGGGCATCGGCCGCCACATGAACATCTGGTCGAACGCCATCTCGACGTGCATGACCTGCCCGTTGCGCAGGCCCAGCTCGCGTTCGAGGTCAAGCGGCGTCTGGACATGCATCTGCTCGACCGAGGCCGCGAAGCCCGGCGCGTAGCGGTCGACGGCCTCGACCAGCTTGGTGCCCTCACGCTCGGAGATGTCGTCCCAGCGCTCGCCGTTGGACAGCGCGTACGGGTGCCACTGCCCCCACACCGTCACGTTGTGCTTGCCCGGCGGGGAGATCGTGTCGTCGAAGGCGCTGAACGTCATCGCCAGCGCCGCCGGCTCGGTCGGCGGCAGCCCCGCGCTGTACTCGCCGTGGGCGCGCCGCAGGGCCTGCCGGGACGGCGTGAGCAACTGCATCGCGCGGTGCTCCTCGCCGGTGCCGGACGGATACGCAGGCAGCGCGTCGGTGGCGAGCCGGACGACCATGCCGATCCCGTTGCCGGTACGGATGGTGCGCCGCGCCCGTTCGGCGAGGTCCCGGGGGGCGTCCTCGCCCAGCAGCTCCAGGGTCGTCAGGACATGGCAGCCCGCGATGACTGTGGCCGCCCGGTGCTCGGCGCCCGCCTCGGTGCGTACGCCCGCCACCCGACCGTCGCGCAGGAGCACCCGCGCGGCGCCGTCACCGAGCAGCACCCGGCCGCCGTAGCTCTCCAGCCGCGCCTGCAGGGCGTCGCTGAGCTTCCCGCTGCCGCCCTTGGGGTGACCCGGCGGGCGCAGGTGCATGACGGTGTTCCAGCCGACCAGGTCGGCGGTGGCGACCTCGTGGGTCGGCGGGCCGGACTGCGCGCCCATCCAGGCCAGCGCCGTCTTGAGCCGCTCGTCGTCGAAGTGCTCGTCGAGCAGTCCGTCGGCGCTGGAGAGGAACTGCCGCGAGAGCTCGAGCCCACCGAGGCCGGTGCCCTTGCCGACGCCCCAGAGCGTGCGGCCGAGGTGCGCCCCGGTCGGCGCGCCCTGGAAAGCTTCGAAGACCCGCAGGTTGCGGGCCGACCAGTCGACGACGAAGGCGCGGTAGGCGTCGGCGTCGCGAGCCCCGCAGACCGCCTCGATCGAGGCGCAGGTGCGATCCAGGTCGACGTGGAAGTGGATGCCGCGCTGGTCGTCGGCCGGACCGGACGGCGCGAAACCCCACGGGTCGAGGTCCTGGTACTCCAAGCCGCAGTCGGTGAGTGCGAGGTCCTCCACGATGCCGGTGTGCCGCACCATGATGTGCGCGCTGGAGCCGCGGTCCATCCGGTAGCCGGGAAAGCGCTCGACCGTGGAGACCGCACCCCCGGCGACCGTGTCGCGCTCGACCACGGTGACGTCCAGGCCGGCCCGCGCGAGGTAGCAGGCCGCCACCAGGCCGTTGTGCCCGGCGCCGATCACCACGGCCCGGTCCCGGGAGTCGAGCGTCGTCATCCCCACCAGCCGGTCGCCATTGCCGCAAGCCTAGGGCGACGTCACCGTCAGCCGCAGCCCGAGAACGGCGAACTCGCGAGGGTCGCCGGGAAAGCGCAGCCGTCGCAGCAGATCCACCCACCCGGCGGAGCGGTAGAAGCTGCGCGCGCGGGTCTCGCGGTCGGGGGTGGTGAGCACCGCCGTCCGAGCCGGTCCGCCGATCAGCAGGGCGTCGAGCAGCTCGCGGCCGAGCCCGGTGCCCTGGCTGGCCGGCAGTACGTGCAGCTCGCACACCTCGAAGGCCGAAGCCAGCCAGGCCTCCGCGGCCGGCATCCCGACCGCGTCCGTGAGCGCGGACTGCACCCGGTCGTGCCACCACTGGCCGGCAGCGCCGAGGTGTCCGTACGCGACGCCGACCAGCCGGCCACCCGGGTCGCGCGCCGCAACGGCTCGCAGGCCCGCCCGGTCCAGGTGCGCCAGCAGGATCGAGCGGCGGCCGGCGGCGTGCGACCGGGGCACCTCCATCGCCTCGGCGTAGACGTCGAGCACCTCCTCGGCGCCCGCCTGCAGTTGGCTTCGGTCCCACGCGACGACCCGTCCGCCGGTCACGCCAGCGGGTCCCGCCCGTCGAGCGTGCCGCTGGTCCCGACCACGGCGAACCGCGCGAACAGCTCCTCCGCGTACCAGCCCTCGGTCGTTGTACGGGCGATGGCCTCGCGGTGGGCGGCCCCCCGGTGCGCGAACTCGCGCAGGGCGGTGGCGTCGCGCCACAGGCTGAAGGTGCCCTGCAGACCGACCGGGGCCTCGCCGATGCCCACCGCGGCCAGCAGACCGGCGCTGTCGTGCAGGTCGGTGCTGACCGGCGGTACGGCCGACCAGAACCGCGATGCCTTGCGGGCGACGATGCGGGCCCGGGTCAGCGCCGCGACGGGCCCGTCGGTGCGGACCGGCGCCGGGTTGCCGAAGGGCTCCCGGCCGCTCCACCGACCGCGCGACACCAGGGGGAGGAGCTCGGCCCGCCAGGTGTGCTCGGCAAGCCCGGCCCAGCCCCGCGCGACGGGAGACGACTCGAAGGCTGTGGCGTCCTCGCGCCGGGCCCAGGTCGCGAGCAGGCCCCATCGGGTCGGGTCGGCGTCGCGCACCGTGAAGGTGCGGCCGTCGCCGGTACCGAGCAGCTTGGCGAACCGCACGCCCGGCATACGCCGCACCCGGCCGCGGTCCAGGCCCATCCGCAGCAGCGCCGCCGGGACCGCGCCCGGTCGCACCCGCCACAGGTGCAGCGTGACGAGCGCGGGGACGGGGGCGCTCACGAGTTAAGCCTAATGGCGTATCAGATCCGGCGGGCGGTGGCTCTGACCGGTGCGGACGCAGTCGCGTCCTGCAACCCGGCGCTCACCGGCGCCACGCACCCGAGGAGAACCCCGTGGGCTTCTACATCAAGGACCTCTACGTCGACGTCGCCGGGCTGCGGCGGGCTCCCTGGAACGAGCTGTTCCACGACCCGCTGACCAACCCCCCGACCGTGCCCGAGACGTCCCCGGCGGTCGCCGCGGCCGTCGCCGTCGCAGCGCTCGGGACGGCCGTCGTCGCCGCCACCGAGCCGGTCCGCCGCGGCCGGTTCGAGGCTGTGGACCGGGTGGCAGCCGAGATCGGCGCCTTCGCGCTGACACCGCTGCTGCCCGTCGACGACACGACCTTTCCGCCGACGCCGCCGACCCGGCCGCCGACGCTCCCGCCACCCACGACGCC
>ENA-OFCI01001129-OFCI01001129.1-metagenomes-genome-assembly--contig:-NODE-1129-length-12895-cov-6.243925_pt1 | contig 12895 bp, 17 predicted proteins | sample MGYA00153391_OFCI01 | MGnify analysis MGYA00153391
ATCACACATCCATCACAATCCATCACGCCATCCATCACATCCATCACATATCCTGTGGGTCATGAAGGGTAAGACAGGGAAACGATTGGTCTTTCAAGCGCTCCAGCATGAATGGGCAGACGAATGGAACCTGAGAGACGTAAAGCTTCCCAGGTTCCATTCGTCGATCGATTGTATGAAGTGCAAGAGTTAGGGACGAAGGTATCCAGACAGTTAAAGCACATACGGCATTCCGTTCCCGCCGTATGTGCTGCGTCATGCCTATGGGATTAGAGCGTCTGTGACCTTTGAACTGCCCGTGACCGCCGCCGCGTTGATGGGACACCATCAGGCAACATGGGCAAACTCCGGGGCTATTTTGGTGATTCGGTCAATGATCGCAGATCCCATTTCACCGTGAGATTGTAGGTACCTCAGGCTATGTGAGCGGACTGACCGAGAGCAGTTTGCCGTCCACGATTTTGTGAGGTCCTTTGCGTCGGTATCGGTGAATTTATTGAAGTCCCACGCACTCTCTACGATCGCTTTGACCGCGACTTGTTCCTCCTCTGGTACCGATGCCCAAACCTCCTCAGGCGTTGGTGCTGCTGTGGGTGTGGTGATTTTTCGACCGCCGCCGCTAATTGGGGTCGGGGAGTCTTGGTCACTCTCAGCCCTCAAGATGATGCCCAACATGGCGGCACCATTGCGCCCGACCTCTTTTTTCACGTCAGGATTTTTCAGTTGATTCCGACATAAATCAATTAATTCATCACTGAATTTCCGCATGGCGACGGACTTGAGTCCTGTCCGATCGCAGTAGGCGCAGTAGTTTGCGTAGAGCCATACATCTTCGTTCTGATACTCGGATTTGGTGAAACGATTACCGCCTAACTCCCTAGAAACTTGCTGTCTTGTTGCCGTGCCAATTTGGGTTCGTCCATTCGGAGCAAAGATGCAGCAATCATCAAGCCACCCTGCGAGAGAGTTGGAGTTGAGTAATACATCGATTTTTGCTAGAGCCAAGGACGGCACTGAAGCTGCCGTATTCTTCACCAGATTGAACATCTCAGAATCCGGCATTCCTAGAACCCAATTCAGTAAACCGGGTAGATGCTCGACGAATTCACCCTTCATCTCGCCATTTGTAAAATCAAGAAGTTCTCGTTGTTCGCCGAGGGGGATTTGTTTATCAAATGGGCAGGTCAAACGCCGCCGCTCTAGTCCGCTGGTATTGTCGGAGCTAGCTAGGGGCTTGTTCGCAACGTAGATGACCATTCCACCAAAAACGAAGCCATCACGAGCGTCTTTGTTTTTGCGCTCGAACGGTAACACGTCCTGACCTGTTAGTGATTTGAATTTACTCAACGTTTTGTTGTAGCCGTCTGCGTCGGTGATTGATACCAAGCGCTTCCCGTACAATGCTGCCGTTGCGAACCGATTGGTTTCTAGTTCTGAGATCGAGGTGACATAACAGTTTTGAGATCCAATGAGAGCGATCGCTAGATTCGCATAGGTCGATTTTCCTGAGCCACCTGCTCCGAGGAGTTCTAGAAACCGTTGCAAGCCTGCGGCACCCATGACACACGCCCTCAGGTATGCCCGGAGCAACTGGACACGCTGTTGATCGCCGTATTGGGTCTGAGCAAGCCATTCAATAATTGGTCCACAGGTCGCAGCGGGATTGTAATCGTAGGGAAGCTGCCAGGTGAACCGATACTCGGGGGCATGGGGTGCAAGTTCCCCTGTTTTTGGGTTCAAGACTCCATTTCGTAGCGGGATCCGATCGGACGGCTCCACCCACTTTCTAACGACTAAGCAACCCGCTAACAATTTTAGAACTGAGTTGACAAGACTTGCGCCATGACCAATGACAGCACTCCTAAGTTCATCCTGAATTCTTTTCTGAATTAGGATGTCCGGCTCTTCGACCCATAGCCCGTCAGATGTAGGCCCATAGGCGTAAAACGTCTGTGTGTTGATGTTGAAGGCGATCTTTGCCTTCCACTTTTCAGCCAAGATATCTGCAATTTCTGACTGTGCTTTGAGCGCGACCGGTTCGCCTTTTACGTTGTAATGGACTAATGGGCTGCGATCGTCGTTATCCGGAGCCTCACCCGTTCTGGACTTTCCACGAGCCTTAGAGGACTTCGCGTTTTGTGATTTTTCTCTCTTGAAATATGCATCAATGCATCCCTGAATCTTGTCCTCAGAGAGGCATGGTCCTTTAGTAGATTTCTCGGCGGATTTCCAGATCCGATCGACATCATTTCCCGCCAGCGGTGGATTACATCGGCTGCAATAATCCTCAAACAACGATCGCGCGTCACCGTCAAACCGTTGTCCAATGTTTCGTAGATGCTGTTCAGTGCCTACTAAATCCATCGCGAGCGCAATCCCTGCATCGTCGCGCCCACCTTCGGACATGCCCGATGCAATCAAATCGCGGTGTTTTGGTGCAAGACATTTAATCAGGGGAATCTCATCCATGCCGAGGTAGGGAGCCTGTGAGGGCTTCGGCGTCGGCGTTGGCGTCGGCGTTGGCGTCGGCGTTGGCTTATCTTGCAACATCTGCTCGATCATCCACACGGGGGCATCTGCGATCGGCGTATCCACCGGAGAATTAATCCAGCGGTACGGCTGTTTCGTATCCGGGTGGATGCCACAGACCACAGACTGGCATCCATTCCATCTGAATTCCAGTTGCTCCTCTTTACCGTCTAAATCCTCAACACCCGTCTTAATTTTGCAGGTTGCAATACCATCCCGAAATTCAGATGGGATGCGGTATACAGCCTGGTACCGCCCTACGCGCCCACTGGTGAATGTGACTGTGTGCGGTAGCGCATCGGCTAAAGATTGTTCTGAGAGTTTTTCAATTAACGGGTCACAGGATTCACCGTCATGGTCTAAAAATAGGACACCACCGGAAGGCACGCCACACAGAGCGCCAATCCCAGTCCAGCGCGATTGCTTGATCTCTTGAATCACAGAATCCTTGCTGAATGGGTGTTTCTGCCATTCAGTAGTTAAAGGTTTTTTGCCAGCAACCGGAGTGTATGCCCAGTCGTTTGGGAGAGTGTCGATCGCTGCTTGGACAATGTTTGGGTCAGACATTATTGAACACCTCCAAACGCGCCTTCAATTGCCTTGAGTGCAGGTAGCTTCGATTTCTTGACCCATTGGATAAAGCTCCCACAGTCCAGGCAGGTCAACCGACCAGCGTGTGGGCCTGCGCCTGGGCCGATCTGCCTATCTGTACATCCACAGTCCATGCAAGGTTTAGAGCCTTGCAACTTGGCGGAGTTCAGTTTATCGATCGCGTCGGGCTTGGAAATAGTCAGATCGACTGCGACCAGCGTCAGGTCTAATTGACCATCTGCTGATGGTTCACGGTTGTTTATTTGTGGCATCTGGGCTATCCTGAGTAGGTGAGTTCGAGTTCGAGTTCGAGCATGATAGTTGGGTGTCTTAAGCCTTACCCCGTAAGCGTTGAGCCGCCTATGGGGATGTTTTTTAGGTGGCTGACCACGGCAGTTATGCTGCGTCATTTTGGACCGCCGTTGCGATGACCTGGCGCACCCAGGCGCTACGGAAACGCCGAGGTTTGGAGCGGATGAGGGCGATCGTGCGATCGTCCAGTCGGAGCGAGAAAATCTGGAGATTTGTGGTTTTTTCCATAACGGTTAACTCACTTGTATTACGCCGACAACGCCCTCAATGTACGTTGAAAACTGGATGGATACAATGGTAAAAAAGTTTTAGGGTAAGGTCGCTCGAAAGTCGTCCTGTGTCAGCTTTCCAGCGATCAATTTTGTGCAAGAATTACCTCGATCGCTTGAACTTGTTTCGCAGTCCGGAAGTATCTCCTCTTGTAAACACCAGATCTAGGCATCTTGCCTTGTGCTATCGCCCATTTTGTTAATGCTTCAGCAAGACCTCGATGCCCCTCTTTCTGCGATCGGCTCCCCTTCCAATACTCTTTCACTATTCTGGTGTCGGGTGACTCACTCAGCACGGCTTCAGCGATCCTCCATTGGTGAAGTTGAACCTCTTTATTGAATGGATTCCCGGCCTTTGTAGAGGAAATCTTTCCTGCAAGTGACCGAGCGTCATCCTCTGACTCAATGCCGTAGAGGCTCAGTACTAATCCATGGGTAGCAATCTCCATGCTGATCCATCGGAACCATTCTCCGGCGTTCACATAGTCTTGCCCAGCTTTCGTGTGAAGTTTTTCGCAGAGTGTTTTCCATGCCAGAAGGACTTCAGCAAAAGCTTTCACATTCGCGGCTTCCGATAACTTGCGCCGTGGAATGGGGATTTTATACTTTCGATTCCACCCAATCTTGTAGAGGTAGTGACTCGCAAGTGTCCAGAAACCTTGATGCTGTCTGAACAAAATTTTCTCCCCATCTGTCAGCTCTCCGAAATCTGAGGGGTAGTTTGATTCAAATTTGAATTGGCAATGTTGAACGGGGAGATTCCATTGGACATCATCAGGAAGTCCAGGATCTAGCTGTGGGACTTCAGTGGGTTTCCAGATTTCTCTCTTCATGATTGCTCCTCTTCACCGATCGCATCCGCATCAGCCACCGATCGCGCTTCAGATGATCCACAGTCGTCCTTAGATGAATGATTCTCAACGTCCAGTGGATCATTGGGCGATCGCTTTTTTCCCGCGCCCTTACGCTTGCCGCCGTGCCCTTCTTTTAAGGGTTCAGCATCGATCGGTAACTTCCCAGACCCTTTAGCAAAGCTAAAAAGGATTGACTCACATAAGGCATTGAAGCTCATGCCGTCTTCACTGGCTTTCTCTCGGAGAGCCAGAAGGATTCGATCGTCAAGCCTTAGCTTTGTGTCTTTGCGTGGCATTTGAGCGGTGTACATGGTGATTTCTCCTGAATATTAGACTCACCCCCATAGTATAGCAATCATCTGTACCGTCTTGATATAATGTCTTCTTATATCATATGTACCGTCTTGATATATGTAAAACAGCCCTACAAAAGGGTTATAAGCTTTTATAGGGCTGTTTTACATATAAGTATGTCTCATAATCAAGACGGGTCACTTGAAAAGAAAAGACGCTACTATATATTCAAGCGGGTGGAGAGCAAACCACATCGCCGGGGGTGCAAGTCCTTCACAGTGATTCGCTGGCCCATTGGGTTGATGCTCTAAAAACAAGACCGACATTAAAACAGCCCACAGCGTTGCCTGTAGCAGGTCCGAAGCCCTGGCAAATGTTGACGGATGAAAACCTTCTCAATCTAAAACCCATGACCTTATACAAAGGCTACGAATGCCACCGGAACCGCCTTACGAAACGGTTCTACGCCATGCCGATCGGTGATGACACGTTCTTAAACAAGCTCACTGCTGACACCCCGGACGAACTCAAACAGGCGATCGACCTTGCCACAGCTAACCAGCGGCTTGACCCTTGGGAACTGCCAAGGGTCACTGCTGAAACGATCGCCGCCTAATGACCACAGGTAGGAATTCCTACCTCTCAAACCCACTATTTAGGACCATCAGCCATGTTCTCAATCGAAGTTTCAATATTGGGTCGAGAAGTCAAACATCCCGAATACGACGATCGCATCGGAACGGTAATCGAAGTTGATTCAGTCAGAAGCCGCGCACGGGTGAAATGGTCCGACAAGCGCACATGGATCGCTTTCAAAAGGTTGCGACTTGTTTAAACGAATAGTGGCAGGAACTGGTGAGTTCTGCCACTTCTGACCACTTGACCAAACTCCACTAAAAACCGACTCAAACCCATACAGGAAAGGACTTCTAACCATGTCTATTACAACTTTGACCGAACGAATGAACGATGAAGCCTGTCAAAATCTGGCTGAAACCTGTCAGACCGTGCCACCTTCCGCAAATTTCCTACCGATCGGCCTCGACGTGGGCAACGGAGCCGTCAAACTCTACTCGTCACTGGGTGAGATCTTAATGGAGTCCTACGTTCTATTCCTCTCAGAACGCGCTACCCACTCAAATGTTGGTTACGTCGAATATTTGAGTGGCAGCCGATCGGACCTGTCAGGTAAGCAATGGATTGGTGGAGTCAATGCCTACTACCAGAGTCCCACTGGAATAAGCCGCGTCACTGACGATCGGGATGGTAAGGCGCAACTTTGCTTACAGCTTTTACTGAGTGCCTTGACGGTCCAATCCCATCGGACCGAATGGATGCTCTCGATCGCCGCTTCGGTTCACGACGGCAAGGTGTTCGGAAAGTCCATTAGAGCCGCGCTTGAAGGTACCCACAAAGTCCGGATGAATGGCAAGGAATCGACCGTCACAGTCCGAGTGAACAAGGTTTTAGAAGAGGGTTCCGGTGTTGCTATCGCCTTGAAAACAGCATTCGACTTCACGAACGCGCTCTTATTCGACTTGGGGAATGGAACCTCGATCGTCTCAGCATTCAACGGTCTGCAACTCACCCATCGTGACTATGCCCCTGACGCGGGTGTTGAGAAGCTCATTGATGCAATCGCTACGAATGACCTGGTGCGTCGTCACTTGCTCAAACCCGGCGATCGTCATCTCATCCGTCAAGGCATTGAGAAAGGTGACTTTAGTTATGGCACCCGCGCCGATGGTTGGACCTTTAAGGATGCGTATGTGGCGGAGCTTCCCAAGTGGTTTGAAGCTGGGTTGAAACCATTCGTTAAGACGGCTGAAACTCGTGTTCCATCGGCTACCGCTGTAATCGCAGTCGGTGGAGGTTCACAGCTTCCCGGCGTAAAGAACCTGTTAGCTAAACGTGGGATTACTGTTCCTGACAATGCCCGCTGGTTGAACGCGAAGGGCTTGTACATGGTCGCTCTTAGGGATTCTCAATAGCAATCCTAATGCGTGTCCACATTGGGCCACTATTGACCCGACTTGGCCCAAAAGTGACACAGCTTCAAAACCGACGTTTTACCTTAAATCGCCTCAATCCCTTACCCACACTGGTTTATATCCATGGATAAGCAAAAAATGACTTTAGAAGACTGTGACAGAAACGGGCCAGATATGGCCCAAAGTGGCCCAAAAGTGACACGACTTAGGATCTCGAAACCTCAACATCAGGCAGTCATTAAGTCAGTGGCGCAGCAGTTGGGAAGCGATCGCCCAATGGATGGCCTAGAGCACATTCTGAATTGTTGGCTAGTCGGCAATATCCCGCCCACTAACAGTTCCACACCGATGACCACACCGATCGCCGCGACTGAATCTGAAGATGAATTTTCCGCATTAATGGAGTTTTAACAATGATTGAATCACAAGGAATTATCCGCATTGAGAATCCTGAATACCGCCGCCGATTCCTTCGATCGATGATCTTGCAGTCAATTCTGCAAGCCTTGACCTTTGCGGGTGCGATCGGGGCTTATCACCTTATCGCAATGCCTCAGATAGTCAATGAGGCATATATCGACGGGCGGCTTGATGGGCATAAATGCGCTGGATTAACAGCATCAATAGAATCTGCCAATGTCCCATTCCCCGAAGTTTGTAAAGGCTGGAAACCTCAATGGACACCGAACAAATAGAACTCTTCCCCGCCATGGAATATGTCGATCTATCCCATGGCATGACCGCCCGATCGACTCGCTCTAAGACACCACCAAACCGAAGAAAGACGATCGCCCTGCAAAGTAACGATCGTCTTTCAACAGCCCAAAAAAGCTTAAGGAGAGGTTTGTACCTCCTATGGCGCTGCAAAATCAAGCCGCTTTTAGTCCACAACTCAAACAAATCACGGACCTAGACAATTATGAAGCCTTTAACCTATTACATCGACACTCCCAGCGTGCGAGTTTTCCAAACCTTCGCTGGTGAGACGCTTGAGAACCTTGATGAACTTGAGGCGTGGGACATCATCACAGTCCTCTGTCAATCCGCTGCGTTAGCCAATCTGAACGAGGAAACGACGCTCGATATCCCTAATGCAATCCTAGCCCTGTCTGAATCGGTGCAAATCTCAGGCGAGGTCAGACAAACCTTAAATGCATTGCATGGATTCCCGGCTATCCAGGTTAACCAACTGATGGCGGCGATCTTGCAGGTTGCGTTTGATGTGGATCAGCTTGAAGTGGCTTGATATGAACCATCAAGCTAAACGGGTAGGGCTTATCACCCTTGGAGTCTCCGCGATCGGTTGCTTCCTTGGCAGTGCCTACCCTCGAATCTACGCATGGAACGAAGCCTCTACCGCCGCAACGATCGCATCCCAACGCGCCGCAAACTGTCGCATCCTGTCGGGTCCAGTTCAACCCAATACCATCCCTGTCGATGCCAAATCAAGGAATCCCTTGAACTCTGGTACTCACGTCTGTTTTTGGGATGGTTCCACCGGGCAAATCAATGGGACCGGGGCGATCGATTTTGTTAAGCAAGGTTCCACCGAAACGATCGTCAAAATCCTTCAGTCACGCGGCTTAAAACAGCCCTAACGTCAGTGTGCATCTACTCTTCACCCACTTATTCATTATTTTGGAGCGAAATCATTATGCCCGTTCAAACGAGAGCTAAAAAGTCCACTAGCGCCGGGTCTACAGCACCCACTGACAGCAGCTCCACTGACAGCAAGGCTACCGGGTCGAAGTCTGCTAAATCCATTTTCGACCGCGATGGTGACAACGATATTGACTTAGATGATTTACTCATTGGGCTACGTGAATGCGTTCAATGGGGCATCAGTTGGCGCGGTGCGATGCTCTTTGGCGGTGCCTTCGGGTGCTTCTCAGCTTGGCTAAACATTGCAGCGTGGATTGGTGCAATGGGGCCGCTCGGTATGGGTGCCCCGATCGCCGGGGTCATTACATGGGGCCTAATCCAATGGAGAGAATTGGCTCCGATTCTGGATGACTTGAACCTGAAAGCATCGATCGCCTCAATGGTCCGACTGCAACGCAAACCCATGGAAATCCCACTGCTCCAAGAGAGTTTGCATGGTCACGCAAAAGCCCGGTATCGTCGGTACCGCGATCGGGAAAAGAATCAAGAGATTGGATCTGAGTTTGTCCGATGGGCCTGCTATGGCCTTGAGTTTGCGGTCCTAGTCGTGGGCGGCGGAATCCTAACCCCTGTCGGTATTTCGTGGCCTGGCGTGTTACTTGCGATCGTCGGAATGGTCGGGGTTGAGATGGGCTTACGGATGTTCAATACTTGCGGCGAAAAACTGATGACACCGGAGGAACGCGAGTATCTGAAGTCCATTGAGAAGTCAGTTCAACGCACGACCGTATCCGCCGCCGCGATCGATTAATCAATCTTTTCTGTCCTTTGGGGTGCCGATGGGTGCCCCTTTTTTGGAGGTTCTAGGCAATGGCTAAATTTTATGTAGACGACCGATCGCCCATCGTTGCAGAGCTTATCAGACAAGATTTTGACTTTGAAGAATCTGAAGCATTGCGGCTGATTGATATGGATGAGACCGCTAGCAACACAGACGGGACTTTTGCCCTAGGCACCGGAGCGGCTTGTATTGCGGCTACCGCTGGGACTTTGGCTCTCTCTGGTTTGACCCTGCCGATTCTGCTACCCGCGATCGGGATTGGCCTATCAAGCGTGAGTTACTGGAATAGCAAGGTAGCCGCTCGGAGCCGTGAGATGGAAACACAATTCCTCTCTGACCATCCCGAAGTATTGGCGAAGGTGCAAGGGAAGTTACGCGCCGGGGAATCTAGAGAGACGATCGCCGCCGCGTTTGAGCAATGCTTACGGGCTTATCGGTGGGGTGATGTGAAGCAAATGGAGAGAGTTTTAGGCAACTCACCAGCGACAGCAACGGCTGAAACTACTGCACAGAGCTGCATTCAAAATCCTGAAGCCCAGGACGCGACCAGGACGGAAAGCGCAGCACTTGCACAGACTGAGTTACAGCCGATAGCGAACAAAACCTATATTTGTGTTCAGTCTGTTGGGACCATCCCAGACCACACGCAAGCAGGAATGCCTAGAGAGCTTGCAGAGAAGCTTGCCCTAGATCAAGGTTTCGTGTGGTCGGATCTAAAAAAGCAGGATGAAAAAGAACAAAAAAATGGACTACCTTGGTTCAATTTTTTGTTTGAGAATAAGAGCTGCTATCCCGGTGATTTTTGGTGCCGATTGTATGAACAGCCGATCGTCCCTGATGTTGCCGCCGCGCCGTCGATGCAACATATTGTTAGTCCGGTCTGGAATCCAGCACAGGACTTAGGCGAGAATCCACAAAGTGCCTTGATTGTGGGTGTCCCCGGAGCTGGCAAGGGAGTGATGGTCAGTAATGCGATCCGAGTTCTTAAGGCCAAGGTTCCAAATCTGAAAGTATTTGTTATTGATCCGAAAGCGTCACCAAAGGAGCGCGGGTATTGGGAATCGATCGCTGATGAATATCGCGCCTTCTCCCTCAAGAACTGCGAAGACCCAGACGAGGGAGCGGCTTGGTTGCTCAGTTGCATGGAGGATTTCAGAAGGCTACCCGGTCCCAAGCTTTGCATCTTTGACGAGCTGATGACCGCCGCCACGGAACTCGAATTGTCCGATTCCAAAATGAAGGCTCTACCCAAACTCAAGAAATTCGTCGTCGGTCTGGTTGGACAGGGTGACTCGGAGGCTGAATGGTTATGGGCGATGACTCAATCCCCACAAGTCAAAGATTTAGGGATGAGCGGAGGCGTGAGGGCCAATCTACGGGTCATCGGCTTGGTATCGCCCAAAAACATGACGGCGGTAGAGGCTTTAGTTTCCACTCAACTCATCCCTAAACCGGACGGTGGCATGGATGAGTTGCGATCGATCATGGCCGCTTCTCCGGTCGGTCGTGCAGTCTTTGACGGCAAGATTGCCCGATGGTTGCCCATGCCAACACTGGAGAATCACTCAGGCTTCGATCGGGATAATCGATCGCTCGCTGATGAAGGGCCAGAGCTTCGATCGTCGGTGATGGCGATCGCGCAGCCATCGCTTAATCCTGACGACGAATGGGATGGCATTCCAGAGGTCGAGAGCGATGGCCCGGACTCCGATCAATGGGATCTTATTGAGCGGTTCTCAGAGGAGACAGGACAGGGATATTTCAACAACCCGAACTTTGATTTATGGCTGAAAAAGCAAACCTATTCCAATGGGAAACCCATCAGAGTTTCTGCCGACAATGCACCCGGCAAAGCATTGTCAGGACAGACCATAGAAGTCGAAACTACCGAGGTTGACGACACCCCAGCCGGACTAGAAGCCTTCCCCTTAGTGTTGACGATTTGGCAGTACTTGGACGGGAAGGACTCTCGATCGTTCAGCCAAATCAACGACGCAATGAGGGCTAAAGGCAAAATTCCTAAGGATGCTCTGATGGCTAAAGTTCCACACTCTGAGTCTTACCGCGACGCCCTTAAATCCGTCGTGGCCTTTGGGGTCGTTAAAGGCTTCCTTGCTCAAGTTTCAGAGGATAACTATGAAGCCATCAGAAAACACTAATCACCCCTAGGGTAGTCCAAAAACACCCGTGGGAACTTTCATGGGAACTTCTCCGCTAACTGCCCTCTAGGTCATGGGAACTACGGTAGGATGCGGGTTTCCATGGTTCCCATGAAAGTTCCCATGAAAGTTCCCACGCTGGTTCCCATGGAAGTTCCCACGCTGGTTCCCATTGGTGTTTATTGACCGAAAATCACAACAAACCATCTACTTAAATATTGGTGAAGATCATGGATAACTTGAGAGAACTAGCTGAAGAACCACGGTACAAGCGAACAATAATCAAGGCTGTCCTTACCCCGTTCCCTTGCCGCTTCGAGTTTCCCGATGAGATGAGAGAGACAACCCCTAGAGCTGTCCTAAAGTCGATCGAAGGTGTTAGGGTACTGAGATTTTATACGCCACCTGTAAGCCCGGATATCATAGAATTCAGAGGGTACTTGTGGAGAGTCTCTGGGAGGTACCATGAGGATGTGAAAGTTAAAGGTTCGCCCCAGAAGGACAGAATGCCGATCGTCATCACCGAATTTATTGGACCATCCGAATGAACATCACAGCTTGGCAGTCACGCCCGATCGTCACCTAATAAGTCGGCGAGTTCTCCTAAGAGGGAAAAGTTTTTACCAAAATCGTGATAAGCTCTGAGCAATAAAATATGCCTGAACGCCATGCCTCAGCCATCCAGCCCCGTAGAGCTAGCCAGACAACGAGACCCCAAGGCGATCGCCAATCTTCTAAATTCCAGGACAATGCCTCTCAAAACGACAACAAAAATTTCGCTGAAGGGCGACGTGCTGCAATTGTTGCTGGAATCATCGGAGGAACCCGATCGCGAGAAACTACTTCCAATCGTTCAAGGGTTTTTGGTAAAACTGAAGATTGGCGGAGTTGAGCGAGTTCGTGTCTATGGGCGATCGCATGGTCAAGAGGTGCCAGCATGGACAAGTGAATTCGAGATTGTCGAAACTCAAGATCCAATCCCAACCCCAGTTGTTCCACAAAAGAAAGTACAATCCTTTAAACTTGCTGGAGCTTTGTCAGGAACGCCACAGCAGGAACGGATCGAGAAGTCAAAAGCGATCGCCTTTGGCATTAGCGGAGTAGTCGTTGGGCTACTTATTTCTTCACCAATAATCTGGGGATATTTTCAAGCGCCAAACGGCTTTCAATTGGTATATCTCCTCAGTACTGGCCTTATAGTTACGTTCTGTTATATCTCAGGTTTCGCGCAAGGGGCAAAGCTTTTTGATGTTCAATGCCCATATTGCTTTCATGCCTTCGAACTTTCAGGAACAGGTGGAGACTGCCCCGCCTGCCGAGAAAAGCTATTCATAGACGATCGCGGCAATTGCCAAAAGTCAAGACCAGTTGGATGATTCTTCATCCGGCAACCTAACAACGTAACCTGCGGCAAGGAGAGTCTCGATCGCAACGTTGATATTCTCCGATCGTT
>ENA-OFCI01001130-OFCI01001130.1-metagenomes-genome-assembly--contig:-NODE-1130-length-12880-cov-4.384327_pt1 | contig 12880 bp, 9 predicted proteins | sample MGYA00153391_OFCI01 | MGnify analysis MGYA00153391
TATGAAAATGTTTCCTAAAAACCTTGAAATGCAATATTGGACTGCCATTACACTTGCCAACAATAAAAAAGTAAAAGAGGCTACAGCCATGTTGCAAAAAATTTATATGCAGGATGCAAACTGGAGAGAACTTACAAAGCGATTACCAAAAGTAAATTTGCTAACTGTAAGTAATGATGAATTGAAAGCTTTGATAAAATAATTATTTGGCTTTCAATTTTTCAAGCATATCGTTACTCATCGCCTCTGAATAAATGCCGTAACCATTTACGAGTAGCCCTTTCATATTGTGTATAGAAGATGATATAGCATACAATACGGCCTGGTCAGAAGGGTTTTCATCAACATCGAACTTAAAAGATTTATCGATAATAAATTCATGCGGCAGCAGCTTTTTATTTCCGGCTATACATTCAAGACAATTTTGTTTTAAATTAAAATCATGCGTGTAACCCTGTTTTTTTAATGCGTTAATGCCCTCGGTAAGTGTGTCGTAATTTTCCATTGTATTAATCTTTGTGCTTGTTTCAATTTACGATTATTAACAACAAAAAAAATACTGCTTTTACAAAGCAGTATTTTTTTAAAAGTAGTATTATTTATTTTTTGTTGCCATCTACATCCAATTCCACGATTTCGTAACCCATTTTTTGCAGACCGGGTAAAATCTTTACCTTATCGACTACGAGCAAAATGTTCATTTTATTTATATCCAGCCATTTTTTTGCAAGTGCATCCAGCTCTGCTTTTTTCATATTTTTTAAGATATCGCTTTGCGTGGTTACAAAGTTTGCAGGTAAATTGTATTGCAAAATTCTTCCTACAAAACCTGCTTTTTGCCCTCCTGTTTCATAAGCAAGTGCATCTCTTTGGCCAATAGCCATTTTCATAAAAGCAAGTTCCTCTTCTGTAATACCTGTGGCAGCATAATTTTTTATTTCTTTTATTACCTCTACCAATGCACTATCAGTTGCGTCTGCACGAATGCCTGCACTAAAAGTATAATCGCCGCTGTACGCATTTCCACTAAAAGATGAACGTGCGCCATAAGTCCATCCCTTATTTTCTCTGAGATTTAAATTAAGTCTGCTGTTAAAATCGCCTGTAGCATCGTACAATAAATTTGTTGGCGTACCCACTCTAAATTCTGTTTGGGCTGCTTTTGGTACATCAACCAAATAAATTTTTGTTTTGTCTATAAATGCTGTCTTTACGGGGTTTGCATACTTAATATTTTTAATAGGTAATTTATTTAAGAAAGAAAGCTGTGGCAATATCTCGTTTTCTTCTACATCTCCAACAACCACAACTCTTGCATTTTGCGATGTGAGGTTGTTGTTGTAAAAATCCTGTACATCTTTTAATGTTAAGCATTTTATAGTTGCTTCGGTTCCGTTAGAACTCATTCCTAAAATACTGTTTCCAAAATTTAATTTATCAAAAACATCATCTGCAATTGCAGATGGCTGAGACTTTGTTTGCTTAAATCCTTCTATTGCCTGCTTTTGAATTCTGGTAAAGCTTGTTTGTGTAAAATTGGGATTTAACATTCTTTCTTCCAGCAACTCCAATGTTTTGTTTAGATTTTTCTTTAAAGATTGTACATTAAAAACTGTACCATCAAACGATGAAAAAATATTGATAGTGCTACCAAGTTTTTGCAACTCAACTGACATTTGTTCTGCAGTATATTTTTTTGTATCCTCGTTCATCATTGAAGCTGTGAGGCCCGCTAATCCTGATTTTAAAGGCATATTTGTTTCGGCAAGCTTGCCGCCGGGAATTCTTATTAATAAGTTAACCAAGGGCAATTCATTGCTTTGCGCAAAATTCATTTTAATACCATTAGCCGTTTTTTTTATAGTAAATGCAGGAACTTTAACTATAGGGTTGGCACCAACACCCGGTTGTTTTTTTCTATCAAAATTATCAGTGGCTTTTACATATTTTAAACCATCATAACCATTGTTTGGTCTGTTGTAATTTGAATTATCTACCTGGTAGTTATCAGCCATTGCAGGTGCTGCATCCTGCCCTTTCACCAAAACACTTACGGTCACACTATTTTTTCCTTTAATGTATTTATTGTAAGCGTTCATTACATCTTCTTTGGTAACCGCTCTATACATTTCCAGCTGTTGACCAATCATATTCGGATTACCCAGGTATGTTTGAAAAGCAGCGAGTTGCGATACTTTACCCGATACACTTTGCAAACCATTAATAAACTGAGATTCTATACCTCCTTTAAATCTTATAATATTTTCATCGGTTACACCACGGTGTTCAAATGAAAGCAATGCTTCTTTAATCAGGCTATCCATACCTGCCAGCGACTTGCCAGGATAAGGGATTACCTAAAAACTAAAGATACCGCTAAGTTCACTTAAGTTATTGCTGGCATTTGCGTTCAAGGCTTTTTGTGTTTTTACCAGTTGCTGATATAGCACGGAGTTTTTAACCTGGCCAATTATTTGAGCTAGGCACGCAAGTGCAGCCATATCCTTGCCATAGTTGGGCACGGTAGGATACGCTTTTGTAAGCAACGGTAATTTTGCATAATTATCAATATAGGATACATAACGGTTTTTATCGACTACAACTGCTGGCAAAATTGTTTTGGTTACTTCTGGGCCACGTGGAATGCTGCCAAAATATTTATCTACCATTTTTACATCATCGGATGATTTGATATCTCCACCAATTGTAATGGTTGCATTGTTGGGGCTATACCAGCGAAGAAAAAAGTTTTTTAAGTTCTGTACATCAACCCTGTTTAAATCTTCAATATAACCAATGGTAAGCCAGCTGTATGGGCCCGTATGGATAAAGATTTTTACTTGCAAATTCGCTTAAAAGTCCATAAGGACGGTTGTCGTAATTCTGACCTCTCTCATTCTTTACAGTGCTGCGTTGAATTTCAAATTTCTTTTGTGTTACGGCATCTAACAGAAAACCCATTCGGTCACTTTCGAGCCACAACATTTTTTCCAGTTGGTTAGATGGTACTGTTTCGTAATAATTTGTACGGTCCTGATTGGTGCTACCATTTAAAGTACCGCCTGCTCCGGATATTATTTTAAAATGCTGCTCGTCTCCAACATGATCACTTCCTTGAAACATCATGTGTTCAAAGAAATGCGCAAAACCGCTTTTGCCGATTTCTTCCCTTGCTGAACCTACATGATAAGTTACATCAACATGCACCAAAGGATCACTGTGGTCCTCGGCCAGTACAATGGTTAGGCCGTTGGGTAAAATATATTTTTGATAAGGAATTACTAGTTCGTCTCCTTTTTTAGTAACCGTTTCCACCAGTTTTGCCTGGCTAAAACCTGTTGTAACTGCCAGGCAAATAGCTGCTGTTGTAAAAAGATATTTGTTCATATTTTTTTAGGTTTAAACTTCAAAATAAGGCAAAAAATGGTAATTAATTTTACCGTTTATCATTTACATAACGCTACATAATATTATGATTTATTACATTTAAAATAAAAGATGGCTAATAAAATTAAACCATGAAATTGATTACAAATTTTTTGGGAAAGTGCTGCACTATTAAAAATATTACAGGTTCCGCAAGAAACAGTTATAGGGAATCCGGAGGCTTTATTATGACGGAGCCGACATACAATTGAATACCATTTTTGCTAATAGTTCGCAGGAATTAACAATATGTATTAGCAGGTAAAATTAATAAATAACGCAAACTTTTGCTTGTAGGTAAAAATTTAAATTTGATAGTATTTACAAAATGTAAAATGAATTCTTTTTTACAGCTATATAAAATTTCTATTCAAACTTTTTTTGCTAGTTTTCTTTCTTAATCATAACTATTCTGCCCCTGTCTGCTGAGTAAATATCGTTGAAGAATTTTAAAATATTGTTATATTCATTCTTAGAAAAATAGCCTTCTGTTCTTTCATTTTTACGTACAACTTCTATAAAATTATCCTTTACATTAAATTTAATACTGTAAGCACCATAACTGTTTTTTATGGCTACTGCTTTGGGCATTGCTTCTACTACATAGTTGGCAGGAATTGCTATTTGTATGGAATCCTCATCCAGAAAAGAAGAGGTAAACTGCAGGTCATATTTTCTGTTATTATCCTCCAGTAATTTGCTCGATGATTTATTGAAAAAGTTTGGGGCAATAAACAGTCTTTTTCCTGTAATGTTTGCATAGTTTGGAGAAGTGACAGATAGTTTTTCTGTTACCTCGGGTAATATGCCTTTGGTTTCAATATATTCAAAACTTTCAACTGTATATGTAGGCAAACTAAGGGTATTATTGAGGTAGCGTTTTTTTTCTTCCTGAGTAGCTTCATGCATTAAACCATGCACACCATCCTGCTGTAATCCCGTAAAACGAGTTATCACTTTTGCGGTTAAAGTACCCTCTTCATTTATAACGGCATTTACTTTTCGTATTTGTAAATTATCATTCGTTTTATAGGTAGGTGTTTTTACCACATGTCCACCATCATCATCAATCAACAAAGCTTTTCTGTTGCCTGTAAAACTTCCCATATAACCTGCACTTACTGTTTGGCTTGTACACTCCAGCCAGATGGAATCTTTTAATTGCGGCACGCATACAATTGCATGATTAAAATATGGGGAAGGAAAGTCATCTTTTAAACCAAGCCTATTTTCTCCGGCAGTTATTAAAACGTATTTTGCCGGGATATTAATTTCTTTTAAAAGACTAACCATGTAATTGGAAAGAGCTTTACAATCGCCATATTTTTTACTTGCTACATAGTTTGCATCAAAAGGTTGCCAACTGCCAATGCCAAGCTGTATGCTGATGTATCTTGTATTTTTTTGTAAATAATCATACAGTACTTTAATTTTTTCTGTTGTACTGCTTAACGCATCTGTGAGTTTGTGAACGTCCTGTTTAATATTTTCGGGTAATAACTGCCTGTTGCTGTTTAGCGTATTTATAAATTTACCCAGGTTGGCCCATGAGCTCATATCACCTGAATAATCTTCTATTTCAAAGTGCGAAGGCGCAATCATAACAGAGGGAGATAACTCTTCCCAGCCCGGCTGGTAAAGTTCATGCACCAGTGCAGTTAAATTATTTATTTTCCATTCGTAATTTTTTTTAGCGCCATTAACTGATATGGAAGGCTTTTCCTTAAAAACCATTTGTTTTATTCTTAATTCAAAATCTACCGGTGTTTCTACAAAAAACGCACTTTGTTCCACGCTTAATCTTGTATCTTCTAAAGGGCTCCATCTTGGTAAAAAGAAAATACTGTTAAGGTCCTGCTCATCTTCATATTCTACTGTGTATGGATATTGGTTGTAATAAAAGTTATGACGTTTAATTCTGTTATCAGAAATAAGACTAACATTATCAAAAGCAGAATAATCTGCAATATCTTTTTTCTTTACAGATTTTATTTCTTTGCCCGATGCATCATAAAGATGTCCTGAAATGTTTTCGAGACTTTGCAGTTTATCATAATCATTTTGGTACAAAGCAAATTTTGCACCCTCTTCATTTAAAATGGTAATGGCATATTTATGAACTATTACCGCTTTTGATTTTGATTTAATAGTAACCCTTAATTCTTCAAAACGTTTTACAGCATCTGCATTTTTTTTTAAAGAATCGGGAATGGTTGATGTATTATATTTTTGACCAAAACCTTTAAAACTACTTAAAAACAGTATTCCTATAAGTACATTTTTCATGGTATTAATTAATCTTTTTAAATACAATCTGCTCGCTTTGTTTTTTTACAATGTGTCCGTAAAATTCTCTTAACGATTCATAATCTTCCGGAGAAAAAATAGCTTTATTAAATTTTAAAACACATTTAAGGTAAATATTGGTAGCGTCTTTGGTCAAAATATATTCAAATAACCCTTCATCCTCATTATATTTCATCCTCGTAGATTTGGGCATTTCATCAATTTTATATCCTTTCGGGATCTCCATATTGACTACAATAACTTCTTCCGTTTTATATGGCATTTCTACCGGGTAATTTCGTGTTGCAGCAGTAAACGGATTGCTTTTGTAAGCTTCGCCAAATAGTGGATTAAAGTAAACTATATCCTCATTAAATTTGAATGAAAAATCATAACCGATGTTTAACCTTTCGTCAGGATTTTTAAGGGAATCCAATCTGTTATTGGTTAAAATAATATCATAACCAAATCCATCTTTTATCTTTTTAAAATAATTATCTATTTCATTGTCTTTAGTTTCTTCTCTAAAATTATACGACTCGTAATAACCAAGGTTTGAATTGAAGGAACCCAAGATATTTTTACCATTTTCGCTGTTTGAAATAAAAATGGAAGTCACTTTCTTTTCCATTAAGCTATCTGCAAATAAATCTACCACATTAGGGGTTTCATTTATTAACCTTCCATACCCGTTGTAGCAGTATTGTGGCAGGTAATTAAATCCAATTTTTTTTCTTGAAGCATCCAGCAGGTAAATTTTGTTGTTGATAATAACCCTTGCAATAACGTAATTAAATTTATTAATTAAGGGATACATTTCAAAAGCTTTTCCATTGTCTGTGGTACTTAACAAAACTGGGTCAGCATTTATCTGTGCTTTCTTAAGCATGGCCACAAGCAATAAATTTATTTCGGCAATATTCCCTTTTTTCGATGCAAAGGATTTTTTAAGATTTTCAGGTAAATAAAGCGCATCATAATCCGTGCAAGTAAAATTATCTCGCAGATAACTATATATACTTTTTGCATTGCTTAAAGCATCATCTCCTTTAATTAAATTTTTTACTTCATCATTCATCCAGTTATTCTTTCCTGATAAATCTGCCCCAAACTGCTCATCTTTCAATAAAGTTTTAACAAGCTCACTCCAGGTTTGCATATAAGGTTTTGGTGGACTTTCCGGGTAATTAATTGATTGTAACTGAAATTCAATTTTGGAAATATGATTTTGAAGTGTAGTTGTAAATTTCTCCTTTACCATCGGTTTTAAATTTGATAAGGACCACTTTACATGATTGGTTGTAGCTTTGTAAATGCCAATTTCAGATTTACCTGCTCCATTACTATTCAAAATATTAAAATTTTTAAAACCCTGTTCTGTTTCAGGTTTCAACTCATAATAACCACTTGGTAAAAATATGAAATCAAACAGAGTGGGTAAGGTAATTTCATATTCACTTTGCAAAACCGGAACCTTATCCTGAAAAACCCAGTTTCTTAAATTGTATGCGTTTTGAGAAATAATTGTGTAGGTATATTCTATTATACAACCTTCTTTTAAATTGGGTAAAGTAAACTTTTTTACACTATAATTTTTAGATGCCTTATCATTAAAAATAGATTCTTTATCCATTTTAGTAGATACGATTACATTATTTTCCATGTTATAAGTAACCGCTTCAATTTTTTCAACTTTGTCTTCGTGATTATTTCCTTTATAAAGCGGAATTTCTACAGTAGCCCGATCGAACTGGTTTTTACCTAGTATTCTTATTTTTTTGTGATAAACATATTCAATGTTAAACCAACCTGTTTGATCTGGTACATAATTGGCCGAACCTTTGTCAAATAAAACTACAGCCTGCGCATTGCTATCAATACTGTAAACTTTTGGTGCAAAATCTTCAAGTGTAACATGGCCGAATTTGATTTTAGAAGGGAGAATCTTTTGAGCAAATAAATTATTTGCTGCAATAACAAAAATTATCAGGAGGTAAGCAGTCCTCATATTAAGTGGTTTTAGTAGCATACGAATATAAACAAATCAAACAGCGTTTTATTGCACTACAATAAAAATATTTTTGTTTAAAATTGTATGTATGAATTAAGTATTCTTTGATAAAAACAAATCTTTTACATTTGTTTAAACTACTTTTCTCCATGCAGGATCTTCAAGACTTTTTAGTACCGATTTCTTTTTCAATAATTAATGATGATGAAGGCTATGTAAATGGCCAACTTGGTGCGAATATTATGACACAACAGGATGAGGATTTTGATATTGCTGCTGCAGATATTGTAATTGTAGGTGTAAAAGAAACCCGGGGAAATGGTAATGCTGAAAAAGAAAACAATGCAGCAGACATTATCCGCAAGCAGTTATACAGACTACATTACTGGCATACAGATATTAAAATAGCTGATGCAGGCAATATAGAAGTAGGTGCATCAATTACCGATAGTTATGCAGCTGTACGAACGGTGCTGGAAGAATTATACAGGCTTAATAAAACTGTTGTAATACTTGGAGGTTCGCATGATGTGACACTTGCTCAATACCATGCATACCGCATTCTTAATAAAGTAGTGGAAGCAACCTGTGTTGATGCAGAAATTAATTTAAAAGGCGAAAGTATGGTGCCTGCGGAAAACTTTTTAATGGAAATGTTTACCGGCGAACCCAATATTTTAAAGCATTATAACCACATTGCTTTTCAAAGTTATTTTGTACATCCCCGTATGTTACAAACAATAGATAAACTGCGTTTTGATTGTTACCGGCTTGGCCATGTACAGCACGATATTGAAGAAATGGAACCTGTACTCCGCAACAGCAATATGCTCAGTTTTGATGTGAATGCAATCAAATATAGCGATGCACCAACAAATAAAAACTGTCCCAACGGGCTTACAGGTGTAGAAGCCTGCATGCTTACAAGGTTTGCGGGCATGAGCAATAACCTGAGCAGTTTAGGAATGTATGGCTACAATCCAAAAGAAGATACAGCTGAAATTACAGCCAAACAAATTGCACAAACGCTTTGGTATTTTATTGATGGCAGGCATAAAATGGCTCAGGAAAGTGCATTGGAGGAAAGACAAAATTTTAATGAATATCACATCGTTTTTGCAGAGCTAGATACTTTGTTTTTACAAAGTAAAAGAACAAACAGGTGGTGGATGCAATTGCCAAACGGAAAGTTTATTGCCTGTAGCCACAACGATTATTTAACAGCAGGTAAAAATGAATTCCCTGAAAGATGGCTGAGGGTGCAGGAGAGGAATTAGATGGGAGACATAAGATAAAAGATAAAAGGTAAAAGACAAAACAGGGGAGCTTGTAGAGCAGCGAGATTATGGTTTTCGGACAGAACATTATCAGTTATCAATCCTCAATCAATACCCCTTATTCATAATTTCTTTTTTTGAACAAAATGAAAGAATTAAGTAACATATACTCCGCACTTTTGCTGCTGCTATTATTCTGTGCCCCTAAAACAATGGGGCAAATTACCCAACAACAAAGCAGTACTTTTTTAAATGACAGCGTTGTTGCCACCGGTCATATAGGCATTAGTATTTATGAACCTGCAACTGGTAAATATTTATATAATTACAACGCCGATAAAAACTTTATACCAAGCAGCAATGTAAAATTATTTTCTCTTTATGCGGGTTTGAAATATTTAAAAGACAGTTTGATTGGTCTGCGTTATGTTGAGAATGATACGGCTTTATTTGTATATCCTTCCGGTGACCCCACCTTATTGCATGTAGATTTTAAAAGCCAGCCCATCTTAAGTTTTTTAACTGGTATACCAAAACATATATTTATAAATGATGCCTTTAAAAGCAAGGGCTATGGCAGTGGCTGGGCATGGAGCGATTACCAGGATTATTACATGGCAGAAAGATCTGCACTTCCCGTTTATGGCAATACTGTTGCTTTTATGCTGAAGAGAAACAGGTTTGAAACTGTACCACCGGCATCTTCATCTTTTACATTCTTACAAAATTTTGCAGACAGTAATATAGAAACAACGGTGCAGCGAAACTTTTTCAGTAACAGTTTTATAACAGTACAAAACAGCAAAAGTAACGAAACTGTTTTCACGCCTTTTATTACTTCTGCTAAACTTTCTGCAAAGCTGCTGGCAGATACTGTTCATAAAAAAATTGATATACTTGGGATGAATGCGATGCCTGATGTAAAAAGCAAGAATATAAAAATATTTTATTCCCGCCCGGTTGATTCCCTTTTTAAACCAATGATGTTTAACAGCGATAACTTTTTTGCAGAGCAAACATTGCTGATGGTGAGCAACGAAAAACTGGGGTACATGAGCGACGAGGAAATAATAGATACTCTCTTAAAAAATGACTTCAAAGATATACCTACAAAACCGAGATGGGTTGATGGCTGCGGACTAAGCCGTCACAATTTATTCTCCCCAAAAAACTTTATTTATCTTTTAGATAAACTGCAGAAAGAATTTGGGTTGGATAGAATGAAAAGAATTTTACCAACTGCAGGTCAGGGAAGTTTAAGAGGTTATTATGAAAATGCTGCAGGATCTATTTATGCCAAAACGGGCAGCATGAGTAACAATGTATCACTTAGCGGTTATCTATATACAAAGCAAAATAAACTTTTGCTGTTTTCTGTGATGATTAATAATTACAGCGGTGGCGGCCGGGCAGGCAGAAAAGCCATTGAACGCTTTATACAGGATGTAAGAAATACAAATTAAAACGCCGGCTCGTTGAGGGCAGTTTTGTTTTAATATTTACCCAGAAAATTTTGCCACAAAGTGCACGAATGTTTTTACAATGGTCCCGATTGATTTTTGTGAACTTGGTGGGTCTTATTTTGTGCGCTTAGTGTTTAAAAAAATAAGCTCACTGATGGATCAGATTTGCACAGATTTTTATATTTCTTTATGCCACTTCGTTACGTTTTTGCGGTTAAAAATATTAGCCTTTGTGGTTCATATTAAAAATTAAACACAAAGTGCACAAAGATTTGCAGGAAGGACGGAAAAAAACTTAGTGAGCTTAGTATTTTTCCTTAGTGTCCTTTGTGTAAAAAACTTCTTTTCTTTGCGTCTTTGTGGTTTAAATAAATTACCGTCCAAACATTTTATCCAGTTCTTCTTTTTTAAAACTCATGTAAGTAGGCTTTCCTGTAGGTGTGGCGTTGGGGATACTGCATAAAAACAAATCTTCGGTGAGTTGCTTCATTTCTTTTTGGGAAAGGGCATTGCCGATTTTAATAGACTGTTGCAAAGAAAGCGATCGAAGCAGCTTTTCTCTTTTTGAATATTTAAGATCGTTGCTAAAGTGTTTGTATTGCTCCAGCAGTCTTTCAATAGCATTGGTTTCGCCGGCCTGCGGCATATCTGCAGGTGTACCCTTTATAACAAAAGTATTGTTGCCAAATGGTTCTAACTGGTAACCGAGTTGCTTAAGATCGGGTATCAGTTCTGTAAGCATTACCGTATCGGCCGGTGCAAGCTCTATAGTTGTAGGAAAAAGACTTTGCTGCGTAGCAATTGCTTTGCCTGATACTGCACCGGAAAAGCGTTCGTACAATATTTGTTCATGCGCATTCTGCTGGTTTATGAGCAGATACCCTTTATCGTTCTGCACAACTATATAGGCATTGTGCAGTTGCATTAAATCGCTGTGCGGCTGCGGCTGCTCTTTGTTTAGCACCTGCATTTCAAATGCCGGTATTGGTTGCGCCGAAGTAGAATAATCTTTTAAACTTTCTGCCGAAGGTTTTTCATAAAAATCTTTCCAATGTGCGAGTTCACTTTTCTTTTCTATAAAATGCGCCTGGTTTTTTTTTGTAAATGTTTGAAAAAGCGAAGAAGAAGAAGCCGAAGAACGCTGCTGTTCTGTGATGGGTTTATTCACCGCATCCAGGTTCTGGATTGATGCATCCAATTCAAAATCCAGTGTGGGCGTAATGCTAAATTGTGCCAATGCATGTTTTACTGCACTCTGCACAAAGGCGTACACTATCTTTTCATCTTCAAACTTTATTTCCTGTTTTGTTGGGTGAACGTTTATGTCAATCTGTGAAGGATCTAAATCAATAAAAAGCGCATACATGGGGAAGCTGTCTTTGGGAACCATATCAGCAAAAGCGCTCATGATTGCATGGTTGAGGTAAGCACTTTTTATAAAACGGTTGTTTACAAAAAGGTACTGATCGCCTCGAGTTTTTTTAGCAGTTTCTGGCTTGCCTACAAAACCAAGTATATCCAGGTAATCTGTGCGCTCCTGCACGCTTACAAGTTTTGCATTGTAGTTGTTGCCCAATATTTGTACAATACGCTGTTTAAGGGTTCCTTTCTCCAGGTGAAAAACCTGCTGCCCGTTGGAAGTAAGGGAGAAAAATACTTCGGGGAAGGCCATGGCAACCCTTATAAATTCATCAATAATATGGCGTAGCTCAGATGGGTTACTTTTTAAAAAGTTACGGCGGGCAGGCACATTAAAAAACAGGTTCTTCATAGCTATAGAAGTTCCTGTGGCAACGGCAATGGGCTCCTGTTTGTTTACCATGCTGTTTTCTATTTCCACATAAATGCCAGTTTCATCTTCAGCACGTTTTGTTTTAAGCTCCACCTGCGCAACGGCTGCAATGCTTGCCAATGCTTCGCCCCTAAAGCCCATTGTTTTTATGCGAAACAGATCTTCGATACTGCTTATTTTAGAAGTAGCATGCCGCTCAAAAGCCATGCGGGCATCAGTTTCGCTCATGCCCTTTCCATTGTCAATAACCTGTATCAATGCTTTGCCCGCATCGTTTACAAACAGGGAAATTTCTGTAGCATCTGCATCCACTGCATTTTCCAGCAATTCTTTAACCGCACTTGCGGGACGTTGAATAACCTCGCCTGCAGCTATCTGGTTGGCAATATTATCCGGTAATAATTGTATGATATCGAGCAAAAGTAAATAGTAGTTTAGGTTACAAATTTACTTAAGGTTAGGCAGAACATAACAAAGAACTGGTGAAGATCCGGTTGCTCTATTTTTTCAATCTGCAGTATTACGGGCGTTTGCGGTAACAACTAGTCGCTGGAAGGAGCGCAAAGTTCTTTAATGGCAATCTCAGGCGCTGGAGGGCATTGTGATATTTCATTTCTATAGGCTT
>ENA-OFCI01001135-OFCI01001135.1-metagenomes-genome-assembly--contig:-NODE-1135-length-12809-cov-4.135408_pt1 | contig 12809 bp, 13 predicted proteins | sample MGYA00153391_OFCI01 | MGnify analysis MGYA00153391
ACGAACAGGCCTGAAGCACGGCCCGGAAGGCTGCACCGCGCCAGCTACTGCACAGCCTGCGCGGCGGTGTGCCGCGCGATCACCACCTCTTCGTCGGTGCGCAGCACCCACGCCCCGACCGCACTTTGCGGCGAAGAGATGCGCGGCCCGCCCGATGCGTTGGCGTGCTCGTCGAGCACCAGGCCGAGCCAGCCCAGCCGCCCGACCACGCGCGATCGCAACGCTACCGCGTTCTCGCCGATGCCGGCGGTGAAGACGAGCGTGTCGATGCCGTTCACACGGCCCTGCAGGCCAGCCTGGTCGAGCTGTTCCCGGTGCTTGCCGACGCCACCGTCACGCACCGCTGGGGCGGCAACCTCGGGGTGCCCCGTGACTGGTATCCCTCAGTCGGCTTCGATCGCGCATCCGGCGCAGCCTGGGCCGGCGGCTACGTCGGCGACGGGGTCGCCACCGCCAACCTCGCCGGTCGCACCCTCGCCGACCTCATCACAGGCCGCGACACCGCACGCACGCATCTGCCTTGGGTGCGCCGGCGTACGGCGCGCTGGGAGCCCGAGCCGCTGCGCTGGGCCGGGGTCAACGCCGTCACCGCCTTGATGAGCCGCGCCGACCGGACCGAGGCGCGCACCGGACGACCCTCCCGCGCTGCGGCGGGATTCTGGCGCGCACTGGGGCAGTAATGGTCACACCAGGTCGAACGCGTTCCTGAGCTTCGATCAGCCACCTTGCAGGGGATGCTGACGAGCTGACCGCGCTTGATCACTGAGGTCTTCTGAGACCCCAACAGACACCTCGGGGGCCATCCCGGACATGGCGCTCGTCGCCGGGGTGGCATTTCAGACGTGGGAACGGAACGTCGCCTGCGTGAGATCGCGCAGAGCCCTGACCTGAGAGCATTTGCGGAAATAGGCTTCTCACCTCCGGTGATACCTCTGCCGGGGGTGTCTGCGGTTGACCCTTCATGACCCCCTGTGGCCGATCTCTCACGGCCCACAGACGGCGCAGGAGGCCGGCAGCCGGAAGGATTTACCTGCTGGGAGCCTCCTCCCGCAGCGCCCTCAGGACTCGATCCTGTTGACGTGACCATCACCGTGCACCTGCCCGACGAGCTGGCCGCCGCTCCGCGGCCGCAGCTCCGCGGCCTCGTGGTCGGGCAGGTCGCGGCGCAGCTCGTGGCGGAAGGCCTGGCCGGTCAGGGTGCCGCGGACCCGCTGCAGGCCATCCTTACCGCCGGTGCGTCAGGTCGCCGCAAACCTCTGGACATCCGTCAGGCTCGCCGCCACCTCGCCGCCCGGACCACCGTCAACGACAGCTGACGCCCGGATGACCTTGCTTTGCGACACCGGCGTGCTGCTGTCGGCTGCCGACACCGATGAGCCACACCATCAGGCGTGCGCGGACCTGTTGCGACGGCTCATCATCGCCGGCGCCCTGCAGGTCATCGATCTTGCCCTCGCCGACGACGCCCGCTGCGCCGAGCTCATCGAGCAGGACGCCGACCTCGGCCTCGGCCTGGTCGACGTCAGCATCGCCGAGAACCGTGGCATCACCACGTTGGCCACCCTGAACCCCCGAGACTTCAGCGTCGTCCGGCCCCGTCACGCTGAGGCCTTCGACCTGATCCCCTGACAGCCGCTGCACGCCTTCGGGCCTCGGGGCGGTCAAAGGCTGGAACGGCACCCTGAAATGCCGGGGAGTCTGCCGGGAGGTGAGAAACGCACCTCTTTTTCGAGGTTGCCGCGGGCATGTGTTCTGTCTGTCGGCGAACGACTCACCGACATTTCTCAGGTCACACTTGGCACCGGCAGACGGTAGCGCCTGCTTTTCGTGGGAATCGGACTTGTGACCGGCCGTTGTCAGCGAGCCAGGTGGCGAGCCAAGGTCAGGGTGCGTTTCACCACGTTCGGGTTTTCGTCAGGCCGACGACGCGCCGGCGACGGGCGTGAACTGGTCGTGACCAGTGCTCGGGGACGCTGGCAATCTTCGGTCGCCGAAGGTATACAGCCCTGCAACACCGGCAAGCACGACCGTTGCGACGACGGCGTTGATCAGGACGCGGGTGTAGCCGTTGGAGGGGACGTCAAGGAACGGGTAGGGGTACCAGTCCCAGACCGCGCCTCGGAACAACGTGTAGATCATCCACAGCACCGGGAACCAGAGCGAGCGCAGCACTGTGCCGCGGTCGATCCGCGGCCGTGGCCCAAAGGCCAACCAGCCCACGACCATCATGACCGGCACGACGTAGTGGACAAGGTCGTTGACGAAGGTTTCCGCAACACCATGGGGCTCGTGGATGTCGGCCAGGACAGCCGAGTAGCCGATCCCAGTCACCGTGATCCCGAACAGGGCCGCGAGACGAACTGCTCGCCACACCGGCCCATCACGATCGGGCCTGACCGCCAGTTGCCAGGAGACCAAACCACTGAGCAGGTTGCTCTGAATCGTGAAGAAGCTGAACACGCGAAAAACTCGTCCGGCCGTCGAACTGCCACGCAGAAGGCCCGCAGTTGTCTCATGAGGACTTCCGCTGACGCGGATTGCGACCACGACCTGCACGATGATCGCCGCTAACACGAGCATCGCTATCACCGCATGCCAAACCCGCGCGACCATGAGGCAGAACTTACCGTGGAGCGGCGGACGAGGAAAGGCAGTGTCTTGCGCGCCGTCTGCCCCGTTCGCGGGTAAAGACCTTGCCCCACCGCGGGCACCATCACGAGCCGGCTGCCAGCTGCAAGTCATCACCCCGCTCGCGGTCTTGATCGAGACGGAGCTGCGAAGCGACGTCTCGCTCAAGGGCAGCGTCATCTACGAACGTCTCGTCGCCGAGCACGGCTTCACCGGCCACTACCAGCGGGTGAAGATGCACCTCGCAACGGTCCGGCCGCTGAGCCAGGACGAGCTGTTCGAGACCGACGACAACGCGTTGCGGAGGCTTGCACCGCCGGTTCGACGTCGTCGCCGGCGCCCAGGCCCAGGTCGACTGGGGTGAACAAGGCGATGTACTCGCCCGCGTCGTGACGGAACGGACCTACTCGTCCCACATTGACGCTGTCCTCCTCCCGGAATCGCTTCACGTGCTTCACATCCCCGCTGGACCTCGTGACGTTCTGGGACGGCCAGCGCCAGCCGTTCGCGGTTGGCTGAGTCGCCGAGGATAGCCACCCGGCTGTACACTTTGTTGTTGGCGATATTGCCGATGGCGCTGGGCCGCCGCAACTGCAGCGTGGAATCCTGGGCGGCCTGAGCTAGGCGGAGGGCATAATCCAGTTTCTGCGGGTCTGAATCCACGTTCAGACGCAGCGAATCGAGCTTGTAATTTTGGTAGCGGATGATAGGAATGCTGGTGACGGCCGTGAGGCGCGCGGCCCGCCGCGAGTAGTCGCCAGCTAGTGTGAAAGGTGAAATCTGCTTCAGGCCTGGCACCAGCTTGGTGGCCAGCTGGCGGTAGGTGGCGGGGTGCCGGGCCAGCCAGTCCAGGGCAGCGATGCCGTTGACCTCACCGGGGCCGAAGCGGCGGCCCATTAGGGTCTTGCTGCCGGGTTCGTGCGCGCCTTCCCGGAAGAGGAAGCCTGGGGTGAGGCTTTGCATCTCCAATGACCAGCCGGTCAGCACCTTGGCGAAGGCGGTGACATCGGCCTGGGTGTAGCCGCCGTCGACGCCGAGCGTGTGCAACTCCATCACCTCGCGCGCGAAGTTTTCGTTGATGCGGTTTGCGGCGTTTTGCTCGTTGTCGAGGTAACGGATCATCGCGGCGTGGGTCGCGCTCGCGATCAGCAGACCGCGGAACTTGCCGAGCGCGCGGCTGCGCAACTGGTCTTGGTAGTCGCCGACCATCGCGCGCAGGTTGCTCTTGTACTGGTGCACGTTGAAGTGGTTGAACCAGAACCACGAGAGCTGCTCTTGCAACTGGTTGGGCGAGTACAGCGCACGCAGCAGCATCTCTGTTGCGGCGTCGCGAGAGAGGCGGTTCATGGCTTGCTGATAGGCCTGTTGCGCGGCCTTTTTGGCGTTGTCGTCGGCCAACCCATCGGCGTCGCGGCGGCTCTGTGCCATCTCGGCGACCGAGGCCAGCATCGGCTTCTGGCGCAGCGGCGAAGCGTCAATCTGCGCCTGCGCGCCCGCCGGCAGCCGCGCGCCTGCGTCGGGGTGAAGTTGGGCTTGCAGGTAGTCGCGACGCGAAAGGCGATTCAGGGCAGCCAGCGCGGCCGTGTCGACGCCCCAGGTCAGGCGGTTCAGCAGCGCCAGATCGGTGGCGTCAACGGTCGAATGCGAAGCAGTGCGGACCCGAGGTGCGGCGCACGCTGCCAGCAAGGCCGGCCCGGCCACACCCAACCCGGCCGTGACGAGCAAGCTTCTGCGCAGCATCGCTGGCTTCGAGATCAGTCGTCGCGGTCACTTCCACGGCCCCGGCCACCGTGCTTGTCACCCTTGTCTTTCTTCTCTTTTTTGTCGTACTTGTCGTGCTTGTCCCAATCTTTGTGTCGACCACGATCCCAATCCGGGTGGTCTTGCTCGTAACGTTCACGCACCCACTGGTCGCGCACGAAGTACACGGGTTGACCGCAGGCGTTGTAGCTTCCGCAGTAGCGGCGCCAGTTTTGCTGCTGCGTCGGCGGCACGTACAGATAGATCGGCGCCTGTTGCACGACGACACGCGGCGGCATGATCAGCACTGGCTCTGCGTACACCAGTGCGGGGCGCGGCGCATCGCCGATGTCGATGCGGCCGTACACGCCCGGCTGGTTGATGCCGATCGAGACGCCGACGCTGGGCTGCGCAGTCGCCGATCCGACGGTTCCAATTGCGCAGAAGGCGAACAGTGTTGCCGCAATGATGTTTTTCATGCTTGTTCCGTTGGTTGAGCGTTGTTTGCTGAACGCTCGGCAAGCGCCGCCCGCAGACAGGGTTGGCTCGCTTGCGCGACGCTTTACGCACGCTTACGCCGTATCAATGGCTGCATCGTGCGGGTGCGGCGCAACGCGGGCCTTGCGTTTTCACAAAACAGGACAACTCCTACACGCCCGCACGACCCGCGCATGCGACGCGGCCCGTCGATCGCTGTTTAATCGGTTTGTCGGCGATCAGCCGGCGACCCTGGGGAGGGTGACCATGTCGGTTCTCGGTGACGTATTCGGCAGCCTCGAATCGATGAGCCAGTTGCAACTGTTGCTGGCCTTCATCACGTGCATCGGCTATGCCTTCGCACAGGGCAGCTTGCTGCTGCCGCGGGGGCGGCGTGCGGCTTGGTTCGTCACGGCGTTCGCTGCGTCGGGCTTTGCTTTCGAGAGCCCCGACTGGACCCTTGCCGCGATGCTGCTCGTCTTTGCCCTCGCCGGCATGGGCAGTTTCGTGGCGTTGGTTTGGCTGACCAGCAGGGCACTCGGTTTCGGCGCCGCCCGCACGGCCCGGCCCACCGATGTGGCAAGCGCCGACGCTGGCCTCGCAGCCTCGCCTGTTGCTGCAAAACCGCGCGTCGCCCGACCGTCCGAACACGCTCACTCGCTCTGAGCATTCGCCCAGGCCTGCACGCCGCGGGGCAGGCCGGGCGGTCGGATAAACTCACCCGCTGCTTCCGCGCAGGGCTTTGGTGCCCATGTCGCAGCGCGTGAAGCCGAGGCGCACACCGCACTCGCTTCATCCAACGCCGAACCGCCCCGGAGACACACATGACCGCATTCGCCACCTTGCGCACCCGCGCGCTGAAGACCACCCTGATCGCGGCCGGTGCCTTCGGTTTTTCGCTGTCGGCCCTTGCCGCCGACATCAAGCTGGGCGCGGCCGAAGCGCTGTCGGGCCCGGCCAGCCAGTACGGCCAGTCGATCAAGAACGGCCTGCAACTTGCCGTCGACGAGCTCAACGCCGCGGGTGGCGTCAAGGGCAACAAGATCTCGATCCAGTTCGAAGACGAAGCCGGCAAGAAAGAGCAGGCGATCGATGTTTTCAAGAAGCTGATCTTTCAAGACAAGGTGCTGATGCTGTTCGGGCCGACGCTGTCGAACTCGGCCCAGGCGGCCGACCCGATCGCGCAGGCCGCCAAGGTCGTGGTGTTCGGCACCTCGAACACCGCCGACGGCATCACCTCAATCGGCGACCACGTGTTTCGCAACTCGGTGACCGAGGCCGATGTGCTGCCCGAAACACTGCGCGTGGCGATCAAGCAGGCCAAGATCGGCAAAGTCGCGGTGCTGTACGGCAACGACGACGTGTTCACCAAGAGCGGCTACGACGCGTTCAAGAAAGCGCTCGAAAACCTGAAGGTGCCGGTCACGACGACCGAAACTTTCGCCAAGGGCGATGTCGATTTCAAAGCGCAGCTCACCAAAATCAAAGCCAACGGCGCCGATGCGATCGTGCTGTCGGCGCTGATCGCCGAAGGCGCGCCGATCATGGTGCAGGCGCGCCAATTGGGCATCGACCTGCCGTTCATCGGCGGCAACGGCATGAACTCGGTCAAGATCTTCGATTTGGCCAAAGAGAAGAGCGACAACCTGTGGGTCGGCAGCCCGTGGGCGCTCGGCAACCAGACCAAAGAGAACCAGCACTTCGTCGTCGCTTACACGCAGAAGTACAAGTCGGCACCGGACCAGTTCGGCGCGCAGGCTTACGACGCGATGAACATTGTTGCGACCGCGCTCGGCAAGATCAAGCTCAGCGGCAACCTCGAGACCGACCGCAAAGCGCTGCGCGACGCGCTGCCCGCGGTCACTCACCTCGGGGCGACCGGCCCGTTCAAGTTCCGCCAGGCGATGGGCAAAGACGGCAAGCCTGCCGGCTACGACGCGCAGCAGGCGGCGATCGTGTCGGTCACCAAAGGCGGCAAGTACTCGATCGAGAAGTAAGACACCGCCGCAATGCTCGAGCAGCAACTCGTCAACGCCCTCTCGCTGGGCTGCGTGTACGCGCTGTTCGCGCTCGGCTTCACGCTGGTGTTCGGCGTGCTCGGCGTGATCAACCTCTCGCACGGCGCGATCTTCATGATCGGCGCGTACGCAGCGCTGCAGGTAGTGACCCGGCTCGCCTTCCCGCTCTGGGCGGCATTGTTCGCGGCCTTCTTCGTTGCCGGTGCGTTCGGGCTCGCGATCGATTACATCGTGCTCAAGCCGCTGCGTCGGCGCGATGCGCCGCACTTGATTCCGATGATCGCGACGATCGGGCTGGCGATCTTCTTCAACAACGCATCGCAAGGCCTGTTCGGCGCTGAGAACCTCCGTTTTCCGAGCGACTTGGTGCCCGACCAGCAACTGCACTTCTGGGGCGTGCAAATCAGCGTGCTCGAGGTCGCGATCATCGCGCTGTCGTTCGGGCTGATGGCCGGGCTGTTGATCGTGATGCGCAAGACCCAGCTCGGCCGCGCATTGCGTGCGATCGCCGAATCACCGAAGGCGGCGATGCTGCTCGGCATCAACGTCGAAGGCCTGTTCTACCTGACTTCGTTCACGGCCGCCGCGCTCGGTGGCGTGAGCGGCGTGCTGATCGCGCTGTACTCGAATGCGGTGTTCCCGCTGATGGGCCAGCCGATGCTGCACAAGGGCATCGCGGTGATCATCTTGGGCGGCATGGGCGACATTCGCGGCGCGCTGATCGGCGGTCTCTTCCTCGGCTTCGCCGAAGTGATGTCGGTCGCCTACATCGGCTCGACGATGCGCGACGCGGTCGCTTTCGGCCTGCTGTTCATCGTGCTGCTGTTGCGCCCGCAAGGCATGTTCGGCAAGGTGCTCGAACGGAAAGCCTGACCACGCATGGATTGGTTCGAGAACTTTTGGCAGATCTACAGCAACCTGGTGCTCACGATCGGCATCAACGCACTGCTGGCCTTGTCGATCTGGCTCACGCTTTCGTGCGGGTTGCTCGCGATGGCGAACGCGGCGTTCATGGGCATCGGCGCGTACACCGCGTCGATCTTGACGATGAACTACGGCGCGCCCTTCCCCGTCGCGCTCGCGGCCGGCATCGCAGCGCCCACCGTGGTCGCGCTCGCCATCGGCGGGCCGACGCTGCGGCTATCGGGTGTCTACCTCGCGATGGCCACGCTCGGCTTCGGCGAAGTGGTGCGCGTGCTGATCTTGAATGCCGATTCGCTGACCGGCGGCGCGCTCGGGTTGAACGGCATCCCGCAGCTCACGCAATGGTGGCATGTGGCCGCGTCGCTCGGGATCACGCTGCTGATCCTGTGGCGCTTGCGCCGCTCGCGCATCGGCCGCGCGTTCGAGGCGATCAAGGAAGATGCGGTCGCCGCTTCGTTGATGGGCATCGCGGTCAATGCGCACAAGATGCTCGCGTTCGCGCTCGGTGCGGGCATCGCCGGGCTGGCCGGCGCCTTGAACGCGCACCTGACGTTCTTCATCGGCCCGAGCGAGTTCGGATTCGACCGCGGCGTCGACATCCTGACGATGACGATCCTCGGCGGCACCGGCGGCCTGACCGGGCCGGTGCTCGGCGCGGCGATCGTCACATTGCTGCCTGAGTTGCTGCGCGACTTCCGCGACTTCAGAACGATGATCAACGGCGCGATCTTGGTGCTGATCGTGCTGTTTTTGCCGAAGGGTTTGTGGGATCCGCAGCGCTTCAAGTCGTGGTTCGGGCGAGGCGCGAAGTGATGCTCGAGCTCAGCCATGTGTCGAAGCGCTTCGGTGGCCTGAGCGTGCTGCAAGACGTGAGCTTCCAGGTGCCCGAAGGCCAGGTGTTCGGCCTGATCGGCCCGAACGGCGCCGGCAAAACCACCGTGTTCAACCTGATCACCGGCCTGCTCGCGCCGAGCGGCGGCAACATCGAGTTCGGCGGCAAGAGCCTCGTCGGCATCAAGCCGCACCAGATCACGCGGCTCGGCCTCGGCCGCACGTTCCAGAACATCCGCGTCTTCAAGGAAATGACGCTGATCGAAAACGTCGTCGTCGGCATGCACGCGCACCTCGACTACGGTGTGCCGGGTTGGCTGTTCTCGCTGCCGAATTTTCGCGCGCAAGAGAGCCAGGCGCGCGATCGGGCGCATGAGTTGCTCGGCTGGGTCGGGCTCGACGCGAAGGCGCATGACACCGCCGACAACCTGTCCTACGGCGACCAGCGCAAGCTCGAACTCGCGCGCGCGCTTGCCACGCAGCCGAAGCTGCTGCTGCTCGACGAACCCGTGGCCGGCATGAACAGCGGCGAGAAGGTCGCGCTGATGGCGGTGATCACGAGAATAGCCAAGCGCGGCTTCACGGTCTTCATGATCGAGCACGACATGCGCTTCGTGATGGGGCTGTGCGAGCGCATCGCGGTGCTCAACTTCGGCAAGATCATTGCAGAGGGCACGCCGGCGCAGATCAAGAACGACCCGGCTGTGATCGAGGCGTATCTGGGTCGCGATGACGACGACGAGGTGGCCGCATGAGCCTGCTCGAAGTATGCGATTTACAAGTGGCGTACGGCCACATCGAAGCGGTGCAAGGCATCAGCTTCGAGGTCGATGCCGGCGAGATCCGCACGCTGGTCGGCGCGAACGGCGCGGGCAAATCGACGACGCTGCTGGCGCTGTCGGGGCTCGTCAAACCGAAGTCGGGCTCGATCCGGTTCGAAGGCGAAGAGCTGACAAAGCTGAAGACGCACCAGATCGTCGAGCGCGGCCTCGTGCAGGTGGCCGAAGGCCGAGCGATCCTGACGACGCTCACCGTGCGCGAGAACCTCGAACTCGGCGCTTATCGGCGCAAAGACCGGCACGCGATCGCGAGCGATCTGGAACGCGTGCTCACACTCTTTCCGCGCCTCGCCGAGCGCATCGACGCGCTCGCCGGCAACCTCTCCGGCGGTGAACAACAAATGCTCGCGATCGGCCGCGCACTTCTCGCCAAACCGCGCCTGCTGCTGCTCGACGAGCCCTCGATGGGCCTGGCGCCGATCATCGTGCAAGACATCTTTCGCAAGCTGCGCGAGATCAACGCCGATGGCATCACGATCTTTCTCGTCGAGCAAAACGTCAAGCAGGCACTGAAGATCGCGCAACACGGCTACGTGCTCGAGAGCGGCAAGATCGTGCTCGATGGCAGCGGCTCCGCGCTGCTGCACGACCCGAAAGTGCTGGACGCCTACATGGGCGGCTGAAGCGTTATTGACGCGCTGCGGCGAGTGCCGCCTGCACGTCGGCATCGCTCCAGCGCTTCACGACGCTTTGGCCACCGCTCGAAAACTGCAAACCATTCCCCGTGCCAAAAGTCACCGTCGTCGCAGCTGTGCTCGGCTGCGACTGGTCGGCGACGATCAGCGTGCCCTGGTCCGGCCGGTTGTCGCCGATGCTCCGCAGGTTTTGCACCGTGAACCGCCAGGCGTTGCCCGAGTAATCGACACCCAGCGACGCACTGGAAATCAGCAGCGTGGCAACACCGTTCTGAATCGATTGGCTGGCCGTTGCGGCCGCATTGCTGCCGACCCGGTAGAAGGCATTGGCAGTACCGACACGCGCTTCGAGACTGAATCCGACTGCTGAGTACACGTCGACTGCGTCGTTGCTGAAATCGTCGAGGCCGCCGACGTTGCCCGCCGTGATCGCGAACTGCGTTTGGCCACCCGCAGCGACGGGATTGGCGACGGTCAAAGACGGGCTGCTCATGGCCACGCTCTTGACCTTGCCGGTGGTCGTGTTGGTGGCCGACCAGCTGCCGGTGTAGACAGAATCGGGTGACGTCCTGACAACGCATTGGGACAAAGTTTGCCGGACTGCACCGAAGTCGTATCGCGTGCTGCCGCCCGCGCCGCAATTGCCGGTTTCGCCGGTAATGTGCAGAACATCGAGAGCCGTGCCGGCGATCTGCAGGCCGACCCAGGCGACCGCGAAGCTGCGGAGGTCGGGGGTGTATGCGGTGGGCGGGGTGGTCGGCAGCGTCGTTCCTGGAGAAGGGGCCGGCGCTGCGGCTACGGCAGACTCGGAGGAATCACTGCCGCCACCTCCGCATCCGGCAAGCGAAAGGGTCAATGCAGCGAGGGTCAGTGAGTTCGAAATTCGGGTCGAAAGATTCATGGATGGTCTCCGTCACAGATGTCGGGTCGGCGACCCGGATGACAGACAAGACTGCCGATAGAACCTGTGACGCAGTTCAATACGGGGAACGTCCGCAAACAACGCCAGCTCTGACTAAAAACCTCAAGGCACTTTCGACGAGCCCCTTAGCAGCGCAACGACGTTGACCGACAGCAAAGATTGCCGCCGCAAAATTGCCTCGGCACGCTCACCACTTCGATTGCCGGCCGCCGCGTCCCCGCTTGCGTGTTGGGCTTGCGCCAACGGCAACAGCGCACGCGCTAGCCACACACCGCCGGGCAAATCATCAATCTTTTCGCGCAGCGCTACAGCACGAGCAAGGTCGACGACAGCGCCATCCATGTCGCCGGCAGCCATCTTGGCACGCCCCCAGGCCTCCACCATGAGCGCCTCTTGCTCGACAAAGAATTCGAGATCAAGTTTGCGCAAATTAGCAAGCGCCAGCGGCAACCCTTTTCTATCGAGCAGGCGCGCATCACTTGGCGACGCCATCGCCAACCCAAGCCACGCGTTGGCAATCGGGTTTATGTCGTTGGCCGCAGCTGTCGACAGAACGTGCCGGAATTGCTGAGCGGCCTCGGTGAGGCGGGCCTGCACAAGGAACACTTCGCCGGCCACCAGAGCAGGGCCTGGGTAGCTGTCTGGCTGTTGGGGCGCCAACGAAAGCACGGCCGCACGCGCCTCTTCGAGCAGCTGAGTTGTTCGCCGCTCGTCGCCAATGAGGTTGGCAATCGTCGCGCAGCGAACTGCAACGTTGTACGCACTGCTTGTCCCACGGCGTTTCCCATCGCGTTCGAACAAATCGCACCAGCGTTTCGCTTCACCGACGCGGCCTGCCCGCGCGCCGAAATTCATCAGCGACTCTTCCACCAAGCCGCGCACAAATCCGCTGCCCTCCCATTGCGGGGCGGAAATAATCTTGTAGCTGGCCGCGACTTCGCTCAGTGCTTCTGCGCGATGGATGCCGTATATGTTGATGTCGGAGAAGCGCTTGCTCCACATCGCGTTCCACGGGTTGTCTGCGTCCCAAAGCTGCGCTTGGAGGCCTTTGGCTTCGCGCATCAGCGAATCTGCTTTGGCACGGTGCAACGTCACCCGCGCCCAATCTGCTGCCTCCCACAACGCCATGACGGTAGACGTCGAACGCTCCCCATTTTCCGCACGGCTGGCGGCAAGCCCTTCGAGTGAAACAGCCGCTGCCTTTTCTTCTAAAAGTGCTTCGCCGTACGCGGTAGCCAACAGCCGAAGTGCGTTACCGAGATCAGCACGCAAGGCTGGAGCCCGTCGCATTTGGACTGCCACTTCGATTCGAACCAGATCGACGGCTTGCGGCGGACGATGGATCTGCGTGCCGTAAAAGCCTGCCATCAGATAAGCACTCGAAAGCATTCGGGAATCGTCGACCCCATGAGACTGAAATATTCGCAAGGCTTCATCCGCAGCTGCATGAGCCCCGGCCAGATCGCCTGCCGGAAAAAGTTTGACCGTCGCCAGTTCCAACAGCGCGGATGCGTGTTCCACGCTGGTCTTGCCGTAAAGCTGTTCGGACTGCGCCACGTTGGCGTCGATCAGCGCGGATGAGGCTTCAGGAGCGCCGAGCAGCGGCAGCAACGCAGCCATGTCTTTCATCAAACGCAAGCGTTGGCGAGGGGCGTTCGGCAGAGCCGTCGGCAATGACTTTGCGGCGTTGACCACGAGTTCGCGAACGGTCATGTCGCGGTGGGCGGCATCGGGAGTCGCCGTGTCTTTCGGGTTGAACAAGCCGTGCATGAATTCATACATGGCTTCGGATCGT
>ENA-OFCI01001136-OFCI01001136.1-metagenomes-genome-assembly--contig:-NODE-1136-length-12788-cov-4.211184_pt1 | contig 12788 bp, 10 predicted proteins | sample MGYA00153391_OFCI01 | MGnify analysis MGYA00153391
GTCGGGTTGATAGTTTGAGACGATATTACGTAACCTGTGTTTTACCATTTTTAGCATAGCCAAATGAATACAGCTTTGATGAATACAATCCCCCCAGCATCTTTAGTCAAACCCACTGCCAATGTTGGCGTAAACGGGCCGACTCTCGATACATTTCGGGGCGTGATTGCAGCTGATATGCAAGCCATCGATAGTGTCATCCGCACGCGTTTGGCGTCGGAAGTGGTGCTGATCAATCAGATTGCCCAGTACATTATTGGCGCAGGCGGCAAACGGCTGCGCCCCGCGCTGGTGGTGTTGGCCGGTTGTGTGGCCGGTGCGCCTAAAGCGCATGTTCATGAGATGGCGGCAGTGGTTGAATTTATTCATACCGCCACGTTGCTGCACGACGATGTGGTTGATAAATCCGATTTACGGCGCGGTCGCGATACGGCAAATGCTATTTTTGGCAATGCCGCCAGCGTGCTGGTAGGTGATTTTCTTTACTCCCGCGCCTTCCAGATGATGGTGGAAGTAGGCTCGGTGCGCGTAATGGGCGTGATAGCGGAAGCCACCAATATTATCTCGGAGGGCGAGGTGCTGCAGCTGATGAACGTGCACGATGCCGATATTGATGAGGATAATTATCTTCGGGTGGTTCGTTATAAAACCGCTAAATTATTTGAGGCCGCGTGTCGTCTCGGCGCCATTTTGGGAAACGCTTCGCCCGCAGACGAAGCTGCACTTGCTACCTACGGCATGCATATTGGTACGGCATTCCAGTTAATTGATGATGTACTGGATTATTCGGGCGATGTGAACGAAACCGGTAAAAATGTCGGTGACGATCTGGCGGAAGGTAAGCCCACACTACCGCTAATTTTCGCTATGCGCGAGGGTACTGACGTCCAACGCGAAGTCATTCGTCGTGCCATTATGGAAAGTGATGTGGATGACGACGGTGCGGCCGAAGCGCATATGGAGGCCGTGATGGCCGCCATTCAGGCCACCGGTGCAGTGGACTATGCGCGCGATGCCGCCAAAGCAGAGGCTAGGCTCGCAGAGAAGGCGATTAGTCATTTGCCGGATTCCGTTTACCGCGATGCTTTGTTACAATTATGTGTGTTCGCGGTTGAGCGCAAATACTAAATAGGCAGAGTTGACAACACAGAAAATGCTCGCCATACAGCAACTTTCTGGGCGCGGCCTGGTACATGAAGCACGCTATGTTTGGGACGTAGAGTTTGGCGGTTTGAATCCGCTCACTCAAACTACAGCGAAGCAGGTTTTGAGCAGTTTGCAGACAGATTTTAGGGTGAGCCTGTGCTTTGCACAGGCTTTTTTATGAGAGCCGTTCCTTAGATTGATTTTTTATAATCTAATTACTTTTTTCAAATTCTTTAGCGTTAACACGTAAAAAATATGGCTGCGCACTTTCATGAACGCGTCTTGAGCGTTCAACACTGGACCAACACTTTGTTCAGTTTCACCACCACCCGTGATCCGTCGTTCCGGTTCCTGAACGGCCAATTCACCATGATCGGTATTGAGGTAGACGGCAAGCCGCTGTTGCGCGCCTACAGCATGGTGAGTGCCAATTATGAAGAGAATCTCGAATTTTTTTCGATAAAGGTGCAAAACGGCCCGCTCACCTCGCGTCTGCAGCATCTCCAGGTTGGCGATACCCTGCTCGTCAACAGCAAAGCCGTAGGCACACTTATTCTGCAAAATCTGCTGCCCGGCAAAACCCTTTATCTGCTGTCGACGGGCACCGGAATGGCACCATTCATGAGCGTTATCAAAGACCCTGAAACCTACGAGCATTTTGAAAAAGTGGTGCTCGTACATGGCTGTCGCCACGTGGCGGAGCTGGCGTATCACGAGCTGATTACCCACGAGCTGCCGCAAAATGAATTTTTCGGCGAGCTGGTGCGCGAAAAATTGCTGTATTACCCCACCGTCACGCGCGAACCTTTCCGTAACCAGGGGCGCGTCACGACTTTAATGGATACAGGCAAGTTGATGGACGATCTGGGTTTGCCGCATCTGGATATTGAGCGGGACCGCATCATGATTTGCGGCAGTCCTGAAATGCTTAAAGACACCAAGGCCTTGCTGGTTAAACGCGGTTTTCAGGAAGGCAATATGAGCACGCCCGGCCACTTCGTGATTGAGCGTGCTTTTGTTGAAAAATAGCGCGTCAGGCAAGATGCTGACTCCCCGGTAAAGCGCAAATGCTGAGTGGATTACCGCAAGTGCGTTAGCATGATGCCATCACGGTTTTTTGCAGAAAGCGGGTTGATGGGCAAAATTCTTTTCATGTTGCTGATTGCAGCGATCACATGGGTGCTGTTCAAAAAACGCGCCAGGCCGCCGCCAGCGCATAAAACCAAAGACCAAGCCACCGCCAATCCGGTTACCGATTCTGATTCCGCCGTATCAGGCAAGCAGGCGGATCATTCGGGGAGCCCCGAGCGTATGGTTGCTTGCGCGGCATGCGGGGTTTTCATGCCTGAATCTGACAGCGTTATCCTTCATGGCCAAGTAAGTTGTCGTGCGCCGGAACAATGTGCCCATTATTTCCATTCGTCTCAACACCCTCATCGTTCTGACGGCTCACGTCCGGGTGCAGGTAAAAATTGAAGCCGGCTCCCATTTTATTGGCTGCTCAGTCAGACTTAGATAAGCTTACCAGCCCCGTTAAGCTGGCGACCCCGTCGACTACGCTTGCCGCGTCTTTTAATGCCGTGCTGATCCCCGTCCTGGGTGATCACAATCTCGCCCTTGCAGCATTGTGGCGATCCCTCAGAGCATTTTGTATTTATCGACTTGTGATCGCGCTGATTTTGGCGATTACCTATTGGGGTTTCCACCGTTTCCAGATTATTGGGGCGACTTCTTCGTTGATGGCAGCGTCGGTGATCGCGATCTACTTTGTGGTGTCGCTGAGCTTGCTGGCGGCAGCCCAAATGCGCTTCCCATCGGCGGGCGTCCACCTGACCGCGCAGGTGGTGGCTGATGTGGTGGGCATGACGCTGCTCATGCATGCTTCTGGTGGAACGCGCAGCGGCATTGGGCTGTTGCTGTTAATTACGCTGGCCGCAGCAGGATTGGTATCGCGCGGACGAATGGCGTTTTTCCATGCGGCGCTGGCGGCTCTGGCGGTATTGTTTGAGCAGAGCTGGCAATTACTTTATCAAGACGGAAACGCAGGCGATTTTGTGCCTTCAGGTTTGCTCGCAGCAACCTTTTTTGTGGTGGCCGGATTGGGTCATACCCTCGCTAAATATGCCAGCGGGGCCGAAAAAATTGCCGAAGCGCGCGGCGTTGATCTGGCCAATCTGGCACAAATCAATGAGCTCGTCATCCGCGACATGCAGGACGGTTTTGTGGTGGTCGACGAGAGCGGCATGATTCGTCAGCACAATCCGCAAAGCGAAACTATGGTGGGCGGCCTGCACGACGCGACCGGCCGTTCGCTCGCAGATGCAGCGCCGCAAATCGCCGTGCTGCTGGGTCATTGGCAACGTGATCAGGCGCGCATTTTCCCGATGATGCGCGACGCTATTACGCAAAAAGATTATCAGGTGCGGTTTGTGGGAATAGGTGAAAAACGGCCTTCGCCAACCGTTGTTTTTATCGAGGATGCCGGGCGTATTCGGGTGCAGGCGCAGCAAATGAAGCTGGTTGCTCTGGGTCGGCTCACGGCGTCAATCGCCCATGAAATTCGTAACCCGCTTTCCAGCATTAATCACGCCTCCGAATTATTGAAAGAGGATGTTGATCGCAATGAATCAGACCAGCGTTTGCTGACTATCATCCAGCAAAATGCACATCGTCTGGATCGTATGGTGCAAGAGGTGCTGTATTTGAACCGTCGGGATCGCGCTCATCCAGAACCGATTGATGTGGCGGCTTATTTGGCGCAATTTTTACGGGATTTTTGCGCGAACGAAAAGGTCGATCAGAGCATTGTTTCGCTCGGCATTGAGACGCCGCGACGGATTGTGTTTGATCGCAGTCATCTTGATCAGGTATTGTGGAATCTGATGCGCAATGCCTGCCGTTATGGCAGCGGGCAGGTGGGCAGCGTTCGGCTTACAGTGCGCAACGCCGCCGCCGCGGAAACCATGTGGCTGGTGGTTGCCGATGATGGTCCCGGAGTGGCAATCGAAGCCATGCCGCATTTGTTTGAGCCCTTTTTCACCACGGATAGTCAGGGAACCGGGCTAGGGTTGTATATTGCACGGGAGTTGGCAGAAGTGAATGGTGCGCAGATTGAATATATGGCCAATGACATCTTCGCCGCAGGGCGCGGCGCATGCTTTCGCATCACCCTCAAAGGGGCCTGAACATGACGGTTGCAATGCAAAATATCAATCTACCCAGGGACCATAAAATTTAGCTATGACTGCCAAACATGTATTGATTGTTGATGACGAGGCCGATATTCGCGAGTTGCTGGTACTCACCCTGATGCGCATGGGCATAGAAGCCGACACCGCGGCCACTTGCGAACACGCTTTTGCCCGGCTTGCCGAACGTAGCTATGATTTATGTTTGACCGATATGCGCTTGCCCGATGGCGATGGCCTCACCGTCCTGGAGCATATTGCGGCCCATCACGGTAATACGCCGGTGGCCGTGATCACCGCTTACGGCAGCACTGAAAATGCTGTTGCCGCATTGAAGGCGGGCGCCTTTGATTACATTTCCAAACCCATTCAGCTCAAGCCATTGCGCGAAGTTATTACCTCGGCACTAAATTTGCCGAAGCACGCTGCCGAACGTACGCGAAAGCCGGTCACCGCGGTGGATAAACTGCAGGCCAATAATGCCGCTGCAGCGCTCGCCAATATCGGTCCCCGCCTGCTGGGCGAATCTGCTCTCATTGCAAAGGCACGCGACATGATCAGCAAACTGGCGCGCAGCCAGGCACCGGTTTATATCGCCGGAGAATCCGGCAGCGGCAAGGAAGTGGCCGCACGCTTGATTCATTCCGGTTCGGCCAGACGCGATGCCGAGTTCGTCGCCGTTAACTGCGGCGCGATCCCCGAGAATCTGATGGAGAGCGAATTTTTTGGCTACAAAAAAGGCGCTTTTACCGGTGCCGACAGCGATAAAGATGGCTATCTGCACGCCGCAGATGGCGGCACATTGTTCCTCGATGAAGTAGGCGATTTACCGCTGCTGATGCAGGTGAAACTGCTGCGCGTCATTCAGGAAAAAAAGGTTCGAAAATTAGGCGAGACCATCGAGGTGCCGATTGATTTTCGGATCATCAGTGCCACTCATAAAAATCTGGCGGATAAGGTTGCCGCCAGTGAATTTCGCCAGGATTTATTTTATCGTCTGAATGTCATCGAACTCAAAATGCCGAGCCTGCGCGAGATTCCCGAAGATATTCCATTGATGGTGACGCAGGTGTTGGAACGCCTCGCCGCGCAGGTACGAATGCCGGTGCCTGAATTAACCAAAAATGCACTCAATGCCTTGATGGATTATGACTATCCCGGCAATGTGCGCGAACTTGAAAATATTCTCGAACGCTCCTTGGCTTTATGCGATGGCAAGGTAATTCATGAAGCAGATTTATACCTGACCGAAGCACGCGATACGACGGGCAGCGGCGCGGCTAATTTATCCGGAGAACGCACTTTGCCGCTGCACGAATACCTGGATCAAATTGAGCGTCAGCAAATTATGAAGGCGCTGGAGTCCACGCGCTTTAATAAAACCGCCGCTGCCAAAGTGTTGGGAATTACTTTCCGGTCATTGCGCTATCGGCTCGACCGCCTGGGTATTGAGTGAGCATTGGGCATCTCACCGCGTTGCACCGGAGCTGCTGACCGATAACGTTATCTGGCGGGATTTTCTAAAGCAGGCATCCCCAAAAAATGAAAATGCCGGGCTTTTTCTGAAGATTTGACTTGTTTTGGACTTATCTGCCTGCGCAACGCGTTTTGAACGCCGGTTTTATGCCCTCTTGCAACCACAAACCCCAGCGCTGGCGTGGCCTCCAGGCATTTTTTGGCTGGAAAAGCGCGTCATTTAAGGGCCTTTTCCTTCTTCACAAATCACTTTAACGTCAAGCCTCTTTTAAGCCATCTTTTAGCGCTTGAAGTGCTTGTTTTTGTTCGTAAAATTCATGCAAATAAATTACTGTTGCATTTTTTTGAAAGCGCACGATATAGTGTGCGTAACCCGTGCTGACACAAGATGTTGTGGCGGCTGTGGATATTTCTGTTCTTAACTGGTCGTATAAGGTTGGGACGCGCGGTGGATAGCTTGTGGATAAGTTTTTGAACTCCCAATACTATCCCCGTGTTCGGCAGATTTGTTCAATATTGCGTGCTTGTTTTCATCACGCGATGTTCGGCAAATTTGTTTCGCCAGAAAGCTCCACCGGTTTGTACCAGTTGGAAGTGCTGGATCAAATCGGGTAGCTGGCGGGGTGCAGTTGGTAAATGTGAAGTGCGTGCAGTGAACGTTGCAATGACCGTTGCAATGAGCGTAATACAAACGGCATACGTACAGAACATTTCAGCTCACCGTATTTAAAATCAAAAAAGTATTTATGAGGAGATACATTATGCGACAGGCATCCGATATCGCGACGGCGAACCCGGTATTTAGCAGCAACCTGCTAGCTTCATCACCAACCAGCAATGCTGGCGCCGCTGAATCGCAATATCAGGCTTACAAGATTATTCGACGTAACGGTTCTATCGCGCCGTTTGCGCCGGACAAAATTGCGATTGCCTTGACCAAAGCTTTCCTCGCCGTTAACGGCGGCCATGAGGCTGCCAGCGCACGCATGCGTGATCAGGTGCGTGAGCTTACCCAGGCCGTGGTTGCGGCGTTACTGCGTTTCAAGCCCTCCGGTGGCACCTTTCATATTGAAGAAGTGCAGGATCAGGTTGAGCTAGTGTTGATGCGCGGCGGCGCACATGAAGTGGCGCGCTCTTATGTGCTGTATCGCGAAAAGCGCAATATGGAACGCGCGCAGGCCAAGGCGCAGGCCCCGGCGGCAGTGGCCACCACGCTGAATGTCACCGTGGACGGCCGGAAAGTCCCGCTGGACACAGATTTCCTGTTTGGTGTGATCCAAACCGCCTGCGAAGGTCTGGGTGAATTTGTTGAGCCGCATGGTATTTTTGAAGCCACCCTGAAAGATTTGTACGACGGTGTGCCTGCGGATGAAGTGTTTAAGGCCGCCACTCTGGCAGCGCGCACACTGATCGAGAAAGACCCGGCTTATACCAAAGTCACCTCGCGCCTGCTCATGCATACGATTCGCAAAGAAGTGCTGGGCGAAGAAACCGTGCAGGCCGATATGGCGACCCGCTATGCTGAATATTTTCCAACCTTTATCAAGAAAGGTATTGCCGCAGAGTTGCTCGATGAGCGCCTCGCGCAGTACGATCTGAAAAAACTTGGGGCTGCCTTAAATCCGGCGCGTGATGGTCAGTTCACCTACCTTGGTTTACAGACGTTGTATGACCGTTATTTTTTGCACATTGATGAGCAGCGCATTGAATTGCCACAGGCATTTTATATGCGCGTGGCCATGGGCTTGTCACTCAATGAAGTGAATCGCGAAGCCCGTGCGATCGAGTTTTATAACGTGCTGTCGTCGTTTGATTTCATGTCGTCCACGCCCACCCTGTTTAATTCCGGTACGCGTCGCTCGCAGCTGTCATCGTGCTATCTCACCACGGTAGCTGATGATCTCGAAGGTATTTATGAAGCGCTGAAAGAAAACGCCTTGCTTTCCAAATTTGCCGGGGGTCTTGGCAATGATTGGACACCCGTACGCGCACTCGGCAGCTACATTAAAGGGACCAACGGTAAATCCCAGGGTGTAGTGCCGTTTTTGAAAGTGGTGAACGATACGGCGGTAGCAGTCAATCAGGGCGGCAAACGCAAAGGTGCGGTTTGTGCGTATCTCGAAACCTGGCATCTCGATATTGAAGAGTTTCTTGAGCTTCGCAAAAATACCGGTGATGATCGTCGTCGCACGCACGACATGAACACCGCCAACTGGATTCCTGATTTTTTTATGCGCCGCGTGATGGAAGGTGCAAACTGGACCTTGTTTTCGCCATCGGACGCGATTGATCTGCACGATAAATTTGGCAAGGCATTTGAAACCGCGTACGTTCGCTACGAAGAAAAAGCCGCACGTGGCGAAATGAAGCTGTTCAAGACTGTGCCCGCGCTTACACTCTGGCGCAAAATGCTGTCGATGTTGTTTGAAACCGGCCATCCGTGGATCACTTTCAAAGACCCCTGCAATATCCGCTCGCCGCAAAATCATGTGGGCGTGGTGCATTCATCAAACCTTTGTACCGAGATCACGCTCAATACCAACGATAGCGAAATCGCCGTCTGCAATCTGGGCTCAGTCAACATGGTGCAGCACATGATGACAGACGAAAATGGCGTAAAAACACTCAACCACGCCAAGCTTAAAACGACCATCACCACCGCGATGCGGATGCTCGATAATGTTATCGACATCAACTACTACGCAGTAAAAAAAGCGCGTGATTCCAACCTGCGCCATCGTCCCGTCGGCCTCGGCATCATGGGCTTTCAGGATTGCCTGCATGAGCTGCGTTTGCCGTATGCCTCCAACGAGGCCGTCGCATTTGCGGACACCTCAATGGAAGCCGTGTGCTACTACGCCTACTGGGCATCGACCGAGCTGGCTGAAGAGCGCGGCCGTTATTCATCGTACAAAGGCTCACTCTGGGATCGCGGTATTTTGCCGCAGGACGGGCTGGCATTGTTGCGCGAAGAGCGCGGCGGCTATCTCGAAGTTGATATGTCGAGCAGCATGAATTGGGACAGCCTGCGCGCCCGCATCAAAGATTACGGCATGCGCAATTCCAATTGCGTCGCGATTGCGCCAACCGCCACGATCTCGAACATCATCGGCGTCTCCGCCTGCATTGAGCCAACCTACCAAAACCTGTTCGTGAAATCGAATCTCTCCGGCGAATTTACGGTCGTCAATGATTACCTGGTGCGTGATCTGAAAGTACGCGGCCTGTGGGATGAAGTGATGATCGCCGACATCAAATATTTTGATGGCTCATTAGGCAAGATTGATCGCATCCCCGCTGATTTGCGCGAGCTCTATGCGACTGCATTTGAGGTTGACACAAGCTGGGTGATTGAAGCCGCCTCGCGTCGCCAAAAATGGATTGATCAGGCGCAGAGTTTGAACATTTACATGGCCGGCGCATCCGGTAAAAAGCTGGACGACACCTACAAGCTCGCCTGGTTGCGCGGCCTTAAAACCACATACTACCTGCGCACACTGGCCGCAACTTCAGCCGAGAAATCAACCGGTCGTGGCGGCGAATTAAATGCGGTTCCGATCAGTGGCGGCATGGTGGCTACGGGTATGGGCGCAATGAGCGCAGCCGGTAGTGCCGTGAGCGCATTCGGCGCATCGAGTGCATCAAGTGGCGGTGCGGCTTATTCCGAAGGCGCAGGCGACGGTCAGGCCGAAGGCGCTAAATTTTGTTCAATTGATAACCCGGAATGTGAGGCCTGCCAATAAATCTTTTGTACTACGAAAGGTTAGATAACTGCGTTTTTTCCCGTGAATGAGTCTGCAAAGTATTTCAAATATTTTAATGCGCATACACAAATGTTCAAACCCGGCAAAGGTCACACCGCTTTTGCCGGCCTAAACTTAAAGGATAGACAATGCAATTTCATATCTTCCAGGATTCAAGACTCGAATGGCGTTGGCAACTCAGCAGTGACGAAGGCAAAAAAATTGCCGATTCCGGTCACGGCTATCGCGACAAAGACGCCTGCCTTGAAACCATTTCGCAAGTAAAAGGTTCAGACCAAGCCATCGTGCTCGAAAATGTTTCCAGCCTGATGAATACCGAGCTACTGCAGATGCCCGGTTTTTTCAGGCAGCACTAATGCAGCAATAATCGTGGCCGCAAGCGTTTCGTAATAACAGCGCCAAGAGTAAAAGAGTTAGCAACAAAATCAGCAAGAAAATCAGTAGAGGAATTGGCAACAGAATTAGCACCAGAATCAGGCACAGCAACTACCAGGAGGCAGCATGGTCTTCCATATTTATCAGGATATTCGCAACGATTGGCGTTGGTATTTATCGGCACCGAACGGCGCAAAATTAGCCACCGCCGCAGAAGCCTACAAACGCCGGGGCGATTGCGTATTGGCGATCAAACGGATGCGGGAAGCCGTAGCAGCACCGATGTTTTATGACAACTTTGGCAGCTTGGCCGACGCCACTTCAGGCGTGCGCTTAGCGGTTGCAAGTTAACCCGAATTTTAGCAGCACCAAATCGAACAGATTCATGCCGATGCTTTTGCTTTCTCGATTTTCAGTAAGCCACGGCCAAAACAGATCCATCTAAATAACAGGAGCCATACATGTCTTTATCTTGGGATGACACACCGTCCGCCATTCTGCCGCCGCCGTCCCCGCAGCAGGCCTTAGCCGGTAGTATAGCCGCACGCCACGAGCCATCAACGCTGGCCGCGCGTGCGCATGCCGCCACCGGTATCCTCGCACGCGAATTCGCCGCCGATTATGTCGTGGATAAGGTCGATGGGGTTGCCAACCGCCCCGCCGACATGACCGATGAAACCGCCAGTATCGATCAGCGTTTCACCCGCGTGCGTGCCGAAGACAAACGCGTGATCAACGCCAAGACGGATGTAAATCAGCTCGTGCCGTTCAAATACAAATGGGCGTGGGATAAATATCTGGCCGGCTGCGCAAACCACTGGATGCCGCAGGAAGTCAACATGAACCGCGACATCGCCACCTGGAAAGACCCGAACGGTTTAACCGATGACGAGCGCCTGCTGATCAAACGTAATCTGGGCTTTTTTGTCACCGCCGATTCACTCGCCGCCAACAACATCGTGCTCGGCACCTATCGCCACATCACCGCGCCCGAGTGCCGTCAATACCTGCTACGTCAAGCGTTTGAAGAAGCCATCCACACCCACGCCTACCAGTACATCGCGGAAAGTTTGGGCCTCGACGAAGCCGAAATTTTCAACGCCTACAACGAAGTCAAATGCATTCGCGATAAAGATCGTTTCCTGATCCCGTTTATCGATACCTTGTCCGACCCTAATTTCAAAACCGGCACGTTCGAAAACGACCAGAAATTATTGAAATCCTTAATCGTCTTCAGCTGCATCATGGAAGGCCTGTTTTTCTATGTCGGCTTCGTGCAAATTTTGGCGCTTGGTCGTCAAAATAAAATGACCGGTGCGGCTGAACAGTATCAATATATTTTGCGCGACGAATCTATGCACTGCAATTTTGGTATCGATCTGGTCAACACCATCAAGCTCGAAAACCCACAGCTCTGGACCAATGAATTCAAGAAAGAAATCGAAGCCCTCATGCGCCAAGGTGTGCAGCTCGAATATGCGTATGCCGAAGACACCATGCCCCGCGGCGTGCTCGGCCTCAACGCACCGATGTTCAAAGAATACCTCCGCTTCGTCGCCAACCGCCGCGCCCAGCAGGTTGGTTTAGATGTGTTGTACCCCGGTGCGACTAATCCGTTCCCGTGGATGTCGGAACTGATCGACTTGAAGAAAGAGAAGAATTTCTTTGAGACGAGAGTGACGGAGTATCAGACGGGTGGGGCGTTGAATTGGGAGTAAAAAATTGGTTTAGGCGCAGTGTTGAAATCGAGTAGGCTTTAGGCGACCCCTTGGCTTTATACGGAGTATTTCTTTATGGCAGTGGACGCAAAGAAATCATCGACAAAAGCTAAAGCCAAGGCAAGCGCAAAGCCAATCTCCCGAACGCGTACGACTCAAATTTATCCATCTGGAAGGGGCTCGCTAAAACGGACACCATGGTTTAGTATTTTTTAAATCATGGAGAACCATAATGGAAGCAATCACGAAACGTATAGTAACGGCAGAATTTAGAACGGAAGCGGTAAAGCGAGTCATCGAACAAGGGCAGTCCGCAGCCGAAGTCGCCCGGCGGGTCAATATTTCTTACCAGACGCTCTACAACTGGGTAGCCCTCGCCAAGGCGGGCAAGTTAGGCAGCGTCGATGCCAAACGCATCTTGCCCGTTAGCCCGCTTGAAGCCGAGAACAGCCGCTTAAAGAAAGAAGTTGCGGTCCTGCGCGAGGAGCGCGACATCTTAAAAAAGGCATTCTTCGCGAAAGAGTTGCGGCGAAGTTTGCCTTTATTGAACGCCAGCGATTGCACCACCGCATCAACACGCTATGCCGAGTAATAGCCGTTTCCGAAGCAGGCTTCAAGCTGAGTCTGGCCGCCGTAAAACGGCTGCGCAAACGCCTTGGGCTGCGTTGCAAGCAGTCTCGAAAGTACAAAGCCACCACTGACAGCAAGCACAGTCTGCCGGTGGCCCCCCACCTGCTCAATCGCCAATTCGTTAACGGCACGGCACGGCACCGAACCAAGCATGGGTAGCCGACATTACTTATATCGAAACGGGTGAAGGTTGGCTGTATCTAGCCGTTCTCAAAGACTTGTTCACCTGCGCGATTGTCGGCTGGGCGATGGATAGTCATATGAAGGCGGAGCTGGTCGGCCGGGCACTATTCATGGCGGTAAAAGCGCACAAGCCCGCGCCAGGATTGATTGCGCATTCAGATCGGGGTCGTCAATACGCGAGTGCGGATTACCGGCGCTTGCTCGCCCAGTTCGGCATGGTGCAGTCGATGAGCCGTCAGGGCAATTGTTGGGACAATGCGCCAATGGAAAGCGGGTTCGCAAGTTTGAAGAAAGAGGAAGTACATCTG
>ENA-OFCI01001138-OFCI01001138.1-metagenomes-genome-assembly--contig:-NODE-1138-length-12778-cov-3.468207_pt1 | contig 12778 bp, 10 predicted proteins | sample MGYA00153391_OFCI01 | MGnify analysis MGYA00153391
AAGTACGGGCAGGCGGACTCTTCGCGACTCCGGAGGCGACGGTGCAGAGAGTGCGCAGCGCGCTGCTCGCGGGCGGCTGGACTGCGTAACCTCCTCGGTGTCGTTGCGGGAGCGCCCGTTCGCCAGAGTCGCGCCATTTCGCGCACGTTCACCCACGGTCGCGCGCCTCCGCTCACTCCCACGGTCGCGCCCTCCCACGCCTTTTCGCCCCTCCTCGCCCGAGTTCCTCCATCGAGATGCCACTTTCTGTTGCACCGCCTGAAATTTGAGACGGAAATCGGCATCTCGCCGACGCGCGGGTGGGGGTGCACGCGATGCGCGGGGTGGTGCGCGGGAGGGGGATGCGCGGGAGGGGGTCGGGTGACAGGTGCACGATCGGCGGGTGGGGCGTGCGGGGTCTGGGCGCGGAATCAAGGTGCAGGGGTGCGCGGTGCGGGATCGGCGTGCGACGGGGCGCAGCAGCACGCGCGGCGGCACGCGTGTGGCAGCGCCGATGGGGCGGCACGGATAGAATTGGGGCTTCCGGCACGCCCTCGATCCAGGAGTCCTAGCGCCCGTGAGCACCCCTAAAATCTCTGCCGCTGACACCGTGTCGAACGCTGCGGCCACCCCCGATAAAGAACAGCCCTACGCCGCGCTCGGCCTGAAGCACGACGAGTACCTCGCCATCCGCGAGATCCTCGGCCGGCGCCCAACCAGCGGTGAGCTCGCGATGTATTCGGTGATGTGGAGCGAGCACTGCTCCTACAAGTCGTCGAAGATCTACCTCCGTCAATTCGGTGACAAGACCACACCCAAGATGCGCGAGAACCTGATGGTGGGCATGGGTGAGAACGCCGGGGTAGTGGATGTCGGACAGGGCTGGGCCGTGACCTTCAAGATCGAGAGCCACAATCATCCCTCCTATATCGAGCCGTTCCAGGGCGCCGCGACCGGCGTCGGCGGGATCGTGCGCGACATCATCTCGATGGGTGCTCGTCCGGTCGCGGTGATGGACGCCCTCCGCTTCGGTGCGATCGACGACCCGGACACGGCGCGGGTCGTGCACGGGGTCGTCGCCGGAATCTCCTTCTACGGCAACTGCCTCGGCCTGCCGAACATCGGTGGTGAGACGTGGTTCGACTCGGTCTACCAGGCCAATCCGCTGGTCAATGCGCTGGCCGTCGGTGTGCTGCGTCACGAAGACCTGCATCTCGCGAACGCTCGTGGCGTTGGCAACAAGGTGGTGCTGTTCGGAGCCCGCACCGGTGGTGACGGAATCGGCGGGGCATCCATCCTCGCCTCGGATTCGTTCTCCGAGGGAGGGCCGACCAAGCGGCCTGCCGTGCAGGTGGGTGACCCCTTCGCCGAAAAGGTGCTCATCGAGTGCTGCCTCGAGTTGTTCGCGAACGACCTGGTCGAGGGGATTCAGGATCTCGGCGCCGCGGGCATCAGTTGCGCGACGAGCGAGCTCGCGAGTAATGGCGACGGCGGAATGTTCATCGAACTCGAGAAGGTGTTGCTGCGCGACCCGACATTGACCGCCGAGGAGATCCTCATGTCGGAGTCGCAGGAGCGCATGATGGCGATCGTGACCCCCGACAAGCTCGCGGGATTCCTGGCCGTCGTCGAGAAGTGGGATGTCGAGACCTCGGTGCTCGGGGAGGTCACTGACACCGGTCGCCTCATCATCAACTGGCATGGCGAGCAAATTGTCAATGTGCTGCCACGCACGGTCGCGGTGGACGGGCCGGTGTACGAACGGCCCGTTTCCTACCCAGCCTGGATCGATGCGCTACAGGCCGATTCCGCGTCATCGTTGCCCCGTGCCAGCGTGCCTCTCGACTTGCGCGCCGAAGCCCTTGCCCTGCTCGGAAGCGGCAATCTCGCCTCCAAAGACTGGATCACCAACCAGTACGACCGCTACGTCATGGGCAACACCGCGCTGTCCTTCCCGGATGACGGCGGCATGGTGCGCATCGACGAGGAATCTGGCCTCGGATTCGCCGTCGCGACCGACGCGAACGGCCGCTACGCGTACCTCGATCCGTACCGCGGAGCGCAGCTCGCCCTCGCCGAGGCGTTCCGCAACGTGGCTGTCACGGGTGCGACTCCGGTCGCCGTGAGCGACTGCCTCAACTTCGGCAGCCCGGAAAATCCCGAGGTCATGTGGCAGTTCTCGAAGGCCGTCGAAGGCCTGGCGGATGGATGCCTCGAGCTCGAGATCCCCGTCACCGGTGGCAACGTCTCGTTCTACAACCAGACCGGCGACGTGCCGATCCACCCGACCCCGGTCGTGGCCGTGCTCGGTGTGATCGACGACGTGGCCGACCGCATCCCGAGCGGCTGGCAGGATGAGGGCAACAACATCTACCTGCTCGGCACGACGCGCGACGAGCTCGACGGATCGGCCTGGGCTGGAGTCATCCACTCCCATCTTGGCGGTCGTCCGCCGATCGTCGATTTCGCCGCAGAGCAGGCTCTCGCCGGGCTGATCAGGTCGGGGTCAGAGCAAAACATCATCGCCTCTGCCCACGATCTTTCCGACGGTGGGCTCATTCAGGCGGTCTCCGAGTCGGTGCTGCGCTTTGGCGTCGGTGCACGACTGTGGATCACCGAGCTCATGGAGCGGGACGACATCGACGCGACGGCTGCGTTCTTCAGCGAGTCCGGAGCCAGGATGATCGTTTCGGTTCCGCGCGAAGACGATGTGCGGTTCATCGGCCTCTGCGAGGGACGTGGGGTGCCCTTCCTGCGCGTGGGAGTGACGGATGGAACGGACCTCGAGGTGCAGGACCAGTTCACGCTCACGCTCGAAGAGCTGCGTGAAACCCATCGCGGCACGCTCGCCCGGCACTTCGGGCCGGTCGTCGGATACTGAGCTGCGGCGCCTCTGCCTTTCGCTCACCATCAGTTTTCGCACAAGTGCGCGCTCAACAGCAGAATTTCGGGGCATCCGCGGGTTGACTGATGTTCAGCGTGCTCGGGTGCCACGCCCACTGCCACCCACACCGGCGACCTAGACCGGGAACTTCTGCCCGACGAGTTTCTCCGAGGCAGTCCAGAGTGCCGCTCCGAATGTCGCACGACTGCTGGATGCCACGGGCTTCTGCCGCACGGCAGGGCCGGTGAGACCTCCCCGCGGGCCCCAGTACTCTCCGCCGACGGCCTCCGGATCGGTGGCCGCCCGAACGGCGGACCACGCCGCCGTTTCTTTGCCACCACCCGTGAAGAAGCGGAGCTTGGCGAGGATGCGAGCCCGTGTCGACGGCTCCATCACGCCGGGGCGAGTGGGACTATTGCCGTCCTGGGCACCGCCCGGATGCGCGACCAGCGCGATGACGGGACTGCGCACGGCACGTAGCCGACGATCCAGCTCGAAGCCGAAGGCCTGCGTGGCGTGCTTTGACCAACCGTAGACGGCAAACGGAGAGAACTGTTTCTCACTCTGCAGATCGTCCAGGCGCGGCCTGGTGAGGCGGGTCGCCCCACTGCCCATTGTGACGACACGGGCCCCCGGGGTCGCCGCCAGCGTCGGATACAGCAGCGCAGTGAGCAGGAAGTGCCCGAGATGGTTGGTGCCGAACATCCGCTCGTTGCCGTCCACGGTGATTTCGCGGTGCCTGCTCGGCATGATGACGCCGGCGTTCTCGATGATCGCGTCGATATGCCGGCCAGCCAGAGATGCCGCGGCGGCGCGCACCGATTCGTAGGACGAGAGATCGAGCGCGACGTGCTCGAGCTCGGCCGCGGGAATGCGACGGCGGATCGCCGCGATCGCGGCATCCGCCCTTTTAGCGCTGCGGCACGCAATGACCACCCGGCCACCGGCGGCAGCGAGTTGCTCGCTGATGAAGTAACCGATGCCCGCGTTGCCGCCGGTGACGACAAAGGTCTTGCCGGCCTGGGAGGGGAGGTGGCGCGGGTCCCAGGTCATGCCGGGTGCGTCTCGATGGTGCCGGTACTGGCAATCTGCTCGTGCTGGTGGATGACCTCGGCGATGATGAAGCCCAGGAATTTCTCGCCGAACGCTGGGTCGAGATGGGATTCGGATGCCAGGGCCTTGAGCTTCGTGATCTGCTCGAGCTCGCGGCCAGGATCGGCCGCCGGAAGCCCACTGGAAGCCTTGAGCCTCCCCACCTGCTGGGTGAACTTGAAGCGCTCGGCGAGGAGATGCACGAGGGCGGCATCCACGTTGTCGATGCTCTGGCGGAGACTCAGGAGCTGAGCGGCGGGATCAACAGTGTCGGACATGTTCTGAGGGTACCCGTGGTGAGGACTCGACACGGTATCCCGCCAGGCAGGGCGGATGCGAAAGAGCACGGCTCGGTCACCGTAGCGTTCGAGTTTCGCCTCGAGGACGGCCCGCACCCGCGGCCAGTCGTCCAGTCGGCCAGTCGGCCAGTCGGCCAGTCGGCCAGTCGGCCACGATGGTGGAGAAGACCGCGCTGTCGCGCCAGCTGCCATCCGCTTCGGGGAGATCACCCCTCACGATGCCCTCAGAGGTCGCACCGATGCCGCCAATGGCCGCGCGGGACCGCTCGTTGAGAGCATCCGCCTGGATCTTCACTCGGCCGAAACCGTGCTCGAAGGCGAAGCCAAGAAGCAGGAGCGTGACCTCAGCATTTACCGCGGTAGCCCGAGGCTCCGCCGCCGTATCCGCCCGCGAAGACCACCGGATGACCGATCGCCAGAAATAGCGCCGGCAGATGCGCGCGCTGCACCGGCTGCAGTCGCACGGATCGGCCGGGGATGGTGGTGGGCACCGGGCGCGTCGCAGTCACGCGATTAGTCTGAGCGGGTGCGGCATGGCCACGGTGATTGCGAATCGGAGTCGCGGGTGAATAATGCAGGGATGACCAACACCGCCCTGTTCCTCAGTTCGGCCGCCGGGTTCGTGCGCCTGCTCGGCCAGATCCCCGACGAGCAATGGTCCGAGCCCGGCCTCGGGTCGTGGACCGTGCGCAGCCTCGCTGGGCACACGGCCCGAGCCATCCTCACCGTGGAGAATTACCTGGCGCAGGAGGAACCGGGCGACGTGACCATCGCCACCGCCGAGGCCTATTACTCCACCGTCTACCTCACCTTCACCGATGACGCAGCCGTCGCCGCCCGCGGTGTCGAGGCCGGCGAATGGCTCGGCGACGATCCGGTCGCCCAGGTGGTCGCTGCCCTCGCTCGTGCGACGGCGGCGATCGAGTCCCAGCCGGCGAACCGCATCGTGTCGATCGGAGGGATGGGCATCCGCCTCAGCGAGTACTTGCGCACACGGGTTTTCGAACTCGTGGTGCACACGATCGATCTCTCGCGGGCGACCGGACTCCCCCACTCCATGCCAGAGCCCGTTATCGAGGATGCCGTGACGCTTGCCGCTGCAGTGGCTGCCCGACGAGGATCCGGCGAAACCCTGCTGCTTGCCCTCACCGGGCGAGCCCCGCTCGCCGAGGGCTTCAGCGTGGTCTGACCGAGCGTGGCCTGACCGAGCGTGGTCTGACCGAGCGTGGCCTGACCGAGCGTGGTCTGGCAGTCGGCCGCCTGACGATCAGTCGGTGAGTGCCGAATCGATCTGCGCCCAGAGTTCATCGGCAATGGTCACCTGGGATTCGACGATGGCGCGTTCGAGTCCAGCCAGGCTCGAGACTCCGACGATTGTGCTGTGGATGCGTGGCTCGCGGAGGCTGAACTGGAGAGCCGCCGCCGCAAGGGATACGCCGGCTTCTGCGCACAGCCCCGTGATTCGATCGACCGCGTGCTGTTCTGCCGGTCGGATCGCCCGATACGCGTAGGTTCCGCGAAAGCGAGCCTCGCCGGTAAGAATCCCTCCGCCGTAGGGAGCGGCATTGTTGATCCCCATCCGACGGCTGGTCGCGGCGTCGAAGAGCCCGGAGGCGGTGCGGTCGATGAGGGTGAAGCGATTATGGGTGATGAGCGCCTCGAAGACATCGGTTTCGACGAATTGCTGAAGCATGTCGACCGGCCCTCCGGAGATACCGATGTGGTCGGCGAATCCGCGTTCCTTCATCGCGACGAGCGCCTCCACCGGACCACCCGGTGCCATGGATGCTTCGAACCCGATGCTCTCGGGATCGTGGAGGTAGAGCACCGGAAAGCGATCGATGCCGAGTTTCTGCTGAGACTCCTCGAGGGAACGCCACATCCGATCGCCGCTGAAGTCCCCGCTTGCGTCGCGATCGAGCTTGGTCTGAAGCACGAAGCCGTGGGGGATGCCGCCGGCGCGTTCGATCGCCCGACCGATGAGCGACTCGGAGAGCTCGCCTCCGTATTCGTTGGAGGTGTCGATGTAGTTGATCCGGGCTGCCCCGGAGAAGAACGCATCGCCGAGAGCGGCGATCCGGGAATCGACGCCCGCTGCCGATTCGCCGGTGCGCGCCGGTCCCCAGGATGAGGTGCCCAGGCAGAGCGCGGAGACACGGAGCCCGGTGGATCCGAATTCGACGAGATCGTTCGGAAAGCTGTTGCGCGGGGTGCTGTCGTCTACGGTCATGAGGTTTCTCCTATCGGGTATGCCATGAAGGCGAATCGGTTCCAACTGCGCCGTAGTGTCGGATACGGCGGGCGCAAGCGGCAGTGTGCCGCAGTTCGCGAATCAGCCGAGGTGCGCAGTGACCCTCGCCGCAAGGAAGGCTCCCCATCGACGGTAGAGGGTGGCGTAGCTGAATGCCCCGTCGATGAAATCGGACTTCTCCACCGGTGGCATCTCCAGGAATTCCGTCTTCGGCGTTCGAGCACAAGCCGCCGCCGCCGCGGCCGAGAAACGGGCAGAATCGTGGCTCAACATTCTGCTGAGCATCGGTCCGACCTGCACGTAGTTCGAAACGTCGAGGATGCCGGTGACCAGGACCAGCGCACGGGGACAGGTCTTCTCCGCCAGAAATACGAGAAGATTCTCCAGTTCCTGGGACCAGAGCCGCAGGGAGGCGAAGGAGAGCACATCCATCACTCCTGGTGAGAGCACGATGAAATCGAAGCTGCCCAACCCGTCGAGCCCGCGCACCGAAGCCGCAGTGGCCGCAAGCCGCGGCCGACTGCCCGCGACGGACTCCCATTCGACCCCACGACCCGTGGAGCGCACGAGCCCCTTGGCGAACTGATGCGCTACGCCGAGTTCATGGCTTCGAACACCGACGGATGATCCGCTCACTCCCCCCAGAACCAGCAGGTGAATTGGTCGCGGGCCCTCGATGACGCCGTACGAGGCATCGTCCGGCACCCCAGCGGACAGTCGTGTCGGGGCACCCGCCACATAGTTCAGGGCGATGAGAGGACGTACGAGGGCGAGGCAGGCGCGAAGCACGCGGAGGCGGAACGTTTCCCTGGGCACTGCGGCTAATGCGGTCACCGTTCAGCCCAAGAGGTCGTGGCGCACCACGATAGCCTCACGGTCGGGGCCGACGCCGATTGCCGAAATGCGTGCACCACTCATTTTCTCGAGGGCGAGCACGTAGTCGCGCGCATTCTTCGGCAGGTCGTCGAATATCCGGATGCCCGTGATGTCCTCGGTCCAGCCGGCAAACTCCTCGTAGATGGGCACGGCATGGTGGAAGTCCGACTGCGATACCGGCACCTCATCGACCCGGATGCCGTCGACGTCATAGGCGACGCAGACCGGGATGCGGTCGAGCCCGGTGAGCACATCGAGTTTGGTGAGCACGAAGTCGGTGACCCCGTTGATGCGCGCCGAGTAACGGGCGATGGGCGCGTCGTACCATCCGCACCGTCTCGGCCGGCCGGTCGTCGTGCCGAATTCTGCGCCGTTCACGCGCAGGAATTCTCCGGATGCATCGAGCAACTCGGTCGGGAATGGCCCCGATCCGACCCGCGTCGTGTACGCCTTGACGACCGCGATCACGCGATGCATTCGATTCGGAGCCACGCCGGATCCCGTTGCTGCGCCACCACTCGTCGAGCTCGACGACGTCACAAACGGATACGTTCCGTGGTCGACATCCAGCATCGTCGCCTGGCCGCCCTCGAACAGCACCGTCTTTCCGGCGTCGAGCGCCTGGTTGAGCACGAGTCCCGTGTCGGCCACCATCGGGCGAAGCCGCTCCGCGTATGACAGCAGATCATCCACGACCTCGTCGACGCTGATGGCACGCCGGTTGTAGATCTTCACGAGGAGGTGATTCTTGCTGTCGAGAGATCCCTCGACCTTCTGGCGCAGGATGTTCGTATCGAACAGGTCCTGGACCCGTATTCCCACCCGGTTGATCTTGTCGGCGTATGCTGGGCCGATTCCACGCCCGGTCGTACCGATCTGGCGCTTACCCAGAAAACGCTCGGTCACCTTGTCGAGGGTGCGGTGGTACTGCGTGATGACGTGGGCATTCGCGCTCACCAGAAGGCGCGAGACATCCACTCCCCGGCTGCTGAGGGCATCCAGTTCTTCGAACAGCACAGCGATATCGACGACCACACCATTAGCGATCACCGGAATGACCTCTGGGCTCAGGATTCCAGAGGGCAACAGGTGCAGCGCGTACTTCTCGCTACCGACGACAACAGTGTGGCCGGCGTTGTTGCCGCCGTTGAATTTGACGACGTAGTCGACACGGGGGCCGAGCAGGTCGGTGGCCTTGCCTTTGCCTTCATCGCCCCACTGGGCGCCGATCAGGACAATCGCGGGCATGGCGGATCCTTACGTCAAACGGGGATGAGACCCGAGTCTATCAATTCTTCGCTTTTGCGAATCGCCGTGGCCAGCGCTGGACACACCGCCATAATCGTCGAACGCGGGCGCCGAATAACTTGCACGTTACTGTGCAAGTTATTACGATGGGATCATGATTGCCACCACTTCGCGGCGGGCACCCCGCCGCGACTCTGCCGAGAACCGCGAGTCCCTGCTCGCCGCTGCCCGCGTCGTCTTCAACCGCGACCCGAACGCATCGCTCGAAACTGTCGCCGCCCAAGCTGGGCTCAGCCGCCGCTCGGTGTACGGGCACTTTGCCAACCGTGATGACCTGCTGCTCGAGCTCGTGACCACGGGCGCGCGTCGCGTCGCGTCCGCCCTGGAGTCGGTGAGTCATCCCGATCCCCTCACGCGGCTCGCCCTGATCGCCTCGAAGCTCTGGCGCGAGGTGGAAAGTGTGCGTGTGATTGCGGTCGTCGCGGTGCGCGGTTCGCTCGCCCATCACACGGCCGACATTCTCGGAGCCATCCGTTTCCATGTGCGTACCGCCATCTCCGAGGGGCAGGCGGATGGCTCGATGCGGCGGGACGTGCCGACCGAGCGACTCGCCCGCCTGGTAGAAGACACCGCACTCGTGGTGCTGGAGGACTCGACGGAGCATCCGCTCAGCGCCCGCGACGGTGACCGGCTCGCCATGCTGATGACGCTCGCCATCGTCGGCCTCGGGTGGCGCGACGCCGACGCGTTCATCGATAGCAAGCCAGAACTTGCCTGGCCGGAATCACAGCCGAACCCAGGCTTGAGGCACTGATGCGCGTGCAACTTGAACGCGCCGCAATCGGCCGCGGCCTCGGCGCTGCAGTTCCCGCCCTCGACCTCATCGTCGATGGCCCGCTACCGGTGGTCGTGGCGGTGCAGACGGATGAGCGGCCCCTGCTGGTCTCGATGCTTCTGGCCGGTCGCATTCGCTGTGACTCGGGGCGTGTGCTCGTCGACGGACGCGACGATGCCGACGAGTTGCGCCGCCGCTCCGCCCTCGTGGACACACCGATCGTGGCGGAACCGACAGCGGGCATCGCCCTCAAGACCATTGTGGCCGAAGAATTCTCCTTCGCGGGGCTCCCCACCTCCGGCCGGGCGGTTCGCGCATTCCTCGCCGACCATAACCTCGCCGGATACGCGTCCTTGCCGGTGCGCTCTCTGCTGCCGGCCGACCGCATCCGGGTGCTCTGCGAACTCGCGGTGCTGCGCGCCGGAGTGGACGGCATCATCGTCACGTCTCCCGAGCGCCATGGTGGCGAGCCTTCACAATGGTTCGGTCCGCTCGCCGACCTCGCCGAACGCGGAGTGACAGTGACCGTCGTCACCGACTATGCCACTGCCGCAATCCTCGTCTCACTCGGTGCCAGGGACGGCGTGCTGCCCGAGCCAGAAGTCCCCGAACTGTCCTCCCCCACAGATTCTCTCGAAAGCGACCCGCAGTGAAGATCTCTCCTCTCATCCGTGCCGAGTTCGCGCGTCTCACCTCCAGCCGAATCGGCATCGCCTCGCTCATTGCGCTCATGACCGTGCCCCTGGTCTACGGCGGGCTCTACCTCTGGGGCAACCAGGATCCGTACTCGAGCCTCGACAGGGTGCCCGCGGCGCTCATCATGCAGGACGCCGGAACCACGATCGACGGAATCGCCACCAACTACGGCGAAAAGGCCGCGAAGAGCCTCCTGGATGGCAAGAAGTTCGGCTGGGTCGAGGTAACCGCCACACAGGCGGCCGCCGGGGTGAAGAACGGCACCTACGACTTCGGCATCACCTTCCCCGCTGACTTCTCCGCTCGGCTCGCGTCGGCCTCTGGCGACAGCCCCCGAAGCGCGAAACTGCAGCTCACCACCGACGACACCAACAGCTACCTCTCCACGACGATCGCGAAGCAGGCAGCGGAGGCAGTACGGGTCGAGATCGCGAAAGAGGTCGGGGCCAAGGCATCCATCACCCTCCTCAACGCGGTCGGCGACATCCGCGGCGGCCTGGTGAAGGCCGAGAACGGCGCGAGCAGGCTGGCGGATGGCGCGGCCACTGCCGCGAGCGGTGCAGCGTCGCTCAGCTCGGGCACCTCCTCCCTCGCGAGTGGAGCGACATCCCTCTCGAGCGGGCTCGCACAGCTCGACGCGAAGGCCTCGAGCCTCCCATCCTCGGCCGCGCAGCTGAAGGCCGGCGCGGCCACCCTCGCCAGTGGGCTGGCGATGGGAGCCCAGGCGGGAACCGCGCTGAAGTCGGGGGCGGCCACCGCCGCGAGTCTGGCGCCCCAGGCCACCCAGCAACAGCAGATCATCAGCGCGCTGACGCTCGCGGGGGCGACTCCGGAGACGATCGCGCAGGTGACAGCCCAGCTTGCCGGACTAGCCACGGCCACCGCGCAGGTCTCGGCGGGAGTCAGTACCCAATTGGTTCCGAGCCTTACCGCCGCGGCGGCGGGGTCTGCCCAGCTGGCGACTGGCACGGCGGCGCTCAGCGCCGCGGCGCCGGCCCTCTCCTCCGCGGTGCACTCGGCATCGACCGGGGCCGCGAGTCTCTCCCGCGGAGCCGGCGAGCTCTCGACCGGGGCATCCGCCCTTTCCAGTGGCGTCGGCGAGCTCGCGAGCGGATCGACGACTCTCACATCCTCCCTCTCGGATGCCGCCCGCACGGTGCCCGTCACCACCGCAGCCGGTCGCCACGCCACCGCCGATCTCATCGCCAACCCGATCGCGGTGGAGCAGACCGCGATCACCCAGGCGGCAAACTACGGGGCCGGGCTCGCGCCGTTCTTCCTCGCGCTCGCATCCTGGATCGGCATCTACGCCCTCTTCCTGCTGGTGCGCCCACTCTCCCGGCGAGCCCTCACGGCTGTCCGGCGCCCGATCCGCACCACGCTGGCGGGCTGGCTCACACCGGCCATGCTCGGAGTCGTGCAGATGGTCGCGCTGTTCGCCCTCGTCACGCTCGCCCTGCACCTGCCGGTCTCAAACCCGATCGGAATGCTTGCCTTCATGGCCTTTGTTGCCGTCACCTTCGCGGCCATCGTCCTCGCGCTCAACGTGCTACTCGGCAGCGTTGGGCAGTTTCTCGCCCTCATCTTCATGGTCGTTCAACTCGTGACTGCCGGTGGCACCTTTCCGTGGCAAACCCTTCCGGGTCCGCTCGCCGCACTACACCAGGCGCTACCCATGAGTCATGCCGTTGACGGCATACGCCAGCTCATGTACGGCGGACTGAGTTCGAACGTGTGGTCGTCCATCCTGCCACTGCTGCTCTGGCTGGTCGGCTCACTCGTGGTCTCGGTGCTCGGCGCGATGCGCCAGGGCCGGTTCAGGATCCTTCGTGAGCTGCGCCCGTCGCCGATCGGCGCGTGACCCGCTCAGTCAGAAGCTCGCGCTAGCCCCAGCGCCCGGTTGAACTTGTCCTCCTTCGGGGAAACCACCGACCTCAGGCTCGATTCCTGCGTCGACGACGACCGACAAGCACCATTGCTACGCCGAGAAGCATGAGCAGGGCGAAGAAAACGAGGAGCACGAGGTTGACTACCGCGCCCGTGAAGGAGAGCGCAGCCGGGGCAGCCGTAACCGACGCGACATCCGTCGACATCGAATCCGATTCCGTCGCGAGATTCTGTTGCAGGCTCACCACGGTCGCCGAGTTCGTGACCGTGGGATACGCCCCCGCGAGCACTATGACGGTGAGAGTGACCGATCGGGTCGCTCCGACCGCGAGCGCACCGGCAAAGAAGCACACAACTCGTTGGCCACCCGGTTGCGACCCTGTCGCGCTGCACACCACATCGGCACCAGAAAAACTCACGTATCCGAGCGACTCGGGAAGCGTGTCGACGATGGAGAACCCACCCGGATCCTCGGTCGGGCCGCTGTTGGTGACCGCGATAACGTAGGCGGCGTGTGAGCCAACCCTGAGGGTACCGACGTGGGTTTTATTCACTGCGAGGCTCACGAGAGCGTCGATGGAGAGGGTGTCGCTCGAGGAGTTGTTACCGACGTTCGGATCGACAACCGCTGAGGACACCTCCGCGGAGTTCACGACGCTGGGATAGGCCACCGCTGTCACCCTCGCACGAACAATGAGTGTTGGCGCGGCGGCCAGTTGCGCGAGCGAAAA
>ENA-OFCI01001139-OFCI01001139.1-metagenomes-genome-assembly--contig:-NODE-1139-length-12772-cov-4.897696_pt1 | contig 12772 bp, 17 predicted proteins | sample MGYA00153391_OFCI01 | MGnify analysis MGYA00153391
GTGCAGTTGCACCCGCGGGTGTTTGGCTAGCCACGCGAGCACGTTGGGGTGCTTGGTGAGTAGCCGGGGAGAATCTCACTCCCCGGCTCTCGCAGAACCGTACGTGACAGTCTCCCGTCATACGGCTCCCACAGGCCGGCCTTGGGTGGGCGAGACGAGTACCCAGTGGGCGAAGAGCCGAGGTTGGTGCTGTTGCGCGGCTTCCAGCCAGGCTCGTGCCTTCGCGAGCTTGCCTCGCTGTCGTTTGAATTTCTGTATGACCCATCGAACGATGTGCTCGTCGATACGCCTGGCAACGAAGTGCAGCTCGGAGCGGTAGAAGGCCCCGTAGTAGCTGATCCAGCCTCTCACCTGCGGATTGATCTCCGCAGCGAGGCCGGACAGGTCCGTCCCGCTCCGACGGTTGAGATGCCAGCCTCTGATCTTCTGGCCGACCGCCTTCCGCGCCTTGCCGCTGATGGCTGGGGAGAAGCTCGCAAAGTAGCCTCTCCGGCCTTTGACCAGACGCGCCCGGAAGGTATAGCCCAAGAAGTCGAAGCTGGTGTGCTCCGCATCCCCGGGCCGGTTCGCGTCCTTGCAGTACGCGACCTTCGTCTTGTCCGGGTGCAGCTCCAGACCTACGTCCTGGAACTGGGTGGCGATAGCGGCCCGAAGTGCTCGGGCCTGGTTCTCGGTGTCGCAGTGGACAACGACGTCGTCTGCGTAGCGTTCGAACGGGCACCCCGGATGTCCCCGGGCCATCCATCTGTCGAACGCGTAATGCATGAACACGTTAGCCAGCAACGGTGAGATCGGAGACCCCTGTGGGGTCCCTTTCTCCCGCGCCACCAAGGTCCCGTCCGGCATCTGCATGGGGCTGGTGAGCCACCGTGCGATGTAGAGCAGGACCCAGCGTTCGTCGGTGTGGTGAGCTACCGCCTTGAGGAGCAGATCGTGCGGGACGCTTTCGAAGAAGGCCCGGATGTCAAGATCAACAACCCAGTCCTGGTTCCAACAGCGCTTACGTGTCACGGCCAGCGCGTCCAGGGCACCGCGCCCCGGCCGGTAGCCGTAACTGTCCCGGTGGAAGATCGGTTCGAGCTTGTCTTCCAGCAGCATCGCTGCTGCGGTCTGGGCAATTCGGTCCGCCACGTTCGGCACCCCGAGCACCCTGACCCCGGTCCCATGATCTTTCGGTATCTCCACCGCCCGCACCGGCCCAGGCAAGTAGCTGCCTGAACTCATCCGGTTCCACAGCTTGAACAGGTTGTCCTGCTCGTGCTCGGCAAGATCAGTGATGCGCACGGTGTCCACGCCCGGCGCCCCTTGGTTGGCTCGGACCCTCTCCCACGCCACATAAACGAGGCGCTTGTTGATCTCAAACGACTTCACCATCGGCTGTGGTCCGCCCATCAGTTCCTCCCCCGAAGGGTTGACCTCAAGGTGACCTGGCCTGTCCAGCCCCTTCGCTCCAGCCCCATTACAGGGCCTTCATCGCTACTACGAGCTGGTCCGCCCCTGTGCCTGGCATCGGTACTCTGCCGCCCGCGAGCCTTTCCGCGTGCGGGTCTCCCTTGGACGCCCGGCCAACCCGCAGCCGGCCGCCGCATTCCAAACGACAGGTTCTCCTGTTCCACACCAGCGCCTGCGATGAGCTCACGCCACCTATACACCGGGCACCACCAGGGCAACACGCAGACCGCCCCCTGGCTCCGGACACACCCGAGGGCACGTCTTTGTCCCGGAGATACCCACAACCTCCGGTTTCGGTGTCAACGTTCTACGTTTCGATGCGTCAGCAGTGGTTCACACATGTTCGTCTTCTCATCGCTCACCTGACCCGCTGGTAGCGGGCCTTTTCCGCAGTCGCTTCCCACCCCGGCTCTTGACCGGCATGACACTGCGGCGGTTTGGGATCTCCGTCTGCACGGCGAACCCGGAGGACCTACCTCCATCACTGACACAGCACACTTCGCGCAGACGATCTTCTACATCGTCATCACTCCGCTTTCAGGACACACGTGGGTGGCGTAGTTGTCGCAGACCACGTGCAGCGGCACCCGCGGGTAGGCGCGGGCGACCTGTTTGAGGAACGCCAGGAACTCGACGTTGGTGTGCTGGGAGAAGCACCGGTCGGTGACCAGGCCGGTGGCGACCTCCAGCGCCGCGAAAAGTGTCGTCGTGCCGTTGCGCTTGTCGTCGTGGGTCTGCTTCTCCGGGATCCCCGGGCGCAGCGGCAGGATCGGGGCGGTCCGGTCCAGCGCCTGGATCTGGGTCTTCTCATCTACACACACGACGACGGCCTTGGCCGGTGGGTTCAGGTACAGCCCGACGACGTCCCGGATCTTGGCCTCCAGCTCCGGGTCGGTGGAGAACGTGAACGTCTCGGCCTTGCCCGGCTTCAGCCCCCAGCGTCGCCAGATCCGCGCCACCGTGGCGAAGCTGACCCCGAGCTGGTCGGCCAGCAGCCGAGCCGACCAGTGCGTCACGCCCAGCGAGGCCGGCGGCCGGTCCAGCGTCGCCGCGATGATGGCCTGCTCGTCGTGCACCGCCGGCCGACCCGACCGCGGCCGGTCGTCCAGTGCTGCCAAGCCGCCGGTGGCGTAGCGGACCCGCCAGGAGTGCACCGTCGGCAAACTCACCCCGACCAGCCGCCCGACCTCGGCGCTACTGGCGCCCTCCGCGGCGAGCAGCACGATCCGGGCCCGCTGCGCCAACCCCGCCGGGATCGTCGAGGACCGCGTCCACTCCCGCAGCTTCTGCTCGTCCCCGGCCCGCAACACCAACGGCTCCACGCGTGACATGAACCATTGTCTCAACCACCGACCCCAAAGTCACTTCCAACACGCAACACTAGCGGGGTCCGGTGCACTCTCTGGTTGCTCATTTGCCGGTACTGCGCCGAGCCTGGGCGGTCCAGGCGTCAGATCGTCGCCTCCCTCGGTATCGCCGCCAGGAGCTCACGCGCGCGAGCAGCCTGGGTGTGCTCCACGAGCACTTCGTACTTGGTCGCGACGACCTGGTTGACCGGGGCGAAGTCGCGGGTGCCGTGCCGGGTGACCGTGCTGTAGCCGAGATGACTCCATACCAACCCGAACAGCGCTCCGAGCAGCGGAGTAGTGACGAGGAAGCCGGGCTGGTTCCGGTTGCTGAACAGGGTGAACGCGATCCCGACGAACAGCCCGATCCAGAGTCCGGACAGGGCCTGCGGCGGCGATCCTGCCTCGGGTCAGACGCCCGGTGACGCGTTCGACGGAGCGTAGCTCCGTCCCGATGATCTCGAGGCTCTGCACTGGGAAGCCTTGGTCCGACAGAAAGTCAACGGCTTTCTTCGCGGTGGCGTAGCGCTCGAGCACCCCCAGGGAGAGTGGGTATTCCAACTCCATGCCGGCGGCGTGCAACAGTTGGCTCTGTGTCATGCGCAAATATCCCTCTATGATCGTACGGTGGGCGAGTCGGTCAGGAGCGGGGCTTTCGAGGCAGTTCGAAGTCAGGTCAGCGCGACGAGCGCGACTCGAGCCCAGTTCGGCGCCGGTTACATCGCGGACCTTGTGGCTGCTCCGCTTGCCCATGCCAGAGCCGCCATGAACGGGCCTTGCCCCGCGGCTGGCGGCGCCAGCGACTCCGGATGCCCAACGAGAGCGTCGACGGTCGGCGACACCGCGGCATGCTGCCCAGAGCAACCGGTGCGCGGATGCGCAGCACACGAGGCAGAGGGCGCCGAGCAGTAGACGCACGGCAGCACCGCGCCCAGTGCACTCATCCGGCAGGCCAACGCTGCCGTGACCGGGTAGGCGTTGCTCCTCGCCCTGCCCGGGGTCGGTCCTCGGTTGGTCGGCGTGCGCGGTAGCGGCGCCTGCCGTTCATGGGCTTCCCGCGGATCGCGACGACGACGAAGGACCGCGACGGATCGTGCGGTCGAACCACTCGCCCGCCACGCCGCGTCCTACCGGAAGCGGCCGTGTGGCGACCATGTCGAGGACGTCTGCCAGGGCTTCCACAAACTCTTCCTCGCAGGGTTGTACTCCACGGGGAGCCCCGCAGTAGCGGCACAGGATCAACTGACCGGCGGGGCCCTGGACCATGTGGAGCGCCCACGGCTGCCGGCAGGACCGGCACTGGTGGGCCAGGGCGGCACGACGCGGCGGGCGGCCCGGCCCGGCCATCCGGATCGGTGCGCCGCCGACGCCGGTATCCAGCACAGACGGAACAGGCGAGACCGACATGGGTGGTGCCTCATCGAGGAGGTCACCGAGGTGGCCGGCGTGAGCGATGCTCGTGGGCCGCGGCGTGGGCGGCGACCCGATCCGGTCCGGCTGAGGCTCAGCTTTCGAAACGTACCCGCCGCAGGTGCCGTGTCAACGCCAGCCGGTCATCAGCGGCGCTGGGCGGTAGTGCTGCTCAGGTGCGCGCAGGGGCGGTCAGCGGCTCCATGGCCGGCTCGGTGTGCCGGGCGCGGGCCCGCCGGACCGCCTCGCCGAGTATCTCGCGGGCGACGTCGGTGAGCTTGACCGACCGGGTCTGGCTCTGGACGCGGAGCTTGTCGAAAGCCTCCCGCGCGGTCGCACCGGTCAGCCTCATCATGAGGCCGAGGGCCTGGTCGATCTCGGCCCGGCTGGTCAGGGCCTGCTGCAGCTGTGCCACGAGCCGTTCGGCCTGGCCGAGCAGCTGCGCGTTGTGCACGCTGACGGCGGCCTGCGGCGAGAACGCCTCTCCCATCGCGACGGCGTGCTCGTTGAAGACGTCCCGATCGTGGGCGTAGACGTTGAGCGCTTCCAGGACCTGACCGGGAAGGACCAGCGGCAGCGACAGCGCGCTGTGCACCCCGAGGCGGCCGACTCGCGGCCCGAAATGCGGCCAGTGCGGCTCGCCCCCCAGGTTTCCGGAGGTGAACGTCCGGCCCTGCGCGACCGCGCTGACGCACGGGCCTTCATTGAGCCCGTACTGGATGTCGTCGACCGCCGTCACGAACCCGTCGGTCGCCACGACTGTCTGCGGCCGGTCCGCCTCCAGCAGCGTCAATCCGGCGCCATGCGCGCCCGGGATCGCCCGGACGGCGAACTCGGCCACCCGGATCAGGGTCTGCTCCAGGGACCGGTGCCCGCTGAGCAAGCCGGACAGACCGGTCAGGCTGGCCCTGAGCTCGTCGTCGTCGGGCATGCCTGCCCCCGCCATTGCGCACTGGGGACGTGGATGGCACGTCCGCGAGGCACACAGCACCCGCCGGACCCTGCCGTACGCCCCTTGACAGCCCTTTGCCGCGCGGCGCACTCTGATTGTGCTGAGTGGCAGCCAGCCCGGAACGGGAGCGCCGCCCACCCCGCCGCCTCCCGGGAGCGAACATCGCTCACCGCCGGCGAACACAGTGCCCTCCGTCTCGAGGCACCCATGACTGCTCTGCTGACCGTCCTGATCGTGCTTGCCATTGCCGTCCTGCTCGGCCTGATGCTCTCCATGCGGATCATCAAGCAGTACGAGCAGGGCGTGCTGTTCCGGTTCGGCCGGGTCATCGGGGTCCGCCAGCCCGGCATGCGGTTCATCATTCCGCTGGTCGACGTCCTGCACCGGGTGTCGCTGCGGATCGTTAGGATGCCGATCCAGTCACAGGGGATCATCACCCGGGACAACGTCAGCGTCGACGTCTCCGCCGTCGGCCTACTTCCGGGTCGTCGACGCCACCAAGGCCGTCGTCGCGATCGAGAACGTCTACGCCGCGATCGACCAGATCGCCCAGACCACCCTGCGCAAGGAGGTCGGGCAGCACACCCTGGACGAGACGCTGTCCGAGACAGACGTGATCAACATCGACATCCGCACGATCCTCGACGTGGCGACCGAGGAGTGGGGTGTGCAGGTCACGCTGGTCGAGCTCGAGGACATCCAGCTGCCCGACAGCATGAAGCGCGCGATGGCCAAGCAGACCGAGGCCGAGCGCGAGAAGCGCGCCAAGATCATCAATGCCGAGGGCGAGTCGCTCGCCGCCGAGGCCCTCGGGGTCGCCTCGGACATCATGGTGGAGCACCCGCTGGCGCTGCAGCTGCGCAACCTGCAGAGCCTGGTGGAGATCGGCGTCGACAAGCACCACCGTGGTGTTCCCGGCACCGCTGATGAGCACGATCGGTGAACTCGGGGCATTCCTCGCGCGCGAGACCGCCGCCGGTGCCGCCCTGCCGGTGGTGCCCAGCCAGCCGGCCGCGGCGAGGTCTGAGCCGGTCCGGCCGGCCCCCGGCCCGGCTGCGACCTCGAACGGCGTACGCACTGGCCGGCCAGATGTTCGGCTCTAGACGCAAGAACCCAGACGCCTTTGACGTCCAGCTAGAGCAGTGGCTCGACGGTGCCCGCCGTCCCGCCGTGCCGGAGGTGATCTCCGGGGCGTGCGATCGCTGCCCGGCGGCCGCGGTCGCCCGGGTCCGGCTGCCCAGCGGGTCGGTGCTGATGCTCTGCGGCCACCACGGCCGGCGCCACGCACCGGCTCTGCGGGTCCAGGGCGCCCTGCTCACCGGGGGGCTGGCGTTCGTGGCCCCCGCCGACCTGCCGGTCCAGGCAGGAGCCGAGTGACGACGCAGCGCGCGAGCACGCTGCCGCCGACGACCTGTCGGGCGGCACAGCGCCGCACGGCCACCCAGCGCACCTCGGTACCCAAACGACGGCCTCACGGGCAGCCGGGTCTGCTGGACCAGGGCCAGCGCGAGCACCTGCTGGCGGCCGCCGCGGAGCTGTCCCTGGCGCTGCTGCGCGAGCAGCCGACGGACGAGGTGCTGCAGCTGATCGCTACCCGGGCGCGTCAGGCCGCGATGGCCGCACTCGCGCTGGTCGGCCGGTCCACCGACCGGGACGTGCTGGTCGTCGAGGCCGCCGCCGGGCCGGACAGCGACTGGCTGCTCGGCCAGCCCGTTCGGCTGACCCCGATGCCCACCGCAGCGCTCGCGCTCGACCTGGGCGACACAGCCGGCGGCGGCCGCCGGGTCCTGGTCCTCTTGGGACTTCCTGCCGCGAGCCGCACGACTGTCGTACGAGCCCTACTCGGCTTCGCGGAGCACGTCACGGCGGCCCTAGGGCTGGCGGACCGGCGTGCAGACGTGGAGCGGGAGCGGCTGCTGCAGGACCGCGAACGCCCGGCGACCGCGCTCCTGGAGCTGGTCGTTCCCCGCCTGTTCGGGGCGGGCCTGCGGCTGGCCGGCGCGGACGGGCTCATCCGCTGCCAGCCGGAGCAGGCGCGCGCCCGGGTCAGCCGGGCCGTGCAGGACCTCGACCTCGCGATCGCCGATGTGCGAGCCGCCGCCCTCCGGCTCCGCACCGCCCCCACGCAAGCTCATCGCACACCAGGGGCCGTCCAGGCTCCTGCTCCCTGCAGCTTCTGGCGACCTTCCCCGGCCGGACAGCCTTGCGACGACCGGGTCCGGCTGCCCCCCGGACGCAACCCGACAGGCCCGCGGCTTGCCGGCCGCCCACCCCGGCGGCGGCAGCATGCCCGCCGGCGCCGCCGGGCCGGTGACCACATGGTGACGGCCATCAGGCAGGCCGCCGTCAGCGCCCTGGAGCCCGGCCAGGACCGCTCCCGTCCCCCGAGCCGCGTCGCACACTCCCGCACCGGTGAGCGGGTGAAGGCGAGCCACCCGAACCAGGCGGCACACGGCTGTGGAGGATCGGATCCAGCCCCGGAGCAGGTGAGGCGTCAGTTCGTCGCCGACCTGCTGCACGCACTGCCGGGGGTCAGCGGACACATCGTGGCGGCGCTGGACGCCGTCCTGCTCCTGGCCTGCACTTTATGCCCGTCGTGCGTGGCCGTCAGCCTGACCGTGGACCACGAGACCCAGCCGGTGACGATCACCGCTACCAGGAGTGCCGGCCACAGGGATGCCGCGTCCCTGACCGTCCGGCTGCCCAGGCCGACCACGGGCGAGCCTGCACGACAGCCGGCTGTCCTGGTCGTGTTCGCCACCGATCCGGTCGCGCTCGCCGGCTTGGGCGACGACGTCACCGCACTGCTGGAGATCGACCCTGGCAGGATCACCCTGGCAGCCGCCGCTGCGGTGCCGCAGAAAACAGTCGACCGCCGACGTTGGCCGGCGAGCCGACGTCTTCCTCCGCGCCCATGCCGACCGCCGCACCCAGCCGGTCGTCGTCACCCACGGCCACTTCTCCCGCATCCTGGCCGCACGCGCTCTGGGACTCGCGCCCGAGTGCGGGCGACTGTTCGCCAGCACAACGGTGACCGTCTCGCTGATCGAAGATCATGACGGTGAAGAGTGCCTGGGATTGTGGAAAGTCGACACAGCCCTGCTTGGCGACGCCGTCGAACAGCCGACAGATCCGGGCGGGCCGCCAGCCGATGCCCTGCACCCCGTTGTCGGGTCGCGGACGTGATCGGGACGAACAAGCTCTTCGCAACCTGGAAGAACCAGGAAAGCCTGGCGCAGTCCCTGACGCTGGCCGGCGCCGCCGTGGAGGCCGCCGCCCGGACGGAGGGTCTGTTCGAGCTGTCGGTGTGCCCGTCGATGACCGCGCTGGCGTCGGTGGCCCGGGAGTGCGTGGACAAGGTCGCCACGACCGCCCAGAACATGGGCTGGGACGACCCGCGGAGCCTGACCGGCGAGACCTCAGCCACCGATCTGACCGACCTCGGCTGTCGATACGTGATCAACGGCGACTCCGAGCGGCGCCGCTACCTGGCCGAGACGAACGACATGATCGCGCGGAAGCTCCGCACGGCTTTCGCACACCGGCTAGCGCCGATCCTGTGCCTCGGGGACAGCCTCGAGGAACACCGCGCCGGCAGGTCAGCGGGCGCCGTTCGGTCCCAGCTCGAGGTGCTGCTCAGGCTCTACCAACCAACCGACGGCCCGTTCCTGATCGCGTACGAACCGGCCTGGGCGATCCACCAGCGAAAACGCTCAGGAATGCACACCGCTGGAAGCAGCCGACCGGCAGGGCTTCATCCGCTCCGTCATCACCGGCGAGCTCGGGGCAGACCTCGCGGCCGGCACAACACTGCTCTACGGCGGCAGCGTGACCGACGCCAACATCGACGCCTACCTCACCCGACCCGACATTGACGGCGCCCTGGTCGGTACCGTAAGCCAACAGCTGACCACATTCCAAGCGCTATTCAACGCCACCATCACCATCTACCGACGAATGCAGCCGGGCGCGGGCCACTAGTCGCCCGTCGACACAGGAAGCACCAGTAACGCGCCGGCGATGGACCAGACCAATCGCCAAGAGGGGACGAGCTGTGGTAAACGAATCGGCAGCGTTCCGAGTCGGACCCGTAGGACACGTAGACCTGAGCACAATCCCCACCACCGTGAAACCCCGCTACATCTCACACAAGGACTACAAGAACCAGCTTAAGAAGGATGTCAAGAAACTGAACGCGCTGCAACGGCTGCACTACGCCTCCGGGCACTGGTCGCTGCTGGTGATCTTCCAGGGCATGGATGCCGCAGGCAAGGACGGCGCCATCCGCCACGTCATGTCCGGGGTCAACCCGTAGGGCTGCCAGGTCTTCAGCTTCAAGCAGCCGACCGCCCAAGAACTCGATCACGACTTTCTCTGGCGCACCACCCGCTGCCTACCCGAACGCGGCCGGATCGGGATCTTCAACCGCTCGTACTACGAGGACGTCCTCATCGCCCGCGTCCACCCCGAGATCCTGCACGGACCCGCACTACCCGACGAGCTGATCAACGAGGACGCCGTCTGGGAACAACGCTACCAGTCCATCGTCGATCTTGAGAAGCACCTGCACCGCAACGGCACCCAGATCGTGAAGATCTTTCTGCACCTGTCCAAAGACGAGCAGGCAGAACGTTTTCGGGCCCGCATCGACGCGCCCGACAAGAACTGGAAGTTCAGCCTCACCGACATCCACGAACGTTCCTACTGGGACAGCTACATAACCGTCTACGGCGACTGCCTGAGCGCCACCAGCACCAAGCGCGCCCCGTGGTACGTCGTACCCGCCGAAGACAAACACAACGCCCGACTCATCATCTCGCAGATCCTTTTGCGCACGTTGGCCGACCTGAAGATGGCCTACCCCGTGACGACGGACCAGCGCCACCAGGAGCTGGAATCATTCCGCGGCCAACTCTGAGCTCTGAGCGCGGTCATGGCTATTCCGGATTCTCTGGCAGCGGCTGGGCGTGCAGCATCTCCGGCTCGATGCCGTCACCAGAGGTCTGTCCCGTATGAACAAAGACCGCAGCGGCGTCGGGGTTGCCGTCGAGCGATGCGGTCTCGCCGTTGGCCTCATACACGTCCAGGAGTCCCGGCGCTCCACTCATGGCTAGCAGTCGGCTGATTCCTTCGTCAATCACGAGAGATTCGCCGTTACGGCTCCCACCTCGAAGTACCGCCACGACATCTGCCATGGCAGATAAGTACCCGGACGTGCATGTCCGGAACCGCGGCCCGCGACCGCGGGCACCTGGCGGGTGTGCAGCGGCCGACGCGAGGTCGTGATCGGGGTCCGGGACACCGGATCCGGGATCGACCCGCAAGCGCGGCACGGGTGCGCCCGCGCTTCCAGTCCGTTGAGACCAGCGCCGACATGAGCGGTTCCCGTCCGCGTGGCGTCATGGGCCGGTGTCGCGTCGGCGGTCTACGCCTCCGCCGGGAAGTGCCGGCCGGCCAGGACCCGCAAGGGCAACAAGCGGCTCACCGCGATTCTCGTGGCGGCCGCCGGCTCGGTCGGCCGGATGAAGGGCAAGAACTACCTGTCCGCCCAGCCCGCCCGGCTTACCCAGCCGGCGCAGGATAGGCCGGCCCAGGTCACGGACAGCCATCGGCAGGTTCGTGAGGCCGCAGAAGCGGGCCTTCTCGGCGACTGCTGCTAGCCCTGGGGTATTGCCCGCCGACGGAAGGCGGGCGAAGGCGACCGCGACGAGGGCCATGGCGGCGGCGGCCATCACGGTGAGCGCGCCGGTCTGGGTCGCGTTGCCAGCGGTCCAAGGTGCCCAGGTCGTCGTGTCGGCTGTGCACGGCTTCGCCGGCGCCGGCCGCGTCACGCCCGCCACCGTCGACCGGGATGGCAACGCGCGTCTCGTCGCCGCGGCGCAGCGGGCAGTTGCCGAGATGGTGCTCGTGTCCGTCATCGGAGCCGGTCGGCAGCACCCGATCGAACTGTTCCGGATGAAAGCCGAGGCCTAGGAAGCTCTGCGCAGCAGCGGACTTCGCTGGACGATCGTGCGCGCCAGAGCCTCCCAGGACCTCTGGCAAGAGCTGCTGCAGAAGGGGCCCGGGCGGCGCCCGCTGATCTTCGGGCACGGCGACAGTCCCATCGACTTCGTCAGCGTGGACCGTTACATGTAACGTGACGGCATGGCCGTACGAGAGCGAGTGAGCGCGTACCGCGCGCGGATGCGGGCCCAGGGGCTGCGGCCCGTGCAGATCTGGGTGCCCGACGTGCGCTCGCCGGACTTCGCGGCGGAAGCCCACCGTCAGTCCGCACTCGTTGCAGCCGCCGACCGTAGGAGTGACGACATGGACTTCGTCGAGGCTGTCTCCGACGACTGGGACGAATGAGACGCGGGGACATCGTGACGGTCGCCGGCGGGGTCTACGCGAGCAACCCGCGTCCGGCCCTGATCGTCCAGGACGACCGGTTCGACGCGACGGACTCTTTGACGGTGTGCCCTTTCACGAGCACCGGCGTCGAGGCGCCACTTCTACGGGTGTCTGTCACCGCGGACGGGGAGAACGGCCTGGACCGGGACAGCTTCTTGATGGTCGACAAGATGACCACGGTTCGCAGGAGCAACGCACGCCCGGTCGTCGGAAGGCTCGACGGGACGACGTTGGTCGAGTTCGAGAGGCGACTCCTCGTCTTCCTAGGCTTTGGCGCCTGAACCGCCCGAGTCGCGGCAGTGAGCGGATGTTGCGTGTGAGTTGATGCCCCAGCCCCGGCGGAACGACGCGCGACTCGACAGAAGGCATGGCCGTCTCGTCCTCACCAGTGCCCCGCCCTACTGCCTTCGGGTGGTGAAGTGGATCTTCACAATCGACGGTGTATTTGTGGTCTGAAGCCGCCAGTCTCGAGCAGGCTTCGTGCGATGTAGTTGGTGAGGTTGCGGAAGCCGAGGGCGACGCCGCGCAGGTGCCCAAGCCGGCCGTTGATGGCCTCGGTGGGGCCGTTGCTGGTGCCGGGCCGGTCGAAGTAGGCGAGGACGTCGGCGGCTCGGCGGTGCAGGGTCCGGCCAAGCGTGACGAGCTCGCTCAGCGCGGCGGGGACGCCGCGGCGCAGTGTGTCGAGGAGCTTGTTGAGCAGAGTGCGGCCTTGCTTGCGGTCGGGTGCCGGTACGCGGCGATCATCTGCTGGTAGACCGACCAAGTCACCTCGACGGCGGCGTGCTCGTCGATCGTGAACAGCGCCTGGAGCCTGGCCTTCTGCTTGTTGGTGAGCAGGTCCGCGCCGGTGTGCAGCGTCCGGCGGGAGGCGTACAGCGGGTCGCCGGTGCGTCGGCGGTGCCCGCGGGTGTCCTGCTGGACGCGCCGCCGGCACTGGCCGTGGGCATCGCCGGCGAGCCGGACGACGTGGCACGGGTCCATCACGGCGACCGCGTCGGGCAGCTCCCCGGTGGTAACGGTCTCCAAGGCGGTGAACCCGTCCATCGCGACGACCTCGACCGTGTCGCGCCAGGCCTGCGGGTGGGCGGCGAGCCAGGTCTTGAACGCCTGCTTGGAACGGCCTTCGACCATGTCCAGCAGCCGCGCCGGCCCTGTCCCATCGCGGATCCCGGTCAGGTCGATGATCACGGTGACGTACTTGTCGCCCTTGCGGGTGTGCCGC
>ENA-OFCI01001140-OFCI01001140.1-metagenomes-genome-assembly--contig:-NODE-1140-length-12772-cov-3.946686_pt1 | contig 12772 bp, 6 predicted proteins | sample MGYA00153391_OFCI01 | MGnify analysis MGYA00153391
TTTGCCTTCACCGAGGTACGGCTCGGCGTCGTACCGGCGGTCATCAGCGTGCCGGTGCTGCCACGGCTGCTGCCGCGCGCGGCGCACGAGCTGTTCCTGACCGGCGAGGTGTTCGGCGCCGCGCGGGCGGTCCAGATCGGCCTGCTCAACAGCTGCGTCCCCGCCGCCGGGCTGGACACCGAGGTCGCCCGCTTCACCGGGATGCTCTCGCTGGGGGGCCCGGAAGCGCTCGCGGCGACCAAGCTCCTGCTGACCGCCGGCGCCGAGGGGGTGTTCGGCGAGGCGCTCGCCGCCGCGACCGAGCTGTCGGCCCGGCACTTCGCGTCCGCGGAGGGCCAGGAGGGGATCACCGCGTACGCCCAGAAGCGCCCCGCGAGTTGGGTGCCGGCCGCCGGGTAGTACGCGAGTGCTCCACACTCTTCGCGGACCTGAGCCCGAGTCGGCTGACCCCCAGGAGGGCCCACATGAACGGCGACAACGCATGACCCAGGTCTGGCCTGGCACGGCCTACCCGCTGGGCGCCACCTACGACGGCACCGGCACCAACTTCGCCTTGTTCTCCGAGGCAGCCGACCGGGTCGAGCTGTGCCTGTTCGCTGACGACGGCACCGAGACCCGGGTCCGGTTGCCCGAGCGCGACGCGTTCGTCTGGCACGGCTACCTGCTCAACGTCGGCCCCGGCCAGCGGTACGGCTACCGCGTCGCCGGGCCGTACAAGCCGGCTGACGGGCACCGCTGCAACCCCAGCAAGCTGCTGCTGGACCCGTATGCCAAGGCCGTCGACGGCCGCATCGACTGGGACCAGGCGTGCTTCAGCTACACCTGGGGCGACGAGGACTCCTACGACGAGCATGACTCCGGGCCGCACATGAGCAAGTCGGTCGTGATCAGCCCGTTCTTCGACTGGGACAACGACCGGCACCCGCAGATCCCGTACAACGAGACGGTGATCTACGAGGCGCACGTCAAGGGGCTGACCAAGACCCACCCGCGCATCCCCGAAGCAATCCGTGGCAGCTACGCCGCCGTCGCCCACCCGGTGATGTTGGAGCACTACAAGAAGCTCGGCATTACCGCCGTCGAGCTGATGCCGGTGCACCAGTTCGTGTACGACAACCACCTCGCCGACCGTGGCCAGCACAACTACTGGGGCTACAACACGATCGGCTTCCTGGCGCCGCACAACGACTACTCCTCCTCGGGCCAGCGTGGTCAGCAGGTGCAGGAGTTCAAGGCGATGGTCAAGGCGCTGCATGCCGAGGGCCTCGAGGTGATCCTGGACGTCGTCTACAACCACACCGCCGAGGGCAACCAGCAGGGCCCCACCCTGTCGTTCCGCGGCATCGACAACGCCAACTACTACCGCCTGGTCGATGAGGACCAGAAGCATTACTACGACACCACCGGCACCGGCAACACCCTGCTGATGAAGTCACCGCACGTCCTGCAGCTGATCATGGACTCGCTGCGCTACTGGGTCCTGGAGATGCACGTCGACGGCTTCCGGTTCGACCTGGCGGTGGCTCTCGGGCGTGGACGCGACGACGCATTCGACCCGGACCAGGCGTTCCTGGTCGCCTTGAGAACCGACCCGCTCCTCTCGCGCGTCAAGCTGATCGCCGAACCCTGGGACCTTGGAGCTCACGGTTGGCGCACCGGTCACTTCCCCCCACCCTTCGCCGAGTGGAACGACCGCTTTCGAGACTCGGTCCGGACCTTCTGGCTGTCGGACGTTGCGCGCTCGGCCCACCACGAGCCGGGCCATGGGGTCCGTGATCTGGCGACCCGCCTGACCGGCTCGGGGGACCTGTTCGGCGCCCGCGACCGCGGCCCGATCGCGTCGGTCAACTACATCGCAGCCCACGACGGGTTCACTGTGGCCGACACGACCATGTACTCCGACAAGCACAACGAAGCCAACGGCGAGCACAACCGCGACGGTATGGATGACAACCATTCGTGGAACCACGGGGTCGAAGGGCCCGGCGGGGACGCTCTGCTGCTGAGCGCGCGGCGACGCTCCATCCGCAACCTGCTCGCCACGCAGCTGCTGGCCTCCGGTGTGCCGATGATCAACGCGGGCGACGAGCTCGGACGTTCCCAGCAGGGCAACAACAACGCCTACTGCCAGGACAACGAGCTCTCATGGGTCGGCTGGGATCTCGAGCCGTGGCAAGCCAACCTGTTGGCAACGACGCGCTTCCTGACCGGGCTCCGGCTGACCCATCCCGTTCTGGGACAGCGGCCCTTCTTCACCGGGCGCCGCACGCACGAGGACGGTCTGGCCGACCTCAGGTGGTTCGCGGCGGACGGTCAGCCGATGGACAACGACACGTGGGACGACCCCCAGACCCGAACGCTGACGATGTTCCTCGACGGCACCCACGTCGGGGGAGAGTCGCTACTCCTCGTCTTCCATGGCGGCGCCCAGAGCGCTGAGGTCGAGCTTCCTGCGCGGGAGGGCGGCACAACATACCTCTTGCTCTGGGACAGCGCCTGGGATCGCCCGCAGGCGCCCCCAGGGACGGTGAGGGGACCGGTCACTCTCACCGCCGCTTCAATCCGCGTCTACAGCGTTGCCCGGTGACAGCGTTGTCCGGTGACAGCGTTGTCCGGCGACCAGGTCAGGCGTTGGCGACCAGGCCCATCTCGGTCGCGTTGGCGATACCAGCGTGCTTGGGAAGGACCCTGACGGTGTAGCCGAAGACGCCGGTGCGGGTGAGCACGAGATCACCCTCGAAGCTGTGCCGACCCGCCTCATAGGTCTTCGCGAAGCCCAATGGCGCCGTCTCGATGTCACGCAGGTCATCGGACTCCGAGGCACGACCGTGCACGACCTGCACCTCGACCTCCTCAGGGCCCAGCTCACCCAGAGACACGAACGCGCGCACGTGAAGTGTGTCGCCCACCTGGGGAGAGTCCGAGACACCCGAGGGCTCAACGTGGTCCACCCGCACTCCAGCCCAACCGGCTCGAACCCTGGCCTTGTATGCCGCGAGGTCCCGTGCACCTGCCCATGTGGGTCCGTCCATGGCCCAGCCGGCCCGGGCGGCGGGACCGTAGAGGTCGATGGTGTAGTCCCGAACCTGTCGTGAAGCCAGCACCTTGGGACCCAACGTCGTCAGGGTGTGCTTGATCATCGACAGCCAGCGCTGTGGTAGCCCGTCGACGTCGACGTCGTAGAAGCGTGGTGCGACAGAGGTCTCGATGAGGTCATAGAGCGCGGCCGCCTCAAGATCGTCGCGGCGGTCCGGGTCCTCCACACCGTCAGCCGTCGGGATGGCCCAGCCGTTCTCGCCGTCGTACCACTCGTCCCACCAGCCGTCGAGGATCGAGAGGTTGAGCCCACCGTTGAGCGCGGATTTCATGCCGGAGGTGCCGCACGCCTCGAAGGGGCGCAGCGGGTTGTTCAGCCAGACGTCGCAGCCGGGGTAGAGGTACTTGGCCATAGCGATGTCGTAGTTCGGCAGAAAGGCGATCCGATGACGCACAGCGGGGTCGTCCGAGAACCTGACCAGCTGCTGGATGAGCTTCTTTCCGGTCTCGTCTGCAGGGTGGGCCTTGCCTGCTATCACGAGCTGCACCGGACGCTCGGGATTGAGCAGGATCGCCTTCAGCCGCGCCGGATCGCTCAGCATGAGGGTGAGCCGCTTGTAGGTCGGTACCCGGCGGGCGAAGCCGATCGTGAGCACATCAGGATCCAGGATGTCCTCGATCCAGCCCAGCTCGGCCGGGCTCGCGCCACGCTTGAGCCAGCTCGACTTCATCCGGCGTCGGCCCTCGATGACGAGCTGCTCGCGCATGTCCCGCTTGGTTGCCCAGATCTCCTCACCAGGGATGTCGATGATGCCCGCCCACGCGTCCTGCTCGGCGACCTCGGTAGTTCCCAGGTGCTTGGCCGCCAGCTCATAGACCCTGCGGTCGACCCAGGTCGGGGCGTGGACACCGTTGGTGATACTCGTGATCGGGACCTCGCTGTCGTCAAACCCGGGCCAAAGACCGTCGAACATGTGACGGCTGACGACGCCGTGCAGCTGGGATACCCCGTTTGCCCGCTGAGCCAGCCGCAGACCCATGACGGCCATGTTGAACACTCCGGCCTCGCCGCCCGGGTAGTCCTCGCAACCGAGCGCCAGCAGGCTCTCGACGGGCACGCCGGGGATCGCATTGTCCCCACCGAAGTAAAGCTGGATCTGGTCGGCACCGAATCGGTCGATGCCCGCCGGGACCGGAGTATGCGTGGTGAAGACCGTGCCCGCGCGCACCGCTTCGAGGGCCTCGTCGAAGGTCATGGCGTGCTCGTCGGTCAGCTCGCGGATCCGCTCGATGCCCAGGAAACCGGCGTGACCCTCATTGGTGTGAAAGACGTCCGGATCCGGTGCGCCGGTCAGGCGTGACCACAGACGCAAGGCGCGGACGCCGCCTATACCGAGCAGCAGCTCCTGCTGAAGGCGTAGCTCGCCGGTGCCACCGTAGAGCCGGTCGGTGATCCCGCGGGCTCCGTCGTCGTTGCCCTTGACGTCCGAGTCGAGCAGCAGCAGGGGAACCCGGCCCACCTGGGCCTTCCACACATTGGCGTGGAGCACCCGGCCGCCGGGAAGGTCGATGGTGATGGTGCAGGGCGTTCCGTCGGCCTCGCGCAAGAGCGCCAACGGCAGTCCATCGGGGTCGAGGACCGGGTAGGTCTCCTGCTGCCAGCCGTCGAGGTTCAACGACTGCTTGAAATAGCCGGTCTTGTAGAAGAGACCAACGCCCACGACCGGCACGCCCAGATCCGAGGCCGCCTTGAGGTGGTCCCCTGCGAGAATGCCGAGACCACCGGAATACTGAGGCAGGGCCTCGGTGATGCCGTACTCAGGACTGAAGTAGGCGATCGCCGCTGGTGCCCCACCCTCTACCTGTTCGGCCCAGCCCTGGTACCACCGGGGCTCACTCAGATAGCTGGCGAGATCCCGGATCGCCGCGTGAACCTTGCCGACAAATGTCTCGTCGGAGGAAAGCTTCTTCAGCTCGTCGGCCGAGAGCGCAGAGAGCATTGCCGTGGGGTCCTTGCCGACCCTGGCCCATCGCTTGGGGTCGATCTCGGAGAACAGGTCGCGCGTGGCGGGATGCCAGGACCAGCGCAGATTGCTGGCGAGCTCTCCCAGCGCGCTGATCGACTCGGGCAGGACGGTGCGGACGCTGAAGCGACGGATAGCCTTCACGGTCGAAGATCATAGGCGACGCCCGAGTGATGGAACGAGTAGCGTCAGGCGCGTGACAGCGAGCCCCCGACCCCTTGCCGCCCCCGTCCTCGGCCGTATTCCGGTCTTCGACGTCACCCCTTGCATCGAGCACGGCGCCTTCGCTGCCAAGTCGGTCGTCGGCGAGCAGTTCGACGTGTGGGCCACGGTCTTTCGCGAGGGGCACGACGCCGTCAATGCGACGGTGGTCCTGACCGACCCGGACGGTGGCGAAAGACACGAGCCGATGACACTGATCGCTCCCGGACTGGATCGCTGGTCAACGACGATCTGTGCCGACCGGACCGGGAAATGGTCCTACCGGGTGGAGGCCTGGTCCGACCCCTACGGCACCTGGGAGCACGACGCAACCATCAAGATCGCCGCCGATGTGGACACCGAGCTGATGCTCGAGGAGGGCGCGCTGGTTCTGTTGCGCGCACTCCAGGAGGTCCGCCGGACACCGTCTCAGGCTGCGCCGCTGGCCAACGGGGTTGTGGGGCTCCGGGACTCGACGCGACCTCCGCAGGCGCGTCTGCAGGCAGGGGTCGCCCCCGAGGTCCGCGCCGAGATGGCAGCTCGTCCGTTGCGTGAGTACGTAAGCCCCAGTGCGGCATACGGCTGGCTGGTGGAACGAGAGCTCGCCCTGTTCAGCGCGTGGTACGAGATCTTCCCGCGTTCCGAAGGGGCGACCCGGAACCCCAAGACGGGGCTCTGGACATCGGGAACGCTGGTGACAGCGGCCCGGCGACTACCGGCGATCGCAGACATGGGCTTCGACGTCGTCTATCTGACCCCGGTCCACCCCATCGGAACCATCAACCGAAAGGGCCCGAACAACACCCTGAACCCCGGGCCGTCGGACCCCGGCTCCCCGTATGCGATCGGTTCAGCCGACGGTGGACACGATGCCATCGCATCCGAGCTCGGGACCTTCGCAGATTTCGACGCGTTTGTCGCGGAGGCGAACCGGCTCGGTCTGGAGGTTGCCCTCGACCTGGCCCTGCAGTGTGCGCCCGACCATCCCTGGGTCACCCGCCACCCGGAGTGGTTCACCACTCGGGCAGACGGGACGATCGCCTATGCGGAGAACCCGCCAAAGAGGTACCAGGACATCTTTCCGGTCAACTTCGACAATGACCCCGCCGGAATCTACGCCGAGGTCCGACGGGTGGTCCAGGTCTGGATCGACCATGGGGTGACCCTCTTCCGGGTCGACAACCCCCATACCAAGCCCCTTGAGTTCTGGGCGTGGCTGATAGCCGAAGTCGCAGTGGACCGTCCGGACATTATCTGGCTGGCCGAGGCGTTCACGAAGCCGGCGATGATGCACGCGCTGGCCAAGGTGGGCTTCCAGCAGTCGTACACCTACTACGCCTGGCGCAACCAGAAGTGGGAGCTCGAGGAGTACATCACCGAGCTCTCCGGCGAGGTCGCCACCTACATGCGTCCGTCATTGTGGCCCACGACACATGACATCCTCACGCCCTACATGCAGTACGGCGGACCGACCGCGTGGAAGCTGCGGGCGGCCCTCGCGGCAACCCTGGTGCCGTCGTACGGGATCTATGCCGGCTATGAGCTCGTGGAGAACGTCGCACGCCCTGGCGTCGAGGAGCAGATCGACAACGAGAAGTACGAGCTCAAGGACCGTCACTGGTCCGACTACGATGCCGGAGGCGCCAAGGCCGGCAAGTCACTGGCGCCCTATCTCAAGGCGCTCAACGAGATTCGCCGCGCGCACCCGTCCCTCCAATGGTTGCGCAACGTTCGCCTCCACCACGTGGACGACGAGAACGTCATGGCGTTCTCCAAGCGCCGACGCGTCGACGGAAGGGACGACATCATCCTCGTCGTCGCCAACCTCGACCCCCATGCGACGCGGGAGACCAACGTGCATCTGGACATGCCGGCGCTCGGCCTCGAACCCGGCGACATCTTTGTCGCGCATGACCTCATCACCGGCGCCTCATGGCAATGGGGTGAGCACAACTTCGTCCGGCTCGGCCCCGATGGCGAGCCCGTGCACATCATTCATATCCGGAGGTTCTGATGCAGGGGCCCTCGTCCCCCTCTACTACGGCGTTTCTGCCGCAATGGGTGGCGCAGCAACGCTGGTACGCCGGCAAGGGCCGGGTCCCTGCGATGAGACGGATCGGGGGTCTGCAACTCGTAGATCCGGCCGGGCAGGTGGATATCGACGTCCATCTGCTTCTGGACGAGTCCGCCCAGACGCCCACGACGTACCAGGTTCCGTTGACCTCACGCACCGCCCCGCTGCCAGGCGCTGAACACGCGTTGATCGCGACGGTCGAACACGGCAGCCTCGGCACCCACTACGTCTATGACGCACCACACGACCCCGCCTACGCCGCCGCGTTGCTGCGGCTCATCCTGGACGAGGGAACCATGGAATCGGACGGGACACAGGGCTCCGTCGTCGTCGGGGGTCATCGGGTCGCAACGGCCGACCCGGGCCATCTCGCGGCATCGCACGTGCTGACCGGCGAACAGTCCAACACCTCGATCATCCTCGATCTGGCCGACGGCCACGGCGTCGCCTCGACCTCATTGATCTGTAAGCTTTTTCGTGTGTTGCACCATGGTGAGAACCCGGACGTCGTCGTGCAGTCGGCGCTTGCCGACGCTGGCTCGATGAGGGTCCCCCACCCGGTGGGCTACGTCAGCGGGGAGTGGCCTGATGCTCAAGCCCCGGACGGCTTGGCCTCAGGTCACCTGGCCTTTGCCCAGGAGTTCCTCCCCGGGGCCGCTGACGCGTGGCGGGTTGCCCTGGCAGCGGTGACCTCGGGGACCGACTTCAGCGAGCCGGCACGCAGCCTGGGCCTGGCGACAGCTGAGATTCACGCCACCATGGCGCACACCATGGGCACCTGTGTCGCGACCGACGAGGATGTCGTCGCGCTGACCAGGAGCATGAGGACCCGTCATGCGGCGGCCGTGTCCGAGGTCCCCGCCCTCACCGCATACGACTCGATGGTCGCGGCGTCTATCGACTCGGTGTCGTCGGCCACCTGGCCTGCGCTGCAGCGGATCCACGGCGACTACCATCTCGGACAGGTGCTCGATGTGCCTCACCGGGGATGGGTCCTGGTCGACTTCGAGGGCGAGCCGCTGAGGCCTCTGGCTGAGCGCAGTCGTCCAGATCTTGCCCTCCGCGACGTCGCAGGTATGTTGCGGTCCTTTGACTACGTCGCCGGCTCCTGGGAGCGGCTACACCCGGACCGATCGGCAGCAGCTTGGGCTGCACAAGCACGTGCCGCCTTCCTGGACGGCTACGCGTACGGCGCTGGCCACGACCCCCGCGCGGACGCGGTGCTGCTGCGGGCCCTCGAGCTGGACAAGGCTCTTTATGAGGTGGTCTATGAGGCCAGAAGTCGCCCGACCTGGCTCGGCATCCCGACCGCCGCCATAGCCAGACTCGCCACCGAACCAAGGAGTGACCTGCAACCGTGACCACCTCTACCCCCGCGTCTTTGCCGTCGTCGGTGAAGCCCATCGAACGCAGCGAGCTCGAGCGGCTGATCGGCGGGACGCATTATGACCCGCATGGAGTCCTTGGGCCCCATCCGTACGACGGTGCCGTCACCGTCCGCACGCTGAAGCCGTTGGCCAGCAGCGTCATTGTGGATATTGACGATGGGTCGAGCGTCGAGCTCCGCCATGAGCTCGAAGGCGTATGGGTAGGTGTCCTTCCCACCGCAAAGGTCCCTGACTACCGGATCCGGGTCACGTACGGCGACGGGATCGAGCACACACTCGACGACCCCTACCGTTTCCTGCCGACATTGGGTGAGGTCGACCTGCACCTGATTCGGGAGGGTCGCCACGAAGAGCTCTGGAACGTGCTGGGCGCACATGTGCGTGAGTACGACGGCCCGATGGGGACTGTTCGAGGAACGTCCTTCGCGGTTTGGGCACCCAACGCGCGCGCGATCCGTCTCGTGGGCGACTTCAACCAATGGGACAGCTCGGCCCACCCGATGCGCTCACTGGGCTCGTCCGGCATCTGGGAGCTCTACCTCCCGGGTGTCGCAGAGGGCAACCGCTACAAGTTCGAGATCCTCGGCTCCGACGGCTCACGGCGGGCCAAGGCCGACCCCATGGCCCGCGCCACCGAAAAGCCCCCGGCAACAGCCTCGGTCGTGACGTCCACGGCATACAGCTGGGCGGACGACGAGTGGATGGCCACACGGGCGGCGACCAACCCGCACAACGGACCCATGAGCGTCTATGAGGTCCATCTCGGGTCCTGGCGCCAGGGCGAGAGCTACCGCGATCTCGCCGAACACCTGGTCGACTACGTCGTCGACCTCGGCTTCACGCACATCGAGCTGATGCCGGTCATGGAGCATCCCTACGGTCCTTCCTGGGGATACCAGGTCACCGGCTACTACGCGCCAACATCGAGGTTCGGCTCACCTGACGACTTCCGGTATCTGGTGGATACCATGCACCACCACGGTATCGGCGTCCTCCTGGACTGGGTGCCGGCCCATTTCCCCAAGGATGCCTTTGCCCTCGCCCGCTTTGATGGACAGGCGCTGTACGAGCACCCGGATCCTCGTCGCGGCGACCACCCTGACTGGGGCACGCACGTCTTCGACTTCGGCCGCCCACAGGTGCGCAACTTCCTTGTGGCCAACGCGCTCTACTGGCTCGAGGAGTTCCATATCGACGGCCTTCGGGTTGATGCCGTCGCCTCGATGCTCTACCTCGACTACTCCCGCAAAGACGGTGAGTGGGTCCCCAACATCTATGGCGGTCGCGAGGACCTCGAAGCGGTGCAGCTGCTGCAGGAGACCAACGCAACGGTGTACCGGCGCGTCCCCGGCGCCGTCATGATTGCGGAGGAGTCCACCTCCTGGCCGGGGGTGACTCGGCCAACTCACCTGGGCGGCCTGGGTTTTGGACTCAAGTGGAACATGGGGTGGATGCATGACTCGTTGGACTACATGGCCAACGAACCGATACATCGGCAGTACCACCACCATCAGATGACCTTCTCGATGATGTACGCATGGAGTGAGAACTTCGTGCTGCCGATCAGTCACGACGAGGTGGTCCATGGCAAGGGCTCCCTGCTGCGCAAGATGCCTGGTGACCGCTGGCAGCAGCTCGCCAACCTGCGCGCCTATCTCGCCTATACCTGGTCCCATCCGGGCAAACAGCTCGTGTTTATGGGCTCGGAGTTCGCCCAGGAGGGAGAGTGGGCCGACGGGCGCAGTCTGGACTGGTGGCTCATGGACCAGCCAGCGCACTACGGCATCCACGCGCTGGTCAAGGACCTCAACAACGTCTACCGCTCCCACCCCGCGATGTGGGAGCTGGACCACGTCCCCGAGGGCTTCCGGTGGATCGACGCGAACGACGCGGCCGGCAATACTTTCTCGTTTCTGCGTTTTGGGTCGGCTGGCCCTGACGGAGAGCGGCCAACACTGGCTAGCATCATCAACTTCAGTGGCGTACCGCACAACGACTACCGTCTCGGCCTTCCGCAGGTAGGGCGGTGGAACGAGATCCTGAACACCGACGCCGAAGGTTATGGCGGATCGGGGGTCGGCAACCTGGGGTCTGTCCAGGCCGACGCCGTGCCCTGGCACGGTCAGCCGTATTCCGCGCTGCTCACCCTTCCTCCGCTGGGCGCGGTGTGGTTCGAACCAGCACACGAGGAGGTGCCATGAACGATCCCCGCGCCGGCCTGCTTGCGTCACCAAACGACCTCGTCGATGTCGCCCATCTCGTGACCGCGTACTACACCGGTATTCCCGACCCCTCCGATCCCGAGCAACGAGTGGCCTTCGGGACCTCGGGACACCGCGGCAGCAGCCTGCGGAACGCGTTCAACGAAGCGCACATCCTGGCAACTACCCAGGCGATCTGCGACTACCGCAAGAGGCAGGGCTACAACGGTCCACTGTTCCTGGGGCGTGACACGCATGGGCTCTCCGAACCCGCCTGGGTATCGGCGATCGAGGTCCTTGCCGCCAACGACGTGACCCTTCTGGTGGATGACCGAGGGGGATACACACCTACCCCCGCCGTGTCGCACGCGATACTCCGGGCCAACCGCGGCAGGGCCCTCGATGGTCCCGGCCTGGCCGACGGCATCGTGGTCACGCCGTCGCACAATCCGCCCAGCGATGGCGGCTTCAAGTACAACCCGCCGAACGGAGGGCCCGCAGACACCGACGCGACCGCCGTGATCGCCGATACCGCCAATGCCTACATCGAGTCCGGTCTTGAGGGAGTGCGGCGAATCCCGTTCGCGCGAGCTCACGCAGCGACAACGGCGTACGACTTCCTCGGCACCTACGTCGACGATCTGCCCAACGTCGTTGACATCGCTCGTATCCGGGACGCGGGCATTCGGATCGGCGCTGACCCCCTCGGTGGCGCGAGCGTGGCGTACTGGGCAGAGATAGCCGACCGTCACAGGCTCGATCTCACGGTTGTGAACCCGCTCGTCGACCCCACCTGGCGCTTCATGACCCTGGACTGGGACGGCAAGATCAGGATGGACTGTTCGTCACCGTTCGCCATGGCCTCGCTCATCTCGCGAAAGTCCGAGTACGACATCGCGACGGGCAACGACGCCGACTCCGATCGCCATGGCATCGTCACTCCGGATGCCGGTCTGATGAACCCGAACCACTACCTGGCCGTATCGATCCAGTACCTCTACGGAGGTGCGCGCACCGGCTGGCCCCAAAGGGCCGCGATCGGCAAGACCTTGGTGTCTTCATCAATGATCGACCGGGTGGCCGTGTCGCTCGGGCGCACCTTGATCGAGGTGCCCGTGGGCTTCAAGTGGTTCGTCCCGGGTTTGCTCGACGGCTCGATCGCCTTCGGTGGTGAGGAGTCTGCCGGGGCGTCGTTCCTGCGCCTCGACGGCTCGATATGGACCACTGACAAGGACGGGATCATCCTCGCTCTGTTGGCATCGGAGATGCTTGCCGCAACCGGCAAGTCCCCCAGCCAGCACTACGCCGAGCTCACCGCACGGTATGGCGAACCGGCCTACGCCCGCGTGGACGCCCCCGCGACACGGGAAGAGAAGGCCAAGCTCGCAGCACTTTCTCCCGAAGCCGTCAAAGCGGAAAGCCTTGCGGGAGAGCTGATTACCGCACGCCTGACAACCGCGCCCGGCAACGGTGCCCGGATCGGCGGCCTCAAGGTGACCACGGAGAACTCCTGGTTTGCCGCTCGCCCCTCAGGCACCGAGGACGTCTACAAGATCTACGCCGAGTCCTTCATGGGACCCGAACACCTGGCACAGGTTCAGGCCGAAGCACGCGAAGTCGTGTCCGCCGCACTCAGTTCCTGACCCCCACCGCCTCGCCACGCCACCACGGCTTTCGCTCCGCCGCAACAACCTGACCACCCTTCCCTCACCCGGGCGACCTGACAAACCCTTCCCTCACACGGGCACTTGACTAGGTCTCGACTCGGCCGGTCGGCCGACGGCGCTCGGTCATTCAGGCGGCGAGGTCGTGGTGGTTGGTGGGGTGGGTGGCGTACTGGCGGCCGTG
>ENA-OFCI01001141-OFCI01001141.1-metagenomes-genome-assembly--contig:-NODE-1141-length-12770-cov-3.477703_pt1 | contig 12770 bp, 14 predicted proteins | sample MGYA00153391_OFCI01 | MGnify analysis MGYA00153391
GTTCAGCCCACCTGTTTCCGGGGCGTCAGGGCTTAACCGAGTGCCATGAGGGTCAGCGACGCTTTTTTCATTCTCGGCCCACTCTTGGAAAAAATCGTCGCTGATCCTTTGATTCTCCTTTGATTCCTTTGAATCTATGCATCAATACTTAAGGTTCTCAGCCTTCCAGCGCATGGCCGAATAAATGCGGTTATAGCCGCTCGGGTGATCGAAGAAAATAAATTCCTCGGCGGTGCCTGGCTCAAGCTTTCGGTATTCACTGAGTTTGAAAATCGCTTCGGCAAAACCGTCCGGCTCGCGGGATGCGTTGAGGCCGAAAATATCGGCTTCAACTTCTGCGGTGCGAATAACGGTTTTATAAATCGGCGTGGCGAGAAAAATATAAATCGAGAATAGCGCTGCCAGCAACGGGAATCCTGCGGGATCAGAAATGCTGTGCACACCAAAACGGCTGCCGAAACGCGTCGCTGCCCAGTCCCAGCTGTATTTGATAAACAGCAACCCGCCGAGCAAGATGAGCGTAAAGGCCACTGTGTGCTTGATGCCATGATTGAGTACGTAGTGCCCCATTTCATGCGCCATGACCGCGCGAATTTCGGCGGGTGAGGCGCGATTGAGGAGATTGTCGTTGAGCGTGATGCGGATGGTGCCGAACAGTCCGCTCACATTGGCGCTGACTCGTTTGGTTTGCTTCGAAGCGTCCGAGTAGTAGACGTTGTCGACCGGGATGCCATTGGCACGCGCCATAGACAGAATGTCATCGCGAATCGGGCCTGCGGGCAGCGGCTTGAAGGTATTGAATAGCGGCGAAATGAACACCGGCCCGGCCATGATCAGCAGCATGATGAAGCCCGCTCCCGCCATCGCGCCCCATGCCCACCATGTTCGGGGCAGGCGGCGCAGTATCGCGTAAAGGCCGGTCACGGCAATCCCCGTGATCACCATGTCCACGCCCAGGCTCATCCCGGCTTCGCCCAACCAGCTCAACCATGAAAGGTTGGAAAGATCGTATTGATGCTCACGGTAGAAGTCTTCATAAAAAGAGATCGGCAAAGTGAGTAGCGCCGTGAGCGGCACATAAGCCAGCACATAGAACAGTGTTTGCAGATTTTTGTGGCGCGTGCGCCGCTCGACAAAATCGCGGATGCGCGCGGAAATGCCCATGGAGAGCAGAAGCCACGCCACAGCTAGCCCATACAGAAGATTCCATAGCAGCAGCCAATAGCCGCCTTCAGCATAGGCATCCGACTTGGTGCGCGCTTCGCCCTGCAAGCGACTCATGAATGTTTGGGTGGCGGCAACAGCGTCGAATTTTTTGGCGCTCGCGGCAGTTGCGCTGCCTGCTGTGGTTGCCGGGGTGAGCGCAGCTGCGGCCGGCGCAATCGGCGGATTGGTGATGGCTTGCGTGGGTGTTTGCGTTGGTGTCTGCGCGGTTTGTTGCCCATACGAAACGCCGACCCATGCCGTCAACAATATGGCTGCGATCTTTTTTATCATGCTCATTCCCTTTTTGATCGTTGTCGCGCCGGCAAAAAATATCATCAGTGCCGTACGCAGAAATTCGTGATTGAATCCTACGCGCCTCACGTGGTCAGGTAAAGGCGCGGCACCGCGATCTGCGACCAAGTGCAGAAATCGTGGTGTGAAACACAGGTCTGGTCGCTAGCGCTTCAGCTCAAACCGCATCGTGTCGGGGCAGCTTTCGCTAAGCTGCACGCTTTTGCTTGCGCCGGCGACTCGATAGGTGCAAACCCAATCTGAACCAACGCCGCCTTTATCGCCGGGCACGCGCTGCGATTTAAACAAGGTACCTTCTGCTGTCTTCGGCTTTGCGGTGGCAGGCGCTTCGGGCGTAGTGGGCGGTGTCACCGGCGCGGGCGGATTAGCGGGCGCTTCTGTTACTGGTAATACTGGCGGAATTGCGGGCTCGCTGGATTGTGCGAACACCATGCCGATTGATAAACCAGCGAGTAGAAGTGCGGCGATGTGCTTGATGTTGATAAGGGTTTTCATTATTTCTTTCGAGGATGTTTTGTATGAGTTCCTAAAAATGCAGCTAAAAATTCAAAACGATAGCGTGGTGCTGATAAATCCGGCTGACACTTTTGATTTTGTCGCGCTACGCCAATCGACGCCAATGGCGAATTGGGAATTGAAGTGATACCGCGCACCGATGCTGATTAATGGCTCACGCACATGATCACGATCGCGACCGATACGATCCTCAATCTCGCGCATCATGCCGACTATTCCACCGCCTGCGCATAGCGAAAAATCAGCCATCGGTTGACAATAGCGCATGCCGAGGTAATAGCCGTTGATACGGCGCACGCCCTGGATGGAGGGCAACACTAGACGGGCTTCGCCAAAATCGATAAATCCTGCTTCGACCGTCGTGTTGGTAAAGACTGTTTTATTGATCGCCAGATATTTTGCGCTACCGCGCCGATCAATTTGAATCGTCGGGTCAAGAAGCAATGAGTTGGCCGTTTCACTAAAGTGAGAATAGCCGCCTGCAAGGCTGACATCCCAATCTGTGGGTGAAGAAAAGGCGGGCTCTAGTCGTAACGTAAACACCACCAAAGCGATGATGGAAAAAGGCAGCAAGCGCAACGCGTCAGCAATAGTCATGGGGTGTTGTTTATTTTTTTAGATAAAAGTGTCCATTCGGCGAGCTTCTTCAGCCAAAAAATGCTCAAACGCCGCGCCAGTGCTAGTGATTGTTGCAGCATTATTGATGCGCCACAAACTAAACTACAGGTTCTGATACGCCAATTTCACAGGTTCGGCGCCGTAAATTTTCTCCAGCCGCCGCACCACAAAATGGCCGCGTGCCATGTTTTGAAAGTGTTCGATGAACAGCGTGTTAATGAGCGCGCCCGATGCGGCGCCGATTATTGGCACGGCTTGCATCGCGGCTTTTTCGCCGACCACAATACCGAAGCGCGAGCTAATGAGCGAGACCAGCCGCACCAGTGCGGGCGCACCGGCTTTGGTGAAACCTTTTTCGGCTAAATATTTGGTGGCTTCGGTGACGGCACCCGCCATTGCCACGCGTGCCGCGAAGTAGCCGGATTCAGTTGCGTCGTCTTTACTACTACGGCCACCAAGGGCGAACACGGTCAGGCAGGCGAGCTTGGTATCGATGTACTGAATATTTTCGCCTTCGCTTTTGGCAATGTCTGCGATTGAGCGCAGCATGATCGTGGTCGAAATCGGCAACTCAATGGCGAGTGCAGCCAGGCCAAATACACCGCCCACCGCACCACTCGCAGCAGCGGCGATTTTATGCAGTCGATTTTTTGCGGTGGTATTTGCAACTCCCTTCGGCGCGCCGCCCAGTGATTTCACCGCCACATCAAGCGCCCGCATCAACGCGGCTTCAGAGGCCTGGTGAATATTTTTTTGAAATCGTGCGGGCAACATCGACAGCCCGCGCTCAATCGGTGAACCCAGCATGGCAGAGGCGCGTGCGGCGAGGCTCGGATTTTCAAGCAGCGCTTTGGCGCGGCGCAAATCACTGAGATCCGCTTTAGACAGACCAGATTCTGAAAAAATTATTTTTGTAAGTGCGGTTGTTTTCGGTGCGGCTGCCATGGTGCGTTCCTTCCGGTCGTTAGATGCCGTGGAAAACTATGCTGCAACATCCTCGCCCAAGTATGCCTCACGCACCTTGGGGTCTACCAGCAGTGATTTTGAATCGCCGCTCAGGGTCACGATGCCGCCATCCATCACATACCCACGCTGGCTAACCTGCAGCGCGAGCTTGGCGTTTTGCTCGATGAGCAAAATCGTCACGCCACGTCGCGATACCTCGCGTACGACTTCAAAAATCTTTTGCACCATGATCGGGGCCAGCCCCATGGAGGGCTCATCAAGCAGCAATAATTTGGGCCGCGCCATGAGCGCGCGCGAGATCGCCAGCATTTGTTGCTCGCCACCGGAGAGCGTGCCTGCGGTTTGTTTGGCGCGTTCTTTCAATCGGGGAAACAAGGAAAACTTGTGCTCAATGTCCTCGGCAATACTGGCGCGCTCATGGCGTGGGCGCGAATACGCGCCCATCTGCAAATTTTCGGTAATGGTCAGGCCCGGAAATACGCCGCGTCCTTCCGGCACCAGCACCAAGCCCTGGCTGGCGATTTTATAAGTGGGCTCGCCGACAATGTTTTTACCGTCGTATTCAATCGTGCCCGCAGTAGGTTTGAGCAGGCCGGTAATCGCTTTAAGCGTTGTTGTCTTGCCCGCCCCATTCGCACCGATGAGCGTCACCAGCTCGCCTTGCTCGACATGAATATCAATGCCTTTGACCGCCTGAATACCGCCGTAGCCGATATGCAGATTTTTGATCGACAGCAGCGTGGTCATGCGGCCACCTCGATGGATGCACCGAGATAGGCTTCTATGACTTTGGGATCGCGCTGCACCTCCGCGGGTACGCCCTCGGCGATTTTTTTGCCGTAGTCGAGTACGCCAATGCGATCACACAAACCCATCACCAGTTTCACATCATGTTCGATCAACAAGATCGTGATGCCCTGCGCACGAATCGATTCAATCAATTTTCGCAGAGCAATTTTTTCAGTGGCGTTCATACCGGCGGCAGGTTCATCCAGCGCCAATACTTTTGGCTCTGTCGCTAGCGCGCGCGCGATTTCCAGCCGACGTTGATCACCGTACGATAAATGCTTGGCGAGCTCATTGGCACGGTGGCCCACATTTACAAAATCGAGTAGCTCATGCGCACGCTGTTCAATCGCAGCTTCTTCAAGGCGTGTCGCGCTGTTCCGGCTGATAGCGCCCCACACGCCCGCATGGGTGCGCACATGGCGGCCAATCATGACATTTTCAATCGCGCTTAAATTGCCGAACAAGCGAATGTTCTGAAAAGTGCGGGCTACGCCCAAGGCAGCTATGCGATCCGGCGTGATGCCGTTCAGCACTTCACCATTGAAGGTTACGGTGCCCTCATCATGCTGATAGAGGCCGGTGAGCACATTGAACATCGTGGTCTTGCCTGCGCCATTCGGGCCGATCAGACCGAAAATTTGGCCTTGCCGAATTTCAAAACTCACGTCCGACAATGCGGTGAGTCCGCCAAATCGTTTCGTGATGTTTTGTGCGGTCAGAATAGGCGCCATAACTAATCCGCTTTCCGTGCCAGTTCACGCTTACGCACCGCTGAAGGCAATAGCCCAGCCGGACGGAACAGCATCATCGCCACCATTGCAAAACCAAATATAAGCATGCGCAATACCTCGGCTTCAATAATCTGCCGGCCAAACAGCGCTTTTTGTGCGGGCTCGACGGTGTAGCGCAATAACTCCGGCACGAACGAGAGCAGCAGCGCGCCCACCACTACGCCCCATATATTGCCCATTCCGCCCAGCACCACCATCGCCAAAATCATCACGCTTTCAGTCAGCGTAAAACTCTCCGGGCTGATAAACCCCTGAATAGCGGCGAACACGCCGCCGGCAAGACCGCCAAACGACGCGCCCATGGCGAATGCCAGCAGCTTCAAATTGATCGTGTTGATGCCCATCGCACGCGCCGCCAATTCATCTTCACGAATCGCTTCCCATGCACGGCCAATACGCGAATTTTGCAGGCGCAGATTGATGATGATGATGATGATCAGCATAAACATCAGCAGGTAGTAATACTTGATCAATCCCGGCATCGCAAAATCGCCGATGCGCGTGGTTGTGCCAAAATCCAGGCCGAATAATTTGATGGAATCAATGGTCGCAATGCCTTTGGGGCCATTGGTAATATTGATTGGCTCGGATAAATTATTCATAAAAATCCGTACGATTTCGCCAAAGCCCAGCGTCACAATTGCCAAATAATCACCGCGCAGTTTCAAGGTGGGTGCGCCCAGCAACACGCCAAATAAACACGCTACCGCCGCGCCGATGGGCAGGATCACCCAGAACGGTAAATGCAGGCCAAAGTGCGGTGAAGCCAGCAGCGCATAAACATAAGCACCTACTGCATAGAACGCGATATAGCCCAGATCCAGCAGGCCTGCAAAGCCCACCACGATATTGAGCCCGAGCGACAGGAATACAAACAAAATTGCAAAGTTGGTGATGCGCACCCAAGAGGTCATGCTGTGGCTGACCAGCACAAACGGCATCACCGCCAGCGCAGCGGCAATCAGCACCACGCCTACCCAAAATACGGCGGGATGTTTGCGCAATGGCGCAGGCAAAATATCATCAATGTAGTTAGTCATGAGCTTACCTAGGCGCGATCTGAAACCCGTTCACCCAGCAAGCCGGATGGCCGAAATCGCAGCACTAATATCAGTACCACGAAGGCATAAACCTCTTTGTAATTCGATCCCAGCAGCGAGGCGTTTGAATTCGCGTCGCACATCGCCGCAAAGCCGGGCAGGAATTGGTTCAAGGTACAAACATTGGTGACGTCCCCCATGTAGCCCGCACCGAAGGCTTCGATCACCCCGATCAGTAAGCCCCCTAATACCGCCCCGCCGAGGTTGCCAATGCCGCCGAGCACCGCAGCCGAGAACGCTTTCAGGCCCAGCAGAAATCCCATCTGGTAATACGCAATGCCGTAGTAGCTGCCCACCATCACCCCGGCAACCGCGCCCAGACCCGCGCCAATAATGAAAGTAAATGAGATCACGCTATTGACGTTAATCCCCATCAATCCGGCGACCGCGGCGTTTTGAGAAGTCGCCCGCATCGCAATGCCGATACGGGTTTTATAAATCAGTGCGATCAGCCCGGCCATCATCACCACCGACAGCACGATGATCGCAATTTGTATATTAGTAATGGTTGCGCTGTTGACTGAAGCGGTGAGTGCATAGGATTCAGTGCGTACAATTTGCGGGAATGCAATATAGTTGCGGCCCCAAATCAGCAGTGCCACGTGCTGCAAAATAATCGACACCCCAATCGCGGTAATAAGCGGCGCTAAGCGAGGCGCGTTGCGCAATGGCCGGTATGCAATGCGCTCAACCGTATACCCGACCAACATGCACGCCGGAATCGCTGCCAACAGGCTCAACAACACGATGGCCAGCGGAGGTATGCCCGAGCCCGCGAGTGCGGTAATCACGCTAAAAGCCACCATCGCACCGATCATCACCACCTCGCCATGCGCAAAATTGATCAGCTGAACGATGCCGTAAACCATGGTGTAACCCAATGCGACGACGGCGTAAACACAACCGAGCGTGAGACCATTGACGAGTTGTTGAAGGAAGGTATCCATGTGCGCCGATGTTACATGATGTGAAGAGCAGTTCTGGTGGCCGATGCAAATTCGGCCAGCAGCAACCCTAATAAAAAACTTTTAATAAAACTCAACCCGCCGCGCCCAATAAAAACGGCACCACGCTGGAAGGCGGGTGCCGGTCGGGTTGGTGATGCGATTACTTCTTGGGTGCTTCTGCTGGCTTGGCGGCTGGTGCTGCAGCCATTTCAAACTTGGTGGCGACACCAGCCATTACTGTTGATATAGGTGTCAACTTGCCATCGGCCATTTTGAAAATGGTGATTGCAGCATCTTTACGATCGCCTTTGGCATCAAACTCAACTTTACCCGTGGCACCGGTAAAGCTGACATTGAAAAGCTCCGGGCCAAACTTGAGTGGATCAACCGAGTCGGCTTTTTTGATCGCTTCAATCACGGCGTTAGTCGCGTCATAGTAGTAAGGAGCATATTGTTTTACATCACCAAATTTAGCCTTGAACGACGCTAAAAATTCTGTGCTGGCGGCTTGTGAAGGTAAACCTGCCTGGGAGCAGACGAGGCCATTGGCGGCGTCCTGGGCTTTGACAAACATTTCTTCAGTACACGCGCCATCCCCAAATACAAAGATCGATTTAATGCCAAGCTCACGCGCCTGTTTCATCATCGGCCCTGCCGTTTGATCCATCCCGCCGTGGAAAATAACGTCAGGATTTTTCGCTTTGATTTTGGTCAGAATTGATTTGAAATCGGTTTCGGTATCGGTGGTGCGCTCGCGGCCCACGATGGTGATTTTTGCGCCCTTGAGGGTTTTTTCCACTTCATTTGCCAAGCCTTCGCCATAGGCTGTTTTGTCATCGATCAACGAAACTTTTTTGGCCTTGATTTCGCTCGCGATATACGCCGCAATAGCCGGGCCCTGCTGATCATCACGCGCCACGGTGCGGAAGGTATTTTTCAAACCACGCTCAGTAAGCTTGGTGTCTGTAGCTGAGCCAGAAATCATCGGAATACCAGCTTTTTCATACGCTTCAGAGGCAGGAATGGCCACACCTGAATTCAAGTGCCCAATCACGGCGATCACTTTTGCATCAATCAGTTTTTGCGCTACGGTGGAGCCAATTTTAGGATCACCCTGATCATCTTCAGACATCATCTCGAACTTGACCAGCTTGCCGCCGATTTTGATTTTCTTGTCGTTCGCCTGAGCAACCGCAAGCGCAACCCCATTTTCATCATCCTTGCCCAGGTGCGGCGTCTTGACTGTCAGCGGGCCGGCGTGGCCGATCTTGACCGTAACGCTCGGCTCAGCAACCAGCACAACAACTTTCGGCGCTTCGACTTTAACCTCTTCTTTACCGCAACCAACCAGTCCAACCGCCAGCAAGGCTGCGAACGCGAGTGTGTATGATGTTTTCGGGTGGTTCATGTTTAGCTCTCCAATGGGGGAAGGAAGTGGGTAAAAAAGAGGCGTTAAAAGACTAAGTCTTGAATTATGCTTATGAGAATTTACGATTGTCAATAAAATCCCGAGCAGGCTTCCTTAAGAAGCCAATTAAAAGCAACCCGCATCTTAAAGGATTACGCTGTAATAGGGAATTGGCTAGGTGCGGGGGCGTTTGCGTAATGGATGGTCGCGAAATGTTTAGTGAAGACATCACCTATCGCCGTACAGCAGGATACACCCTGCCAATACCTGCGTTTCAAACCCGACACGCCGCCGCCTCTTGCAGACCTTTTTTACCGGACGTTTAAGGCAAATGTGAGCCTGCCTGTGAGCCTATCTGCGAGGCACAAAAAATGAATGAAAATCCGTTACGCGACTTGATCATTTCAACCTTGCTGCGGTTCGGTTTGACGGCGCTGTTGTGCGCGCTACCGTTCATGAAGTTTGGGTGGAGCCCGGCTAGCGCAGGTTTTGCGCTGCACATTTTCGCGCCCTGTTCTTTTATGCTACCGATGCCCATTATGGCTTGGGCTGAGATAGTTGCCAGGCTGATCAGCCAGCAGCCACTTGCCAAATGGCAGGGAAATTACTATGAACTTGCAGGGACGCACATCAAGGTTTATCCCGTCGGCAACGAAGACAACAGCGCACTCTGGTTTGTCGATATTGATGTGTTGAAGGTGATCGGCCAAAAACCAACATTGATGCTGGAAAGCACGTTTAGAGCGCATGAATACGGTCCCATTCTTGGCACCAGGCAACACGGTTTTTCAGAAGAGGGTATCGAGAAACTACTGCGCGCAAACGATCATTGCGAATCGATGCGCCTACTGATGTGAATACAAAGAGAGGTTGTGAAGCCGCACCGGCGCAGATTGGCGATAGCGTCATCAGGATAGACCGTGCGGGTGTGGGCGTGCAGGTTTCCGCCAGATAGCGAAGGTCAATACCTTTTGCTTTACCAGCGGACCTAATGCAGGCCGTCAATCAGCCGCAGTGCTATTGGCTCGATGATTAGGCATAATTGGGTTTGTGATTCAAAAATCTTGAGGAGGCATTATGTTATTAGTCATCATTGCATCAATTATTTTGTTGATGAAAGTGGCTGCCATAGGCCCGGTCGCGACTTGGTCGTGGCTGTGGGTGCTGTCACCATGGCTCGTGGTGCTACTCTGGTGGGAAGTGATCGCGCCGATGATCGGTTGGGATAAGCGCGTGGCCGAAAAGAGAATGCGCGCGGAGGAAAAATCCGCGCAGGAACACAAGAAAAAACAGCGTGGGTTTTAATTCTCCGCGACTCACCCGCTTTATATTTACCGGTGCAGATTCACTGCCGCTTCAATGGCGAGGCCAAGCGCTTGCAGGCGATGATCATGGCCGGTTTCCCCCACGACCATGAGTCCTACCGGGGCGCTGCCTTTCGGGTGGCATGGCAGCGACCAGCAGGGCCGATTAAGCACATTGAAGGGTGCGCAGTTTCGCAGCAGCAGCGCATTGAATCGATAAAAATTGTCGTCTGATAATTGCATCTCGGCGATGGTAGGGGCAATGATCGGAATGGTTGGAGCGATCAATGCATCAAAGCGTGCCGTGGTGCGATTGGCTGAGGCCATCAGGCGCAGCCGCAATTGAATCAAATCGTAGTAATCGGCTGCGGTCATGTTGGCGCCGAGCATCAATCGCTTTGCAACCATGGGATCGAATTGATCGAGCTGGTTTGCCAGCCGCTCGCGATGCACGGCATATGCTTCCACGGCCGAGAAATTAGCTTTCTGGCTACCCGCTATTTCTTCTGCCAATTCGGCAAACACGAACTCTTCAATCACGGCACCAGCGGCCGAAAGTGCCGTGATTGCTTGTTGAAAGGCGGCGGCCACTTCCGGCGCTAATGCGTCGAGCAAAATAGTTTTGGGAACACCCAACCGCACGCCCTGCAATCCCGACTGACGTACCTCAGCGGGTTCATTTAAATGGCCACCCGGATATTCGCCGGCCATCACGCGATCCAACAAAATACAGCAGGCCGCAGAGTGGCCCAGGGGGCCGATAGAGTCACGCGTGGTTGATAGCGGATATGCGCCGTGCAACGGGATGCGCGCTTGGGTTGGTTTGAAACCGGCAATACCGCAGAGCGCCGCCGGAATGCGTACCGAGCCGCCGGTATCAGAGCCTATCGTCGCCACTGCCATGCCATCCGTAACGCTGACTGCGCCGCCGGAGGTTGATCCACCCGGAATGCGTTGTTGCGCGCGATCCCATGGGTTTAACGGTGTGCCGTAATGGGCGTTGATGCCATGACCACCGTAAGCAAATTCGGTCATGTTGGTGCGTCCGATGATGACCGCGCCCGCCGCACGCAATCGCGCAATCGCGGTGGCGTCTACGGTAGCGGGCGGCGCGTGGCGCAAAATGATCGAGCCCGCACCAGTGGTGTCGCCCTGAATATCAAATAAATCCTTGATTGAAATCGGGATGCCGGCAAGTGGTGAGGGCACAATGCCCTGCGCCCTCAGGTGATCACTTTGTTGTGCGGTGGCGCGGGCAGAATTGGCTGAGACTTTGATGAATGCGCGTGCGCCTTCACCGGTTGGATCGGCAATACGTGCCAGACATTCTTCGGTCAAACGCTCGGCGGTGGTGACGCCTTTGGCAAGGGCTGCTGCCAGTTCAGCAATCGTCTTCACGCAGATTCGGCCTCGACCATTTCGGGTTCAGTCGTCACCGGGAAATTCACTGAATTCGCCATGAAGCAATTCGCATGCGCTTTTACATGCATCGCACGCGCATCATCCAGATTGGTGCCTTTGGCGACCGTGACGCGTGGGCGCAACGTGACCTGCTGCATCGAGATTCTTCCTTCCACCCCGATGCCACCCGCTTTGCCGATTCCCAGCTGCCCGGTGGCACGATCTTCGTAGCGCAAAATCTTCATCTGCTTTTTTGCGGCAATCGCCAAGTAGGTGAGCATGTGGCACTGCGCGAGCGACATGAGCATCAGCTCTTCCGGGTTGTAACGGCTGCCGTCACCACCGTAAATGGCGGGAGATGAAGCCGCCACTTCATGTTTGCCATCAGCGCGCAGGCTGCTGTTGCGCGAGAAATGGGCATCCGGCAGTAATAACTGGCTGGCTTCTGCAGGATAGGTAAGCGTAATTTGATACGGTAGTGCTTCAGACATGGTGTGCTTTGAGATGGGTGGCGGGTGGTGTGTGGATAGTGGCAGCTGCCAGGCATCATGCCTGATCGCGAAGTACCCAATCAATAATCGGTTGCCATTGAATCATATCCTGCGCAACGGTGGATGGCGCCAACTCAAAAATAGATTTGCCTTCAAACGCTGCGGTGACGTAATTTTGTGTATCGCGCAAATGCGTCAATACCGGTAAATCAATCGGGGCTAAAAACTCATCGAGCTTTTCAGCCGCACGGGTGCGCGCATCAACGCGCATGCCCACAATGGCGACGAATGCTTTCCCTTTGCGCACAGTTTTTTCTTCGGCAAGCTCGTGCAAAAATAATTTAGTCGCGGCCAGATCAAAGCTGGACGGCACAATCGGCACAATCACTTTTTCCACGCGCTTGAGTAAATCCGATAATTTTTCGCCGTGCAGTCCGGCCGGCGAATCGAGCACCAGCCAGCCTTTGCCAGATTTTTCTTTGGCATTATCCAATCGTGAAATAGTGGGTAAATGTGCGGGTCGTTGCGAGAGCCAGTGCAGCGCAGATTTTTGTCGATCCAGATCCCACAAGAACACTTCTTCGCCCTGGCTGCCCCTGGAGTTAGCCACGTACCTGGCTAAAAACCCCGCCAGATTAGTCGATAGCGTCGTTTTGCCGGCGCCGCCTTTAGGGTTCGCGATGAGGATAGTTTTCATTTGGGGGCTCGAGGAGAATTGAGAGTCAGCAAGGCGCGCCAGTACATACGCTACCAGATTTGAAGAAAACGAGCGCTTCATTATGCAAAAGCGGTCATGCAAGCAAATTCCGACAAAGTGCAATAAGGACGGAGCGTTTGGCGCAAAAATGCTTCAAACTCCCCGCCAATGCTAGACATCATGTATTGACCTGCCACACCTTAAGCGACGCGGATTAAGCTTGA
>ENA-OFCI01001143-OFCI01001143.1-metagenomes-genome-assembly--contig:-NODE-1143-length-12766-cov-3.308158_pt1 | contig 12766 bp, 11 predicted proteins | sample MGYA00153391_OFCI01 | MGnify analysis MGYA00153391
GTGTGATCCAATTTCCGTAAGCAATTTCTGAGGCATACATTCCTGAACTGCCCAGGCGACGGTACTCCTTTCTTTACTTTACCGCGCCAGCAGACAGTCCCTTATAAATGTACTTCTGTAGCGCGAGAAAGGCCACCAGGGTTGGGAGAATAACGAGGAAAGTCGCAGCACAAATTACCTGCCAGCTTGCACTAAAAGGTCCTATGAAACGATAGAGAGAAGTGGAGACCGTTCCTAAGTTTGGATCAGGCATATAAAGGAAGGGGGTGTAGAAATCGTTGTAGTACGCGATGCCTTTGATAATGATTACAGTCGCGATAGCTGGACGCAGCAGAGGCAGAATAATTCTAAAATAGATTGTAAAATGACCCGCACCATCAATACGGGCTGCCTCATCCAGTGCCTTTGGAATCGACTGCATGAACTGTAAGAAAATGTAGATAGAGATGATATCGGTACCCATATAGAGCAATACTGCCGACCAACGAGTGTTATACAGATTCAACTTGTTGATGATTTGAAAGGTCGCGACTTGAGTCGTCACTCCCGGAACCAAAGTAGCAATCAGGAAGCTCCAGACAACGACCTTCTTTCCTCTGAAATCAAAGCGGTCGAGGGCGTAGGCAGTCATAGTTCCAATGAGGATCGTTCCCACTAGAGAGACCGAGAGAAGAATTCCAGTGTTGAAGAAGGCGTGCGCTAGATCTCCCTGCGTCCAGGCGGTTGCAAAGTTGTGAAAATTGAACCAATTCTTAGGTGGCGTGAGAGCGCTGGTGTCATTGAATTCGGTGGCTCCTTTTAAAGAGGCAAAAATGAGTGGAATCAACGGAAATACCATTGCGAAGGTAATGACCGTCAGAATCAAATACAAACTTACTTTAAAGACGCTCCAATTTTTCATACGAGATCCACCTGTTCGTCCTTAAATATAGTCCGTTGTACGAAGGTGACAACCAGGACAATCCCTAGAAGTACAACAGCAAGTGACGATGCGAGCCCCACCCGATGTTGATTGAAGGCTGTCTTCACAGTTTCAATTACGAATGTTGTTGATCCATTTGCTCCACCCAACATAATGAAAGGGATATCAAAGACAGCGATACTTCCACTCACTGCCAGAATCACACTGAGGGCGGTAATTCGGCGAATACCGGGCAAGATAATGTAGCGAAATTGGTGCCAGCGGTTTGCTCTGTCCAGTTGCGCAGCTTCGAAGAGCTCTGGATTGATTGATTGAATAGCGCCGAGAAAGAGAATAATACTGAAACCCATATAGCGCCAGATTGAAACGCCTGCCAGTGAAAAGTTCACTACGTGAGGATTTCCTGTCCACTGGGTGACAAATCGCCCAAGACCAAGGTGCTGTAACAAAATATCCAGACCACCTGGACCAAGCCCATCTCCACCGCGGAAGAGATAGCGGAAAACCAAACTAACTGCCACAGCATTTAGGAGAAAAGGAAATACCAGAAAGGCTTTATAAAAGTTAGCGCCACGTAACCCGTAACTCAGAATGGTCGCCAAGAACAGGGCGAGAACTATCTGAACAAATGCCCCCCCTAAGTAGTAGATACTGACGAACAGGGTATGAAATATTTCGGGGTCGGTGAATACTTTTCCGTAGTTACTCAAACCAACATACTGCTTATGCGGATCGAAGCCATCCCAACTGGTCGTGCTGTACCAAAACATATTTATAACCGGTAAGAATGTAAGCAATCCAAGGAGTCCAAGAGGCAGGGCAACATAAAACCAAGGGATGAACTGTCTTTTGGTTCTCTCTTTAATCACTGATATTCCCTTCCTGAATCTTATGGAGAGACATTGGGGCGGCCCAGCTATTCCGCCCCAATGTCAGTTGGGTTCCTTTATTTCACTTTCTTGATTTAGCCGAGTGAAGCAACTCCACTTGCCCACTTGCTATTCAAGTCTGCGAAGATCGAGGCTTCCGAACCAGCTTTTGCACCTCGAGCCGTGTCTATGATGTTCTGCTCTAATGTGCCATCTGTAGGAATCCCAGAGGCCTTTTGAATGTTTGCGAGGTCAGAATCATGTTTGGCGGGAGCGGGATTGAGTGACTTGTACTCAACGCCCAGCTTGTCGAAGATGGTGTAGCTCTCGCCATTTGGACCCTTTATGTAAGGGTTGATTCCACCTTGGCTGTAGGCAAAACCAGAATCTTTCTCAAAGTAGGTCAACCATGCTTGTGCTGAGGCTTGACACTTTGAGTTCTTGTTGATGGCTTGCTTAATGTCGCCGCCAATGAAGGTCTGGAACTTTCCAGTCTTAGGATCTTTCACAGGAATTGGGTAGAAGCCAATATCTTGTGGGTTCGGACCTGCAGCCTGGAACTGTGAAACTGACCAAGAACCTAGGAACATGGTTGCGATGGCACCCTTGTTGATCAATGGCTTGGAGGCTTCCCAGTCCGTAGATGTTGGATCCTTTTCGGTAAGTCCAGCAGCAACAGCCTGATAGAGAAGGTCATCTCCGATGAAAGCATCTTTGCCTGCGGTCCATGGAGCCTTGTCCTTCGCCATGATGTTCTGAGCATTCGCACCTTGGGCATAGCCAGCGAACGAATTGGTCCAAGCAGTTGGAGCCCAACCTGTTGCATAGTTTGTATAGAGCGGAATTACATTTGGCTCCGCTGCCTTGATCTTCTGGAGATCGGCGATGAATTCTGCAGGAGTAGAAGGTGGTGTCGTAATTCCTGCTGCCTTCCAAACCTTAAGGTTGACGTCGTATCCGCCAGCGTTTCCAGTTTGTGCAAGGCCATAGACAGTTCCGTTATAAGAGCCCTCGCTAATGAAACGATAAGTCTTTGAGAGAACTGAAGCCTTACCAAGAGGAGAGAAGAACTTAGGGAACTGAGCTGGTGTGACTGAATTTGGGATACCCAAAACGTCACCGTAGTTCTTGGTGTTCATCATGGTAAGTACATCTTGGGCGTAGTTTGTGAATGCTTCGAACTTAACCTTGGTGCCTTTACCAGCGCCGGCTGTGAACTGCGGTCCGTATATCTTTGTAAAGGTTGTTGGTGCGATATCTGTGCGGTTTGTAATAACGGTGATCTGCTTACACCAACCAGCAGGAGCTGCTTGAGCCGGGGTAAAACCAATCGCAATCAAGAAGGATGCTGCCATAGCACTGCTGACAACACCGGCAACTAAACGTTTGCGCATTGTGTTCCTTTCGATCTTAAGAGGGTCGGTCCAGCGGGAGCCTTTCCGTTTGGAGAACAATAATCACCGTACAGTAATCGTTGTCAAGGACATGGATGATTTCAATTTCGTTATAATTGCTCTAAAACCATTGTCTTATAGAGACTTTAGGACATGACGGGACATTTAGAAAGGAATGCCATAAGGTTCTTGACATCGATTACCTTTCTTTGGCAGGCTTCGAGACTTCTAGAGCGAGAATTGGGGGTAAGTTGAATGCAGCCACAGGCGATGACCTCCTCGCATCCAACTCTGGCTGACGTAGCTGCCATCGCTGGGGTGAGCGTTAAAACTGCCTCCCGGGCGATCAACGAACTTGATAACGTCTCACCAATAACCCTCGAAAAGGTGAGAAAAGCAGCGGATTTAGTCGGTTATAGATCAAATCGAATAGCTCGCGAGTTGCGGGTAGGCGCGCTCTCCAATCTCGTGGGCATGGTCATCTCAGATCTCTCCAACCCCTTTTATGCAGGGATGGCCTCCGGTGTCGAGGAGGAGCTTACGAAGGCTGGACTTGACCTCATCATCGCCACTGCTCGAGACGATGGAGGTCGCGAGAAGGATTTGATCGAATCCTTATTGGAACGACGCGTCCGTGGTTTAATCATCATTCCCTCTGGACAGGATTATTCCTACCTTCATATCGAGCGTAAACGCGGCTTCTCCTTTGTATTCGCCGACCGTCCGCCGCCCTATTTGGATGCAGATATGGTCCTTGCTGACAATCAAGGTGGAATTTCTGAGTGTGTTGCCTACTTGGTCAATCGCGGATGTACCCGCTTGGCTCTTATCGCCGATAAGGTGGAAATTTGGACCGCAACGGAGCGAATCGAAGGATTTAAGCGAGCAGTTCTGGCCAACGGGCTGCAGGCCGCCAACAGCAAAGTCATTTCAGGAATTCATACCACCGACCAAGCGGAGAAAGTGGCGCATGATCTGATGAACCATAGCCAGCCCTACGACGGGGTCATAGCCGCAAATGATCTTATCGCTACATGCTCTTGCAACAAGTGATGCGAAGATCGCAATGGTCTCCTTTGACGAATTCCCATCATCCAAAACTCTGAAGATTCCAACACTCGATCATGATCCTAAGCGCTTAGGAAAGGCGGCCGCTCTGGCTCTCCTGGCCCGCATCGAAAATCCAACCGACGAAAACTTTGTGACCCATACCATTAAATTAAACCTTCACGACGCCAACTTAGAAAGTTCTCGAGCATGAGTCGGTATGCGCTTGCGGTAGATGTTGGTGCAACAAAGGTTGCGCTCGCCAAGGTAGATCGCTCCTTTGAGGTGACTTCAAAGCACGAGATTTTTGTCAAGGAGAACCACAATCTTTGGGAGGAGATTGCCGCGGTTACTCAAGAGCTTTTTGAAGAAGCAGATTGTTCTTTTATCGGGGTAGGAATAGGCTCCGCTGGTCCTCTCCACCTCTCGACGGGCGCGATTAGCCCAGTCAACATTCCGGTCTGGCGCCAATTTCCTATTGTTGAAAAGTTTACGGAACTCACTGACACTCGCAACGTTGTTCTACATGGCGACGCAATGGCTCTCGCTCATGCGGAATTTCGACTTGGAGCAGGCCGTGGAGTTTCAAATATGTTAGGGCTAGTAGTCTCCACGGGAATCGGTGGCGGACTGGTGCTGAATGACGAGTTATACATTGGTGAATCCGGAAATGCCTACTTCATCGGACACCATACCGTTAACTTTGATGGGATTGATTGTGCCTGTGGGCGCAGGGGCTGTGTAGAAACTTACGCGAGCGGCCCGCGTATGGTCGAGATTGCGCAATCACGAGGGTGGAAAGGTGATCCGAGTTTTATAGCCCTCGCCGATACTGCCAGGCAGGGGAACGCCACCGCTCTGGAAGTCATCGATGAAGGTGCACGTGCACTAGCGATAGGAATCGTTAACTCCCTGGGATCGCTTGATATTCAGACCGTCGTCATTGGTGGCGGAGTATCTCAAGCCGGCGACGTTTACTGGAATCCGCTGCGCTTTCACGTAAAGAATGAGGCACGTTTTACCGACTTTATTTCCAATATCGATTTGCGCCCCGCCCAGTTGCAGCGAGATGCCGGCATTGTCGGAGCAGCTCTCGGAGTTTTAGATATTCATTGAACTGAACCCGCTTTCTAACTCAGTACACAAACATCGAAAGGAAATCCATGGCACTGGAGAAGTCTGACCGCCCCTGGGGACGGTACGAAGTATTGCAAGAGAGCGAGACACACAAGGTTAAGTGCATCTGGGTTACTCCTGGTCAACGACTCTCTTATCAACGTCACTCGAAGCGTGCCGAGCACTGGTTCATTGTTAAAGGCACGGGGCAGATCACAATAAATGGAGAACTTCGTCAAGTTGCCCCAGGTGATACCGTAGATTTTGGTGTCGGCGTCTTGCACCGGATTGCAAACACTGGAAGCCAAGAGATTATCTTTGTTGAGGTACAAACTGGAACCTATTTTGGCGAGGACGATATTGAGCGTATTGAGGATGACTTTGGACGATGAATAAGATTTCCGAAGTCTCCGAGAACTGGCAACTTTCTCTCACCCCGCGACCAAATGCATTTGTATCGGATGCAGCTGTAGATGGCCATAATGTTTGGCGCAATTCCAAGATAATCACCAGCCCGTTGGATTTACCTACATCAATCCCTGCGACGGTTCCTGGCTGTATCCATACGGATCTCATGGATGCGGGGTTTATCGCCGATATTTCAGTTGATGGTCGAGAAGTTGATCAGATGTGGATATGGAAGACGGATTCTGTCTATAGAACTACGCTGCCGAAGAGTGCGACTAAATCCCACGCCTCACTAAAATTTCATGGTCTGGATACGATCGCATCCATCTTTATCAACGGGCAACGTGAGTTATCCACCAAGAACATGCACCGCTCGTACGAACTCGAAATTACTCAGCAATTGCACGCAAGTGATGTGGAGTTAGAGATTCACTTTAAAGCACCACTAACAGATGCAGAAGAGATGGTCGAGAAGCTAGGACTTTATCCTCGTCCCTACGATATGCCTTACAACTATCAACGAAAAATGGCCTGTAGTTATGGTTGGGATTGGGGTCCTGTAACAATCTCATCTGGGATTTGGAAGAAAATTGAGTTGATCGAGTGGGACGACGCTTACCTCTCTAGCGTCGCAATATTGCCGACCATCGAATCTGAAATACCTACCTTGACTATCAGGCCTATCGTGAGGGGAGCGGCGAGTGGCCACCTGATTCAGGTACGGGTTTTAGATGGGGATGAGACGATTGCAACTGAGACGTTCGCTGCTGATCGCGACAAGTACCAATTCAATCTTTCCAACGCAAAACTTTGGCAACCACGTGGACGCGGAGAACAACACCTCTATACGGTTCAGGTTTCTCTCATGCAGGGCGAAGAAGTGCTGCAATTTGAGAGCAAGTGCGTAGGATTTCGCACTGTAGAATTAGATACTTCTGCGATCGACTCTCCTGATCATCCAAATAAAAATCTCTTCGCTATCAAGGTGAATGGACTGCGACTCTGGATTCGTGGTGCCAACTGGATTCCGGATGATCCCTTCCCGATGCGCGTTACACGAGAACGGTACGAGCAGCGCATCAAGGACATGCTAGAGGTGAATATCAACGGTATTCGCGTCTGGGGAGGCGGAATATACGAGTCAGAAGATTTCTATAACTTCTGTGATCAAGAAGGAATAGTCGTTTGGCAAGACTTTCTCTTCGCCTGTGCCGCGTATCCAGAGACGCCAGAGATGTTTGAAGAGGTCGCACTTGAAGTTGAAGAAGCGGTTCGCCGCTTAGAAAGCCACGCCTCACTTGTCATCTGGTGCGGTGGCAATGAGTGCTTAGAGGGGTTCCAATATTGGGGTTGGCCCGAGGGTCTCGCGGGTCGTCCATGGGGAGAGACTTTCTATCGGCAGACTATCCCGACGGTCGTTGCGGAATTCGATGGTTCACGTCCCTATATCCCGGGGTCACCGTTCTCTACTCATAGCGATGACGTTAGATCCTTTGAATCTGGTACCAATCATATTTGGGATGTCTGGAATGAACTTGGCTACGAAAGATATGAGCAATACACCCCATCTTTCGCCGCAGAATTCGGCTTCAATGGCCCCGGCTCGTGGTCGATGATCACGCGCGCTATTGGAAAAGATAACCTCGATTCGAACGATGTGGATGTGGCAATACACCAAAAGGCCTTTGATGGGATGTCAAAAGTTGCAGCTGGATTGGCGCGCGAGTTCGCTCATCCTCCTACCACTGGGGTCTCCTGGTATTTTGCGGCGGCGTTAGACCAGGCGCGCGCAGTGGAGATCGGCCTAAAGCACTTTCGAAGTCTCTACGAAGTTTGCTCTGGCGCAATCTTGTGGCAGTTCAACGACATGTGGCCAGCAATTAGTTGGGCAGTTTTGGATTACACCGGATTTAGAAAACTTGCTTGGCACGCGATGAAATCTGCATATCAGCCTCGGACTATCACAATTGGACGAGTTGATCAGGGTGCATCTCTAACAATCATCAATGACACTCAAGCTACCTGGCATTCATCGGCCGCCGTAACCCTCGTTGATGCCCGGGGAGCGATCGTCGCGCAGAACCAGGTTGACTTTGATCTAGCGGGATTCGCAGTCTCACGCACATCCTTAGTCGAGCTCTTTCCACAAATCGCACCACTAGATTTCGAGGGCTTCTTACTGGCAACTACGGATGGAGTTCGTGCTGCTCGACGTTCCACACTCAATCCCGCTAAAACAGCGCCCGCTCAAAAGTTGACGGTTGATTCAGTGATCGAGAACGACGATCTCAAGGTTCACGTCACTGCGATCAATTACGTACATGAACTCTCACTTCTGTCAGAGGTCGTCGATCTTGGAACTCAAGTTGACTCTCAGATCGTCAGTTTGCTGCCAGGGGAATCTCACACATTTACCGTGACGGGTGCACTTCCAGTCTTACAAGAAGTGAAATTCCGGCTCGATGATCTCTTGTGGTCTCACAATAGAGTAGTAAATCAATAATGGCAGATTTCGTCATAACTGATTTCGGTGCCGTACCCGATGGCGTATTCAACAATGGCCCAGCTCTTCAGGGTGCGATCGATGCGGCTTCAGCAGCGGGCGGAGGAAGAGTTGTCATCCCTATCGGAGGAACATTTCTCTCTGGCTCCTTTCAACTTAAGGCGAACCTTGAACTCCACCTACAAAGAGGCGCTCGGATCTTGGCCTCAAGTGATTATGCCGATTACCTCCCAGAACACTCGATTGATCTCATCACCAATGGAGGAGTACGCGAAGATGTTTTGCCGCGCCGGGCATTTATCTCTGCCTTTCAAGCCCACAACCTGCAGATAACTGGCGAGGGTGAAATAAACGGAAATGCTGATGGATTCATCCTCGAACGGGGGGAGTACATCCACTCGATGCGCGGCCCGGTTGGTGGGCGATCCCAATACTTAGAGCGTCCTTTTACAATCTTTATTATTGAATCTACTGGAGTATCACTCTCGGAATTCACGCTGCAAGATCCTGCATTTTGGGCGTTGCGCATGACTGGGTGCAACAATCTCTTAATCGATGGCATACATATTTTGACGGACTTAATGGTTCCAAACGCTGACGGCATAGATATCGACCGTTGCCAGAATGTCCAAATAGTTAATTGTGAATTGGTAACTGCCGATGACTGTATCTCCCTTAAATCTTGTGCTGGGACAGCGCAGTATGGAGTGGTCGAAAATATTCTGATCTCAAACACCTACATGAAGTCGACTTCTGGCGCGATAACGCTCGGTACTGAGACTTGTGGCGATATTCGAAATGTCCTCGTCACTGATTGCACAGTTGAAGATAGTCATCGCGGATTTGCAGTTCGCCCACGGGAAGGGGGCACCGTTTCCAATGTCCTCTTCACTAATTGTTCTGTGAGTACTAGGGCCTTTAATGAATCCTGGTGGGGCCACGGGGAAGCAATTCATGTGACTGCAGCCGCTTGGGATGATCCCTCCGGTACGACGGATGGAAATCCAGAACGCTTACTTGAAGGCAAAGTTGATGGAGTTCGATTTGTAAATATTGATCTGCATACTGAAGCGGCTGTCTTGGTTTGGGCTACCCGCAGCGAATTGATCAAACACATCGAATTTGACCGATTGAATATCACTATGGATAACTCTTCAAAGTGGCCACCGCGAATTGATCTGCGTCCCAACGGTGAAGTTGATTTTATCAGCGAGCCGCATTCGGCTATGACTCTGATTAACGTCGAGTCAATATCGGTCATCAATTCAAAAATCTCTTGGTCCGAGAAGACGAGGGGTCACTACAAGTCGGCTCTACAAATCGTGAATGTACAAAATTTTGTGCAACATAATTTTGAATTTGAAAGTCCCTCTCCGGCGGCAACTCTGATCTTGAAGAGATAGGCAGTTCAAGCCTGATCGGCTTTTGGTGGCGTTTTAGCTCCAGTGAAGTAGCCGCAGAGGTACGATTATTTGCCATCCGCAAAATGGGGTAATCTACGCAGGCTGCATCAAAAGATAGCCCTGGCGGGTTGCCCGAGCGGCCAATGGGAGGGGACTGTAAATCCCCCGGCTCTGCCTTCGAAGGTTCAAATCCTTCACCCGCCACCAGAATTTATTGTTAGGTAGGTTTGCAAGCAATACGATACGAAAATGGAGTATCGACGTCTTGGTTCATCTGGAATGTATATCTCTGAGATATCTTATGGAAATTGGATTACTCATGGCAGCCAGGTTGAAGAAGATGCCGCGATTAAATGTGTAAAAGCCGCACTCTCCGAAGGAATAACGACTTTCGACACCGCAGATGTTTATGCCGCAACTCGCGCAGAGACTGTGCTCGGCAAGGCACTTAAAGGGGTTAGGCGTGAGTCGTATGAGTTATTTACAAAAGTATATGGCGGAACAGGACCAGGCAAGAATGATCGCGGACTCTCTCGGAAGCACATTATGGAATCTGCCCATGCCTCGCTCAAACGTTTAAATACTGACCACATCGATCTCTACCAGATGCACCGATTTGATTTCGAATCACCTCTAGAGGAATCGCTCCAGGCTTTTGAAGACCTTGTGCGCCAAGGCAAGGTTAATTACATCGGTTTTTCCGAATGGGACTCTTCGCAAATAAAACAAGCGTTAGATATTCAGAAGACAAATGGATGGACTCGCTTTGTATCGAGCCAACCGCAGTATTCAATGCTGTGGAGAGTTATTGAAAAGGAAGTAGTTCCGCTCTCAAAGCAAGAGGGAATCGGTCAAATAGTCTGGTCTCCCATTGCACAAGGAATTTTGACCGGCAAATATCTTCCAGGAAAGAAGCCACCTGTTGGATCTCGCGCCACCGATAAGAAATCAGGAGCGGGGATGATTTCTCGTTGGATGCGTGATGAAGTACTCACTGCAGTTCAAAAACTTAAGCCAATCGCAGATGGCGTTGGGATTTCTATGTCACAGCTGGCGTTGGCGTGGGCACTGCAAAATGAGAATGTATCTTCAGTGATCATGGGCGCTACAAAACCGACTCAGGTTAAGGAAAATGCGAAAGCCTCTGGAATTAAGCTAGACGGGGATGTTATGGCAGCAATTGATAAAGCGTTGATTGGATTGCCAGAATATGATCCAAAAAAGAATGTGAGTCCAAACCCACGGTCATAGGATTTCGAAGGTTCAAATCCCTCACCCGCAATCAACCACCGCAAAATTCCATGTCATTCCGTGACGAAAACTACTTTGAAAGCAAGGCTCTCATTTCGATGATCTCTCTTCTTTGAGCGGCAATAATGTTCTGGCTCAAGTGCTTTACTTCAGGATTAGATGAAGCAGTGACCATTGCTGCCATTCGAATCGCCCCCGAATGATGCTGAATCATGCCTCGTAAAAAGAGTTTATCAAAATTTGTGCCGGAGGCCGCTTTCAGAGCGTTTAATTCCCGAGTGGAAAGCATTCCATCCATCGACATTGTCATTCCCATACCTGATATTTTGGCTTCGGCTAGCCATCTCTTCATTATCAATACTTCAGGACCTTGAGCATCCCGAATTGCCTTTGCTAGCGAAATAATCTTGGGATTGTGTGATTTTTTGAGAGCGATTCTTGCCATCACAATTGCTTGTTGATGATGGGGAATCATCCCCTCTGCAAACTGTATATCCGCTGAACTAAAGGTTGAACTCTTTACAGAGGATGCGGAAAAGTTGGTAGCTTGAGTTGGACTGGCGCCAAGTACGCCAACCATTACAAGGACGGTACCGATGAAGGATAAATAGGATTTTCTCATTTCGTGCCCTTGTCCTAATCTAATTAAAGAATTTTTTTAATTGAAGTGGAAAAAGAGTTTTGGCTTCCCGTATTGGAATCCAAAATTAAGTATCAATGATTTCCTAAATTAGCAACTGATTGCAGTACCGTCAACTTGAATGACATTTCACCAGGCGTAGGACCATGAGGGTATACCTTGTCATTGTTTTCTTGAAATGTTGCACTTTTTCCACCTTACCCACTTGGAAGGTTGACACGATTACGACGAGAAATAGTGCGCGAATAGCTGGCGTTTTCTACCTCACCACCTGGATTACCTTAATTCTTGGACTGGCTCTTTACGGACCAATCCTTAATCATTCCGCCTATGTATTTGGGTCCATTTCCCAAGCACATATCAAGACAGGTGCCTTTCTAGAGATTCTTGCGGCTTTTGCCAATATAGGCACCTCACTCGCTCTCTACCCCATCGTCAAGCAAGAGAGTGCAAGCTTTGCCCTCGGCTACGTCGTTCTTCGTGCGTTAGAGGCGAGCATCATGATGGTTGGCGTTCTTCCCCTATTAGCGCTCCTTACTTTGAACCGGGACCTGCCACATACAGTAGGAACTTCTGGAATTGAGAGCGCTCTGATCGCTATTCACAACTTCTCTTTTATTGTAGGACCTAGTCTGATCTGTGGAGTTAACACCATGACCCTAGCCTTTGTGCTTCATCGTTCAGGTCTAGTGGCTAGGTTTATTCCACGGTTAGGTCTCTTCGGTGGAGCACTTGTATTTATCTCTGGAACCTTGCAACTCTTTGGAGCAATTCACCAGGTGTCTGACCCAACAGTGCTGATGGCCATTCCAGTTAGTCATTAGGTTTTTCTCACCTTCTGCCTAGTTCACTCCTTCAGGGAATAGTTCACCCAAAATCCTTGTTTTCCACCGTAGCCAGCGGCTAGTTTCAGACTAGATTTGCTGCCACTCGTCCTGGAAGGCACCCATGAAGCACAAAGAAGTCTCCGCAATAAAGCCAGATGGCTCGCTATATCCCTTTCAGATAAATGATGAGGCGTTGCGTGATGAGCTCGATCCCCTTTCCTATCAAGTTCTGCGCCAGGCTGGCACAGAGGCGGCTTTTAGCGGGGACTACACCGACACGGAAACCGAGGGTGTTTACTCCTGCAAAGTCTGTTCACAAGAGTTATTTCGAAGTGAGACAAAGTTTCACTCTGGGTGCGGCTGGCCCTCCTTTTACGCCCCGACTG
>ENA-OFCI01001145-OFCI01001145.1-metagenomes-genome-assembly--contig:-NODE-1145-length-12761-cov-3.334173_pt1 | contig 12761 bp, 14 predicted proteins | sample MGYA00153391_OFCI01 | MGnify analysis MGYA00153391
TTTAGCGAGGTTATTCCCGTTTTTCCACCACGATCGTCAGATGAGCAACCATCGCGCCAATCGATCCCACAGCAGCCAGAATCGGGAAGAAAGCCGCACTGATGGCACCACCCACCACGCCAACAGTTAAAGGAATTTCAATTAATATATGACCCTCTTCATTCTTGAGAATAATCCGCCGAATGTTGCCTTGATGAATCAGTTCTTTGATTTTGGCACCAAGGGCATCACCATTAATACTAAATTCTTCCACCCCAATCTTTTCTACTGTTTTTACTTCATGTTCTCCAGTTACTAATTCAGACTGGATTGTTTCGACGTTTTCTTGAAAGTTGTCATTTGGTACATTCATGTTATTAATTCCTGTTGTTGGTTATGTTTACAAATCAGAGAAAATCAGCAGCAAACCGATCGCGAGTAGTCGGTTGCTGCAAGATTAATCCTTCACCGCCTAATGGATGGTTATTATCAATCGATTGTCCGCCGACAGAGAGAAAAACTTTAGCATTAGGATCGAGACTGGTAACTGTATAAATTACCTGTGCGACTCGATAAATCATCGAGGTACTACCACCACCAGATCTAAATTCTGGCGATAAGTCAACATGCACCCCATCAGCGCGAACTTGTAAATTCAGCAGTTTGGTACCTTTGGGAATCGTACTGCTCAAATCACCGCTGGGTTTGGCTGATAGTAAGTTTTGGACGGCAATCGTTAATATTTGCTGTGGTGTGGAACCAGAACTGTCTGATGGTAAAGATTTGGCAACTAGAGTTAGTTTGTTTTGATTCGATTTTAACCAATAGACTTGCGGTTGAATTTGTTGGGCTGAATCATTGGGAATAGTCGTGGAAGTTGTAACGGGAACTGATGATTTTTCATGCTGAAGAAAAATCGGATTACTTCCCACACCAATACTCAAAGCAACTACTGTTGTGAATAATAGAGATAGTTTAACAGCAGGTTTATTCCTCAAGAGTCTTTTCACTCTATTTTCCCTAATTAGTGCTTGAATCTTCCACTACCGATAGATTGCATCATCGATCGTGCAGCGGAAGAATTCACCTTCTGATTCAAACCGCTCAGAGCCAAAGTACCACCCAACCCGTAGACGGGTTGGAATGGTGTAGCCGCAAAATGTCCCCTCTTCTTCTAAAATTCCACCGAAGTCCATCTCACGGAACTCAGCACCATCTGGATTGCCCCAGCGTGGTAACTTGAAGGTTTTGAGACGACCCGATCGATCTATGGTGAAATCTAATTTGGCTGGCTCGCCTTGCACGACAAAACTGGAATGTAAACTGGAATCTAGATCCGATGACTCTGTGCTAGTCCATGAAACCTCATCGCCACATAACACAGACGGTAGCCACATTGACTCTGCTTGGAGGCGACCAATAGCAGACCGCGTAATATCGTTACCATCCGCCGTCATCACAGGGAACAATCCCAACAGCTTCCACTGCATCGCACCGCTGCCGTCGATGACGCGATCCGATCCGACAATGGGCAAGAAGCCATTCATCCATGCTGTAGCACTCCAAATCAGTCCATGTTCCCAGCAAATGACTTGCTCTGCTGTGAATGGAATCCACTTTTTCAATTTAATTTCACCGTGCATTTTCAAGCGCACCGCAGCAGCAAGCTTTGTTTCAGGTGCAATTGCATGTTCTAGATATCGCCGAGCAGTTTCAGGTAGATTTGTCAGGGATTCAGGATTGAATATTCGATCGCCTAGCGTGCGTGAAGCGCAATCGCTGATGGGGGCTGATTCCCATAGTTCATCGAGTGAAACTTCTTTAGTTTTATGAACAATCATAGTGGTTTTTCTAGATTTTGTAGTAGTTAGTGGGGATCTAACGTATCTAAGCCGCCATTTGAGGTTGGTCTTTACCAAATTTCCAGAGCAAGATGACACCCAAGCCGAATAGATTAATCAGGAACACTACTAAGCCTCCCAAAAACGGAATCAGTGTTAGAACTGTCAAAATTGCCAAACCAATTAAGAACTGCTGTAATGCTGACTGCTGACTATTTCTATCGATGCGTTGACCGACAAACAAAGCTACACCCAGCGAACCGACTAACGAAGTGACAACCACACTCAAACTCAGGATTGGAATTAAGGGAATGCCAATTAACGTAATTGCCAGAAACACAGTGCCAAAGAGAATAGCAAAAATTGCCCCAATTCCCCACAGAGCAGCCAAACCAGGATATTGACGTAACTTTGTAGCCAAATTCGGTAAAAACTGCGGACTGGTTTGCAAGATAATTAGTCCGAGAATCGCTGCTACTACAGCGGCACTAATTCTGAAAATAGCATTGAAGAAATACCAAGGAAATAAACTGCGCCTCCCATAAGAGTCAGACATCATGCCATGTCTGTCGCTAAATGTCGCACGTTCGCCAATAATAATCGCGCCTGGTTCCTGGACGATTTTGCCGCCAAAAGAGTACGCATCACCATCAACCCGCGCCCCTTTTTTGAGAATGACATCGCCACCAAAAGCAATGGCTGTATCCAAAACTCTGGCATTAGGCGATACCGTTACACTCCCGCCAAAAGCACTAGCATTTTCGACAGTTTGGTTCTCTGCTACAGTGACACTGCCACCAAAGCGAACCAGGTTGGTATTATTAATATTAATATCTGTCTGTGCCAAAGCATTCCCAGCAAAAATCAAGCAAATAGTGGCTATAAAAGCTAGGATTAATTGTTGCCATTTCATGAATTTTATCCTCGTGATTCATCTAAAAATTTACTAGCTCTGATAATATCAAAACAAAATGAGGAACTTGTGAGGAAAAATTGTAAAATTCCAATGTTATAGCAATATAATTATTCTTGTCTACCTTAACTATATTTTTGACATAGCCTCTCGTGAGAGGCTATGTCAATGCACTAATTAAGGAGTTTTAGTAATTCTCCAGCTTTGTCCAGCGACATTACTACATGTAGCCATCGTCAGCTTATTATTTCTACCATCATTGATAACTTTCAAACACTTATCTATACCTGTAAGCTCATTCCGTAAACTAGAATAGCCAGAGTAACCAGGATTCGCATTGCTAGGTATAATACTCCAAAGTTGTCCGGGAGCATCGCTACATTTAGCGATCGTTAGTCGATCGTTTTTACCATCATCGATCGTCGCTAAACAATTGTCAGTGCCTGTAAATGGAGTCTGCAACCGATAAGCTTGAGGATTAGTCTCACTAGCTGTTAGACTCCAGCGTTGTCCAGAAACGTTAGCACATCTAGCCATAGTCAGTTTATTATTATCACCATCATTGATGATGTCTAAACAAGAGCTTGCACCTGTCAATGTATTTCGCAAACGATTTTGCTTGACCTGAGCATTGACTTCTTGAGCTAGCAGACTAACTAAAGCTAGTGGTAAAACGATTTTTAAATTCAGATTAATATTCAACATTATTGCCTCGAATTTTAATGTAATGACATTGGTTAATACCAATGTCCTGGTTGCTGTTTTTTAAGTAAATTAGTTTAGCGATTCTCGCGTCCAGCAGAGGCTGTACCTACGGTAGGCTACGCCAATGCCAACGCGGCGATTTTGACCATAACGGTTATCTGCACCATTCCGGTTATATCTACCATTCCGGTTATATCCACCCTCACGGCTATATTAGCCACGTTCCGAACGTCGTTGCTGTAGTGACACAAATTTCAACATGAGTAACTCTACTTGAATGGTAGAAATAAACGATCTCACATTCAGTTGAATCGATCGAACTAATAAAAACCTCTGTCTAAATGTATAGACAAAAATATCTTAATAAATAAGCATAAAATAATACTAATATTTGTAAATATTCTGGTCATTACTAGCTTATTTTACCCAGGCAAACTTCCATAGTTACTTCTGGCTATAGCTTACAGTTATCAGCAGTGCAATTCCAAGCAAAATATACTGTATTTACCTCACAATATCCTCACATTTTAAAGTTAGGATAATCATGGTTAGTTGTAAAAAACAAACAAATTATATGAGTTTTTGTAAGTTAACCGAATAATATTGCTTATGGCAATAGCTCTGATTGTTGCTGGTACTTTGATAGCACCATTCCTTTTTTTGCCTTTCAACCCAAGAGGATATGTGGTCTGAATTTGCCACGCCCAGATTTGCAGATCTGATTATTTACAAGGCACACGTTGGGTCATTTGCCGGACTCCACGACCATCTGAATATCTCAACTTATGCCACGTTTGCCGACTTTGAGACGAAGCTAAGATATATTCGCGAACTCGGTTTTAACGCACTGCAACTATTACCCACCGAGCAAGTTGATGGCATTGACGGGGAAGGTTATGGAGCCACCAACCTGTTTGCACCGCATAATGGGTACGGGACTCCAGCAGACTTGCGATCGCTGGTAGATGCCGCCCACAGGCACGGTCTAGCGGTGATTTTTGATGTGGTGTACCATCATGCTTCGAGCAGTCACAATCATTACTGGCAATACGATGGGAATACCACCGATGGCGGCGGCATTTATTTTGAAGACCCATTTCATTACGAACCTGCACGGGATGAAGATGGTCGCTCGTTCGCACACTGGAAATCGGAAGTCCAAAACTTTTTCCTCGACCACGCGCGGATGCTATTAAATGAATATCGCGGCGATGGTTTGCGGTTTGATATGGCGCATACCCTGACGTGGGAGTGTACTCAACATATTATTACTGGACTCCGCGAAAATCCCTACTGGCGGGATAAGTATCTGATTGCCGAATGGACGAGCGAACAGCAAGATCGCTGGGGTCAAGTCATCCGTGAATTAGGCTTCAATGCGGTGTGGGGAATGTCCGATCCGTTTGCATTTCGTCGCGCTGTCAATGGAGAAAATACCATCGACCAACTCAAGTCATTTATCGGCTGGACGGGATTTGACCGACCTTGGAATTTTGTCCGCTATTTACTCGGCTCACACGACAGAATTGCCGATTCCCAGAGCGGAAAACAACCCGAAAATCGCTATTTTGTCGAGTTATGTGGCGGACGAGATAACTGGTACGCACGAGCCAAAGCCCGACTTGGTTGGACGTTAAATGTGGCGATGCCTGGTACGCCGATGTTATTTATGGGAGCGGAATGTCATCATTGGGGCTATTGGTGGCCGAATCCAGATCGAAATCCAGTAACTTCAGAACATCGATTTGATTGGGCAATTGCGGGAGATCCGATCGGGATTTCCATGCGAAATCTAGTTAAAGATATCAACTGGGTACGCTGGCATAATCCGGCTTTACGCAGTGATACTTTGCAATTTATTCATGAAGATCGCGTCAATACAGTCTTAGCTTTCAAACGCTGGCATGAAGGCGGTAATATTGTGGTTGTTGTTGTTAATCTGAGCGATCGTCAATGGCAAGAACATAATTACGGAATCGACTTGGGTGGAGAAACTGATCGATGGTCAGAAATTTTCAACTCCCAATCGCCACAGTATGACGGTTGGAATGATTCGGGTAATTATGGAAGGTATCTTCACGTCGAAGGAGATGGAAAGATCTATATTAATCTTCCCAAATGGTCGGTTTTACTATTTAGGAAGCAGTAGATTTAAAGGGGATATATTCTCATGGTTCGTAATATTTTAGTAACAGGAGCAACGGGTAATGTCGGAAGAGAAGTGGTGCGCTTACTCTCCGATCTAGACTATCCTGTCATCGCAGCAGTTAGAAATCCAATTGAAGCTTCAAAGAGCATCAGTAGTAATGTTCGATGTGTTTCCTTTGACTTTACTAACCCTGAGACTTTCACCGATGCTTTTGCTGGAATTAATAAACTTTTTCTAGTGCGTCCACCTGCGATCGCGAATATTCATAAAATTACACCTGCTTTAAATGCAGCCAAAAAAGTAGGTATTGAGGAAATTGTATTCCTATCAATTATTGGCGCGGACAAAAATCGGATTGTGCCACATTACGCGATTCTCCAAAGGAGAGGCTACGCCAACGAACGTGCGATCGAGCAGTTAAATATCCCCGCAACTTTTTTGCGCTGTAGCTTTTTCATGCAAAATTTAAATACCACCCATCGTGAAGATATTCGGCGGCGCGGTCGGCTGTTTATGCCTGCTGGCAATGGTAGGACAAGTTTTATCGATGTGCGAGATATTGCTGCGGTTGCCGTAAAAATACTAACAGAAGAACAAGATAGAGCCAAAGGAGAACTACTCAGCAACCGTGCTTACGATCTTACAGGTGCAGTAGCTCTAACTTATTCCGAAGTCGCAGCCATTTTTACCACTGTTCTAAGCAGACCGATTCACTATACTAATCCCTCAATTCCAACATTTATTTGGCAAATGTTACAGCAAGGATTCCCGCTGCCATTTGTCTTAGTGATGGTGGGCATCTACACAACCGCTCGATTTGGATTGGCAGATTTAGTGACATCAGATATACAGCAACTACTCAATCGCTCACCAATTTCGATCGATCGATATGTTGAGGACTATCGAGAATGTTGGTTGTAATCACAGCCAACAGCCGTCAGATAAAAGTTAGATAATCTGTCTACTAAGTAATTCGATTAATACTTTAACAAGGTGTTCATTATGAACAGAATAAAATTTATCGGCATTGTCGGTGGAACGATTGGGTTAGTTGGGACAACAGCTTATCTATTGAGCGATCGAAGTAATCTAGTTAGGGCGGATCTACAACAGGTAGACGATAAGAATGAAAATCTTAAACCGGACGAACGGGAGATTTTATTTCTGGCTTTGCTTGCACCAAGCGGTCACAATACCCAACCGTGGTTTGTCCGATATCTCGAACCTTATCACTGGATTATCGGAAACGATAAAAGTAAATGGCTTCCTGCCGTCGATCCGACTCAGCGCGAAACAATGTTATCGATCGGTGCTTTCCTGCAAAATCTTGAATATGCTGCTGGTTCCTTTGGCTACGCCTGTGATTGGAAGTTGTTAGCAACGACTAATCAGGACGATCTGGTGATGGAAGTAAAGCTGGATAAAAAAGTATCTCCAAATAATTTTGACATTACGAAAATTACCAGCCGTCGAACTGTCCGCTCTAATTTTTTAAGCGATCTGCTAAAACAAGAAGACATTACATATCTTGTCGATTCAGAGCCGGAATTTACCCACTACCTACCTAACACCAGTAAAGAAAGTAAATTTATTGATGAACAAACGATCGCCGCCAATCGCCTACAATCTTACCGCGATCCAGCACAGCAAGAATTAGCCAACTGGATTAGATTCTCCAGTCAGGATGCTGAGAAATATCGTGATGGGTTAACAACCGCAGGGATGGAAATAACTGGAATTCCTGGTTGGGTAGTGCGAAATTCTTACGATAAAGACAATGTGATGACCAAGGATTTTAGAGAACGAGGTATCGATAATATTCAGAAAGAAGTATCGGAATCGGCAGGCTGGATTTTAATTACCAGTCAGGATAATTCGGTAGCGGCACTGCTGGAAACTGGGAGACGCATGGAAAGACTTTTCCTAAGAGTGCGGGAAAGGAATATCGCCATCCATCCGATGACCCAGATATTGGAAGAATCATCAACCAGAGAAAAGTTTAATCGGTCGATTGGTATCGGCGAACACGTTCAATTTATCTTACGAACGGGTTATTTAAAGAATTACCCACAGCCAGTTTCACTCCGCCGACCGCTCGATCGATTTATCCAGACATGATGGGCGACATCCAGATAAAGACGACTAGAATAACCCGCAAGCCAGAGGTGATTAATGCCAACTGCAACAGATTTTAAAGACTACTATGCGACCCTGGGAGTGCCTAAAACAGCAACTCCTGAAGAAATCAAAAGAGCTTATCGAAAACTTGCCCGCAAGTGCCATCCCGACCTCAATCCTGGGGATAAAACCGCCGAGGCAAAGTTCAAAGATCTCAACGAAGCAAATCAGGTACTTTCCGACCCAGAAAAGCGGGAGAAGTACGACAAGTTTGGGCAACACTGGGATCGACCTGGCTATAGTCAAGCACCGCCACCAAGTGGAGCTAATGTTGGGACTGAAGATTTTGGTCAGTATGGTGACTTTGATTCGTTTATCAACGATCTACTAGGCAGATCGGGACGTAGAACTGCTAATCAGGCTACAGGTGGAGGCTTTGACGATTTTGGGGGTGGATATCGACAAGCACCCGCACCAGATACCGAAGCGGCAATCGCCCTCACCTTCTCCCAAGCATTTCACGGTGTCCAGCAACGGCTCCAACTCGACGATGACACGATTAACGTCCGCATTCCCGCAGGTGCCAAGCCAGGTAGTCGGATTCGGCTCAAAGGTAGAGGTCGCCCCAGTCCGTTCTCGCAACAGCGCGGTGACTTGTATCTAACCATTGAGGTGTTACCTCATTCCTTCTTTAGATTTGAGGGTGACAACCTCGTTTGTGACGTGCCCATTCGCCCTGATGAAGCGGTGTTGGGGGCAGAAATCAAAGTATCGACTCCCGATGGTAGCGTGACGATGAAAGTCCCCAAAGGGGTGAAATCGGGGCAATCGCTCAAACTGCGCGGCAAAGGCTGGACGTTACCAAAAGGGGGACGCGGTGACTTATTTGCCAAACTTCAGATCGTCACGCCGCAGGAGCTTAATGAAATCGAGCAGGAATGCTACGAAAAAATCCAAGCACATACCACCTTTAACCCCCGCGCCCACTTAGAGGAGATTACATTATGACTTTTAGCCTATCCACCACCGTAGTTTCAGAAGAGGGAGATTGCTTATACACCTTTGAATATGCCGCCAATGCTGCCCAAACTTCGATCGCGGTCATACATGTTTATGTCCAGTTGGGCGTTATCGAACCCACAGGCTCGATGCTCCATTCGCGCGAGATTGCCCGCATCGCTCAGATTCAGCGGTTGCGTCAAGATTTGGGGGTGAACTTAGTTGGAGCCGCGATCGTGCTCGATCTGGCGCAGGAAGTAGCTCAGTTACGGGCACAGCTTGAGGTGTATCGATCGCAACCACACAATCCGCTATGAGATACTCAAAATGACAGTAGTAAAAACGATTGGTGCCGATCTGCGAGTTTGGATGAGTCAGACTTTTGCTCACTGGCGGGGTGATTTAACGGGGGGATTAACCGCCGCCGTCGTTGCCTTACCGCTTGCCCTGGCGTTTGCAGTAGCGAGTGGCGTAGATCCAAAAGCTGGGCTATACACGGCGATCGTTGCAGGGATTATCGCCGCCGTCTTTGGTGGCTCTCCCGTCCAGATTACTGGCCCAACTGGAGCGATGGCGGTGATTCTCGTGGGAATTGTTGCTAAATATGGGATTGAAAAGGTCTGGATTGCTGGGGTGATGGCGGGAATTATTCAGGTGGCACTAGGCGTTGCCAAACTGGGACGCTTGGTTAAATTCATTCCCTATCCAGTCACCGCAGGCTTTACAAATGGTATTGCTGTAATTATTTTCTGTGGACAGTTAAACAACTTTTTGGGGTTGAAATTACCGCGTAGCGAACATTTTCTACCTGGCTTGTGGCAAACGGTGACGCACCTAGAAGGGTTGAATTGGGCAGCGATCGCTCTCACAACTATCACGATCGTCACCAAGCTGTTGTGGGCAAGGATGACAACGAGCATCCCCGCTTCATTGGTAGGGTTAGTGCTGGCAACGGCGATCGCCACTTCCTTTCACCTGAATGTACCGACGATTGGCTCGATCCCCCAATCTTTACCGATGCTCCAGTCAATTCCGCATTGGAATGACTTCGGGCTAATTCGAGAACTAATTAATCCAGCCTTAGCATTAGCGGCATTGGGTAGTATCGAATCATTGCTCTCTGCTGTAGTGGCAGATGGGATGACCGTCAGTGAAAAACATGATAGCGATCGCGAGTTGATTGGGCAGGGTTTAGCAAACATCGTCACGCCCTTTTTTGGCGGCATTCCGGCAACTGGAGCGATCGCCCGCACGGCGGTAAATGTCCGAGCTGGCGGCAGAACTCGCTTGTCTGGAGTAATTCAGGGGGTGGCGATCGCGATTATTGTGCTCACATTGGCACCATTAGCGGCGCAAGTGCCCCTCGCAGCACTGGCAGGAATCCTGATGGTGACAAGTATCCGCATGATTGAGTGGGAAGCGATCGGCTTGCTGCTACGGGCGACTTATGCGGACTTTGCAGTGATGATGCTCACCTGGATGGTGACAATTTTCTTCGATCTGGTACTGGCGGTAGAAGTGGGGCTGATTGCGGCAGGGGCATTGTTTATCAAACGCATGAGTGAGTTAAATTTGGGCAAAATTCCTGAAACAGAGGCATTTCCACCCGGCATACCGCTAGAGTTGAGCAAGCAAATTTCGGTTTATCGGGTCGATGGGCCAGTATTCTTTGGCGCGGCTGAACGGTTTGTGACATTCTTGCGAGACGAACCTGACGTAAAATACTTGGTGCTACGGCTGCGCTATGTGCCGAACATGGACACCACGGGACTTGTCGCTTTGCAAGACATCTACCAAGATCTGCAACGGCACGATTGCCGCCTACTCCTGAGTGGATTGCAACCCGAAGTTCAAAAGCTACTGGAGCGGACTGGCTTAATGGACAAAATTGGACGAGAGAACTGCTTTGAAACTACCGACGCTGCCATCTATTCATTAAATCCTCAATTAGAAACTCGATCGTGAGCCTTCGCCCCACTAACACCAAACTTACTATGAAACATCCACACCAACAGCCAGCATTAGAGCGGGAGTGTAGCGAAGTACTGCAACAGTGGGAAGATTGGTCGGAAACGCCCATGCTGGTGCTGAGTTTTGCGTGGTTGGGATTGTTTATCGTCGAGCTAGTTTGGGGACTAACTCCAATCTTAGAAGCGATTGGGACGACCATTTGGATCGCCTTTATCATCGACTTTAGCATCAAATTCATCCTCGCTCCACGCAAACTTATCTACTTCAAACATCACTGGCTAATTGCCCTCTCACTGCTGATTCCAGCATTACGAATCTTTCGGATTGTACGAGTCATTCAACCGTTGCAATCGATTCATGGAGTTCGAGGATTTCAGTTATTACGCATCACGATCGGTACCAACCGAGGAATGCGATTATTCGGTGCCAGCGTTCAGCGGCGCGGCTTTGGTTATGTGGTGGGATTAACTGTAATTGTGACCCTGATTGGATCGGCTGGAATGTATGCGTTCGAGCGCGAAGTTCCTAATGGCATTATTACTGACTATGGCATTGCGTTGTGGTGGACGGCAATGGTGATGACGACGATTGGATCTGACTACTTTCCGAAAACAGCAGAAGGGCGAATCCTCTGCTTTTTTCTAGCATTGTATGCGGTGGTGGTCTTTGGTTATTTGACGGCAACACTAGCCACATTTTTTATCGACAGAGATGCCGAAAGCGATGACGCAGAGTTAGCGAGTGCAAAATCGATTCAAGCATTGCAGACAGAAATTAACGGATTGCGAACCGATATTCAAGCATTAGTTAGCCGAGATCTCGATTCCGCAAAGCGGACGCTACGCGATCGATGACTAAATTATATTTTTAGAATTTTGCAGAGTTGAATCTGCTTGTTTTACCTCTCTCAATAGGAGGAGATTACAGCTATAAATTAGAAGCTAAAATCTATATTCTGATAGTTTCATCTATCTTGCATTTTTAATATAATTAAAACTGCAAGCTGTAGCAAAAAATATTGCAAATACATTGAAGCTTTTTTAGAATTATAGATGAGGGATATATTCCCTTTTTACCATAATAGTAAGGAAATAATCGATGAGTACCAAAGTAGGACTATGGATCGACCATCGGAAGGCTATTGTGGTAGCTATGACCGAGCAAGGAGAGAAGATTGAGGAGATAGAATCGGGGGTTGAAAAACAGCTCCAGCGAGCTGGCGACCGACCACTTGAGGGCGATTATGAAGTAGTTCAGGTACCTGCTGACGATTCTCGCCAACGAGATTTCACCAAACATCTGAACATTTACTACGCTGCGGTCATTACAGCCATTCGGAATGCTGAATCTATTCTCATCTTTGGGCCAGGTGAAGCAAAGGGCGAACTAAAAGAACAGCTCGAAAAAAATCACCTCGGTGGATATATTGTAGATATCGAAACAGTTGACAAAATGACGAATCCTCAGATCGCTGCGAAGGTTCGAGCGTATTTTGTCAAGGAACATTTACCAACAAATTAAATAAAGTTTTGCCTCTTAAATGAGATCGGAAATAATTTAAAATCCCAACATTTACCTAAAATTTTATCCTAAAGGAATGAGCATCATGACATCGATCTCTGAACCTTCAATCTCGCTCGATCTCACACTACCGCTGAAAAAGAGCTTTCACTTACTATCATTCATTGCTCACTTAACTTTAAATAGCAAACTAGTAACAAAGATCTTAAATCTTTGGACTGACGCTCTCAATGCTTGTCGTCAAGCTTGGTGGATCGAAATTCTGACCGCGCAGCCCAAATGTACATACTATTTCGGCCCATTTGCTGGTGCGTGGGAAGCTAAAATCGCCAGCAAAGGTTTTGTTGAAGATCTTGAATGTGAATTTGCCCAATGTATCACAATCAAAATTGACAGGCATTCTCAGCCCGATCTACTGACAATTGAACACGATCCAATCGAATCATTAGGAGCATAATTACAGCCGGATGATGGTGGGATAAATAAATCGAATCGTTGTCAACCAGCGATCGATCGCTCAAGCGCGCCGCCAAGCGGCAGTCGAACTGAATAATTTAGTTGTGGT
>ENA-OFCI01001148-OFCI01001148.1-metagenomes-genome-assembly--contig:-NODE-1148-length-12730-cov-18.624063_pt1 | contig 12730 bp, 16 predicted proteins | sample MGYA00153391_OFCI01 | MGnify analysis MGYA00153391
GCATTTATCTCAGCCATACTCCAGAATTGAAAAGATCCCAAATGGATTCTATATGCGAAGAAGTTTGGGGTGATTCAGTTTCCCTGTGGCAACACAGGCACACAAATGGGGGGCTGGTTTCGGAAAGAAATCTCTAAAGTGAGCGATCTTCAAGGGCTGAAGATGCAGATTCCAGGATTAGGCGGCAAAGTGATGAGCAAGCTCGGCGCCACGGTCCAAACCCTACCGGGCGGCGAGATTTTCCAGGCATTGCAGACGGGGGCGATCGACGCGGCGGAGTGGGTGGGTCCCTATGATGACGAGAAGTTAGGACTTCAGAAAGTTGCGGAATACTATTACTATCCCGGCTGATGGGAACCCGGTCCGACGTTGGAGTTACAGATCAACTTGCGAGCCTAGAATGCGCTGCCAATAGAGTATCAAGAAGCTATTAAAACGGCTGCCTACGAAGCAAATTTGGCCATGCTAGCGAAGTACGAAACTCGCAACAATGAGGCGTTAGAACGTTTGCTGAAAAGTGGCGTAAAGCTGCGATCCTATAGCCCGAAAATTCTAGCGGCGGCTGAGAAAGCCTCGTTTGACTTGTACAACGAATACTCAAATAAAGATGCTGATTTCAAACGTATTTTTGAGCAATGGAAACCATTTCGCGATCGGATTTACAAATGGAACGCCATTAACGAAGGGTCGTTTAGTCGTTATAGCTATGAGAAGCCGATGAAATAATATCAAAGACTAAATAGCGATCGAACTCTTCGAGGGAGGTGTGTCCGATCGCTACCCATTCATCCTGGAGCCTTAGCCGCCAAATCGATTAGCCAGCGAACCGTCTGCGGAAACGCGGTGACTGTGATCAACACCGCAAACTGCAACAGCATAAACGGGAGCGCTCCCCTGTGAATATCGATCGTTTTTACATCTTTAGGCGCAACACTCTGTAGATAAAAGAGCGAAAACCCAACGGGCGGCGAAATGAATGCTGTCTGTAGATTAATCGCCATCACCACCCCAAACCACACCATATCAATTCCCAGTTTCTGCGCTGCCGGAACCAAGAGTGGCATCGCAATGCAACAGATTTCCATAAACTCTAGAAACACACCCAGCAAGAAAATAATAATGTTACTCACAATCAAAAATGCAATCTTTTCACCCGGCAACTGCACCAGAAGATCTGTAATCAAAACTTTACCGCCTAACGCATCAAACACCAAACTAAAAAACGATGACGAGAATAGAATCATCATCACAACCGAGGACACCACTGCGGTCGCATGAGCGGCATCGGTGAGAAGTTTGAGATTCAATCGTTTATTCATTGCGGCTAGTGCGCACGCGCCGACGGCCCCCACTGCGCCTGCCTCAGTTGGCGTCGCGAACCCAAAGAAAATACTGCCTAAAATTACAAAAATCAGCAGCACTAGAGGGACAATGGCGTTCATTACCTTGATCACCAACGCCCTGCCTTGAATTTGACGCGCTTCGATCGGCAGTGCAGGCGCAACATGTGGCTGTAAAAACGCCAAACCCAAAACATATAAAATATAAGAACCCGACAGCATCAACCCCGGAATCAACGCCCCAAAAACAAGTCCCTCACCGAAACTCCAATCTGATCGCTCAATACCAGCAGCACCAAGCTCGGCGGAATTAACTGCGCCAAGGTTCCCGATGCCACAATCACCCCCCGTCGCCAGCCGCTTGTCGTAGCCATAGCGCAACATCACCGGAAGCGAAATCATTCCCATGATGATTACCGTTGCGGCCACGACGCCTGTGGTTGCTGCCAGTAACGTGCCGACATAACAACGCCCAACATGAGTCCGCCGCGCAATGGACCCAGCACAATTCCGATCGTTTCTAGCAATTCCTCAGCAACGCCGGATTTCTCTAACACGGATCCTAAAAAGACAAAAAAGGGAATGGCCAGAAGCGTGAAATTCGACATGGTGCCGAACTAGTTATTCGACAATAGAAACAACCGATCGACATCAAACGCGCCCACCAGCCAACCCCGTTCCTGCAAAGGAAAACGACACCGGATAGCCACTCATTAGAATCAGGAAAAACTCAAAAACATGGCGATCGCCAACCATTCAAAGCCCATGACGTTCGTCCTCTTCTATTCCAACTTATTCCAGCGGTAACTTCTCAACATCGGGCTGAAGGATTTCGGCAGCCGTCGCATAGCCCTTCAAAATTGCCACATACTTAATAGCCTGCGACACAGCCTGGGCTAACAGCAACCCAAAGGCAAATAAGATCATCGTCTTAATCGGCGTACGCGGCAGTCCATCGGCATCGGGCGACCATTCCCAGCTTCCCCAAATGCCATCTGGCAAGTAGCCCCAAGCATCCAAGACCGGATCGATCGTGACGCATAGTCCCAGAACGCAAAATGGAATTAAGAAACATACGGTCCCGATCAAGTCCACCCACGCCCGCCGTTTCTCTATCCAGTCGGAATACTAAAAATCTACACGCACATTTTCAGCATGTTTAAAAATGTAAGCAAACCCACAGAAAAACATCAGCGAAAACAGATACCATTGCAATTCAATTAAGGCATTGGATTATAGTTACCAGCTGAACAACCGTCCAACGTAGCGTGCGATGACGTTATAGAATCCGACACCGATCGTTGCCAATACCAGCCAAGTCGCCCAGCTTCCGATCCGATCAGTGACGCGATCGATCCGTTGAGAAAGAGTTATTAAAAATCGAAGATGAGAAGCCTTGATTAAGTTTTGTATTTAGTTCCGCACCATCAAGTTTTAGGGTCTACCCAATCTCCCCAAATCATATCATGTAGACTCTGCCTTCGCTTATTCTTAGGGATATCGTCCCATGATGTTTTTCTGTAATGACTTGATACCTAATCGACAAACCCAAACCCGTTCCCTCTAGTGGTTGAGTGCCAATTACGATGAAGTTTGGTTTTGCTAAGATGTCTTGAAAATTTTTGCCCTGATTCCCTTCTCCAATAGCATCGATCGCATTCGATAGCAAGTTCATAAACACTTGATTCAACTATCCGGGGTAGCATTCAATTAAGGGCAAATCCCATGCTTTTTAATCTCAACTTGGCAACTTTAGGCCGTTTTACAATTTTATTTAATCCACTTTTCCAATCATTCACATCTTGAAAATATTTCTAACTGATTCTTTTTGCTGGTGCATTTCAGCTAAGCCAGGACACACTTTTATAACTTCTGCTAATTTTATTTTTTGATTCTCTGTAAGATTAAAGGTGGGCTTTAATAAGGCATATTTACTATTCTTTAAGGTTTCCTTTACAGCTTCTTTTTCCGGTAAATCTGGCAAGGCTTCATTTCTCTTATGGAGTCTCGCAAGGCTTCATCCGTCACACTTCTGAGGATGCTTATGAAGCGCTCAGAAAACAGTAATCTCTCTTAGCCAACTTTTCAATCGCCCTTTGAAACATTCAACCTTCACCGCCATCTGGCAACCCCGCTTGGTACCCATTCGATACCAACTCTAAGGGGTGAGTTATGAAGGCAATGGGTTGAGATGGCGTAGGTTGTCAGAAATACCACGACTAGTGAATGGCTTGAAATGGACCCTAGATACATCAAAACCCGCTCTTAGAGCGGGTTCTATATAATCGGAATGACAAGATTTGAACTTGCGACCCCTACTACCCCAAGGTTAAGTCAGATACCTGAAATCTTTGTATATCAAGGGTTTTCACTGTTGTTAGAACTGGTATACCAAAATCATACCAATTATCATGCCCCCAATATTTGAGCCGCTGTTAGTGCCAACTCGGGGAAGGTGACAGAGACGATCGCCTCATCATCCCGGAATGTCGTGAACTGGTACTCTCCATCGGTCAGGGTACCGACCTTAACCCATTCCCGTTTTGGGTCAATCTGCCACATCTCACTGATACCCCGATCAGCATACTCACGGGGTTTTAATTCATAATCCCGTTTGAAGTTCTTGGAGCCTTCAGAACCAGGGGAGACAATCTCGATCGCGATAAGTGGATTTGGATCAGCATATTTTAGACAGGCTTGGGGCAAACCTTCGATCGCCGCTGCTGAATCTTTTGAATGAATCATTAAGTCAGGGTCACGAGCGGTAGCGTAGCGGCTGCGTACTTCCATGTGCTGCTTAATCCCAATGCGTTTACGGGAGAGAACCTTCAAGAAGGTTTCGATGAGGAACATCACGATTTCCGTATTGATTGTGGCTTCAGTTCCCATCTCGACTAAAACCCCATCTTCAAGTTCATACCGTTTATCCGTGCCGTCGTCATAGGTCAAGAATTCCTGTAGCGTCATTCGTCGGTCAGTTGCGACTGTCATGGATCCGATCGCCTCTCTTGCGGGTTTCTCACGCCCTCATCATATCTAAAAAAGGAAAGGCACGTTTTTCGGGGTAGCAGAGGTAGCAAGGTAGCATAAGTCCTGAAACCCTTGTTTATCAATGCTTTTCAGCGCTACCTTACGAGGTAGCAAAGCAGGTAGCAAAGCCATTCGTGAGGTAGCAAACTTTTTTACTGAGGTAGCAGAGTCGATCGGCCATGAAAAAGCCCCGATATCAGGGCTTCAGAGATTAACTTGCTCGTTTACGAGTCTTGGGAACTTGGTTCGCGGCTAGCCATGCTTCCATGGCGTTTTGATGCACTGCTGGTTCCTGTCGGTGCATCATCCAATCCAAAATCATCGGCCTCACGTACCTGCACCCTTGAACGGGCTTTAGGTAATGAACACCTTTGTGCCAGTACTTAGCACGGTAGCGATCGAGGGTTCGCTTTGAGATGTCCAGCAGCGCCCGGACCTCACTAGATTTCATCAGGTCGGAATCTTCTAAGCGGCGCATCGTTCATCCTCCTTAATCCCTACCTGTTTCCATTGAGATCGGGGAATCAGCGGCTTAAAGTTGTCCTCCGCCGTGGGGTTGTTTTGGATGGATATTCGAGCGTCGTCAAGGTCTGATTCTGCCCATGGATCGGGTCCATCAGCCTCCCATGTCCCCACAGGTAAAGGAGACGTAAACACGACCGGAGTCGTGGGTTGGGGGATTATCCTTCCCATGCCGGGAGGCTTCGCCAACGATTCTAGAGTAGGATCATTCGTGGGTGCTGGAGCGTCTATGGTTGGGAGATTCTCGTCCGACTCTCCACAGTCAGATGAGAATCCCGCCGCCGCTGCAATCGTACGGGGAACGATTATTGATTTACGATTTTCGGTTTTCTTGGGCGCGGCTGGGCCTCTAGCCTCCGAAGCTTGCATCTCCCAGACGTTCACGGCCTTTCTATAATCTACGCATTCCTGCTTTGTACCAACGAATCGCCGTACCGCGCCCTTAGCGCCTCCGCGCCCTTCGATAAGCTGCTCCAACGATTGTTGCGAGTAGTTGGGGTTGAATCGAGATTGAAATCCGCCCCAAATACCGGGAAGGTGAATTGCCAAATCCCCGGCTTTATCCTGAACTAGGTTCCACTCGCCAACCAAACCTTCCGATCGCATGATGGCGAGTTTTTCCAAAAAATCGGTGAGAGAGTCTTTATCGGACTCAAAATCGTTGGCAGTCGGACACAAATGCTTAACGGCATAATCGAAGGCGTCAAAGTTCACCCCGGCTACATCGCAGAATTTCTGAGTGAAATAGACCAGTAGTGCCATGGATAGCGAGATTCGGGAGTGTGATCCGGTTAGGTGCTCTAGGAGCCGCGATCGAATTTCTCTAACAGCTTCGCGACCATATTGGATGGCGAGAAGTTGGGAGAGTCCGCCCGTAGCTTCACCCATCGCCTTTTCTAGCGCGGGGAATCCTGCTTCATTGACTGGACGAACCGGGAAGTGCATTTTCAGGAGTCGCGACTCGATCGCCTGACTGCCCTCCCCCAATGCGACGTTGGACGTGACGATGACATTCGTGTTCGGAGTCTGTTCATTGCCCCGGACCCGCCGCGAAACGCCGTTGTACATTGACCAGAGAAAATTATCAACAGCATCCCTCGATTCCTGCTTCATCCCTTTTTTTACAGGGTCGTCCAAGATCAGAGGAACGCCGCCCAATGATTTCACCTGTTCATAGATCAGGGATTCGGAGAAGCGGGTGATGATGCTCCGATCGCCATGCATCCCGATTAGAGAAGCTCCGACTTTCGCCGCCGTCGTCTTGCCGCCGCCTGCATCCCCAAAGACGTTTAATTGGGGGAATGCGTGGTCTTGTTTCATGACCGTCTGTCTCTGCATCGTCGCGGTGGTGTAGCCACACACGAACCATGCTAATGGGACCGTTTCAGCATGAAAGAATCCTTCCACGGCTCTAGCCAGATTTCCCAATGCTTCGGGGTTCTGAGGAGCGATCGTTGGACTAGGGACTTTTTCCAGTTCCCCGAGAGACTGATTAAACATCCACCGCGATTCCTGTTCAGTGGTCGGGGTACCATCGGGCTTGAATTGAGCATTCTCAAATGCCCATACTCCATCGTCCTGCTGACCTGTTCGATCGGCTAGACGATAGACTACGCCCCCAGCACGAGTGTATTGGGTCTTTCTGTTTTGAATAAGATCCGCTAGATCACCCGGCTTAAATTTAGCAGTTAGGTGAGTTTTTACACCACGGGTCAGAGCAGTTATGAAATCTTTCACAGTAAGCATTTCAGCGGTTTTGACTAGGGCGCGACGGGTGCGAACGGTCGATAGCTCTAACCATTTCACCTCAAATTCAATCCCGCCGCCCGTGAAATCTTCAAGAATTTTACTGATCTCTAAATCGAAGCTTGTTTGCGGAACGAATGAAGGTTCGCCTTCCTTGGGGAAGTGCCATCTCCCAAGTTGCAGATTGTGGGAAGACAGACAATCCCATAGTTCTTCCCCCGGTGGTCGTGGGGCAGAGTCGATCGCCTTCACTCGATCGGGTTGATATGCAGGCAACTGAACACCCGCATCCGCCGCCAACTCTTTCACAACTTCGATAAAGTCTCGTCCGGTGGGCTGTCCAGCCTGAGGATTGTTAGTTCTCAGTGCATATCGGTATGCGATCGGGTTTAGTTTTTTGTTGTCTGTGCAGGTCGGGCAGGCTCCGGTATGTGTGCCCCCATCCTGTGATGGAGTGACCCAAAACGATGTGCCAGATTGTGAGTCATGCCATGGGCAATTCCCCTTCAGTTTGCCGCTGCTGTCTTCTTGGAAATCATGACCTGTCCAGCTAAAAATCTGCTCCACCGACAGCCGGGGAAGGATGTCATTAGCGAGAATCTCACCAATACCTGCATCGCTCACTGTTGATAGTGTCGAGGGCTTCGGCGCAGGCTTCGGTTCAGGCTTCGGCGCTTCTGTGGGGAGTTCCCGATCGATCTCATCCCACGAGGCAAACGTTCCATCCCACGAATGAAGCAGCGTGATAGGGAATCGTTCAGTCTGCCATCCTGAGGGAGTATCAACCATTTTGATATGGTCAAATCCTGGAATCCGCATCAAACGACATTCATCATTTACCGAGGGGTCGGAACCCATCAACGCGATAACCCGTTTTAGGGTCGGTTGAATCAAGTTCGGGGGTAATTCCTGATCCAGTCGGATGTAGCAGTGGATGCTCGATCGCGTTTCGACTGCCATTGCACCGCCCCAACGATCGGCGTATTCCATAAACCGCTCGATCTGGGTGGGTTTATCGAGTTCGTCGTGTTCCCAGAAAGCCACTCGTCCTGTGGTGATTTCTTTCTTATTTTGGCCGCCTGGGTTGACGACAATATAAGGGCAGAAGCCTTCCTGAGATTGGGCTTGAATCCATTTCCATGGATCAGAACATTTGATCGGGCGATCGCCTTTCTTGCACTGCCAAATCAAAGCTCCATCATGAAGCTTGAGATTTTTGTTGGAAGGTACCCAGGCTTTAGCGCCGTTTCGATGTTCGCGCTCATAGGCTAGTTTCGGGAACAATGCCCGATGTTCTGAAGAGTCCGGATTGAATCCTTTTGCGGGGAGTAGCCGGATGTAAATCGCGTCGTCAGGAGCGTAACCCAAGCCCGTCAGGAAGTCGGTGATTTGAGAATTAGCCATGGTGACGGCCTCCAAGTTCAGCAATGCGATCGTTCAGGGAAATGTGCATATCGACCATCAGCGATCGTCGTTTGGTCCATGTGAGCTGTGTCAAATCGATCAGACCCGTGGCAGGGGGTCTACTGTTGTGCAGTCGTTTCATGTGGGTTATGATGGTATTGAATTGTATAAGAACAAATGGCTAGAAAGCCCGCTCCCAGAACGTTTCAGCGTTGCTGGGATTTTGCTTTTTAAGCGGACTGGACAAGGGTGAACGCGGAGCATTTACGCCGCCGATCGATCTGAGAAATAGGCATCGATCGCCAGCCGAACAATGCGGTTTCTTGGGATGCCAGTGGTCGCAGATTCCCGGTGGATGCGATCGAGTTGCTCAGGGGTGAACCTGACAGCGGTGGGACTCAACAGGTTTTTCATTTTTGGCCTTTACGGGGGACTGAATGTTATTCCCGTGCTACTGCTAAATAGAATATTGAATGTTCTCCAGGAAAGATAGCAGGCACCAAAAAAGAACAGCTTTTCATTCGACTAAAAACAATTTACCTTTCGGTCCAATGACGTGTTGGCGTTTTTGGGAATCAACCTGAACCGAGACTAGGTTTGGTGTGTTCTTGTAGTAGGAGCTTAATGTCCTCATTGATCGCCCATAGTTCGAGAGTGCATCGCGAATATCCTTTCGCAAGGCACCGAGCCTTTGCCGCTCACTATTTGGCGAAAACGATTCAGTAAGGCTTTTTTCTTCATCCCAGTGGGAGAACTGGAAAGCATACTGAACAAATTCTCGGTCTTCTGGACAGGCATCACCGAATGGATTCTCTTTCTTTTTTAGAGCTTTTGCTGCTTCTGTGAGGACTTTTCTGTACGGAGTTTTTGAATCATATTTCGGGGCTGTAACTGCTCTTAAAACAGAGCATCCAAACGCTTGTTTAGCATCCCGCATTGATTCAGGAAGCTCGACGCTGTGGGCATTTGCATAGCGAGTCACAGCCTTGAACAACTGCAAGCTTCTCCAAAAGAAATGGATTCGAGGCATGAGATATTCGAGTGCTTGGTTAACCAACCTGATCGCCTCTGGAGACACGGTTTGCTCTAGAGCAGCAACACCCAATACGATGTTGGCGAATTCCGCTTTGTCATGTGCTGTTGAGGCTTGACATCCATCAGGCTCGGGAATGCGCTCAATTTCTTCAATTAAATGTGAAAGAAAATCCCCTTCAGGACGCGCTAGATAAATGTCGTACTTCAGTTTTTGAATGATTGTTAGCTGAATTGTCAACTGAATTGTCAACTCCCCCGGTTGCAGGGCTAAAGCGTCAGGGTTGAAACTGATTTCACTACTCATCGATCGCCCTCCCCTTCACTACCGATCGCATCCACATCATTGGGCGATCGTCGAGGCTTCCCCGCGCCCTCACGCTTGCCGCCGCGCCCTTCGGTTAAGGGTTCAGCGTCGATTGGCAATTTCCCCGACCCCTTAGCAAAGCTAAACAGGATCGACTCACACAAGGCATTGAAGCTCATACCGTCCTCACTGGCTTTCTCTCGGAGAGCCAGAAGGATTCGATCGTCAAGCCTTAGTTTGGTGTCTTTGCGCGGCATTTCGGCGGTGTACATGGTGATTCTCCTGAATATTAGACTTGCCCCCATAGTATAGCAATCAAACTGTACCGTATTGATATAAGAAGATGTTATATCAATACGGTACAGTTTGATTAGATTTAATCGCTCTACATAAGGGTCTTAAGTCTTCACATAAAGATTCTTTGCATAAGTAAGTCTGATTATCAATACGGTACAGTTTGAAAAGAAACACGCTACTATATATTCAAGCGAGTGGAGAGCAAACCACAACGCCGGGGGTGAAACACCTTCACAAGGATTCGCTGGCCATTGGGTTGATGCTCTAAAAACAAGACCGACATTAATGCAGCCTAGCGCCGTCGTGCCTAGCGGGTCCAAAGCCCCAACGAATGCAGATGGGTGACAACCTTCTCAATGCTGGAAATCATGATTTATAAAAACTACGAATGCTCCCGGAACCGCCTTACAAAGCAGTTTTACGCTTATCCAGTCAACGACTTAACCACCTGCCGGAAGCTCACCGCATCCACTCCAGACGAACTCAAGCAGGCGATCGACCTTGCTACGGCTAACCAACGGCTAAATCCTTGGGAACTACCCTACTCGACAGCACAGACGATCGCCGCCTAACATCCACCTACTAATAGTAAGGACTTTAATTCAGATGAACTTCAAGGATTTATATTCGGATTCGGAATCGATCAAAAGCTTTAACGGTCTGAGTGCAGACCTGGCTAAGGCTTCCGCTTACTTCTCTAGCGGTATCGATCCTGACTCTATCGCAGACCTCGATCCTGACTCGCTGCGAGAAGTTGAAGAAGCTTACGCGGCATTGCTTCAGACCGTCGAAGCAATGCACGCCCTATTCAAGCCAGTCCCCCAGGGAAATATCAACGCCAAGCCTTACAGAGGTTACAAAGAGGACGTATTAGCGGCGATCGCTAATGCTAATGCTATTGATAATGCTTCCATTAAACCCCAGATAATTCGAGGCAACTTCAAACCGACAAAAGAGGACTTATTAGCGGCGATCAAATATGGGGTCAGCTAAAACCTAGAGACCGAGCCGGGGCTGAAACACTGCCTCACTCAAACAATCCACTTGATTGATAAACCTACTGGAGCAATTGCAATGACGGACCATGCACAAACAACGATCGCTGCTGTAGGTCTAACGGCTGAGCAACTAAAAGACCTGGAACTTCAACAAGCTCCAATGGTCATCGCTGACAATGCCGACATCTACAGCGTGCTACCGACGCTTCACGAATTCGTTCAGGCGCACATTGGGCACTATGCGCCGTCTGAGTCGTACGACGATGCCTTTGGCCGGGTGGAATGCGAGACCCTTCAGAAGCTAATCGACGCCCTCGACATACTGATCGCTATTGCCCCGGCTGACACTGGAAAGTAAAGCTAAGACCGCGCCGGGGCTGCAACACGCCCCATTCAAAAACCATTATTCAGGACAAACCAATGATCGCTCAAAACGCCCCAATCACTGACTACAAGTCCGCCAAGACGACCCGTCTAATTTCTTTCGAGAACAGTAACAGCTTTTTAAAACGGTACGATTCCGAAGGTATCTTGGTTATCCAGGCTGGTTTCACTGAGGCAATCAACATGATGGCCAAAGGCGATGATGAGAACCCGATCGTTATCTCTGGAAGTTCTAAGCGCTGGTACGGCTCTAAGGCTTGCCTAGCCGACCATAAGCGCATCCATGGCTTAGACAAGATTGCCACCGCTAAAGAATCCTTCGCTGCGTGCCTTCGACCTTCCGACCATGGCCGTGACCTAATCGTGATTGCAAGTCATTGGGATTATGGCAACCTAAGCGACCTTAAAACCGCGCTCACAGGGCAATACAAGGTTATCCGCAACGGTGAAACGATTCAATGTACCGTCACCCAAGTGCTACCAGTCCTAGAGGGCTTAGGCAGTTACGAAGCGGTCAAACCTAAATTAGAAGCGGGTTACAGCCTTCTCATCGAGATTGGTTACGGCACTGCTGAGGAATGGCTGATAGATGAATCTGGCGAGGTCGTTGATGGTAATCCCGTCACGGCGCTGGGTGTCGCTAAGTTGGTGAATACGATTGCATCTGATCCAGCAGTCAAAGCAGGCTTAGGCATCACTTCAAATTCGACTTCGGTGAACCTCTCACTCATCAGCGCTGCGCTTCAATCTGAAACCTTGGGTAAGCTATCCGCCGATCAATGGAGAGCTATCAAACGCAAGCACGTCAACGCCTGGTTCGAGATGATTCAAGCGCACATCGCCACCAAATATGAAAGTCAATCTCAGAACCTTGTGAATCTGATTTTGACGGGTGGTGGAGCCGCACTTCTGAAGTCGGTCAAACCGAGTGTTGTTGAGTTCTTCACCCTTCCCGATCGGCCTCAAGTTGCAAGCGTTATCGGTGCTTACGATTCTCAGATGGCTAAGGTCGGGGTTTAGGTCATGGGTCAACACCGGAAGAACATTTCCATCCCTGATGATGCAAGCGATATCTTGCAAGCCCTTGCAACGGATTGCGGAATGGATGCATCACAGTGCATTACCCAGTTACTTCGTAGGCACCACAATGACATTCGTACACTGTTTTCGATAAACGTATGCAGTCATACACACGATTGCACACGAATTATCGAAACAGTACCGAACGTAAGCATTGAATCGGTTCCTGAACAGGTCAGGGTGTCCCAAGCTGTCCCAGAACCGATCGCAGTTGAGCAGCCTAAGTCATCACCGGAACCAACGATCGCCCTTATGGGAAGCTTCGCTAACGCGCCCATAACTGAATTGCCTGTTGATGAACTGGCACGATTGCAGGCTTTGCCCAAGTTTGAGAAGTTCAAAAACATGAACCGGATTACTGAACTGAAGGAATTAATTGAGGCTTAAACAATGATTGAATCACAAGGCATTTTAGTGGAGAGTTTCAAATCTCGCCGCCGCCGCTTCGCCCGATCGCTGATTTTGCAGTCAATTCTGCAAACCTTGACCTTTGCGGGTGCGATCGCGGGGTATCACTATTTCGCAATGCCTCAGCTAGTTGATTTCGCCCGTCAGGATGGCTGGGCCAGCGCTGTTGACCTGACTTGCCC
>ENA-OFCI01001150-OFCI01001150.1-metagenomes-genome-assembly--contig:-NODE-1150-length-12728-cov-4.907441_pt1 | contig 12728 bp, 15 predicted proteins | sample MGYA00153391_OFCI01 | MGnify analysis MGYA00153391
TGGGGCGGGGGCCGCCCGGACCGGCGGCACGGTGTCCTGGTTCGACGTGACGAAGGGCTTCGGGTTCCTCGCCCCCGAGCAGGGCGGCGGCGACGTCTTCGTGCATGCCTCCGAGATCGCCGAGGTCGACGGCCACCGCACGCTGACCGAGGGCGAGCGGGTCGAGTTCGGCGTACGGCAGGGCGACCGCGGCCCGCAGGCCCAGGACGTCCGCCGGCTGACCGGAGCCGACTGACCCGCTACGGGTGCGGGTCGCGGGCGTCGTACGTCCGAAAGCGCGGGACGACCGCGGCGATCGCGAGGGTCAGCCCCACGCAGGCGAGCCCACCCGCAACGACAGCGCCCTGCAGGCCGACCAGCGAGGCGGCGGCGCCGGCCCGGCCGTCGCCCAGGCGCGGGCCCCCCGCGACCACGACGATGAACACCCCGCCGAGCCGGCCGCGCATCTCATCCGGCGCGGCGGCCTGCAGGATCGCCGTACGGAACACCGCCGAGACCATGTCCGACGCGCCGGCCGCCGCGAGCAGCAGCAGCCCGAGCCACAACCGGTCGGTGAGCCCGAACAGCGTCACCGAGACCCCCCAGGCGACGATCGCGGCGAGCACGGCCAGCCCCTGCCGACGGATCCGGCCGAACCAGCCGCCGCCGAGCGCGCCGAGCAGCGCGCCCACGGCCAGCGCGGAGTACAGCAACCCGACCGTCTGCGGGCCGCCGTCGTAGACCTGCGAGGCGAGCGCCGGGAACAGCGCCCGCGGCATCGCGAACACCATCGCGACGAGGTCCACCACGAAGGTCAGCAGCAGCACCGGCCGGGTGGCCAGGAAGCGCAGCCCTTCCACGACGCTGGCCAGCCCGGCCCGGCGACCGCCGCCGTCGGGGGCCATCGACGGCAGCGCGGCCACCGCCCACAGCGAGGCGGTGAAGGACACCGCATCCAGCCCGTACGCGGACCCGAAGCCGAACCGCCCGACCAGGACGCCGGCGAGCAGCGGTCCGCAGGAGACGCCGATGTTGAACTCGATCTGGCGCAGCGCGTTGGCTGCAGGCAGCAGGTGCACCGGCAGCAGCCGCGGTACGAAGGCCTGCCGGGCCGGGCTGTCGAGCGCGAACAGCCCGGCCTGCCCGGCGACCACGAGGTACAGCAGCCAGGTCCAGTGCAGCCCGGCCACCGCATGCGCAAGCAGCAGGGTCGACAGCAGGGCCTGGCCGACGGTCGTGAACAGCACCAGCCGGCGGCGGTCGACGGCGTCGGCGACGGCTCCGCCGTACAGGCCGAACAGCACGATCGGGAGCAGCCCGGCGAGCCCGACGAGCCCGACCGCGAATACCGACCCGGTCTGCTCGTAAACCTGGATCGGCACGGCCACCGCCGTGATCTGGGTGCCGACGACCGAGACGGCGTCACCGACCAGCAGGTTGCGGTAGGCGCGAGACGCCCGCAGCGGCGTGGTGTCCAGGGCCAGCCCGCGAGCCCGGGTGCGCAGTCTCACGTGCGCAGTCTCACGTGCGCAGTCTCACGTGCGCAGTCTCACGGTGCGCAGTGTCACGGCGACAGCCGCTCCACCAGCCAGCCGTCCTCCGTCCGGCGGTAGCGCAGCCGGTCGTGCAGCCGGGAGGTGCGGCCCTGCCAGAACTCCACCGCGTCCGGTACGACGCGCAGGCCGCCCCAGAAGTCAGGAACCGGCACGTCCGTACCGGCGAAGCGCTCCTCCAGCGCGGCCAGCCGGGCGTCCAGGACCTCCCGGCCGCTGATCACCGTGGACTGGCGAGACACCCAGGCCCCGAGCTGCGAGCCGCGCGGCCGGGATCGGAAGTACGCCGACGTCTGCTCGCGGGCGACCTGCTCCACGGCGCCGGTGACCACCACCTGCCGCTCGAGCTCGAGCCACGGGAAGACCAGGCAAGCCCGCGGGTTGGCCAGCAGCTCACGGCCCTTGCGGCTGGTCAGGTTGGTGAACACCACCAGCCCCCGGTCGTCGACGTCCTTGAGCAGCACGGTCCGCGCGCTGGGTAGGCCGGCCGCGTCGGCGGTCGACAGGACGACGGCGTTGGGCTCGACGAGCCCGGCGGCCTGGGTCAGCCACCGGTCGAACTGCTCGGGCCAGGTCGCCGCGAGGTCGGCCTCCGAGAGGCCCGCCATCGTGTAGTCGCGGCGTTGGGCGGCGAGGTCGGTGCGCACGCGCCCCAGCCTCCCGTACGACCGCTCCGGGGGCACGGCATGCTGAGCCCGTACGGACCCAACCGACCTCATCCCCGCGGAGCCGCACCATGGCTGACGAGACCCTCAAGCCTGGCCTGGAAGGCGTCGTCGCCTTCGAGTCCGAGATCGCCGAGCCCGACCGGGAGGGCGGCGCCCTGCGCTACCGCGGCGTGGACATCGAGGACCTCGTCGGCAACGTGTCGTTCGGCAACGTCTGGGGCCTGCTCGTCGACGGCAAGTTCAACCCGGGTCTGCCGCCGGCCGAGCCGTTCCCGCTGCCGGTGCACTCCGGGGACATTCGGGTCGACGTGCAGTCGGCGATCGCGATGCTCGCGCCGGCCTGGGGCCTGGGGCAGATGCTCGACATCGGCGTCGACCAGATCCGGGACGACCTGGCCCGTACCTCGGTGATGGCGATGGCGTTCGTGGCGCAGTCGGCGCGCGGCCTCGGCCGGCCGATGGTCCCGCAGCGCGAGATCGACAAGGCGCACAGCGTCGTCGAGCGCTTCATGATGCGCTGGAAAGGCGACCCCGACCCCGAGCACACCAAGGCCGTCGACGCCTACTTCGTCTCGGCCGCCGAGCACGGCATGAATGCGTCCACCTTCACTGCGCGCGTGATTGCCTCTACCGGAGCCGACGCCGCGGCCGCGATCTCCGGCGCGATCGGGGCGCTGTCCGGGCCGCTGCACGGCGGGGCCCCGTCGCGGGTGCTCTCGATGCTCGACGAGGTCGAGAAGACCGGCGACGCCACGGCCTACGTCAAGGCCGAGCTCGACGCCGGGCGCCGCCTGATGGGCTTCGGACACCGCGTCTACCGCGCCGAGGACCCCCGCGCCCGAGTGCTGCGGCGGACGGCCGGCGAGCTGGGCAGTCACCGCTACGACGTCGCCGAGGCGCTGGAGAAGGCGGCGCTGGAGGAGCTCACCGCGCGCTACCCCGACCGACCGCTGCGTACCAACGTGGAGTTCTGGTCAGCGGTCGTCCTGGACTTCGCGGAGGTACCACCGCACATGTTCACCTCGATGTTCACCTGCGCCCGTACCGCGGGCTGGAGCGCGCACATCCTCGAGCAGAAGCGGCTGAACAAGCTGATCCGGCCGTCAGCGGTCTACGTCGGCCCCGGGCCGCGGCCGGTGTCGGCGGTCCCCAGCGGGCAGCTGCCCGCCGGCAACCAGGTCTGAGCCGTGCCTGCCATCAGCATCCCGCCGGCCCTGCTGCCCGCTGACGGCCGATTCGGGGCGGGGCCGTCCAAGGTCCGGCCCGCCCAGCTCGAGGCGCTCGCCGCGACCGGCCGCACCTACCTGGGCACCTCGCACCGCCAGCAGCCGGTACGCCGGCAGGTCGCCCGCTTGCGACGCGGTCTGCGGGAGCTGTTCGCGCTGCCGGAGGGGTACGAGGTGCTGCTGGGCAACGGCGGCGCCACCGAGTTCTGGGACATCGCGACGTTCGGGCTGATCGAGCGGCGCAGCCAGCACCTGTCGTTCGGTGAGTTCTCCTCAAAGTTCGCCACCGCGGCCCGGCAGGCGCCTTTCCTGGAAGACCCGTCGGTGGTGACCAGCGAGGTCGGTACGCACCCGCTGCCGCGGCCCGAGCCCGGCATCGACCTGTACGCGCTGACCCACAACGAGACCTCGACCGGCGTGATGATGCCGATCGTCCGACCGGCGGGCACCGACGACGGCGCGATCGTGGCCGTCGACGCCACCAGCGGCGCGGGCGGTCTGCCGGTCGACCCGGCGCAGTTCGACGTCTACTACTTCTCCCCGCAGAAGTGCTTCGCCTCCGACGGCGGACTCTGGCTGGCGCTGCTGAGCCCGGCGGCACTCGAGCGGGTCGCTCGGATCGCCGCCTCGGGCCGCTGGGTGCCGGCGTCGTACGACCTGACCGTCGCCCTGGACAACAGCACCAAGGATCAGACGTACAACACGCCGGCGCTCGCGACGATCTTCTTGATGGCCGAGCAGGTGGACTGGCTCCTCGGCCAGGGCGGCCTCGACTGGGCGGTCGCCCGGACGGCCGACAGCTCGTCGCGGCTCTACACCTGGGCGCAGCGGAGCCCGTACGCCACGCCGTTCGTCGTCGTGCCGGAGCAGCGCAGCCAGGTCGTCGGCACCATCGACTTCAGCGACGACATCGACGCGGCCGCCATCTCGGCCGTGCTGCGCGCGCACGGCGTCGTCGACACCGAGCCCTACCGCAAGCTGGGCAGGAACCAGCTGCGCATCTCGATGTTCCCGGCGGTGGACCCGGCCGACGTCGAGGCGCTGACCGCCTGCATCGATCACATCGTGGAACGGCTCTGACCGAGCAGCCGATTGCGCAGAGCTGGGTGCCGCGGGTCCTCAACGCGGCGCTGTCGGTGCTCCTGCTGAGCGTGGTGTTCCCGCTGGTCACGACGTTCGGCCGCCATTCGGTGCTGGTCCGCATCTACCTGGTGGTGGCGGTCCTGCCGGTGCTGCTCGTGGTCGGGCTGTGCCTGGCGTCCGCGCTGCGGCCGGGCAGCCTGGGCCGGGCAGCCCGCCGCGCTCGGCGCCGATGACGGCCCGGCCCGACGAGTCACCGGCGGTGCGGGCCGATCGCAACTGGGGCGATCTGCTGCAGGAGCTACGGGTCACCGAGACCGGCGTGCAGGTGCTGTTCTCACTGCTGCTGACGGTGCCGTTCTCCACCCGCTTCGACCGGGTCACGCCGTTCCAGCGGCACGTCTACTTCGCCGCGCTGCTGCTGACCGCCGCATCCAACGTCGTGCTCATCGCCCCGGTCGCCTACCACCGGCTGCTGTTCCACCGGGGCGAGAAGGCGCGTGCGGTGCGCCAGGGCAGCCGGCTGGCGCTGGCCGGCCTGGTCCTGCTGCTGCTGGCGATGACCGCGGTGGTGCTGCTGGTCACCGACGTGCTGTTCCAGGCAGTCGCCGCGACGGTCGTCGCGACAGTTTTCGGGGTGGCCACCGTCGTCCTGTGGTTCGTACCGCCGATACTGCGTCGGCTGCACGACCGCTGATGCTCAGACGCGTACGTGGATGTGCGGGTGGCGGCGCAGGACGTGTGCCTGCAGCGTCAGCTTGCGGGTGCGCAGCACGTACCCGGCCCCCACGACGGCCGCGAGTGCGCTGACGGCGCCCCCGAGCAGCAGGCCGGAGCGCGGGCCGAGCAGCTGCGCGACCGCCCCGATCAGCGGTGCGCCCAGTGGCGTGCCGCCGAGGAACACCAGCACGTACAGGGCCATCACCCGGCCGCGCAGGTGTGGGGCGCTGCCGAGCTGACACAGCAGGTTGGCCGTCGTGGAGAACGTGAGGACGGCGACCCCGGTCGGTACCAGCAGCACCGCCATCACCAGGAAGCTCGGAGCCAGGCCGACGGCCACCTCCAGGATGCCGAACGCCAAGGCCGACAGCAGCAGCCGGCGCAGCCGCGGCGGGCCGGTGCGCCGGGCGCTGGCAAGCGCGCCGAGCAGCGAGCCGACCGCGAGCATCGACGAGAGCAGCCCGAACGAGCCCGCGCCCTTGCCGAAGACCTGCTTGGCGACCAGCGCCATCGTGATCTGGAAGTTCAGCCCGAAGGTCCCGACCACGGCCACCAGCAGGATCGGCACGAGCAGGTCCGGCGAGCTGCGGACGTACGCCAGACCCTCGCGCACCTGGCCCTTGGCCTTGACGAGCCGGGCAGCCGGGCGCAGCTCACTGCGGCGCATCAGCAGCAGGCCGGTGACGACGGCGACGAACGACACGGCATTGCCGAGGAAGACCCAGCCGGTGCCGACGGTCGTGATCAGCACGCCGGCGATGGCCGGCCCGACGATGCGGGCGCTGTTGAAGGTGGCGCTGTTGAGGCTGACGGCATTGGGCAGGTCGTCGGGGCCGACCAGCTCGACGATGAACGATTGCCGCACCGGGGTGTCGAGCGCGGAGGCGATGCCGAGCGCGAACGACAGCGCGTACACCTGCCACAGCTGCACCACGCCGGTCACGTCGAGCAGGCCGAGGGCGAGCGCGAGGCCACCCATGACGACCTGCACCCAGACCAGCAGCCTGCGCTTGTCGTAGCGGTCGGCGAGCACCCCGCCCCACATGCCGAGTATCAGCACCGGCAGGAACTGCAGGCCGGTCACGATGCCCAGGGCAAGCCCGCTGTTGCCCGACAGGTCGAGCACCAACCAGTCCTGCGCGATCCGCTGCGCCCACGTGCCGGTGAGGCTGATGACCTGGCCGGACGCGAAGAGCCGGTAGTTGCGGACCCGCAGCGAGTGGAAGGTACCGCTCACTGCTCGGCCAGCCGGTCGAGCACGGCGGCGGCCTGTCGCAGCACGTCCAGGTCGGCCGGTTCGAGCTCGCGCAGCCGCCGCGCCAGCCAGGCGTCGCGGCGCCGGCGGTCCTCGCGCAGCAACGTGCCGCCCTCCCGGCTGATGCTGACCAGCACCTGGCGACCGTCCGTCGGGTGCGCGGTCCGGGTGACCAGGCCGGCACCGACCAGGGTCGCCAGGAGGCGCGTCATCGACGGCGGCTGCACCTTCTCCTGGGCGGCCAGCTCGCCCGGCGTCAGCGGCCCGTGCCGCTCGAGGGTGGCCAGCGCCGCGAGGTGGCTGAGCCCGAGCGAGCTGTCGGCGCGCTCGGTGCGCAGCCGCCGGGCCAGCCGCATGACCGACAGGCGCAGTGTGCTGGCGAGTGCGGTGTCTGCGGCGAGCGGCATGTCGTTAGTCTAGGTCATTACCCCGGCTAACGATAGTCCCCGGCGACTGGCTGGAGTTAGCCTCGCGTCATGTCCCTGCTGCGCGGGAGCGGCCCCCAACAGCCCGACCCGGAGCCGCTCGAGCTCGATGACACCCGGGTGGTGCTGGTCGGCACGCTGCTCTGGTCGGGCGCGCTGGTCGTCCTGCTACTGGCGGCGCTGTTCGGCGCCGACGTGCACGGCTGGTGGCTGGCGATGTGCGCGTGCGGCGCGGCGCTCGGGGTCGCGGGGTTGCGCTTCGTCGCCCGCCGTAAGCAGTCGCTGGCGCGGCGGCGGGGCTGAGCCGACAGCCGACCTCGAGGCGAGCGTCTCGTCAGGACGTGTCGGCGTCCGCGACCGCGCTCGTCGGCACCAGCTCGAACTCCTCGTCCTCCACGGCCATGCCCACAGTCGCCGCGTGCTGGGGGTCGACGACGGTCTCGCTGTGCGCCCCGCAGCCGTGTGCGAGCGCGACGACCCGGCCGTCGTCGGGCGCGACGGCGTTGGCGCAGACGCCGAAGGCCTGCCGCAGCCCGCCGGCGAGCAGGACGAGGAAACCGCAGTCGACACACTGCCCGGGGGCCTGCCTGGCGATCGGGCTGTCAGGTCCGGCTTCGCCGTCCCACCACCGCTCGGCCGTGTCGAGGCGGCCCTCTACGGACAGCACGCGGGCCCGCCCCAGCCCCAGCTCGGTGCGTACGGCGTCCGCCAGCGCCGCGCCGGCCGGCCCGTCGTCGGCCTCCGGATCGGCGTACGCAGCGACGAGGCGTTCGTCGTCCGCCGCCGGCGGCAGCAGGTCGCCGGCCGCCAGGTCGCCGGACAACACCCGCTCGCTCCACGGCAGCCAGGCCGGCGCAAGCAGCGCCCCGGAGCCGGGTAGCAGCACGACCTCGTCGACGGTCACGTGCTCACTGCCGTCGGCTCGGGCAACGGTGACCGCCCAGCGCCAACCGACGTACGCCCGGTCGGTCGTGGCGAACGAGTGCGTCACGACGGCGCCGGCCGTGCCAGGACCGTCAGTGGCATCGTCGTCAAGGCCATCGTCGCCTGGGCCGTCGGCGTGCGCCCCGAGGTGCTCGCCGACGACATCGCCGCCGACCTCCCGGGCCGCCGCCCGGGCGACGTCGACGGCGGCCGCCAGCACCGGGTCGGGCTCGGGCGCGGTGTCGATTGCGCTGTCGGTCACGGTCACGGTCACGGTCCCGGTGTCGGTCACGGTCGCGGTGTCGGTCACGGTCGGCTCCTCGTGGGCGGGCGCGGGCGCCTCTTGGTCGTGGAGCGCGGGATCAGTCTGCAGGTCGCCGGCCGGCTGGTCCTGGGTCTCGCCGAGCAGACCCCCGAGCACGCCGGATACCGTCTTGCCCACATCACGCAACCTGCGCCGCACCTCGCCCACCTCGCCAGTCCACCACTTCAGACCCTGGAGCACCGCATGCAGGCCCGCCGCCGCCGTCTCGCCGCCGTCCTGGGCGCGTCCGTCGTGCTCGTGGGGCTGACCGGGTGCGAGAAGCCGACACCCATCGTCACGCTCTACAGCGGCGCCACCACCGTCCACGACGGGGCGTACTCCTTCTGCTTCGACGGCCAGAACCCCGACGCGGAGCCGGGCACCCAGGGCGCCTGTCGCTTCGACACGGCCGGCCGGCAGCCAAAGGTGCTGAAGGTTCGCCCGGGTGACGCGATCACTGTCGACGTGGACAAGGACCTCGCCGACGCAGGCTGGTTCGTCGCGCTGCGCGGCACCGGTGGCAAGACCAGCCGGCTGGCGACGCAGTCGGAGCACGTCACCAGTTTCCAGCCGGACTTCAGCGTGTCCCCGACCTTCACCGTCGAGATCCAGAAGCTCGTCAGCCCGGCCGACAAGGCCAGGACGGTCGGGGTCTGGCAGTTCGCGGTGGTCCCGGCCTGAGCGACGCAGGCTCAGCCCTCCAGCTCAGTGGCCACAGCATGCATGATCTGCGCGACCCGCTTGCCGGTCTCGCGGTCCGGGTGCTTGCCCCGCCGCAGCCCGGGCGCGACCCGGGACTCCAGCATTTTGATCATGTCTTCGAGCATCGTGCCCAGGTCCTCTGCGGGGCGCCGGGCGGTCGCGAGGGCGGGCGCCGGCTCGAGCACCGTGAGCGCGAGGGCCTGCTCACCCCGCTTGCCGGCGGCGACGCCGAACTCCACCCGCGCGCCCGCCTTCAGCTCCTCGACGCCGGTCGGCAGCGCAGCCTTGGGCACGAACACGTCTCCGCCGTCGTCGCGCGACACGAAGCCGAAGCCCTTGTCCTTGTCGTAGAACTTGACTTTGCCGGTGGGCATGTCGACCCCTTCCGCTCCTGGCCGGCCGGGTGGCCGGGCGCGCCTCCGAGGCTTACCACGTCCGCGCGTCAGCACACGCCACGTACGCTCGGACCGGTGACGAGCACCGGTCCACCTCGACACGCCTCGCCCGCCGTCGCCCTGCCCGGTGACGGCCTGGTCCGCGTCGGCGCGGTCGTTTTCGTGCTCGGGGTGCTCGCCGTGCTCGCCGCCGTGGTCCCGAGCGTGCTCAGCGGCCAGCCGGGGCGCGTCGCGCTCGTCGTACTGGCCGGCTCCCTGCTCCCGCTAGGGCTCGGCATCGCGCTGCTGGGCCTGCTGCGAGCCGCTCGGACCGGTCGCCGGGCAGGCCGCCGAGGGGCCCGTCACACCGCCTGAATGGCGGCGGCCGGCCGGAGCGCGTCGTTCAGCGAGCCCGACCGGAACGGCGCTGCCACGACGTGCGTGAACCCCTGCGCCTGGACGACCGCCAGGGCGGCCCCGTCGCAGGCCGCCAGCGCGACAGCATCGAGCTCGACCCGGGCCGCACCCTCCCCGAGGTCGCGGACCCGCAGGTCGATGACGGCGACGCCGGCCCTCGTGAGGTGCCCGCGCAGGGCCCCCTCCGCACGGTCGACCCGGGCGAGCCGGTACGGGGTGACCTGGACGCCGTACGAGATCCGGCTGGCCAGGCAGGCCAGTGCGGGCTTGTCGGCAGTCACCAGGCCCCAGCGCCGACTGGCCTCGCGCACCTGCGCCTTCGTCAGGCCCGCGTCCAGCAGCGGGGTGACGGCACCGCGCTCCGACGCAGCGCGAATCCCGGGCCGGAAGCCGGCGGCGGCGTCGTCCGCGTTCGTGCCCGTCGCGACACACGCCAGACCCAGTGCCTCCGCAAGCGGGCGCAGCGTGTCGACCAGGGTGGCTTTGCAGTGGAAGCAGCGGTCGGGGCCGTTCGCGACGTAGCCCGGCCGGTCCATCTCCGCCGTCCCGGGGACGAGGTGCCGTACGCCGAGCGCGATGGCGTACGCCCGAGCCGCGGGCAACTCGGTGGCGGCCAGGCTGGCGCTGACGGCCGTCGCCGCCGCGACCCGCTCGGTGCCCAGCGCCCGGACGGCTGCGGCGAGCAGCATCGCGGAGTCGGCGCCACCCGAGAACGCCACCAGCACCCCGCTGAGCCCGCGCAGCGACGCGTCGAGCGCCGCCAGCCGCTCGTCCAGGTCCTCCGCGCTCACGCCCCGACAGTAATCGCCCCCTCCGAGGCTCTGAGACGGACCGGCGGTCAGCCCTCACCGGTCGCGAGCTGCTGACCCGAGCTGCCCGGCGGCGAGGCCTCGGCAGTCGACGCCGCCGACCCCGTCGTCATGCCTCTCACACGGCATGACGGCACATGAGGCGCCCCGAGGTACTCGACGGCGCCGGGTCAGCATCGGTGACGTGCACGTGCCCGCACGACGTCATGCCCTGACGCCCTGATACGGAGGGTTACGGCGCGCGGCTACCGAATGAGGACCGCCTGGACCCCGAACTCGATGGCCCAGGACTCCCAGAGGCGGTCAGCGGCGTAGGCCGGGCTCGCCAGGCTGCGGGCCAGGCCCAGACAAACCCGGTCGGCCAAACTGAGACCCGATTGGTGCCGATACAGCGAGGCCGCCAGGCGAGCGTTGAGGCGACCGAAGGGGCTCACCGTGACGCCAAGACCGTCGATCTGAGCGTCGACGGCCTCGGCCGGCACGCCGACACGAGCAGCCTTCTGCAACACCTCGGCGTCGTTGACGGCGCTGATGGTGGCGTCGTCGTCGACGAGAGCGCTAGCGACTCGGTGCCAGCCTGGCTCCTGGTTGAGAAGGGCCAGTAGTGCGGAGGCGCCGAGGACGATCACAGCGAGGGGCTGCGGGTGTCTTCCGCTAGGGCCTCGGCCCGGCGCTCACGAATGAGCTCGTCGCCGAGGTTGGCACCGTGGCCATCGGATGCAGCGAAGGTCGCCCACAGCTGCTCGAGCGCCTTGCGGCGCCGGGGGTCCCAGCCGGCCAGGGGGTCGGCCTCAGAGGTGGCTTCGCTCATGCACCGAGGCTAGTTGCGGGGGAGACGCCGTGCCAGCACGCCTGCGGACGTTCCTCTCGGGGCGTGGCTGCTGGCCCGGGCCGCCAGCAGTCGTCCGCCCGAGGGCGGAGGTCGGCTGAGCCTTCGCCCTCAGGCCGATCGTCGCCACCGGCACATCGAGCACCGCTGTCGACGCCCTCGGAAGCACCGAGAGGCCCGGCTCAGCCACCTCCGGCTGCCGTCCGCTCGCCGCCATCTGCGGCAGTGCGCAGACGGACCTGGGAGCAACCCTCCCGGGCAGCCGTCCGGGGCTGCGCCGGTTAGCGTTGCGGGGATGGACACGTCGGCACGTAGCCTCGCCGACTGGCTGCGGGCGTGGCCGGACGAGCGGCTCGCCGCCCTGCTCAGGGCCCGCCCGGATCTGGCCGTCCCTGTGCCCCCCGACCTCGGGGTCCTGGCGGCCCGCGCGGGCGTCCGGCTCTCGGTGCTGCGCGCCCTGGAGCAGCTCGACGCCGCGGCCCTCGCCGTCATCGACGCCCTGGTCCTGGCCGACGATCCGGCGACGATCAAGGACCTGCAGGTCCTGGCCGGTACCGCCTTCACGCCCGCGCAGGTGCAGGCCTGTGTCGACCGGCTGCGAGCGGCGGCGCTGGTTTGGGGGGACGACGACGCGCTGCACCTGGTCGGCGCGGTGCGCGAGGTAGCCGGCTCGGTCCCGGCGGGGCTCGGCCGGCCGGTGCTGGCCTGCCTGGCCCGGCACACCGACCGCCAGCTCGCCATCCTGTGCAGCGCGCTCGTCCTGCCGGCGGGCGCCGGCCTGGCCGGCATCGGCGAGCTGTTCAGCGACCCCACGCGGCTCGGCGCGCTGCTCGCTCAGGTCGACGACCCCGGCCACCAGGTCCTGACCTCCCTCGCCGGTGGGCCACCGCTGGGCCAGGTCCGCGACGCCATGCGGCCGATCGGCAGCGAGCAGCCCGACAGCCCGGTCCGCTGGCTGCTGGCGCATGCCCTGCTCGTCCCGGTCGACAGCGGCACCGTCGAGCTCCCCCGGGAGGTCGGGCTGGCGATGCGCGGCGACGCGCCGCTCGGGTCGGTCCGCGCCGACCCGCCGGCGCTCGCGCTGTCGGCGCCCGGGGCCGGTGAGGTCGACCGGGCCGCAGCCCTCGCCGCCGCGGACACCGCCTCGCGGGTCGAGGGGCTGCTGGAGTCCTGGTCGGCCGACCCGCCGTCGGTGCTTCGCTCCGGCGGGCTGGGCGTACGCGAGCTGCGCCGTACCGCCAAGGACCTGGACCTGCCCGAGAGCACCGCCGCTCTGCTCGTCGAGGTGGCCGCGGGCGCCGGGCTGCTCGACCAGACAACGAGCGTCGACCCCTGCTGGGTGCCCACCCCGGCGTACGACACCTGGTCGGCGCAGCCACCCGAGCAGCGCTGGGCACTACTCGCCCGCGCCTGGCTCGACCCGATCTCCGGCGAACCCGTCACGTCCGCCGAAACCGGCGTCG
>ENA-OFCI01001153-OFCI01001153.1-metagenomes-genome-assembly--contig:-NODE-1153-length-12677-cov-3.527333_pt1 | contig 12677 bp, 9 predicted proteins | sample MGYA00153391_OFCI01 | MGnify analysis MGYA00153391
AGGAGTAAAGCCAAGCAACGAAATTGATTTAACTTTTATTCTTCATGCAATTAACTCTGTAAAACCTGAACTTCTAAATCTTAGAAGAGGAGTTCGACAAAAAAATCTTAGTCTTCAAAAGATCAAAGATATTGTTCTAGCAGTACCAGAATTACGGGAACAGCAGCTAGTCGTTCGACAGTTGGCATGTATGAGTAAAGAAACCCAACGCCTTGAAGCTATCTATCGCCAAAAACTCACCGCCCTCAACGAACTCAAGCAATCCATCCTGCACAAAGCATTCACAGGCGAACTCACCGCCGATAAACCAGATGTGATGACAAACATCGATCGGGAGGCGATCTGCACCTGATGAGCCTAATAGCCCTGTCGGAGAAAATATGTTAAAATAAACAAACAAGCTTTTTTAGTTGTGTCAGACTGACATAATGTCCATTCCACCATTCAACGAATTGGGTTATCTACCACCAGGAATTTATGAAATTACTTGGACTCAACTGATGGAACGCTTTGCCACTAATCCCCAGCGACTGAGATTAGTCACAGGTTTAGCCGCAGCAATGCGGAAACTAGCCATCGCTGGTTGTCGCCGTGTCCTAATTGGTGGCAGCTTCGTTACAAGCAAAGAACATCCCAATGATTTTGATGGGTGGTATGAGAGCTTCGGCTTAGATTTCGACCTACTCGACCCCTTGTTTTTAGAAGATGTCGAGTCGCAAATGGAAGTATTTGGCGGCACATTATTCGACCCACCTAGCTACGAAGGTTTCTTTCAAACCGACCGCGAAGGACGACCCAAAGGCGTAATCGTCCTAGACCCCAAAGAAATGATTACCCAGTCAGGAGGACAGTCATGATTCAAAACGAACGTCAGTACCGGATTACTCAAACCAAACTAAAAGAATTCCAGCGAGATTTAGCCGCCCTCGACCCTCAAGACCCCAACTTGCACCCCCGTCAAATTGTGGGCTGGACGAATAGCTATAACTTGACTATCCGCCAATTAAAGCAAGAAATCGCCGAATACGAACAACTTAAAAGTGGTAATATATCGACCTTTGTATTGGGTTCGCTCGACGATATTCCCACTACGTTAATAAAAGCTAGAATCGCTGCTGGACTGACTCAGAAGGAATTAGCAGATGAAATCGGGGTACAAGAACAGCAGATTCAAAGGTATGAAGCAAGTCATTATAGCTCGGCGAGTTTCGATAGATTGAGATCGATAGCGAGTGCCTTGAAAATTGAAATTATTCAAGCAGTCATGCAACTCGAAGCCTCACCTAAATTTTAGAATGAATAATTATGAAAGCTAACAAATTCGACCAAAAATTTGATGATGGCGAAGACATCATCCAGCATCTCGACTTAACCAAAGCTAGCCGCTCTCGCTCTGTTCAAACAACAGTGAGTATCGATCTGCCAGTCTGGATTGTAGAATCGATCGATCGAGAAGCCCACCGCTTGGGCGTGACACCACAGTCGATTATTCAAACCTCACTCACCGAACATTTAGCTGTCCATAGCCCCTCGTGAACGAAACCGAAACCCGCGCCGAACTAATCGACCCTGCTCTCAGAGCCGCTGGCTGGGGCATCATTGCCGACAGTCGAATTCGCCGCGAAGTCATCGCCCCTGGTCGATTGATTGGCAATGGTAGACGCGAACCAAATGAATACTCTGATTATGTCCTCGTCTATCGCGGTGAAAAACTTGCCGTCATCGAAGCCAAGCGCAAAGGACTACCAGATACCGAAGGTTTGGGACAAGCCAAGAAATACGCCACCAAACTCGAAACCCGCTTCACCTATTCCACCAATGGAGTCGGCATCTATCAAGTAGACATGCTGACTGGGGTAGAAGGTTATATCGATACTTATCCCACCCCCGATGAACTCTGGGATGCAACTTTCAGCCAGTCCAACCAGTGGAGAGATCTCTTCGCCGCCATCCCCTTTGAAGACCGCAGCGGCACCTGGGAAGCCCGTTACTACCAGCACAACGCTATCAAACACGTCTTAGAGTCAATTTGCCAGGGTAAAGATCGAATTTTACTGACGATGGCTACTGGCACGGGTAAAACCTTCATCGCCTTCCAACTCGCTTGGAAACTATTCCAAAGTCGCTGGAACCTGAGTCACCAGCCCACGCGCCGACCACGAATCTTATTTTTAGCAGATCGCAATATTCTTGCCAATCAAGCCTACAACTCCTTTTCAGCCTTCCCTGATGACGCTCTAGTTAGGATCGACCCCGACGAAATTCGCAAAAAAGGTCGAGTCCCCAAGAATGGGAGTATTTTCTTCACCATTTTCCAAACCTTCATGACGGGCAAAGATGCAGCAGGTAATCCTACCCCCAAATTTAATGACTATCCCACCGACTTTTTCGATTTCATCATCATCGACGAATGCCATCGCGGTGGAGCCAGCGACGAAAGCAACTGGCGCGGCATCCTCGACTACTTCGCCCCATCCGTCCAACTCGGACTCACCGCCACTCCCAAGCGCACCAATAACGCCGATACCTACGCCTATTTTGGCGATCCGGTTTACACCTACGCCCTCAAAGACGGTATCAACGACGGCTACCTGACCCCTTTTAAAGTCAAGCAAATCGAAACTAGTCTGGATGAATATATCTACGATGTTGATGACGAAATCATTGAGGGTACAGTAGACGCAGAGCGGGTTTACACCGAATCCAACTTCAATCGCATCATCGAAATGGAACAGCGCGAACGCTATCGGGTGCAGCTATTCATGGAGGAAATCGACCAGAATCAAAAAACGATCGTTTTCTGCGCTAACCAAGACCACGCATTAGCTGTAAGGAATATCATCAACCAAATCAAAATCAGTACCAATCCTAACTACTGCGTCCGCGTCACCGCCAACGATGGCAAACTCGGCGAACAATTCCTGAAAACCTTCCAAGACAACGAGAAAAATATCCCTACCATTCTCACCACTTCCCAAAAGCTTTCAACTGGTGTAGATGCTAGGAATGTGCGGAACATTGTCCTAATGCGCCCAATTGGATCGATGATTGAATTCAAACAGATTATCGGTCGCGGTACCCGTCTATTTGATGGTAAAGACTACTTCACCATCTACGATTTTGTTAAAGCCTACGAGCATTTCAACGACCCTGAATGGGATGGCGACCCCCAGGAGCCAGTAGTAGTCAAAACTCGCGCCGAACGAGAACCTGGAGATATTTCTAGCGAGAATGATGATGATGAAGCCGAACTCGAAATCGAACCGCTTCGCCCTCAGAAAATCAAAATCAAACTCGCTGACGGTAAAGAAAGATCGATCGAACATCGGATCTCTACTAGCTTCTTGAGTCCAGATGGTAAACCGATGACCGCCGCCGAATTCGTCGAACGCCTGTTCGGTGAGATTCCCCAACTATTTAAGGACGAAGATGAGTTACGATCGATCTGGAGCCGTCCAGACACTCGTAAAGCCTTACTATCAGGACTATCAGAGAAAGGCTATGGTGATGAGCAATTGACTGAGATCGGTCGCCTGATTGATGCGGAGAGTAGCGATCTGTATGATGTGTTAGCTTATATTGCCTATGCCGCTATACCTATCAGTCGGATCGATCGGGTGATTGCTCATAAGTCCCTAATTTTCTCGCGGTATGTCGGTAAACAACAGGAATTTCTCGATTTTGTGCTGGAGCAGTATGTCAAAGCTGGAGTGGGGGAACTCGATCGGGCTAAGTTACCACAACTGTTGGAGTTGAAGTATCATGCAATCCGTGATGCTGTTGCCGAACTGGGGAGTGTTGGCAGTATAAGTGAGGTATTTATTGGATTTCAGGAGTATTTGTATGCACGAGATAAGGCAGCTTAGATAACACCGAAATAGAGATTAATAATCGTTGAAATTGGAGATGGAATCATCAACTCATCAAGTATATAATTGTTTAATTAATTGGTGAATACATCATGTCGGGTCATAAACTTTATCTAGATTCTAATGAGAATTTAGGCTTTGATAATTCTCTACTTCAGACTGGTGAAAATACCACCGAAAATGGCTATTTGCAAAATGAAGAAGCTCTAAAATATTTCAAGAAAAAACAATCAGACTGGAATAGCATCTTAGTGGCTACTGCGGGTGCTATTGCGCTCGGTTTTCTGGGACTACCTATCGTTGCTGTCTTTGGATCTATTGGAACTTTGCTTTCTATCGATCTTTCAGTCCCTATAGACCGAATAATTTCGGTCATGGAAATGCTGTTAGACGCATTCAAAGAAGAAGGGATTACCATCACTCCTCGTGTCAAAACAAATAACGGTACAATCGATCTTCTGATTAGAACCGCTGATGGCAGATATTTTGTTGTTCTCCTCCGCTCTAATGGAGATTCGCGAGTTAAGTGGAGGGAAGATCGTCAACAGTTTCACACTGTTGGGAAAGGGAGAAATTCTAAATGGTCTGGATTAGAATTACTCGGAGACGAGTTAAATCGCATGATGCTATCTCTCAAAGAAGAAAAAAACCCTTTAGTGGCAATTTCTAACTCAGAACGCAAAAAAGCATTTACCAAAGCAATTGTACTCACAAGCAAAACTAGACTCGACCCCAACAACGATCCAGAGCGTTTGGTTGCCTTCGGACGCACTATCGCCTTGCGGATGATGGGAAAATCTACTTATTATCTAGTCGATCGGGCAAATCTTGCAGATTTTTTGAAAAAACCTGTCGAAAAGTGATTTATTGTGTCTTGAGCAGGGCATAATGAAGAGCAGACAGGGTAAATTAGGCCCAAAAAAACCCATAGCGTGAATTCGCAACAGGTTTTTTATCGCCGAGCAGAAAAATATCATCTGCCGGATAGTCTTTTCGCTTCCCCAGGATTCAAGTACTGGGTCAGCCGACGGTTGTTCTTCTAAACCAAGAGCAACGTCTATATATATACATTATGCCCTAAAAGCCGTAAACTACATACACAAAAACGTAGTACAGCCGATCCGCGTAGTTATAAGATAAAAGCTTACCAGGAACGATGACTGAGGGAGATTCAAGTAGTGAATCCCCAAAATGAACCAAAAAATAGATCTCAATAACACATCAGCTCCAAAGACCCGCTACTGGCAGTCCACACAAAAACAGCCGAGAAATCAGGATCTAACGATCCCAGGAATTTCATTCATAACTGGCACCACAGTCCCTACGGGCAAAACCACTCTCATCAAATGGTCTGATGGTTTACTCATTGCCAAACATTTTGGTTTGGAATCTGCATATAGATTGCGCAATGGCTTTCCGACAACAAATTTAGCAGCTCTAGATACTGGATTTTGGGTTTGGGCTGGTCACCAAAACATCACGAAGGAGCAGTGTCAGCAAATCTGGAATTGTCCGCCAGTGCTAGAGTGGGAAGATTTTCAGAAGGAGTGTATCGAAGGTAGTGATATTCGCCCTGAGATGCTGGCACTCAACGTAGCGAGAATTGTGAATAGCGGCTATGGTCGTTACGAGGTCTTAGAAACTTTAAATATTCCCGTCTCCAGATTTTTTGAATCTACGGACGGAGTAAATTGGAATCGTCCTGGGAATAAATTTGGCGGAGAGTTGTACGGTTTTGTCTCGACTGAAAGTGGATTTTTTAACGCCAAGCCTCGGATTGCCACCTGGGACGAAGATAAAGGCAAGTACCGCAAGTACGAGTCACGCCGAAAAACACAGGGCCTTGGTGAAGAAGGGAATAGAATCTTCTTCCCTGCTGTCGATCGAATAGCTTGTAATCTACTAGCCGAGAATTTCAATTTATTTTTCTTAGATATCACTCCAGATAATTACTGGAATATTGTTCGCTCCTATCCTAAACTAATTTGGGTCGGCATCGCTGAGGGTGGGAAAAAAGCGATTAGCCTTACTAGTGATGGTTTCCCATGCGTGGCTGTACTAGGTGTGACCAACTGGTCAATATCCGGTAGCGATCCTCGCCAATTACTACCAGAGTTAGCTCAATTAGCGGCGGGCGATCGAGCGATTGATGTTTGGTATGACATGGACGATCCGGCGGATAAATTAAAAGCATTTCACAATGGTAAGTCCCAAGCACATAAATTACTAACAGAACTCAAAGCGGCTGGAGCTAATCCTAAATCCCGCATGATGTTCTGGGATTTGACTCTCGGAAAAGGGATCGATGATGCTAAAACTGTCTTGAGATCGCGGGGTGAACCTGTTCGGGATTGGATCTTGGGGACGATCGAGTTTTCGCGCCACCGCGAGATTTACGCCCAAACTTCCAAAGCTTATAAATTAGATCCAAAGAGAGCGATTGAAAGAGATACGATCGGTGACTATATTCCTCATGGTATTAAGGTGCAGCCTGGATTTACAACTGCTATTATCGCCGATACTGGATCGGGAAAAACTCACCAAATTAAAAAAATTATTGATGGTTGCAAGACGTTGGGGACGATGGCGATCTTTTTTACCCCCACCAATAAAATGGGGTAAGAGGTTGCGTACAACTTTGGCATCACACACAGGAACTCGCTAGGAGAAGATGGTCTCCCGATGGAAATAGACGATGTGTTGTCCGAAGCTTGTCGGAGAGGTGGATCGGTTGGGCGAGAACTTCGATCGAGAATTTCCCAAATTATGTGGTCATCTGTGATGAAGCGGCGAAAGTACTCGAACATTTAAGTAGTGGCACTACTATTAAGGATCGATATTCAGAAATTAATGAGCATTTCGCGGAGTTAATCAAAGGGTCTCAGTCATTGATTTTGGCTGAGGCTAAGTTATCCGAACAAGATTTGCTGACTTTTGAGGCAATGAGTGGTAAATCAACATTGGTCTATCGCCACCGCCGAGAAACTGCTAAGAAAAATGTCAAGATCTATACTGGTGTGACTGGTGCAACTTTCTCCGCTTTGCTCTCTGAAGTTGTCGATCGTCTATTAGCAGGGGAGCGGGTTATTATCCCTACCGACAGTCAGCGGATGGCGATCAAGATCGAGATGTTTTTACAGGAAGTCGTTCCACATTTGCGTGGCATTAGAAATGATGCTCAAACATCTTATATTCCCGATGTCAAATTACTGACTCGGACTCCGAATAAATTCTTGGCTGACAACCAGCTCCACTATCTAATTTATTCCCCAGTGTGCAAGGCAGGATGCGATCTAAAGGGGTTCGATGATGAGATCGATGGTCTTCGTCGCGAGTATCATTTTGATGCCGTTTGTGCGTTTTTCACAGTGTTGCCAACATCAGATCACGTCCAAATGATTGCACGGTATCGGGTTGTTGTACCGCTGTCGATCTCTTGTCCCGAACTAATTAATCAGGTGGGTGACGAGATCAATTTATCGGGGAAAATTTTGCGGAAACTCCGTGGGGAAGAGCTGGCGGCGAATATCCAGTTCTGTGGTTTCTCGGACAAGCCCCGACCCGATGCACCATTACAATCGGTACTGGATGATATTTACATCCACAACACAATTCGCAACGGTTTGGAGAAATCGATCGCTCGTTATTCACTCCAGCAACGGTTAATTGATGATGGTCATACCGTCACTACCGAACCAGTTTCACTCAAAGATATTAAAGATGTAGATCCCGATCGGTATGTGACTCTGCGGGGTATCTGTCAGCGACTCAAAGATATCGGTGATTCGATCGATCGCTCTTGGGGCAATTCGATCTCCAATGTTGTTCTCCGACCAGAAGATGATAGTCAAGAGGCTGCACGGATCGATCGATTAGAAGCTCCTACGCCCCACGAACGAGCCAAAGCTGCCAAAATTCGGCTTCAGACCAGATTCCCTGGCGTGGAATTTGATGGTCAGACGGCTTATTATGCTACTCGCAAGTATGGCACATTAGCGAATGGTGCCGATCTCCATGCAAAATTACTATTCTCGGATTTTGTCAAGGCGACACAGCGGGAGCGAAACACAGCCCTTCTGAACGAAAAAGTGATTGCTGTTCATCATTTTGATAGAACGGTACAGAGAACGGCATTAATGCTGCAAGTGGGCATCATTGATTTGCTGGCTGGGGAATACTGCAACCATTCGCCTGAGCTGATCGAACTCCAAAAGGATTGTGTTGGCAGAGCGCGTGACTTCAAGCGATTCTTCGGTCTAAATTTCAACATCAAGCAGTCACCAACGGAAGTTTTTTGTCGGCTAATCTCCAAAATTAGTTTGAAAACTTTGTGGCGCCGTCCTGGTGCAAATCCACACGATCCAGATAAAGAACGCCCAAGATATTATCGTGTCGCGACACTTCCCGAAGTCGAAGGTGTTCTCAAGGAAACTGTCGATCGAGTCGAGGTGCTAAAAGGTCAGATCGACTTAATGTCAGACTTTTCCGCACCTGAATTGGTCAAAAGATCCAAACGGATTGTCGAACTTACTCGCTTTGAAGCCGAGCACCGATCACGACTCGAATCTGCACAGGCGAAAGTTGAAAGGAATCCTAGCGACTTTGCGATGTTGAGTGAACGGAAACGTCAGGCAAAAGCAGATCGAGCCACTACGAGGCTAAAGCTGGCTACTTACGAGATGGAAACCTTTGAAGCAACGCAGACTGGACGGATACAGGCAAAAATCGCTCGGCTAGAGGGGATGACCATACCCTCTCTGCTCCAGTTGTCTGCCGAGATCTTCACCCGCGATGCCTTATTTGTCGGGGCTTTGGTTCGCCTTACAGATGCGTCCACAACTTCTATTAATAATGAGGGTATAGGAGTTGTGGACTCAGGAGTGGCAGCAAGACAATCAGCAGCCAATAGTACAGTCCCAGACCCTGTAACTTGGCAATTAGAGCTAAAACTGCGCCATAAAATAAGCTCTTAGCTGTAAAAATCCAGCCCAAAACTAAAAATATAGTAACAATAACAAGTTGCTTGGTTTTGTGGCGGGGATCTCATGGGCAAAAAATTGTCATCCGCTTTTTGTGGCGAAGAACCAGCACACTATGCAGCAGAGGGCAGGTGTGATTTTTGCCGTCCCTCTCTGCCATCACTATTAACAAAAACCATCGCTCGCCCCGATGTGAGTGAGACTGGATTTTTTTTGTGTAAAATGGTGAAAAATAGCCATGACTTACCTATAAATCTTAAAAAAAGATTAGCTCAAACTGGATGAACATAGTTTAAGCCGTGCAAAATCCAGATGAATTACTGAAAGCTTCATAGAGCAAGGGTTTGAAATGTAAAAGTACATTTTTGGCGCGTTGGGATATTTTAGCCAGTATGCGGGAGTATTCAAAGTAATTGAGGAGAGCAATTCTGGTTTGACCTGCTCTAAACCTAACATTTTGCAACAATCGTACGCATTCAAGATGAAATCAGACGCTCTTAATTATTTAAAAGCTACCAGATCTAATAATCTCCTCATAACAGAGCTGGAAAATTAGCAAGTAATCCTAAAATCTGGCTAAACACCAGTCCAAACGGTACAGAATCAAGATGAAAAAAATCAGCATTCATCTTAAATAAAAACTAGAGCGAATGATATCCTCATAACAGAAAGGGGCACTATAGAAAAGCCACGTAAATTTGACCCAGATGCAGGTTGCGGCTGCGCCGGACGTAAATCCCACCGCTGCGCTCTCCCTTCGGTCGGGGATTTACTCAACCTGGCAGGGGATACCCCTGCACCCCAAAATATGCACGAGAAAGAAATTCGCACCCATAAAACTACAGTTAGACTCTCTCTGACCGAACTAGCTCTAATCGAAAGTCGCGCTCTCAAACAGGGAATGACCATCTCCGAATACATGCGTCAAATGTCTCTGACAGGCAACATCAAACTACCCCCCCAAAGACCGGAAATCAACCTCCAAACCTATCAAGAACTAGGAAAAATTGGCGTAAATATCAACCAATATCTGAGGGCGATTAACAGCGGACAATCCCAACATATTCCCCCCGAAACCATCACCCAACTGAGCGAACTCATCCACCAAATCCGCACCCAAATATGGCAACAGGACTAATCGCCAAAATCACCCACGGCAGCAACCCCGGACAAATACTGCGCTATGCCATGCAAAGCCGACACCAACCCGAAATCATCGGTGGCAACCTCACTGGAACCACCCCAGTAGAAATGACTGCCGAACTCAACCACAGCCTAGCCCTGCAACCCCAAGCCAGAGGAAAACTAGTCTGGCATAGTTCCCTCTCCTTCGGCCAAACCAACCTCAACAATAACCAGATCGCCGACATCGCCATCGACTACCTCAGCGCAATGGGCTTCGACCTAGAACGCACCCAATACACCCTGATCCGCCACAACGATACCGAACACCACCACGCCCACCTGATCGCCTCCAGAGTCTACCTCGATGGAGGTATCCGCCTAGTTCCCGACTGGGAATTCAAAGCAAGCTGTAAGCTCTGCCGCACCCTCGAAGCCAAACACGGACTAGCCATCGACACATCCCCAGAGCGACTAGTCAAAGCCCGCACCAAAAACGAACGCGAATACACCGCTCGGACCGGAGACCCCAGCATTCGCCAACAGATCCGCCAACTAGTACACACCGCCGCCACTACAGCCCGAGGCAGCACCCTCTCTGACTATATCGATGCCCTCCACCACCAAGGAATCGAAATCAAAGCAAACATCAGTCCCAGCACAGCGCGAGTTAATGGGATTTCCTACTCATTAAACGGGAACCCTATGAAAGGGAGCGATATCGGCAAAGCATATAGTTGGCAGGGCATTCAACGACAATTTAAAATTACTTATGACCACCAAAAAGACCTCGACAAACTCAGCAGATCTGGAGAGAGAACTGAGGAACCCGACGATACCCAAACCCAAAACTCAAGCCCAGATTTTGAGCGACTTAGCGACGACTTTAAAAGAATTACTGAGCGCAATTCAGACGACACTTACAGTCAAACACGAATCGGAGCGCGTCCAAAAGCAGCTCGTCAAACTGCTCCACACAATCGAAAAGAGCAACAATTCGAGCAATCCAAGCCAACTATTAACAGCGAGCGAAAAACTGAGCGAGCAAATTCAAACCCATCCACAAACCGACCACACCGAGATTCTGAACTTACTCAAAGACCTGAAACTACTAGTATCCAAGATCCCCACTTCAACTATATTAAAGAGCGATTTATCGCCCTTAGCGACTCAGGAGCTAACCAAACAATTGCTCCAACAGATTCAGAGCAAGCAGCAGATAATGTTCCGCTTAATTTGGATCGTTCCCATCATCCCCTCAGTGATACTCTGGCTACTAATGGCCAATATGAAGACCGAGATGACTCAGAAGATTCAACAAGTACCACAAGCGATCGAAAACCAGCGAAATCAGTTGAAACTCACTCCAGTCAATCCCCAGCCCAAATCGAACCAATTGAAGAAAAGAGCGCAGAGATAGAACAGCCCAAACTCACAACTCAACAAACACCTAAACCCCAGCCGAAACCAGTATCTACAAGGAATCTGGAGCGAGGCCAATAGACCTATCCGAAATATAATCTATGGACAAAAAAGACATTCAAACTGTAAAATGTTATTTTACTCAATATGACAAATCCACTGCAATATATTGAAAAATATCCAGAACGAGCAAAGCAAATACTAGGGATAGATTACCAGCAGTGGGTAGCATTAGTAGAAGTTGCAAAAAATGAAGAAGAAAGAATCCGGTTAGCGCAAGAGCATCAAAAAATCCGGATTAATAAAAAGGGAGGAGGAAGACCAAAAAAGCTTAGGAGAGAGGAAGAAATCTGTTCGTGCATATTTTACCTAAGACACTTGCCAACATTTGAAATACTAGGGTTACAATTTGATATTTCAAAAACACAAGCAAATGATACATTCAATTATTGGATCGAAATAATTAGAAAAATATTGCCAGCTAGCTTAATGGAGCAAGCAATAAAAGATCGAGAAGAATTGGAGAGAGTGAAAGAACTGCTCTCCGAGTATGAGTTGATTGTAGATAGCTGGGAACAGCCTAGAGAAAGACCAGAAGATAATCAAATCCAGAAAGAATATTACTCGGGCAAGAAGAAACAGCATACATTTAAAGGGCAAGTAGTTACATTGCCATCAGGTAAAGATTTAGTAGATGTAGAGGTAGGAAAACAAGGTAAAACTAGTGATATTAATATGTTTAGAGAACAGCAAAAAAAGTTTCAGAGTGAGCAGAAATTCACAGGAGACAAAGGATATCAAGGAGGGATAAATATTAAAATACCTCAAAAAAAGCCGAAAGGAAAAGAATTGACAGAACATCATCAGGAAGGAAACAAAGTGATATCTAGTCAAAGAATATATGTCGAACATGTAATTCGGCTACTCAAGATATTTAGAGCTGCAAAAGAAAGATTTCGGATGAAGGAAAATAAATATGAACAAATAATTTTAACAATATGTGGACTGGTTAGATTACGAATTGGAACAGTAATTTTATCGACTTTATAATCATTGGCATTACAGGAAATGCAAATGAGTACAGACTAGTAAGTAATTGGCTAATTTTTAATAGTAATTAGTTCAGATCCTAGACAAGTCGATGAAATACAGAAAATACATTGCGAAGTATAAATTGACCAAAACCCATACTTAGTCTAGTTCACAGGTTTTCGGATAGGTCTAATATATCAACCGCCAAGGCTGTTAGGACACAGCGATTTAAATCGCCGCTCGGAATGCAAAG
>ENA-OFCI01001155-OFCI01001155.1-metagenomes-genome-assembly--contig:-NODE-1155-length-12659-cov-4.652095_pt1 | contig 12659 bp, 16 predicted proteins | sample MGYA00153391_OFCI01 | MGnify analysis MGYA00153391
CAGTGGTGGAGGCGGCGGCGGGCTCGGCGCACTGGGCCAGCGCCGACGTCCAGATCTGCCGCACGCGTCCCGTCGCGCTCGGCTACCCGGCCTGGGTCCTCGGTGACGACCAGGGCCGGACCGCGCAGGTGAGCAAGGTGCTGCTCCCGCAGTTCCCGCAGCCGCCGCTCCCCGACGCGCCGGATCTCCCCGGCTGCGCCCGCGGCTGGGTGACCTTCGTGACCCCCGACGACCTGCACCCGACCAAGGTCACGTTCGAGCAGACCCTGAGCATTCCGGGCGCCTGGCGGCCGGCTGCCTGAGCCCGAGCCGGGCCAAGGTTTGCAACAGGTCGGCGGCGCACACTTCCGCTGCCCTGCCGCCGCCGGAAAGAAGGCCCTCGTGACGCTCGCCAGCTCCGCGCTCCCGCGGCGTCCGCACCTTGCCGGGCGCCGGCGGGCGGGCCCTGACTCGCGCCGGCCCAGCCCGGCGCTGGCGGTGCTGCTGACCGTGGGTGTGCTTGCCGTGGCCGGCGCCTCCACGGCGGGGGCCGTCCGCATCGCGGACCTCGTCAGCACGCGTGGTGAGCACGCGGCTGTGGGTGCGCTGGCCGACCCCCTGACCCATGGCCTGGCCGTCGGCGATCCGGTGCGTACCAGCTTCGGCGCGCTGACGGTCCGGGAGGTCACGCTCGACAACGGACTCAGCGCCGAGGACCTCGGCGGCATGTCGCACGGCGTGTCGGACCTCGTGTCGCAGGGCTCCGCGCAGGTCAACGTGCTCGTGACGCTCAACAACACCGGGCGGCTGCCGGTCGTCGTGCAGGCCGGGCAGTTCCAGCTGGCCACCGAGCACGCCGGCCGGGCCGCAGCGGTCGTGCCCGTGACCGGGACCACCCTGCAGGCCGGACCGCTGCCGGCCCGCTCGACGGTGGACGCGCGACTGACGATGATCACGCCGACCGATGGCTCGCAGCTGTGGCTGGAGTACACCGACCCCGGCTCCGCGGCCCACCTGCGGGTCGCTCTCGGGACGACGGACCTGGTGGCGACCGCGCCCGACGGGCACGCGCACTGAGCCGCGCCGGGCGCCGCTGGTGGCGAGCCGGTGGCACCGTCCTGCTTGCGCTGTTGTTGGTCGGGGTCGCCGCGGGCCCGGCGGCCGCACACGCCGAGCTGGTCTCCAGCAGCCCCGCGGCCGGCAGCGTCCAGGCCGAAGCGCCCGCCGGCGTCGAGGTGCGCTTCGACGAGCTGGTCGAGGCGGATCAGGCGCAGCTGGACGTGGTCGGGCCGGACGGCCATCGCCTTGACGGCGTCGCGGTGGTCAGCCACCCCTCGGACGGCCATGAGCTGCAGGCCCAGCTGCCGACCGGGCTGGCGCCCGGCACCTACCAGGTCCGCTTCCACGTGCTGTCGGTCGATGGTCATCCGGTAGGTGGCGCCTTTCGCTTCGCCATCGGGGCGCCGACGCTCCCCCTCGACGCGGCGATCAGCACCAGCGGTGGGGTCCCCACCGCGCTCGGCGGGATCGGCCGGGCGTTGGGCGACATCGGCCTGCTCGCGCTGGTCGGCCTGACCGCCTTCCCGTGGCTCGTCCTGCGACCAGCCGCTCGTCAGCTACCGCCGGAGCACCTGGACGCGACCCGTGTCCGGGTGAGCAGCCGGCTGTGGACCGGGCAGCTCGCCGCCGCGGGCCTGGCCATCGTGGGCGCCCTGCTGCTGCTGGTCGACAGCGCGGCGCAGTCCCGCGGCTTCGCCGCCGGCTCGGTGGCCGGTCACCTCGGTGATGTGGGGCAGCTGGTCACCGGGACCCGGCCGGGTCACCTGCTGGGCGCCCGGCTCCTGGGGCTCGCAGCGGCGGTCGGGCTGCTGCTGCGCGCCCGTCCCGGGCGGCGCAGGACGACCGGCGCGCCCGCTGACGCGGCGCTGGCCCTCCTGCCGCTCGCGCTGCTGACCACGGTCTCGCTGGCGAGCCACGCCGCCGTTGCCAGCACCCACGCCGCGCTCGGCGTAGCCCTGGACTGGACGCACCTGCTGGCCGCCGGTGTGTGGACCGGTGGGCTGCTGGCGCTGGCGCTCGCCGCGATGCCCGCCGCGCGCGAGCTGGTGCACCTCGACGAGCAGGCCGCCGCGGGCACGGCGGCAGCCTTCACCGGCGCCTTCGCACGGACGGCCCAGCTCGCGATGCTGACGGTGCTGCTCACCGGCGCGTACCCGGCGCTGAGCAACATCCATGGGCCCACTCAGTTGCGCACGAACTGGGGTGTCGAGCTGGCCATCAAGCTGGCCCTGTGGGTGACCGTGCTGCTGGTCGCGGCGTTTGCCACCTTCTGGACCGTCCCCCGGATGTCCGCGCGTGCCGCATCGGTCAGCGCCCGGCTGACCGCATGCGGTGACCTTGCGTCCGCCGTACGCATCGAGCTGGCGCTCGCCGCGGCGCTGGTGGTCGTGGCCGCCGTCCTGGCCGGGACCGCGCTACCGGACCAGCTGGTCTGAGCGCTGTCCACGTCATGTCACGGCTCGAACTTGTAGCCCAGCCCGCGGACGGTGACCAGGTGCCGGGGTAGACCGGGGTCGGGTTCGACCTTTGCGCGCAGCCGCTTGACGTGCACGTCGAGCGTCTTGGTGTCACCGACGTAGTCGGCCCCCCAGACCCGGTCGATCAGCTGACCGCGGGTCAGCACCCGGCCGGTGTTGCGCAGCAGCAGCTCCAGCAGCTCGAACTCCTTGAGCGGCAGCTGGACGTGCTCACCGGCGACCGTGACGACGTGCCGGTCGACGTCCATCCGCACCGGCCCGGCCTCCAGGGCCGCCGGGGTGACCTCCTCGGGCTCGCTGCCGCGCCGCAGCACCGCGCGCATCCGCGCCAGCAGCTCCCGGGTCGAGTACGGCTTGGTGACGTAGTCGTCGGCACCGAGCTCCAGGCCGACCACCTTGTCGATCTCGCTGTCCCGCGCCGTCAGCATGATCACCGGCACCGTGCCGCGCTGGCGCAGCGCCCGGCAGACCTCGGTGCCGGACAGCCCCGGCAGCATCAGGTCGAGCAGCACGATGTCGGCGCCGCTGCGGTCGTACTCGGCGAGCGCCTGCGGACCGGTCGCGGCGACGGCCACCTCGAACCCCTCGGCCTTGAGCAGGTAGGACAGCGGGTCGGAGAAGGACTCCTCGTCCTCGACCAGCAGGACGCGGGTCACGCGACTCCTCGGATCAGCAGGGGGGCCGGGGCGGGGGTCGCCGCCGGCAGGCGCAGGGTGAACGTCGAGCCGGCGCCCTCGACGCTCCACACGTCGACCTCGCCGCCGTGGTTGGTGGCGACATGCTTGACGATCGCGAGCCCCAGACCGGTACCGCCGGTGGCCCGTGAACGCGCCGGGTCGGCCCGGTAGAAGCGTTCGAAGACCCGCTCGAGGTCCTTATCGGCGATCCCGATCCCCTGGTCGGTCACGCTCATCTCGACAGCGCCCTCCCGTCGACGGACGGCCACCGCGACCCGCGTGCGGTCCGGGCTGTAGGCGACGGCGTTGTCGAGCAGGTTGGCCAGTGCCGTGACGAGCTGGCTCTCGCTGCCCAGCACGGACAGCCCGCGCTCCCCGCCGGTGACCAGAGCGGTGCCGCGTGCCGCGGCCAGCGTGCGGGTGCGGTCGACTGCCTCGGCGACGACGCGGTCGACCGACACCCTCTCGGGGTCGGGGAGCGGGTCGGCGCCCTGCAGGCGGGACAGGTCGATCAGCTCCTGGACGAGCCGGGCAAGGCGGTCGGCCTCGTGCTGCACGCGCCCGGCGAACCGGCGTACGGCGACCTCGTCGGCCGCGCAGCCCAGCAGCGCCTCGGCCAGCAGACCCATCGCGCCGACCGGCGTCTTGAGCTCGTGGCTGACGTTGGCGACGAAGTCGCGACGGACCGCCTCGACCCGGCGGGCCTCGGTCACGTCCTCGACCAGCAGGGCGACGTGCCCGGCGCCGCCGATCGGGGTCAGCCGGACACGGACGGCCTCGGGCACCCGGCCCAGTCGTGATGCGGCGAGCTCGAGCTCGGCGTCGTGTGCGGTGCCGCTGCGGCGGGTGTCGCGCACCAGGCGGCGCAGCTCCGCGACGGGCACCCGGTCGTCGCGGACAACGCCCAGGTGCACCGCCGAGCTGTTGGCGAGCACGACGTCGTCCTCGCCGTCGAGCACCGCGACCGCGACGGGCAAGGCGTGGATCACGTCGACCGCACTGAGCACCGACGGGGTCAACGGGGTCAACGGGGTCGCCGACACGGCAGACTCGCGTCGCAGCCGATGGGCGACGAGCGGCACCAGGACGCCGACGAGCACGCCGGCAACCACTCCGAGACCCGCGACGAGCACCTCCACGAGATGATGCTAGGTGCCACGACGACCCGGCTGGCCTGCGACGCAGCAGCCACCGTGCTGTTCATCCGCCGTTCACGAAGCAGCCAGGAGGTCGGGGGCCGCGCGACTACGATGCGACCATGCGTGACGCCTACCACGACGAGCTGGACGCCATCTCCGGTCTGCTCGTCGAGATGACCAACCTGGTGGGGTCCGCGATGAGCCGGGCAACGACAGCGCTGCTCGACGCCGACCTGCACCTCGCCGAGACGGTGATCACCGCGGACGCGTGGGTCGACGAGCTCTACCGCGAGGTCGAGGAGCGGGCCTTCGACCTGATGGCCCGCCAGCAGCCGGTCGCCAGCGACCTGCGCATCCTGGTCACCTCGCTGCGGATGGTCGCCGACCTGGAGCGGATGGGTGACCTCGCCCTGCACGTGGCGAAGATCGCCCGACGCCGCTACCCCAGCTCGGCCGTCCCGCCGGAGCTGCGCTCCACGCTGCTGGAGATGGGCCATGTCGCGGAGGAGATCGTGGCCAAGGCCGGCAGCGTGATCGCCGGCCGCGACGTCTCGCTCGCGGCCGAGCTGGAGAGGGACGACGACGTCATGGACGACCTGCACAAGCGGCTGTTTGCGGTGATCCTCGACGACGCCTGGCAGGGCGGCACCGAGGCTGCCATCGACATCACCCTGGCCGGGCGCTACTACGAGCGCTTCGCCGACCATGCGGTCTCGGTGGCCCGCCGCGTCGTCTACCTGGTCACCGGCGAGCGCGTCGCCCCCGTCGCCTGAGCTGCCGGACCTGACCCGGCTCAGTGACCCTGGGCCGCGACGGCGGCGGCCGCCGCCTCGGCGGCGTCGGTGTCGAGGTAGGTACCGCCCGCAACGATCGGCCGCAGGTCGTCGGCCAGGTCGTAGCGCAGCGGCTGCCCGGTCGGGATGTTCAGCCCCACGACGGCCGCCTCACTCAGGCCGTCGAGGTGCTTGACCAGCGCCCGCAGCGAGTTGCCGTGCGCGACGACCAGCACCGTCGCGCCGGCCCGCAGGTCCGGCACGATCCGGTCATACCAGTACGGCAGCAGCCGGGCGACCACGTCCGCGAGGCACTCGGTCCTCGGCACCAGGCCCGGCGCGAGTGCGGCGTAGCGCGGGTCGGCGGTGACGTCCCACTTCTCGCCCAGCCGCAGGGCCGGCGGCGGTACGTCGTACGACCGGCGCCAGAGCATGAACTGCTCCTCGCCGAACTCCGCGAGCGTCTGCTTCTTGTCCTTGCCCTGCAGCGCGCCGTAGTGCCGCTCGTTGAGCCGCCAGTGCCTGGTCACCGGGAGCCACGACCGCCCGACGGCGTCCAGGGTCAGGTTGGCCGTGCGGACGGCCCGGGTCAGCACGGAGGTGTGCAGGACCGTTGGCAGCAGGCCGGACTCGCGGAGCAGCTCGCCGCCGTGCACCGCCTGCTGCTCGCCCTTGGCGGTGAGGTCGACATCGACCCACCCGGTGAACTGGTTCGACAAGTTCCACGCGCTCTCGCCGTGCCGTAACAGCACCAGGGTCGCCATGTCCCGCGATCCTGCCAGGGCCACACGGCCGCCCCATCCCCGGGCCGGCCCGACGGGCTAGCGCCGGACGTCGCGGCGGGGCGCCGACCGGGGGGTACCGGCCGGGCGACGCCCGGCGCCGTCGGCACGCACCTTGGCGGCCAGCGCCGGGTCGGTGCCGAGCCGGTCGCCGTAAGCCAGGTGGAGCAGCGCCTCCTGCTCGTCCTCGAGCAGCTGCAGCACCTCCCCGAGCGCCCGGTCGACGCCCTGCTCGTCGGCAGCAGCGAGGGGGAGTGACCCGGTGAGGAAGACGTCGCCGACGTCGTCGAGGCCGAAGTGCACGCCTCGCAGCTCCAGGTTGCGGGCCAGCAGGTGCCGGTGCAGCCGACTCGGGTCGGGGCAGCCGTCGGGGACGACGTGCATGACGAAGGCCTCGACACCGACCGCCTGCTCCCCGGCGAGCAGCCACAGCACGGTGCTCGGACGCCGGCGGCCGTACAGCGTCACCGCGTACGCCCCGACGTCAACACGCTCGAAGGGGGCGCCCAGCGCGGCCAGGGCGTCGAGCAGTACCCCATCGAGCCGCCAGATCGTGCCGGCGCGGTCCGGCGGGGACCCGGTGCTCACCCGCGGTCGGGGTCGGCGAAGCGGGCGAACGCCTGCAGGTTTGCCGTCGACTCGCCGTTCTTCTGTCGCCACGCCCACTCTCGCCGGATGGAGCCGGCAAAGCCGATCTCCAGCAGCGGGTCGAAGGCCTCGTCCGCGTACTGCAGTACCGCCCCGAGGAGCCGGTCGACCTCATCCGGCGTGACCGACTGCAAGGGGAGCCGGCCGACCAGGTAGACGTCGCCAGCGGCATCGACGCTGAAAGCGACCGCGTAGGTCTTGGCGTTGCGGCGCAGCAGGAACCGCAAGAACTCCTCGGCGTTCTCGTCGGGCCTGCGGCACACGAAGGCCTCGACGAGCAGCGCGTGCCGGCCGACGACCAGCCAGCAGTTGGTGGCCAGTTTGTGGGTGCCGGGCAGCGTGACGAAGAACTGCCCTTCTCCCGGGCTCGACCACTGCAGGCAGGCCTCCATCAGCGCCATTTCGATGATCTCGGCAGGGCCCGGGGGCCGGTCAGCCGTGCTCACCGGGCGGCGACCAGGCGGGGCGCCACCCGGTCGGCGAGGGCGTCGCGGTAGGTCGCGAGCAGGCCGGCAGCGGTCGTGCTCCAGGAGAACTGCCGGGCGTGTTCACGAGCGCCGCGGGACAGGACTTCGCGACTGTCGACCGCGTGGCGCAGGGCCGCCGCCCAGGCGGTCGGGTCGTGACCGGGAACCAGCAGGCCGCTGACGCCGTCGCGGACGGTGGTGCGCAGCCCACCGACGTCCGTGGCGACGACGGGGGTGCCGCAGGCCTGCGCCTCCAGGGCCACCAGACCGAAAGACTCGTTGTGTGACGGGACCGCCACGACGTCGGCTGCGCGGTACCAGTCGCGCAGCCGGTCCGGGCTGCTCGGCGGCTCGAAGCGGACCGGCAGGCCGAGCTCGGCGGCGAGGTCGCGCAACATCTGTGGCTCACCCTGCGAGGTCGAGGTCGCCTGACCGTTGCCGCTGGGCCCGCCGACGACGGCAACGATCAGCCGGTCGCGCAGGCCCGGGTCCTGCTCCAGCAACCGCGCCGTGGCGCGGAGCAGGACGTCGGGCGCCTTGAGCGGCTGCAGGCGCCCGACGAACAGCAGGACGACGGCATCGGGGGGCACCCCCAGGCGGGTACGGGCCGTGCTCGCGGTGCCGGGCCGGAAGTGCTCGAGGTCCACCCCGGGGTTCACCGTCACGACCCGGCTGGCCTGTGCGTCGTAGAGCTCGACGAGCTGGCGGGCCTCGTCGCCGGTGTTGGCGACCAGCCGGTCCGCGGCTGCGACGACCTGCTCCTCGCCGACGACCCGGCGCAGCGGTTCGGGTACGTCGTCGTCAGCGAGCGAGAGGTTCTTCACCTTGGCGAGGGTGTGCGCGGTGTGCACCAGCGGCACGCCCCAGCGCTCCGTCGCCAGCCAGCCGACCTGGCCCGACAGCCAGTAGTGCGAGTGCACGACGTCGTACCAGCCGGGCTCTCGTCGTGCCTCGGCCCGCAGCACGCCGCTGGTCAGCGCGCACAGCTGCGACGGCAGGTCCTCCTTGCCCATGCCATCGAGCGGGCCGGCGGCGATGTGCCGCACCGTCACGCCGGGCACGACCTCGACGACCGGCGGCAGGTCGCTGCGGGTGGCCCGGGTGAACACCTCGACCTCGACGCCGAGCGCTGCGAGGCGCTTGCTGGTCTCCAGGACGTAGACGTTCATGCCGCCGGCGTCGCCCGTCCCGGGCTGCTCCAGCGGCGAGGTGTGGATCGACAACACGGCCACCCGCCGGGGGTGCAGGCTACGGAGCACGGACGGCGCCCGCACGGACGGGGCTAACACGGACGGGGTCATTCGCCCACCTCCCTCTCGCGGGCGATCCTGCCCCCTCCCGCGCAACAGCCGCACCTCGGGGACACTTCCCGCATGACGACCCCCGTACGGACGGCCCTGGTCACCGGTGCGAGCAGCGGGATCGGCGCCGCGACCGCGCTGCGGCTCGCGCAGGACGGCTGGCAGGTCGTCGCGGCCGCCCGGCGCCTCGACCGGCTCGCTGCCCTGGCGGAGCGGCAACCGGGGATCCGGCCCTGCGCGCTGGACGTCACCGATCTCCGGTCCGTCGAGCAGCTCGCGGATGCCGTGCCCGCCTGCGACCTGCTCGTCGCCAACGCCGGCGGCGCCTTCGACCTCACGCCGATCGCCGACAGCGACGTCGACAGCTGGGCTCGGACGTACGACGTCAACGTCCTCGGCACGGTGCGCACCGTGCAGGCCATGCTTCCGGCGCTGGTCGCCGGGGGTGGCGGCCACATCGTGCTGACCGGGTCGACCGCCGGCCGATGGGCGTACGAGGGAGGCGCCAGCTACACCGCGGCAAAGCACGCGCTCGTGGCGGTGCGGGAGACGCTCCGGCTGGAGACGGTCGACCGTGGCGTACGCGTCAGCGAGGTTGCGCCCGGCATGGTGGAGACCGAGGAGTTCGGGCTGGTGCGGTTCGCGGGTGACGCCGACCGGGCGGCCGGGGTGTACGCCGGCGTGGACACGCTGAGCGCCGACGACATCGCCGACGTCATCGCCTGGGTCGCCTCGCGCCCGGCGCACGTCAACATCGACCTGGTGCAGGTCACCCCCCAGCAGCAGGCGTCGGCCACGAAAATCCACCGCCGACCGGCCTGAGCGTGGCGGGTCGGGAATCGGCGGGCGCCGCGTGGTGGGGCGGTACGCGGCGGGGCGCGCCCGAGCGCTAGGCCTGTCGACCCGCGGGACGACGGCGCCGAACCGGCTGCGGCGCGTCGACCGCTGGCTGACCGCTGTCCATCGCCGGCTGCTGATGTCGGCGACCGGGCCGCCGCTGGTCATCGACCTGGGCTACGGCGCCTCCCCGGTCACGACCGTCGAGCTGGCCGCCCGGTTGCGGACGGTGCGCCCCGACGTCCAGGTCGTCGGGCTGGAGATCGACCTCGAGCGGGTGGCCGCGGCGGCCGGCGCACACTCGGCCGGGCTGCGCTTCGCCCATGGCGGGTTCGAGCTGGCCGGGCTGCAGCCGCTGGTCGTGCGCGCCGTCAACGTGCTCCGGCAGTACGACGAGCCGGCCGCAGCGTTGGCCTGGCAGTCGATGCTGGCCGGCCTTTCACCCGGCGGACTGCTCGTGGAGGGCACCTGCGACGAGCTCGGCCGTCGCGCCGCCTGGATCGCGCTGACCGCGCGCGGCCCGCAGTCGCTGGTCCTCGCCGCACACCTGCCGACGTTGGGCCGGCCAGCTGCGCTGGCCGAGCGGCTCCCGAAGGCGTTGATCCACCACAACGTCCCCGGGCAGCCGGTGCACGCTCTGCTCCGGGCGCTCGACGACGCCTGGGACCGGGCCGCGCCGTACGCCGTCTTCGGGCCCCGGCAGCGCTGGGTCGCGGCCTGCGAGGCGCTCGCCTGGCCGGGCGCGGACCCGCGCCGCGCCCGGCTCGGCGAGCTGACCGTGCCGTGGCAGACCGTGGCACCGGTGACCTGACCCGGCTTGCCGCGGGCGGTCAGCCGGTCGGGCGGTCAGCCGGTCGGGGCGGCCGGGCTGGCCGGGCTGGCCGGGCGGGCGGGGGCGTCGTCAGGGGCGTGGGCGGGACGGGCGCTGTTGACGCGCTCGGTGACCCGGGCGGCCAGGCCCTCGAGTCGTTGGTCGGCCTGCGCCTGGGTGAGCCGGCCGTCGGTCACCTGCTTGGCGGTCCGGGTCTTCTCGGCGTCGACGAGCGCGCCCACCAGCGTGTCGACGGCGACCCCCTTGTCCTTGGCCACCTGGGCGAGCGTCCTGCCACCGTGCAGCGCGGTGCGCAGGTCGGCCTCGGAGGTGCCCAGTGCGGTGGCCGCCGCGGCCAGATCGGGGCCGCCGCGCCCGCCGCGCCGCCCATCGTGCCTGTCCGGCCCGAGGCCGGCGGCGCCGAGCGTGCTGGCGATCCGGTCGGCCTGGCCCTGGTTGAGGGTGCCGTCGGTGACCAGACCGGCGAGGGCCTGCTTCACCCGGTCGACCTTGGAGCTGACGGCGGCGCCGACGGACGGTGCACCTGCGGCCGCGATAGCCGGGCCGGCCAGGGCCAGGCCGGACAGGCCGAGCACACCGGCCGCAGCGACGGTGACAATCTTCTTTCGCACGGGATCCTCCAGGTCGGCCGGAGCGTCCGGCCGTCAGGACCACTGTCGGCGGCCCACCTGGGCCGTACCTGTGACGACCCTGCCAACCGCCTGCCGACCGCCGTCGATCAACCGGCGGCGGGCTCAGCTGCCGTCAGCCAGCAGCAGCGAGAGCTCGGCGTCCAGGTCGACGACGTCGTGTTCGCTCCCGGTGGGCACGGCGAGGTAGGTCTGCTGCAGGAACCCCAAGACGTCGTCACGGTCGATCTCGAACAGCGCAGAGCCGGACGGGGAGGCCATCGCCAGGTGCACGACGCGGTCCCGGCCGCTCATCGCCGGCCAGACCCGCACGTCGCCGTCGCCGACGGCCATCGCGACACCCTCGACGAGCAGCTGTCGGGCGAACATCCACTCCACGACGCCCTCGCCCTCGCCGCCGGTCTGGAACGCCACGCGCACCGCCCACGGGTCATCGGCTGCGTAGCCCAGGTCGGCGAGCACCGGCAGGCTCGGGCCGCCGGGAACCACCAGGCGCAGCTCGAGTTCGGTGCTGACGGTGGCGATGTGGGACACGACAGGGCCTCTCGTACTGGCCGGCGGGCTGACCGGTCCGCAGGGGCAACGAGCCGGAGGTGGGGAAGTGACGCGGCGCGGACGAACCCGCGTCTCATTATGTGACAGGCCGGGCATGGCGGACTGTGGAACCGGGCTGACCGGAGTGGGGACGGGCCGTTCGGGCACACCGCCTGCATGGCTGAGGAGACAGTGGTGCTACGTGGCGGGAGCCGCGACGGCGAGTCGACGATGGTCCAGGAGGGGGTCCGGCGGCTGCTGGCTGCCAGCGACGCCCCGGGGCTTGTCGAGATCTACGAGTCCAACGGCGAGACCCAGGACCTGCCGCGCAACAGCGCGCCCGCCCTGGTCTTCGTCCACGCCGGTCAGCAGAGCGCCGAGGGGATCGCGCCGGAGCTGCTGCACGGTCCGAGCTGACCCTGTTTGGCCGGGCTCAGCCCCACGGGCCGCCGGGCCGTATGCCGCGGACGGCCGGGCGTACGTCGACGAGGTAGACGATGACGGCGATCGCCACCACGCCGCCGAGCAGACCGAGCAGACCGACGCCGAGCACGCAGAGGCTGACGCTGATGCCCGTGATCCCCAGCCAGGCGGGTTTGGTCAACTTGCCCGCGGCCGGGAACGCGGCAGCAGGCCGGATCGCGGCATCGGCGAAGGCCCACACCGCGAGGCCCAGCAGCACCAGGTTGACCGCAATCAGGAAGTAGTTGGCAGGAGCGAGCAGCATCAACCCATCCTGCCCGACCCCCGAGCAGCGCACGACCCCCGGGCTGCGAGGGCGCCGGGGGTCGTACGTGCTCTGTGTGGGCCAGTCGCCACAGCGGGAATCGACTAGCCGATCTTGTCGACGGCGCCCTGGACGGCCTTCTCGCCGGCCTTCGCCGACTTCTTGGCAGCGGTCGCGGTGGCGCCGGCCTTCTTCACGGCCTCCTTGCCCTCGGCGATGGCGGCCTCGGTCGCCGGCTGCCGACGGATCTGCGTCACGAGGCGCTGGCCACGAATAGCGACCGAGGCGTAGAACTCGTTGGCCTGCTCGCCGGCCCTGGCGACCCGGCTCTCGACCTCACTGCGGAGGTCCTTTACCTGTGCCGGGAAGGTCTTCACGACCGCCGGCACCTCGGCCAGGCGCTCCTGGGCCTTCTTGACCTCGGCGATGTACGCCGCCGGTACGTCCTTGACCCGCTCCAGCGCGAGGTCCGCGAGGCCGGCGAAGGCGAAGGCCGGCTTGCGGACCTCGTCCAGCGAGACGGTCGGGAGGTTCTTGATGGTGAAACGGCCGGTGACAGTGCTGCCGGTCTTGTCGACGTTCGTGGTGACGCTCATGCTGATGCCTCCTGGGGCGGGGTCGGGATCGTGCTCGGCTTGGTGGACGGCGTCTGGCGGGCGTTCTCCCTACGAAAACTGTCGTAGATCTCTAGGAGCACCTGCTTCTGCCGCTCGTTGATTCCCTCGTCGGCAAGGACCGCGTCGACGAGATCCTGCACCTCGTCGGACTGACCCCCGACGAGGCCCGGCGCCGGCTGC